>Ga0209624_10002185_pt1 | contig 14648 bp, 12 predicted proteins | sample JacPinW_OM2H0_O1_FD_188565 | JGI IMG/M metagenome (GOLD analysis project Ga0209624, IMG submission 188565) | Forest soil microbial communities from Algoma, Ontario, Canada - Jack Pine, Ontario site 1_JW_OM2H0_O1 (SPAdes) (version 2) | ecosystem: Environmental > Terrestrial > Soil > Boreal...
AGAAATGCATTTTTTGCAAGTTCACTCGGAAGACATTTCGAGATGTATTTCACGACTGTACAGTCTTGAACAGACACCGCCGAACGGCAATAGTAGGCTCTTACGATTGAAGGAGAAGTGAGGGACTGACGCAGCCCTCCCTGTGGTGTTTCCGGTTCCCGTCTGGTGGCCAGCCGATAGGTCGGGTTGCGCCACGCTGCCGCGGGGCTGTTCCCGATGATGAGCAGAGAACCCTTCGCCAACCCATCGCCGGATCGAGATGCGACTGTGGCGTACCCAAGCCGCCCGAGGCACTGGCCACCACTCGGGAAACTGCATTCCAGTGGCCTCCAGATTTTGTGTGGCCGTTCATGAATCGCAACTGGGACAGCGACACTATAGCCCGCGGGTAACTCAATGGGTGATGATAGATTGAATGCCGAGGAGAGCGCGGGTCTGCTCCACGTAATTTTCCCAAACTATCCAGACCTACGAGGGATGAACGCCACTCCGGAGATCGGAGCGTTCCTACGCTCCTTGAGAGAGGGGCCGGGGACTGGTTCACATCAACCTCCTTTGACTGACACCGATCGTTGGAGCCAGTAATCCCCCTCTGTTCCGTATTGCACATCTTATGGAAACGGAAAGAGGTAGCCTCGAAGAATGTACACAATCAGCAAAGACCCGAATGGCGTTGTCCTGTTATGTCACAACTGCTCACATGTTGAGCGCGTCGACTCGTTTAGGGACGGCTTCGGGGGTCGCCAAGCCGAAGCAGCACGAGCAATGCAGAAGCACTCACGCGAGAAACACGGCACGCGAGCGGTGGCTCGACCCGACGCGAAGAACGATTCGCTTGGGGCGCAGGGTGGCTGAGTATCCACGGCCCACCTGCAGGGGGAAATTGAACTCGGCAAGGCTCGGCGGTTCTTCAGAGAACTTGTTCTACCTCGCGGCTTACTTGCCATACGGCGAATCGCGATAAACGTCTAGCCCTGCAACAAAAACCCCGGCGCGTCATCGAAATGGAAGCACCTCCATCAGAATTCCAAAATCATGCAGATCGGTATCGACAGCTTCGCGGCAGCCATCTCTGATTCAGCAACGGCCTCATGCCCAAGTCCGTCGAGCGCATGCAAGCATCTGCTGGAAGAGGAAGAGATCGAACTTGCCGACGAAATCGGTCTCGACGTTTTTTGGTAGTGGCGAACATCACCGCGCCGAGTTTCTTGACTCCGCCCCGCCGTGATTCTGGCCGCGGCCGCCGGGCGCACCAAGACGATTCGCCTTACCAGCGCCGCTGGTCGCCGGGAGACGTCGTGCAACTACTGGTCCTAGTCCTGCCCCAGGTGGTCGAAGCAAATCCGCGCGTTGCCGACAGTTGGGAGAGTTGCAATCCAGCGCGGACCACTGATTGATTGCCTGGAAGAGATCGACCAACCCGGCGGCATCTCGCTGAACGACGGTGGCGGTGAATCGCGGATCGAGACCGGCGGAACAATTTCAGAGCAAATTCAAGAATGACTTGCTGGGGGATGGTTGTACTTCATCACACGGGAGCGGTCTAGCGGGGATCGTCAGAGAAGATGCTTTACTCCCGTTATAGCGGGGATCGCAAAGAACCCGAAAGGTCCCGCTCACGTTCAGTCCCTACTACGCGTGGGCCAACCGGCAAGCGACTTCAATGCAGGTTTGGAACCGGCTGCTGCCAGCATAGATAGGCGAGGAAGGGATTCACCAATTGATGCGCACCAGGGAAAGACCCTGCCGAGGTAACATGAAGTGCAACGGGATGCCACCCTTCTGGATTTCCACCCATGCAGGGGAGTCCAGGAGTTGCAGGTGGCCGGCGCTCTCCAGTGGCTGGGATTGACTTTCCGAGGGTGATTGCGGCGAACCCATGTCTTTCCATGCGGTGAATGCGTTGCTGTGGTCCGAGTCTACGCGAAACTGTTCGAGCAGGCCGCGTTTTGCGCTGCTGGGCAGCCCAGTGATAACCAGATCAACCGGCGCAGAAGGGAAGGGAACATCATCGTCATGATAGTTCCAGACCAGAATGTCGATGCCGCGATCGCTGCGGGTGGCAATCGCGTTGATATCAGGCCGTTGCCGCACTCCCTGGCGCACGATCTCCTCAGCCGCGAGCGATCCTGAACTGGTTACCTTGACTCGCTCGTTGCTCAGCAGCCCTAGCATCCGGAACGCGTTCAGGACGGGTTTGTCCACGCCGTTCGTCGCCAGTTCCCGAAACCCGGCGAAATAAGGCTGGTCCTCAAATTCGAATGCCCAGGTCACGACTCCCAAAAGGTTGACGCGTTCTGCGCGCGCCAAAGCGAAGATGTTATTCAGAACTTCTACGGTGTAGGTGCCGTATAGCGCACCATTGCGGTATCGGTTCTGTGGATTCTTCTCCGCGGAACAAGCTGCACAACCCTCCGGATCGGACTCTCCCAGAATGATCGGTGTCTGCCGCCACTGCGGAAATGATGCCACGATCTTGAATCCCCGCTGGATGGCGGCCAGTTGTCGGCTGATCCCCATCTGCACGTGGTCCTCTTGCCAGGTGGGAGATCCCTTGGGATGAAAGCTAATGAAATCCAGATGCGATCCAACCCTACCGTTGGCATGATTCTTCTCTTGCGCGCAATGCTGGAGGAAGGCGCGCAGAAATTCTGCTGCATTGTCGTTGCCCGGGCCGGTGCTGTCAGGTCCTCCGATGCGCGCCTCGGGAAGAGCTCGCAGGACGGCTTCGACCGAAAAGTCATAAAGCTTGAAATATTCTTCTGGCGTTCCTTGCCAATATCCAATGTCGGGTTCATTCCATACTTCCCACAACCAGGTCCGCACTTCGGCATCGCCGTAGCGCTCGCGAAGATGGTGAACGAATTGGAAAACCAGCTCCGACCACTTCTGATAGTCAGTCGGAGGATAGGCCCATCCCGTGTAAATGTCGTTGACTTTACCCCGCGGAAACTGGTGGCGATAGGGCTCCGGGTGAACGGAGAGCGTCTTCGGCATGAACCCAATCTCGACGAGAGGCTTGACGCCGGTGGCGTGAAAGGTGTCGAAAATGCGATCGAGAATCGACCAAGTGTAAATTGGGTGGCCGGATGCATCTTCCGAGTACACGTTCGTCGATCCCCACTTCAGGGAACCGGATCCGTCGCCGCTCGTCAACAGATTGTGAGTGCGTATGTATACCGGCATCGGATTCGCTGCCGCCAATTCACCGAGCAACTTCTTGCCATTCGGGGCGTAGGTATAATTGGGCTCATCGTAGCCGAAGTAGCTCCAAACAGGCGGGAGTTGGCCCTCTGACTGGTCGTATTGCACCTGAATGCTAACGCTCGGCGATGGTTGCTGGGGCCAGCAGAATTGACTCATCAAGCCAACGACAACAAGGGAGGAGAAAAGATGATTCCACATTGGGCCACGCATTGGGATGCGTTTGCGCCCTAGCAAGCCGTTGGCGCGCCCGAGAGTCGCGGCAAAAAGTCGATTCCACATCAGCGGGTGGAGAAGCGGTAGACGGTGACGGTGTGATAGCGCTCGCCGGGTTTCAACTCGGCAGTTGGGAAATCGGGATGATTCGGTGAGTCTGGAAAATGCTGCGTCTCCAGGCACAAAGCCGAATGCAACTCATCCCGTTTTCCGCCCTTGCCCTTGATCGAACCATTCAGAAAGTTGCCGCTGTAGAACTGGATTCCTGGCTGGTCGGTCAAAACTTTCAGGACCCGGCCACTGCCGGCATCGTAGAGTTCCGCCGCTTCTGCCATTTTTCCTCCGCCACGATCCAGGACCCAGTTGTGGTCGTAGCCATGACCCCGATGAAGTTGTTCGTCGTCCGCGTTAATGCGGGCTCCGACGGGAGTGGCCTTGCGGAAATCGAAAGGCGTGGATTCGACCGGTTTCAACTCACCGGTTGGAATGAGCCCGGCGTCTACTGGGGTGAATCGGGACGCGTGCAGGGTGAGCTGATGGTCCAGGATGTCGCCATGTCCCGAGAGATTGAAGTAAGAATGATTCGTGAGATTGACCACGGTGTCTTGGTCGGTGGTGGCAGAATATTCAATCCGGAGGTCGCCCTTCACCAGCGTGTACCGAACCACAGCCGACAGGTTGCCCGGATATCCGGCCTCGCCGCCTTTACTGAGATAGCTGAGTTCTACTCCATCTGCGATCGGCTTTGCTTTCCAGACCACGTTGTTGAAGCCCCGCGGTCCGCCATGAAGAGAGTTTGCGCCATCGTTCAGGGGTAGGGAATACTTCACGCCATCCAGGGTAAAGCTGCCGTGGGCAATGCGATTCGCATAGCGACCAATGATGGCTCCGAAGAACGCGTCCGAGGACCCGTTGAAATTGGCCACATACCCGTCGAGATCATCCCATCCAAGCACAACATCCGCCGGTTTACCGTCACGATCAGGCGCCTTAAGGGAAACTACAACTCCACCGTAAGTCATGATTCGAGCTTCGCATACCGCGTCACTCAACGTATAGATTTCGATCGGAGTTCCGTCGGGCGTTTTCCCAAATGGCTGGTCTGTCACCTTAGTCTTGGCCTCTGTAGGCATGGAGAATACCGTTAACGAGAACCCACCGATTGCGATCAATCGTATGATTTTCTGAAACTTCATCATTGCTCCTCGCGTGCGCCTTCAGCGCGCGGCTGGACCGCAGATTCTGCCACCGCGATTAAGGTTGGCAGGATGTCGCCCAAGCCGTCGCTGCCCCGCTGTCCCAGGGCGAAATACAACTTGCGATAGAGAGGGTACAAGCGGTCGTAAGTGCGCTGTGCCGAATCCTCCGGCAGGAAGGTTCGGTGAGGTGGGCAAATCTTATCCTGCGCTTCCTCGATGGTTTTGAAAATACCAGCGGCCAAGAATGCAAAGATCGCGGATCCCAGGCTGACCACGCTCTTGCTCGGTACCAACAGCGGACGCCCGAGCGCGCTGGCATAGACCTGATTCAGGATGTCGTTCTTCTGAGGAATGCCCCCGGCATTGATCGCACGTTTGATGTTGACCTCATGCTCGGCCATGCGATCCAGGATTACGCGGGTATGAAACGCCGTTCCTTCGATCGCTGCGAAGAGTTCGTCCTGGGCCGTGCTCTGCAAGTTCCATCCCAAGGTGACGCCGCGCAGGTTGGGGTTCACCAGCACGGTGCGATCGCCGTTATCCCAGGTCATGCGCAGCAGGCCGGTCTGCCCGGCGCGATACTTCTCCAGGCCCGCGCTTAGGGTCTTTACATCCGTACCGGCACGGGCCGCGATCGCACTGAAAATGTCGCCCACCGCGGAAAGTCCGGCTTCGATTCCCGTGCGCAAAGGGTGCACGCTGCCCGGGACAACCCCACAAACGCCGGGCACAAGCTTCACCGAGGGACTGATTCCAATCATGCACGTGGATGTGCCGATGACGTTCACCATGTCGTCGGTCCGGCACCCGGCCCCGATCGCATCCCAGTGCGCATCGAAGGCGCCGACCGGGATGGGAATTCCTGCCGGGAGCCCCAACTTTGCTGCCCAAGCGGAACAGAGCTGGCCGGCGATTTGGTCGGAGGTGGCGAACTCGCCATCCAGTTGGTTGCGAACTCCTCGCAACCGAGGATCCACCTTGACCAGAAAACTTTCCGGGGGAAGGCCGCCCAGCTGTGCATTCCACAGCCACTTGTGTCCCATGGCGCAAACACTGCGCTTTACTTTGCCGGGATCGGTGATGCCACACAGGGTGGCGGCGACCATGTCGCAATGCTCGAAGGCGGAAACAAATTCTGATCGCTTCTCCGGGTTGTGGCGGAGCCAGTGCAGAAGCTTGGAAAATCCCCACTCCGACGAGTACACCCCGCCGCACCACTGGATGGCTTCCAGTCCTTCGCGCTGAGCCGCTTCGGTGATCTCGGCGGCTTCTCCCTTCGCGCGGTGGTCACACCACAGGTAATACTCCCCCAGGGGCTGAAGATCTTTGCCCACCGCAATCACCGAGGAACCGGTGGTATCGAGTGCGATCGCCTGTACTTGGCTCCCCGGGATGCCGGAGGTCTTCAGCACCTCGCGGGTGGCTGAAGCCAGCGCTCGCATGTGATCGTCATGGGATTGGGTGGCATATTCCGGATCTTCGCGCTTGCGATGCAGCGGGTACTCGGCGATGGCGGATTCGAGCAGGCCACGTTCGCTGTCGACCAGAGAAACACGGACGCTGAGGGTGCCGAAGTCGACTCCCGCGACGATGGCCATCAGCAGGCTCCGTGGTCGCGGCCGTGGTCCTGATTGTGATAGCAAACGTCCCAACCCAGGTAGCGGATCGCGGCTTCCTCGACGGCGGAGGCGACGGTGGAAAGATTGGCGGCCACGTGATGCTCAAATCCTCTTTCGCAGATGAAACGCAGCAGGCGCTGCAGGTGCGGAATCTCCACCACGCCCGCGCCTCCGAAGGTGTTCAGGGGATCGTCGGTGAATCGTCCTTCGCCCACGTATCCCCGCATCTTGCCGGAAGTGTCGTCGGTCGAGAAGCGGGCGAAGCTCATCTTTTCCGGTTTGATGAGCCCGACGCAGGTGCCAAAAGTATTTTCTTTGCCCACGGTGCCGGCAATGATCTGCTGAAAATCCATCTTCACCGAGCGAAAGAAATGTTTCGGCAAATTGGAGCAGTGGAAGCAGACCGCTTTGTCCGGGTCCGACCCATAATTATTATTCCAATCGAGCAGAGCCGAGGGAGTGCCGGAAGCCAGCTGCAGAGCGTGCATGCCCAACACCCCGCAAATGTCGACTTCACACGCGCTCGACAGAAGTTCGTTGCTCATCATGCTCATGACCGTGCAGGGGACGACGCCGAGATTTTCTTCGATCGAAGTCCAGCACTGCACCGCGCTGATGCTGACCTCCGTCGCCGCCATCCAGGCATCGACCACTGCGCCTAACTTCGCCATCTTCAACAGGGCGGGCGCGGGCACGCTGCTGGCATCCACGTATTTGTGAATGGCCGCCAGCTTGGCTTGCGCGTGGTCGTCATGGTCTTTCATGCGCTCGATGCGCCCCAGCACCTCGGAAAGGTCGAGCGTCTCAATCGAGATGCCCTGCGATTCCAGAATCTTTTCGCTATAGCGCACCGTGTTGAAGGCCGCCGGACGCGCGCCGATGGCGCCCACTCGCAAATTGCGAAATCCCTTTACCACCCGGCATACCGCCGCAAACCATTCCAGGTCCTGGGCAAACTCCGGCGAGTGGGGACTTTCGGTGTGCAGCCTGGTGAGGGAATAAGGGATGGCATACTGGCGCAGGTTGTTGCAGGCCGACATCTTGCCGCAAAAGCTGTCGCGGCGGAAGGCGATGGTCATCTTTTGGGGATCGTCCGGAGTGGCCTGAATCAGCACCGGGACGCGAAGATCGGCCAGCCGCAAGGCATCGGCGATGGCACGTTCTTCCCCAAAGTTGGGCAGCGTGACAATGATTCCGTCCAGCCGTTCGCCATGGCGCTTGAACAGTTCGGCGCAACGCCGCGATTCTTCCCGTGTCTCCACCGCCCCGTACTTGCTCTCGTGCGGAGTCAGTGCCACCACTTCGATGCCCGCCGCCTGCAGCACTGCGAGCATCTCTTCCCGTCCGCTCTTCGCCAAATGATCGGGAAAGAAGCCCCGGTTACCCACGATCAAGCCCATCGTCATTGTTTTCTCAGCCATACAGCTCCCCGTTTCGATTGCTAAATTCCTATCGATATCGTGCGGGCGCGAACCGAAAACAATAAGTGCTTATCACCAGGAACGAGAGAGGAAGCTGACGGCCCAGCCGTCGACCTAATACAGTAATCGTTTACCCAGCTTGCCGGCAACCGAAAAGTATTTCCCGGCTCCCGGTTCAATGGCAGCCTCCGCTGGGGGATGAGAAAAGCCAGTTCTCTGAAAAGCGGCGGGCGCGGGTCTGGAACAAGAGGCGATTCTGCTCGTGGTGTAGACCGTGATTTAGACCTTGCGGGCTCTGCGGCCCCCAGCTCGTTTGGGGGAGGTTGTTGGGGGCCTTCCTTCCTGGGCCAATGCTGTGGAACGTCTGAGCACCAGGTTGGTGGTCAGTTCATATTCGTGGCGTTCATGCGGGGGCAAGTGGCCTTCAACCTCGTTCAATAGAGCCTCGAAGGCAATTTTGGCCAATTCTTTTTGCGACATTTGAACCGTCGTCAGAGGAGGAATTGTGAATTCGGCTATGCGGATGTCGTCGAACCCGACCACGGAGAGATCGTCGGGTATCTTGATGTTCTGGTCGTAGGCCTGGCGCATGACTCCGATGGCCGTCATGTCATTGGAGCACAGCACGGCAGTAGGGCGCATGTTTGAACGGCTGAGTTCAATCAAGGCCCGCATCCCGCCCTCCAGGCGGTGGTCGCCCACCGCGATCAGTTCCGGCGCAAGCCCGATTTCGATCATTGAGCCTTTGAAAGCCTCTCGCCGCGCCAGAGCGGACTTCAAATGGAGCGGACCGCTGACAAAGGCGATGCGCGTGTGCCGGAGTGCGGCCAGATGCTGTACAGCCTGACGAATTCCGTTCTGATAGTTGATCCTGATATTGGCGATTCCTCTGACATCCGGTCCGACGTCGACGAACACCAGAGGAACGCTGCGGAAACGAAGGTGTTCGAGCAATGTTTCTTCCATGCCAAAGGTAAGAATCGCCACGCCGTCCACCCGGCGTTCGATCATGCGCCGGACCGACAACTCCATCCGCTTGGGATCATTTACGGTGGAGGTGAGTAAGATCTCGTAGTTGTTCTCGACCGCGAGATTCTCGAAAGTTTGCACGATCTCGGGGAAAAAAGGATTGGTGAATTCAGAGACGATCAGGCCAAAAATACGGCTGCGTCCGGAAACCAGAGCACGAGCCTGGGTGTTGGGGTAATATCCCAGTTCGTCCACCACCCTCCACACTCGCTTGGCGAGCTGAGGGTCAACTGTGGGAACACGGTTAATTGTCCTGGATACGGTGGCGGTGGAAACCTTCGCTCTGCGGGCGATTTCGCGGATATCCATCGGCGAGGTGGAGAAAGAAGCCAGACTTAGGCATGCCATCTTACCATAGCGACCGGCTACATTCTGGGGGTCAATCGACGCAAAGTAGCAAACGTTTTCCACCCCGCACTGGGCACAACGTCGCGGCCGGCACCTCCTTGCCGCTCATCAAAGGCCGGGGTCCAATTCGAGCTAGGGTTGTTTCTTTCTGAAGCGGGAGCACGTAGACTCCGCGCTGAGACTGCGCCGGACCGTCCCCGTTTTGCCGGCATCCTCGCCAATGTAGGGATCGTAAAACGAACCGGTCGTGTGAGCCTGTTCCAGGGAGCGGTCGTTGAGCACGTTGTTAAAGATCATAGGGATGCTTAGCGCTCGGATCTCAACCGCCTTTGTCGAAGTATGGGTCAATGTGAAACGCCAGATCAGTCTGCCCTCCTCCACGATCCAAGTTTTGGTGATGCGGAGCGGGAACTCAGCAGGCAGCGTGGGAGCAAGGTCGGCGGCGGCCAGCACGCTCGCGGATGGGGGTAACGCGTTCACCGCGGTACGAGCAGCAGCGGTCGAATCTTTTTTCCAATCGAGGGTGCCCCCGTCGGGGGCAGGCGCAGCGTAATGTCATCCCAGATGAAAATATCCGACGTGGGAACGCTCCGTCAGCAGGTCTCCGGGTGTGAGGTCGAAGCCGTCAGCTCGCTTTGGCTTGAGGGCAGCTACGGTCTGAGAGGAGCGGGCGAGGCTTAAGGTGAAGTCGGGGGTGTCGTAGTCCACGGTTCCCTGGTTCAGCATTGGCTGTGGAATTGGAGTTTTCTTGTCGCCAGCGCGCTGTGCGACGACCATGGTTGCCATCCCACACACAATCGACAACACGAGTGGGAGGCAGGCTCTGCGTGCCAGTCGAGTGAATTTCACAATTCGTTCCTCTCTTCGTCGCAGCTTAGGAGTTTGAGCGTCTTGCCGGCGACTTGGAAACGGCGGAAAAATCCTCGTCCCCATGGCCTTCCGCAATGGCCTGCTGGAAAACCGCGAGCGCGGCAGCCGCAGTTTGCAGACGGATCCCTTTGTCCGCGGCATTCCGCAGAGCATAGGACAGATCCTTTGCCATCCAGTGCAGCGCGAAGTTGGGGGTGAAGTCGTTGGTTGCCATGCGGTCGGCCATTCTTTTTACGATTCCGCTTCCAGGAGCGCCGCCGGTGAGAACAGAGACGGCGGTGGAGCGATCGAGGTCCCCGGCATCGATCATGCTCAGTGCTTCGGAAAACGACGCGGCTTGCACCCCGCAGACGAAGTTGTTGATGAGCTTCATCACAGTTCCCGTGCCAACCGCGCCCATGTGCAACACGTCGCGACCGAGCACAGAAAGCACTGGGCGGGCGGCATCGAGGGCCTGGGGCGAGCCGCCGACAAGGAAAACGAGTTCTCCAGACGCGGCATGAGGTTTGGTGCCGGTAACGGGCGCATCCAGGAATCGGCAGCCACGCTCGGAAGCTTTGGAGGCGAGCTCTGCAATCCAATCCCCGCTTAAGGTGCTGGATTCGATCAAGATTGAATCCTGGGGCGCGCCCTGCAATGCTCCGTTCTTTCCCAGCCAAATCTCTCGCGAAGCTGCGTCATCGCCCACCATGCTGAGAACGATCTGGGAACGGGATGCGGCCTCGCGTGGAGAGGAGGCGATGAACGCTCCAGCATCCCCGAAGGGAATACATTTTTCCCGATTACGGTTGTAGACCGCCAGCGGAAAGCCCGCGGAAAGCAGACGATTGGCCATACCCGATCCCATAATGCCCAATCCCAGAATTGCAACGTTGGTTCTCGACATGATTGCCCTCATCCCAAAGGAATCGCTTTGACTAAGTCGGGTTCTGACTTGGCGGCTCGTACGGGGTTGCGTAAAGGGCGCCCATAGCCTTCGGCGGCGACTTCGATGACATCTCCATCTTGAAGGCGAATGTGGTCGCTAAAACTGAGACAGTCAGTTCCAAAGAAGTGGATATGAACCTGTCGAGGCTGGCGGTGCCCTTCAAACTTGAAATGATGGTGCTCAATATTTTGCAAGCTGTGACACATTTCGGATTCTCCGGTGCGAAATGCTTTGCTCCAGAGCACGCTCCCATCCCTTTCGATGGTCGCGGCCACCGATACCGATTCGAATTCCGCATCGACTACAAGTTCCGGACCAAGGGCACAGGTGCGGAGCTTCGAGCCCGCGAGGTTCAGATAGTTCTTTTTTTCAAACTGATGATCCGAAAACTCATTGCCCACCGCAAAGCCAATTCGATACGGCTGGGCATTCGGAGCGACGAGATAAACGCCTGCGATTTCGGCCTCCTCGCCACCGTCCTCGGCATAACAGGGAATGTCGAGCGGCTCTCCGTGGGCACGTAATGCGCAGCCCGTACCCTTGTGGAACCACTCCGGAGGGACCCCGACGGCTCCGGCAGCGGGGCGGCCGCCTTCGATTCCCCAGCGGAACATCTTCATGCTGTCAGTCGAATCTTCATTCGCTGCGGCGTGCATGGACTGGCGTCCTTGGGCGCTCCCGAGATGGGTCAATCCAGTGCCGGAGATCAGGCAGCGCGAGGGTTCGTCAGGATGGTCAATGGCCGGAAGCAGTCGCCAGGGGGAGCGACCGCTATAGATCGGGTCGTAATCGAGCGTCTCATGTCTGGCCCTCTGGCGGGCAAGGTCGCTGAGCTTCCCGCCTGCGACAATGGCGATAAGCGCCAGTTCGTATATCGAGGAGCAGCTGTCCAGCACGCGGATGTTCGGTTCCTCGACCAGCGCCACCCGGCGAACATTGCCGCGCTTGATTTGGATGAGTCGTGTCATCGGATTACTTGGGTATCGGAACCACTACTCGATTACCTCGAACTGTTCAAGCCCGGATTCGTTGACGGTCAATCCGAGACCCGGAGTATTGTCATCGAGATCGACGTAGCCGTTTTGTGCCCTGGGTTCACCCCGGAAGAGGTGCCAGAACAGCTCATTCCCTACCTCAACATCGACCATCGGAAAATACTCCGCCATCGGCGAGTTGAGGCTGGCCATGACGACGTGATAGTTGTGCATCTGGCCGGCGTGAGGAATTACCGGCACAGAATGCGCTTCGGCGAGGGCGGCAATTTTGCGGGCTTGCGTGATGCCGCCGACACGGTTGGTATCGAACTGAATGTAATCGAGCGCATGAGCCTCCAGCAGCTCACGAAATCCGTAAAGGGTAAACTCGTGTTCGCCTCCGGCGATCGGAATGCGCCCATAGGATTTCAGTTGCGCGTAACCGAGAATGTCATCGGGGATTACCGGCTCCTCCAACCATCGCAGCCGAAACGGTTCCAGCAACGGCAGCATTCGCTTGGCGTACTCGAGGGTCCAGCCCATATAAGCATCCGCCATCACATCGATGCCTTCGCCGACGGCCTCACGAACGGTTCGGACCAAGGCAAGATTGCGCTCGATGCCCGCAGGTCCATCTGCAGGTCCCCATCCGAAGCGAAGTTTCATGGCCTGATAGCCCTCCGCCTGGTAGCGCTTAGCTTCTGCTTCTAGTTCGCTCAGCTCCACACTGTAGAGGCGGGAGGCATAGACCGGAATGCGTGCCTTCGTTCTGCCGCCAAGCAAGCGAAACACCGGTTGCTTGGCAGACTTGCCGAGAAGGTCCCATAGTGCGATATCCACGGCGCTGATCGCGACCATGCCGATTCCCTTGCGGCCGAACGCCATGGTTTTGCGATACATGTGTTGCCAGAGGCGCTCGATGTCCCAGGGTTCTTGGCCGATCAGCAATGGCTTGAGATAGAGATCGATAACTTGTTTCGTGATCTTAGGCGTGAGCGCAGCGTTGCCCAAGCCTACGTGGCCGTCATCGGTAAACACTTCGACAATCAGCCAGCCATGAAATGTGAAGGTTCGCATGGAAGCTTCCGGCAGTTCCATTAGATCCATTGGATTGGTGCAAAAATGCGAAGGCAGGGGCACGGTCTTACCGCGCCAGCGCACGACCCGCGTACGAATCTCGGTGATCTTCATGAAACTCCCTCGTAGTTCAGTTGCGGCGCCAACTTCAGTGGCGAAAGAACTGGGATTGCGATAAGGATGATCAGAAACGCGATGAGGTGCAGCGTTCCCGCAGCGCGAAAAACCGTGCTGTAACCTACGCCGTGATCCAGAAGGTAGCCGACCACCTCGCCGAACGCGATGCCACCCATGGCTCCTCCAAAGCCAACCAAACCAGCGACTGAACCAACTACCTTTTGAGGGAAGAGATCCGTGGGGAGAACCATGACCAGAGTTGACCAGGACTGCTGTCCGAAGTATGCGATGCAGAACAGCGCGATCGCCCAGGAAACGGCAACATGAGGGATCAGAATCACGAACGGCATAAGGGCAGCGCTGATCCCAAGAGCCACCTTCCGTGCCACCCCGAGCGAGAACCTGCGGCGCAACAGGTAGCTGGAAAATCCTCCACCCAGAAGACACCCCACGCCAGCGGCTGCACTGGGCATCCATGCGAAGGTGCCGACTGCTTTGATATCAAAGCCGCGAGCGTCGTAGAGATATTTTGGAAGCCAGAACAGGTAGAAAAACCAAGCCGCGTCGCTCAAAAACTTGGCAGACACCAGTCCCCACGTTTCGCGGATGCGAAACAGCTGAATCCACGGCGACGCGGTCGCCGAGCCTGATGCCGCAAGGGGAGGCGGGTTGCCCAGGGCTTCCTCAAAAGTTTCGCTCGGTGCACGGTAGGACGATCGCCACCAGGCTAGCCAGAGAAGCCCCATCCCCCCGGTAATCACGAAAATCCAGCGCCAACTCGAGTAAGCGAGGATGGTCGCGATCAGAGGAGGGGCCACGACGGCTCCAACCGCCGTGCCGGCATTGATGATACCCATCGCGGTGGCACGGTCCTGGGTGGGGAACCATTCCGCGACCGCGCGCGTAGCTGCGGGGAAACCTCCGCCTTCGCCCATGCCAAGCAGGAATCGGCTTGCCACCAGCATGGCGAAGCCGGTGGCCAACCCATGGCTGGCACAAGCGAGCGACCAGAAGAGCATGATCACCGTAAAGCCCTGGCGCGTCCCTACCGAGTCCACCAATTTGCCGCCGCCGGCGTACATCAGAGCGTAAGCGAACAAAAACGCGGACTGAAGGGAAGAGAATTGCGCGTTGGTCAGCGGGATGTCTCTGCTGATCGCCAGCACCGCGACCGGCAGAGTCTGCCGATCAAGATAGCTGATTGCGATTGCAGCACTGAGGAGGACGGCAATTCTCCAGCGCAAATTGGCTTGCTCGTTTCCCAAACCGTTTCGCCTCCGACGAGTGTGGATTATACCTAACATGGTAAACGTTTACTCCATTTGCCCGTTCCGCGACAAGCAGCCGGTCCTGGGGGAGGCCACGGAAGGCTGCCAGAAACTCCGCAGGAGTGTACCGCCATGCGTCCACAGTGGAATCGTCGGGATGTTTTAAAGGGGCCGGTTGCCACCTCCAGCACCATGTTCGGCCTCAAACAGGCCAAGGCTGGCGCACGGCCTGCGGACCCACAGGTTGAGATTCAAATCACTCCAATCATGTCACAAGCAGAGGGTGTGCCGCCCTTCTTGGCTCCGTTGTCCATGATAGCGACGCGAGGAGCGATTGCTCTGGTACCAGCCGTGATGGGAGACATCGACGGCGCCAAG
>Ga0209624_10002186_pt1 | contig 14644 bp, 11 predicted proteins | sample JacPinW_OM2H0_O1_FD_188565 | JGI IMG/M metagenome (GOLD analysis project Ga0209624, IMG submission 188565) | Forest soil microbial communities from Algoma, Ontario, Canada - Jack Pine, Ontario site 1_JW_OM2H0_O1 (SPAdes) (version 2) | ecosystem: Environmental > Terrestrial > Soil > Boreal...
GTTCAAAAGAGCAAGTCACTTGTTCATGCGGCCAAACGTGGCCGCTCACACGAGCGTCATTTCGCGCCGGAGGCACAATCGGCATCCTAGCTAACAGTTCGGCTGAAGCTCGAAGTGCTGCAAATCATCATTTCGATTCCAAACAAGCATTCTTAACCCATTAAACACATGAGGCCTTATGGCATTAAGCGAAGTGTTGCTCGACGAATTACGTGACATGTACAGTGCGGAAAATCAATTGGTCGTTGCCCTACCAAAGTTGGCAAAGGGCGCGAAGGAGCCTGTAACGAGGTTCCAGACGGCCATTGCCATGAGAAAACGGAGTAGGAACGGGCTGGTGGGGCGTGAAAGCCGGGCACGCGGAGAGACCGTGCTCAGGGGGAGGCGCAGGCGCGAGAGGGGAAGAAGAGCAAGAACCGCCACACCACAACCGAAGAGGAGGGTATACCTGTTGGCGGCAATGGAGCTAAGCGAGACTTGGAGCGGAAGCGCTCGGAGGAGGGCGGGGAGTCGGCTGGCGACAAAGCCGCCGAGGCCGTTGGTGCAGACTCCCCAGGCAAACATGATGCCGAAGGCGAAGGGACGCTGGTGCTGCGTGGTAAGGCCGGCGATCATGGGGGACATCGTGACTCCCAAGACGCTGAGGGTGAGACCTATGAGAACGGCAAGGACGAACTGCGCGGGCTGCCAAATGATGCAGGCGCGCAATGCAAGGGAGACGAGGGCGAGCAGGAGACCGCCGGTTAGCGTCAAGCGGAGACCAAAACGTTCGGCGGCCATTCCTGCAGGGATCGTGCCGAGGATGCCGCCAACTGCTGCGAGGCTACCGATGATTCCGAGGGTGCGTTCGGTCAGGCCGAAGCCGACGAGGTAGATGTTGAAGAGAAAATAGTAGACGGAGAGTCCGAAGCCGAACAAGGTCGCTGCTGAGAAGTAGATCCAAAAATGCCCGCGCGGCGCGTTGGCCAGCCACTTCCTGAAGCGCCCGAGAGACGGGGCCGAGGGTTCGGTCTTAACTGCAGAGACGTGCTGAGTCATACGATGGGCGTCTCAGTGCCGCGGGCGAGTTGGTCAAGGCGATCAATTGCAGGTTGGAGATCCCGGTATTGGAGCTCGTAGACGTCAACTGCGGAGAGCTGCTGCAATATCTCGATGTGTGCCTGTCGAGCTTCTCCGACATGAGCGAGGAAGTTTTCAAAGTGCTGGAACGCTATCTCGCGAGGAATCGGTATCAGTTCGGTTACTGCTGAGGGTTGCCGGTTCAGAAAGACGATAGAGCGGACGATCGCTTGTTCCGCGGTGATAAGGCCGAGTTCAGAGGTTGGAACCTCAATGGAGGGTTTGCCTTGAACGCGAGGGGTTAGATCGCGGTCCTGCAGCTCGGGAAAGAGCTCTTTTGCCGCAGGGCGAAAACGCACCTGGCGACAGTCGCCGACGACGAGCGGCTGATCGCCGTCACGCAGAAGCCAGCTTCCATCGTCCGAGGTGTACGTCCATCCGGCTCTTGCACAGGCATAGGCCAGGGAAGATTTGCCTGCGCCAGAATCTCCGGTCAGCAGGAGACCGTGTCCGTACCGGCTAACGCAAGCGGCATGAAGTCCGGTGGCATGAGCGGGTGCGATGATGCTACACGCAGCGGTCTCGATGAAGTGGTAGCAGAGGAATTTGGGGTAGTGCAGAGAGGCGTAGTTCAACCAGATCAGGCTAAGGCCATGGGTGAGATCGCAAACGGCTTGGTTATGGGCATCGGCTACGATCGTGAGCAGATTGCGTTGCGCACGCAGGACAGGGGCAGGTGGGCACCCGTCCGACCCGCCTTCGCTGACGACGATGCGGATCTGCAACAGGGGAGTCTTGTGAAGTTGGCGGAGGCCGCGCCAAAGCTCGTCGACGATCGCCAGAACGGCCTCTTCGTTGGTGAGCACTTCGACAGCGAAGCCAAGAGGATAGACGACGGCACGATACGGGAGCGGGATCTTGCATCGGAAAGGGTCGTTGTCAGGCTCCGGCACGGAGAGGTCGGGAGCTGTGACAATGGTAGCGGCTGTATCGGGAGCGGGTTTCTGTGAGAGTTCGATCATGAGATGTTGTCTTTCCTGCTATCGGAATCCTAGTCTTACAAGTTTGCTTCGATACGGATTGCTCTCTCATGGATTGAGGCTGAGAGATTGGATCTTCTGGACGGACCAATCGATCAGAGTACTGTCCTCTGGATTCGAATGTTGTAGTTCACGCAACATGGGGATAGACTCGCTGTCACCTTGCCATGCGAGAACGCGGATGAGGCGCTCGCGAACTGCCGGAGTGGCAGAGCGCAGAGACTGACGAAGAATGGGAAGGACGGAGGGGTTCGCTTTCACGAGGATCCACTCGGCACGATTTGCGACCGCTCCATCTGTGGAACCGAGAGCCTGGACTGCCAGCGCGGGATCTGCGGCGATGCGATCCCAAAGCTGATAGCCGGCGACAAGCGCGTTCATCGAAAGGGCATCGTTAACTGTCTGAAGGGCCTCGGGTGTGAGTCCACGCAGCGCATCGGGTGGCGGAAGCATTTCGAGAGCCTGATCCAGCTTCATCATTTCAACGAAGTTCGCCCCAAACGTTTCTATGTCCTGTGGGGTGTAAACATCGCTATTTTTTCTCGCTGCGTGTTCCTCATGGATCACAATGCTCTCCTGCTCTGCGCGGGCGAGGAGAGCAGGGACTGCGGATGCAGCAGCTGTGGGTTGATGACGGGCAAGGGCGAGGGCCGCCAATCCTCGAAGAGAGGGTTTGTCGTTCTCGAAGAACGGCAGTAATCTTTCGGCGGGTACGTCGCCAGGGCACCGGCTGAGAGCAAGGAGTGTCTCCTTCAATACGTCGGGATCTTTGTCGTCGAGCAATGGCAGTAACGCGGCGGCGGCGGGAGCGCCGAGAATGCCGACGGCCCAGGCTGCGTTACGACGCGCCGTTTTCTCAGGTGCAGAGAGAGCATCGATAAAGAGTGGTATGGGTGTTTGTGGACGCGCCAGGACGAGGGCCACGGCGGCTGCACGGGAGACCTGATCGTCAGGATCGCGAAGCCAGTGCGCGAAGAGTTGCTGCGTTGGAAATCCCTGGTAGCGGGATAGCTCGCGAATCGCCGCGGTGCGGGTTGGAGTGGGACCACTCGATGCGGTGCGCGCGAGGACGGCGAGCTTTGCTTCGACGGGGCGGCCGACGGCGTCTGCACCGAGGCGAGGATAATCGACGTTGATCGCGTCGGCTCCGGCTGCGACGGCTGCGCGCATCGAGGGGAGGTCCATGTCATGCGGGTTCGCGGAGAAGTTGATTACAACGAAGTATCCTTTCTGCTGCCAGGCGGATATCTGTTCGGCGGTACTGCCGGGCGGCAGGGATTTGAGGGGCTCGGAGTTCGCAGCGGGATAGAGCGGCGTAATGTCGGCCCACTCACCGCCGAATATGACCCGCTCCAACATGCCATGACGCTGTAGCGCTGCGAAAATGAGAGGGCCTTCGCCCTTCGTCTTCATGTGGAGGGTGAGTTCAATTCCCTGTTCGCGTGCGACCTCCAGGACGTCATCGAAGCTGGGGATGCGCATGTTCGTAAAGCGCTGACCCATCCATGCTCCAGCATCGAGCAGACTGAGTTCGTCGGATGATGTTTGCTCGACGGTGCCCGTGCCGCTTGTGAGACGATCGAGTATGCCGTCGTGGTTGAGAACAAGTTGTCCGTCGAGGGTTAGGCGGATATCGAGTTCGACGAGGTTGCAGCCCATGCGAGCTGCAAGGGCGAGGGACTCCAGCGTGTTCTCCGGCATGTCGGCGGTGGCGGTGCGATGGCAGAACATTTGCACCTTGCCCCGCTGCAGGATTCCAGCATGGCTGGAAGAGACAGTCGATGCGAGGAGCAACAAAAGTAGAAGCGATTTTTTCATAGAAGCATGATGCTCCGAATTGCTTTTAGATGCGCTCCTACTGCACGAGGGAGCAAACACGCACGGCCGTTCGAGCGTATTTGCTCATCAAAACTGGTACTTCGCGGCGAACTGAATAATGCGCGGGTGCGGGCCGCCTTCTTCTCCACCGATCTGGCCGAAGGTGGAACTGGCTGTTGCTGGGAGGTTTGGATTTCCATAGCCAAGGCTCGAGTTGGGGTTGCCGAACTGCGGCGTATTCGTCAGGTTGAAGAACTCCGCTCTAAACTGGAAGCTGCTCCTCTCCTTCACTGGAAACAGACGCTCGATTGCCAAGTCCAGATTGTGCTGCCCGGGTCCACGCACGAAGCCTACACCGCTATTGCCGAAGTCCTCGTCGGCAATGGTCGTTCCGTTTGGCGCCTCGGGAGCACGCATGAACGCATTCGGATCCCAATAGCGTCCGGATCCTACCACTCGGGAGAACAGCGATCCGTGGGTTGAGGGATTCGAACCTGTGACCTCCGCTCGGTTATTGAAGTTTCCATAAACGGAGCCAGCGTTACCGTCGAAGATGCTCACTGCTGCACCCGATTGAATCACGCCAATGCCCGAGAACTGCCAATCCGTGAGCACGTGCCGCACCAGGGTCGGGGTCGAGGTAAATTTAGGCGCAGTCCATACGAAGTTTGCTACCACTCGCGCTGCTCGGTCGTCACCCGCAAGACCGTACGACGACTGTCTCAGATGGAATTGGTCATTCGACGGAAGTTGACTCTCGAACACATCGGTGCCTCCCTCGCCGTTGAGTTCGTCCAGGTTCTTCGACCAAACATAGCTCGCCTGGAACTGGAGCCCATGGTTCAACCGCTTGCTGATACTGATCTGCAGCGAGTTATAGTTGCCAATGAAAACCGACTCCGAGAACAGCGATCCCTGAGGCACGCCCTGATAAAACTGTCGCGTGGTGACGTTATTTACCGAGTTCGTCGTGGCCCCGTTTACCGGATTCTCCGGGCTGGCAAGGAGCGACTGATTGAACTCGATCTGGCCAAGGCGATGGATCGACTGCGTCCCGACATAACCAACTTCTAATACGTAATCCTTGGAAAAGGCATATTGCACGTTCAGGTTGTACTCCTGTGTCCTGGCGTCCTTGAGGTTAGGATCGGTCCCTTGCACGAATGGAAGTGGTACGGCTGCACTGCGTGGCACGAAGATTGGATAGCTTGATTGGGGCAGAACCGGCGTAATGTACGGGTTCTGAAACGTTGCGCCCCCGTTGGCTGCGCCTTGAACGATATTCTGCGTCGAATACGGTGGCTGCGAGAGCCCCGACTCCAAGGGGCCTCCCGAATGCTGGTCAAAATACCAGCCATACCCGCCACGCAGTACCAGCACGGGCTTTCCAGTCATCTGCCAGACAAACCCGAGCCGTGGGGATACGTCACCGAACGGCGTCTTCCACAATCCCGCATACGAATTCTGCACCACACCAAAGGGGATAGTGGCCTGGAAGTTCGACGGTACGGTATACCCGCTGAATGTCCCCGTGTCCGGGGCGGGTCCCGTAGCGATATTCTTGTCGAAGTTCGCAATCCGGCCCTCGGTTTCCGTCGGTGCGCCAAAGACCTCATAGCGAAGGCCTGCATTTAGCGTTAGCCGCGGCGTCACTTTAATGTCGTCCTGCGCGAAACCCGCGAAGTCCGTATACCGCTCGTTTCTGCGGAAGATACCTCCGCCCGATCCGGTCGACCCTACATTGCTTAGACCCTGCGGGCTGCCATTCTGTGCCGCGCTCTCTCCCACGAGAAAGTCGTTGAAAGTGGAGAACTGCAGCAAACCACCCGTCTGGTTAGGGGAGTCCAAATCCACCTCATTCCGCTTCAACTCGACTCCGAAGCGAATGTTGTGTCGCCCTTTGGTCATTGAGACCGTGTCTTGCCAGACAAATGTGTTCGTCACCTGCCACTCCGAGGGCGTGCCCGCGTCGCCAATCGTGAACCCGCCCACCGACATGCCCGGAGCGCTGAGCGTCGGCCCGGTTGCGCCTGTTGGTGTATCGATTCCGATCTGCTCTGCAGTGATCGGATCCTGTATCGTTTTCAGACCGTCGAATCGCATATAGCCGAATCGCGCGACGTTGATCAGATTGGAGTTGAAGATCTGCGTGTCTGCCATCACGAACATCGTGTTCCGGTCCAGTTCATTCGTGGGCCAGCCAGGAACGTTGGCCGTCCCCGATCCTGAGAACGCGGTTACAGTGGGAGCACGCGAGTAAAAGAATCGTTCCGACAAAGTGTTCTTCGAACTCAGAGTTTCGTCGAGGTTCACGGAGAATTGATCCTCGCGATAGTGCGCTGGAATCGAATATGTCGACTGTCCCACTGGAAACTGGTTGGTGGGATCGGTGCCGGTGTTCGGCAGCACAACCTGAGGGCTTGGCACGGCAAACTGCCCGTTCGACAGCTTCGCATTCAGGACCGCCAATGCTACGGGATTAATGTTTGACCCATCGCAGGCCACCTGCACTCCGCCTGCCTGCGTGAAGTATCCCGTAGCCGGCTGCCCTTGGGAGTTTAGGTGCCCGGCGGGGCAAAACTGCGCGCCCAACGTCGCCGCCGACCTGTCCTGCGTCAGCAGCGGCAGCGTCGCGCTCGTCTGATCGCCCAATCCGTTTACCTCGGTCAACCCCTGGTATGCCACAAAGAAAAATGCCTTATCCTTCCAAATCGGGCCGCCCACCGATGCGCCGAACTGATTATGTTTCAAGTCCGCTCGCGGCTGACCGCGAAGCTTCGAGAAAAAGTCGTTCGCGTTGAAGATGTTATTGCGCACGAACTCCCAGGCGCTACCGTGGAATTGATTCGTACCCGTCTTGCTCACGAGGTCGACGTTTGCTCCCGCGCTGCGTCCGTATCCCGCATCGAAGTTCGCCGTCTGCACCCGGAACTCCTGGATCGTGTCTGGCGCCGGAACGGCTACTCCCACGATTGAGGTCTCCGCACTGGCGGCCGAGTTCTCCGCCATATTGTTCGCGTCGATGCCATTGAACTGGATATTGTTCTGTGTCGGCGTCGCTCCATCGGCGGCTACGTTCTGCGTCCCGCGCCCCAGCGCTGTTGCGGTCGGCAGGTCCACCACCACTCCCGGCGACAGTGCGATGATCTGCGTATAGTTGCGGTTTGACAGCGGCAGTGATTGGATTGCGGTCTCGTCCACCACACCGCCCAAAGTCGAGCTCTCCAGCTCCGCCACCGACGACTTATCCCCTACCTGCACACTCTGGCTCACCCCTGCAATTGCCAGCGTCACATTCAATGAGGACGTCTTGCTGACCGTCACCTGGATGGAGGGCGAAGTGTTTTCGGCGAACCCCGCTGCCTTCACCGTAACCGCGTAAGCTCCCGGTGGCAGCAGAGGCACACGAAACACACCCTCGGCTGTCGTCGTCACCGACCGCGAGACATGCGTCGCCTCATTCACCGTCAGTACCTCGGCATGTACCACGACGCGGTTTGAAGGGTCATACACTACGCCGGAGATCGCACCTGTCGCAGCATCCTGCGCATAAAGGTGAGATGCCATGGTTAATGCGACGGAGAGATAAGCTATTTTTTTTGCGATGCCAATTTTCATTGGGCCACCATTTTTACCGATAAGGCCAAGTCTAAGGAGGGACGACGGGCGGTTTGTCAGTGATTTGTCGCTGCTTCGTCACTATTTAGGCAAGAGAACAGTTAGGGCGTGGGGCGGTCTTCCACAGACGTCGGCGACCGACCACGATTAGCCCGCAGACTCCGGCTCTGTGCGTGCCGGGTCCAGCATGTTCGGGCGGCTTTCTCTAGATCGCTGCAGCGGATAGGATCTGATACCGGTAAGCTGCAGAAAAATATAGAAGAGGAATGGTGGAATATTGCGCAGGTAGCGTTTCCAAAGATGCTTCGGATCTTGAAGGAGACGGTGAAGCCACTGAAGGCCGGAACGCTTGATCCAGTCAGAGCAATCGGCGATGCGGCCCGTATGGAAGTCAAACGCAGCTCCGACAGCAAACATGAGCGTGGTATCCAGTAAAGGGAGATAGCGGTCCATGAATCTCTCCTGCTTGGGCGTGCTGATCCCAACCCAAACAATATCGGGATGCACGGAATTGATCGCGGAGAGTAATTCTTCCTCCTGCGCAGGTAATATTGGGCCGAAGGGAGGGCTGTAGGTACCCACGATCTGCAGTTCAGGATAACGAGCGACGAGTAGATCGCGAAGTTCTTCGGCCACACCCTCCTTGCCACCACACAGAAAATGACTGTAACCGCGAAACTCTTCGCGCCCGATCACTTCCAACATGAGGTCGGGGCCGGCAACGCGCTCCATGTCTGGGTGACCCTGATGATGCCCAACCCATACAGTTGGCATGCCGTCCGGGGCCACAACCGCTGCATCGGCAAGGATCTTCGCGAGGTCGGGATCGCGCTGAGCCTCCATGACTCCATGCACGCCGGCGAGACATACATAACCTTTGCGGCGCAACCGCAGGTTCGCTTCGATTCGAGCGAGCGCCTGGTCCATGTTGATTGCGTCGATTGCGATGCCCAGGACGTTTGCCCTGGGACGCTCAGGTGAGGTGTTCATGATCGCTCCTTCTCCTAAATGAGGGGACCAGTTTGCAGTAAGAAGAAGAGCTACTCTCAACCGGGCGTCCCGCGTGGAGCAGATGGTAGAGCTGCAGGTAGGCTTCGGCGACACGCGCACCCGAGAAACGGTCGGTGGATGCAGCACGTAACCGGATGGTCTTGAGTTCCATGGCAGTCGCCAGAACGAATGCGTCCTCTGCCGGGGACTTGAGCGAGACGTACCGGCACGAGGAGCCGCCGACCTCGCGAAATGCGGGAATGTCGGAGCAGACGATCCGACACTGGTGCATCGTCGCTTCCACGATGGGAAGGCCGAAACCTTCGACGATGGACGGAGCCAGGAGCAGTTCGCAGTGAGCGTAGCACCAGTGCAACTCAGCCTCGGAGACTCCGTGCAAAAGAACGACGTGATGTGACAGATCAGCGTTGCTGATGTAGCGCCGAATGCGTGCAGTCTCTGGCCCTTCAATTCCAATCAAGACGAACTGCGTCGATGGCTTGATCTCCTGGCTGCGGAGCAGACGGTGAAAGACTTTCAGGGCAAGCAGAATGTTCTTGTTGCGCCGGTGCTGTGCGATACAGAGAATGAACGGCTCTCCTTTCCATCCGGGATACGGAGCGTCTACAGCACCGGTCGGTCCTGGCTCGACGCAGTTGTGGATGGTGACTGCTTTCTGCAAGGCGAGTTGTTGGCCGTAAACATCGAGGCGACTTAGCGTGCTCTCGGAGACGCAGGCGATGGCGTCGACTTCACGGAGACATTGTTGTAAAACAATCCGGTTGACGAGTACCTTCGGGAATCCGAAGTTCGCGGGAATGTCATACGGGTAGAGATCATGCAGCGTAACTATGGTTGGGCAAAAGAAGGCTCGCCGCTTTACCGGCACGGGATATGCAAGGTGCACCACGTCTGCCCGCAATTGCGCGGCAAGGGCGGGAAGCTGGTTGTAGTACCAGAGATTGCGGCTGATCGCGCTTCTTCCGATGGAGACGGGGTGCAGAGTGAGACGCGGGTCATCGAATGGGAGAGCATCGCGCAGTGCGGCGCATTGCCACTGAGCGGCGATCAGGTGGATCGCTGTGATCTCCGGTCGCGTAAGAAGGCTGCGAGCCATGTTCGCCGCGTGGCGGGGGACACCCGAAAGATGCTCTGCGGAAGAGACGACGACAATCACGATTCTCATCGCTGCGCAGCCTCCGAGGAGTTGTTCGCCGTGAGAGCTCCAGCACGTTCCTCCGCCCTACGCGGCAGGTTGTGACTGTGGAGGAGATGGGAGCCGCGAGAGCGCAGAAGACTCATGCCAACACCTCGCGGGAGTGATACGTACGCGCGACTGTCAGACCGATCAAGGTGATCGCCCAAAGTGGAAGCGAGAGGTCGAAGACTTCGGTGTCGGCTAAGCCGCGCACCAGTACGAAGAGCAGCAAACCAAGGAAGAGTGTTCTAAGTGGGCCGACCGGAATTTTTCGTACCTGTCGATAGAAGCTTCCATAGAGGCCCGCGAGCATGAGCACACCTGCTACCCCGTAGGCATAAAACTGTTGTAGCAGTTCATTGTGCGCATGTCGGGCTTCAAAGGCTTCGAACGGCGGAATGACCTTCCATACGGAATGAAAGCCGTGTCCTATCCAGGGTTGCTCAATCGCCTTATCAAGGATGAAGGCCCAGATGCTTAGCCTGCCGGTGAGTGTCTCGGCCTGATTGCCGGCGTTCGAGTAGACCTCGTAATAGGCCCCCAGCAGATTCCAAAAGATGGCAACGACGAAGCATGCCGCGACAGCGAATAAGATTTTGCTTTTCCGGCTGATCGAGGAATCTCGGACGAGGAGAAAAAGCTGAGCCAACACGAACGCAACGATCGTTGTTTTACTGAGACTGCGGAGAAGGGTGATCGCCAGTAGAGCAGCCGGAAACTTCCACTGTGTCGCGCCCTCGCGGATTAGATATTGTGCGAAAAACACGGCGAAGGCGCAGGCATAGCCGATTTGATTTGGCCCCAGAAGCTCTTCATCGCCAAGGCGGAGATCCGATTGCGAGGGCATGAGCCATGCAATCATCGCGATGAGGCAGGCTCCGATGATAAAGCCCTTCATCAAAGCCGAAACCATCCGGGCCTCGGGGCCGGTTCGAAGCAGCAGGACGACCATCGCGACATCGGCAGCCATCGCGCACCAGTAGACAATGGCGGCAGAGAGAGACACCGCAGCAGTCCAAAAGAGACTGCAAGCGGAGAACGCCAAAAAGAGCAGAACCCAGCGAAAGCATGAGACTCGCAAGGTGGAGCGAAGAGTCGTCGGGCCGGGCCCGAACGAATGAAAGGCAACCACAACGAACAGGAGAAGATTCAACCCCACACTCACCACGACCCCCGCCTGAGGATCAGCCTGGAAGACACGAACTGTGAGGAGCACGATGACAAGTCGAAACGCGAAGAAGAAGCCGATGGCTCCAGGTAGCAGCGCCATCCGCTGCTCACTCACGTTCGTCAAAGTTATGCCTGCTGTGTTTGCGATCATGCGTCCTCGCAGACTGGGTAGATACCCGCGGAAGGCGATGAACCGAGACTTGTCCCGTAAAAAAGGCGAGCCAGGGGGTAGTACATGAGCAGAGCGATCGATCCGTAAGCGAGCCGGGCCGTGGCTACCCCGTGGACACCGAACCGCGGAAGCAGCCATATCATCGCCAGTAGCATCACGGTGCCACCGACGAGATTGAGCAAGGTGACTGTGCGTACGTGTCCAAGGGCGAGCAATGCGTAGTACGCGGTGACGTTGAGACCCAACAAGGCAAAGCTCCAGACGATCGGGGCCAACACCATGGCGGCGCTTCGAGCGACCTCTGCTCCTATCCACGCATTGAGAAGAGGCTTGCCAAAGAGCAACGCCACAGCCGTTCCTACAAAGACAAGCAGAAGGTTGACTGCGAAGGCTTTGAGGATCGGCTTCTTTAACGTAGCCAGAGGGGCTGTCATTCGACGCCCAGAGAGATAGGGAAATAGGAAGTGCAGACCAGAAGCGGCAATCCCGTAGATGGGCTGGGCCATTTGCACGCAAAGTGCGTAAGCGGCGACTGCGCTTGCTCCGAGCGAGACCCCAAGGATGAGCCGGTCTGCCTGGCTGAAGATGACTCCGGAGACTGCCTGCAGCCAACTGAAGGCTCCGAAGCCGAAGAGCGCGGAGGTTGCCTCGCGATCGAATGCAGGCAGGAGAGACCTCGATCCCAGAAGTTGCTGGAGGCGTCCAAGCTGAGCCATCGTTCCCAGCACCAGCAGGACGGCCGTGGCCACCATTACGCTGACGACTCCGAGTCCGAAGTGGGTTAGGACTACGGCTGCCACCAGCGTTAGCAGGCGTGCAGCGATGCTGATGCGGACGGCTGCGCCGTAGCGCTCGAACGCTCGCTGAGTGCTGATGCAAACACTTTCGATGGCGCGCACCAACACCAGCAGGCTCGCGATGCGCAGCGACCAAAGACACGCCGTTCGAAGAGACATATCGGATACGGCAAGGTGCTGTGCAGCGAGCGGACAGAGAGCCCAGGAGATCAGTGCAAAGGCGGCGCCGAGCACAAGGTTGATCCCCACCATGCTGCGTACGGCCCGCAGCAGAGCGGCGGCATCGTTGCGGGTTCGCACCCCTGCTACATACTGAATGTTGGCATCGCCGAAGCCCGAGGCGATAATGCTTCCCGTGGTGACGGCTGCAGTGGCCACCACCCAGACCCCATACTGTGGAACGCCGAGATGGTGCAGCAGCGTGGGAGCGACCAACAACATGGCAACCGGGTGCGCTGCGTAATCGAACACGCCATAGGCCGCGTTGGAGAGATGCCTGCTCATCGGAGTGCTCCGGGGCGCTTGATGAGATGAGAGCGGATGCTCGCCTCGATCTGCTCAGCAAGTTGGCGCCGGGGATCGGACTCGCTCACCTGCTGCCAGCGATGACGCATGACGATGAAGAAGCTGACGGCGATGTTGGCCAGCAAGGTCAACACAAGAATGACGACGAGGCGAGGCGGAAACGACTTCTTTTCCGGGAGCAACGGAGGATCGAAGACACTGACGACTGGCGTGTCCTTCGCCTCTTCGATGTGCGCCATTTCATACTGCTGCGAGAGTAGTTCGAAGACTGTCTCCTGGACCCGGGCATTGCGGTAGAGTGCAGCATAGGGGACTGCAAGACGAGGAAGTTGGCGCAGCGAAGGATAGAGGCTGGTGTTATCTTGCTCAGTACTCTTGCCGGTGTCGCTAGAGAGTTCGGCACTGCTGCCCCCCAGTTTGTCCAGTTCATGCTGCAGACTGGCGACTCGCGCCCGCGTCGCGCGGACACGTACATTTTCATCGCCGTAGATCTGTTGGATCGACTGGAGTTCGGACTGCTCGACAATCAGCTCTGCCTGAAGCTTGGCGGCCGCATCGACCATCGCATGGGTCTGCTCTTTGATGTCGAGCGTTGTGTTGACGCTGGAGAATTGGCTGAGCGCCTCCTCCGCATCGTGCAACTGCGACTTTACGGTGACGAGACGTTTCTCGATGAACTCGCGCTCGCGGCGAGCTGATGAAGTACTCGAGGTCGTGAGGGTCTTGTTCAGCTCTTCGAGATAAGCCTGCGCGATCGCACGGGCGCGTCCCGGGTCCGTGTCGGTGAAGGTAAGAGTGATGACCCCACTTTTCTTGTCGTCCACCACGGTGGTGTGGCGGGCGAGATACTTCACGGTATCGATGCGATAGCGTTTATGGTAGATATTCTGCAGATCGAAGCGGTCGATGATGTGATCGCTGACTGTGCGACTGTGCAGCAAATCTATATAGAGAGAGGTGGAGGTTTTGCCGCCGAGCAGGCTGCCGGCAAGACTGCCGAGGCTGCCGAGTCCTCCGAGGGAACGTCCGGCGACTGCGGCAAGCAGCGCGGCACTCCCGCCTTGCTGGTCTGGAGGCATGATACGGGCCACCGAGTCGTATTGCTTTGGGAGGACAAAAAACGCGAAGACGGCGCTCAAAACCAAGGCTATTCCGGTGACGCGCGCGAGAAAGCGCCGGTGGTCCCAAAGCAAGGTTGCGTTTGTGACCCAGTTGGCCGGCTGCGGTGCCGGAGCCGTCAATGATGGGGTCGCTTCGTATATCTCTAGCACTGGAACGTCCTCGCTGAAAGCAGGTAGGAGAGTTGAACGGTGGAGAAGATGCTGGAGCGCTCCACTTCCCGGCTTTGCATGCCGGACCGCGGCATCTGAGCCTGGTCTTTCGTTGCCGTGATGAGACGAAGCAAAAACATAGAGAACCTTGAGATCACGTTAGAGGACTCCTGCCACTCCGGCCGTGAATGCAATTGAGGCGGATAGCTGCGCAATAGTCAGGAGATTTTTCCAGAAAAGAGAGCCGATGATCCGCTGAGGAACGACGATGACATCGCCGGGATTCAGCTTCGTGGAGAGGACGTCGCCGGAGTACCAAGTGCCCGAGCGCCTGCCGACGACCGACCCGTTCGCCCTGATGACGAAGATCTCCTTTCGGTTAGCGACATCGTTGGTTCCACCGGCTCGGCGGAGATACCAGCCGGCCTCCTTGCCCGGGACGTAGGTAAGGGCTGAGGGGTTGTACACCTGGCCGCTCACCAGAACGAACCCCGGCCGTTTGGGGACGGTGAGCACGTCGCCGCTGCGCATCTCGATATCTGCTGGCGTGTTCTCCCAACTGCTGATGTCAGCGCTAACATGAATCACGAGCCGCCCAACAGCAGGTTGGCTGCGCAGTCGCCGGAGCATATCATTCTGTTGCGCGGCCGCTGCCTTCAGGGCTCCGGATTGGTCCTGCCCGGTGAGATTTGGTTGAAGGCTAGCGGCCGCGGACGTGGACTCGATCTGCCGAATCAGTTCGGCCCGACTCTTCTCCTCCAGATCCTTAACTTCAGTACGCACAAGGACTGCGCCATCGGGATATGCCGTTCCGCGGAAGCCTCCAGCACGGCGCAACACCGAGCTTAGACGCTCGCCTTCCTGCAGACCATAGTTTCCGGGATAGGTGACCTCGCCATGCAGGGTGATCGAGGCACCGATATCGCTCCAGCCCGAGATCTGGTGGATCGTTAGAATGTCACCCGGCTTCAGCGGAACGTCGGCGG
>Ga0209624_10002187_pt1 | contig 14643 bp, 8 predicted proteins | sample JacPinW_OM2H0_O1_FD_188565 | JGI IMG/M metagenome (GOLD analysis project Ga0209624, IMG submission 188565) | Forest soil microbial communities from Algoma, Ontario, Canada - Jack Pine, Ontario site 1_JW_OM2H0_O1 (SPAdes) (version 2) | ecosystem: Environmental > Terrestrial > Soil > Boreal...
CTCCAGCGTGCTAGTGATGCGTCAATTCCTAGGCACTGATGCGCTGTTCCGCGTGCCAGTGTTTCGGATTCAGCATCCCACTGAACTTCTTGGATACGTCGTTCTGGGAATTGTCGGCGGCGGCGCCTCCGTCCTTTTTATTCAGTTTATCGCCTATGCACGGCCCCGTCTGCGAAAGCTGCCGCGCTGGACGCAATACTTTCAGCCCGCCATAGCTGGGCTGTTGATTGGCATGATCGGGCTGCGCGCGCCGCAAGTGATGGGCGCCGGTTATCCCGTAATCGACTGGGCTTTGCACGATCAATTCGCTTGGAACGTGCTCCTGGCACTGGCCGCCTGCAAAATTTTGGCGACGGTACTCTCGTTCGTGAGCGGAACGCCAGGCGGCATGTTCGCGCCGACGCTTTTTATCGGCGCGATGATTGGTGGCGCGGTGGGAGGCGTGGAGCACCTGCTGGTTCACCATATCAGTGGTTCGGTCGGGACATTCGCACTGGTAGGAATGGGCACCCTTTTCGCTGGTTTTTTGCGCGTTCCCATCACTTCCGTGTTCATGGTGATCGAAGTTTCCGGCAGCTACTCAGCCATTTTGCCGGTCATGATTTCCAACACCATCGCCTACCTGATTTCGCGGCAATATCAGAAAACTTCGCTCTTCGATTTGCTGGCCCGACAGGACGGGATGATTCTGCCTTCGGTTGAGGAAATGCGCGAGCGCCGCACCTTAACCCTTGAGAACGCCATGGAGCTGACCGGAAAAGCGCCAACCCCCGAAGATATGTTCCGCAGCGCATTGGAGCGTTCCGGAATCGCGGGTGACCAGTATTTCCTCTCCGGTGGAACGGCAGGCTGGCGCGTCTTTCGCCGAAAAGATGCCCCTGAAGACGGAACCGGTGCGCTGGGCGCTCCGCGCGTTGAATCTTCGCCCTACCTTTATCCGGACCAAAGCCTGGCAGAAGCCATGACCATCATGCGCGACTGGCCGATTTGCCCCATCATCAACCGTGCCGACCCTCAGGCCCTCGAAGGTGTGGTCGCGCTCGCCGACATTCTCCGCGTCTACCGTGACACAGCCCCCGACGTTTAACTACTTTGCTCTGTCGCATCTATTTGCACCTGCGCCGAGTAGCACGCGCGACAAACCGATCTCGCTAAGCCCTTCTCCGCTAAGCCCTTTCGATCGGTGGGTCTCCTAGTACCTTTGTACTGCAGGATCGTCCCCGAATTGGACCTTGTGCGCTATTGGGCATCCCGGAGCCTACCCCTAATCTGTTCCTGCCGATTGGAGGCTCTCTCGTGGCACACAAAGAAAGGCGTTCGAGCCGGCGCTTCATGATGAAGTTGCCGCTGACCGTTCGCTGGATGGACAATTCGGTTGTAGGCGAAGTCGCTACCGAATCGCGCGAAGTTAGTTCGCGGGCTCTATATTTCCAACTACCTAAAAATCTCAAGAGCGGGTCGCCAGTCGAAATCGTAATGACCCTGCCTCATGAACTCACTCAAGCTGGTCCAGTTCGGGTGCGCTGCCTGGGACGAATTCTACGTACGGATACCACGCAGCAAGGTGAAGTGGGAGTGGCCGCGGCAATCGAGCGATACGAGTTTCTACGCAACAGCGAATCAGCCGCCTAACCAAGCAAGACTGCTTCAGTAATTTTCGCCCTGATCAGCGCGGACCCTAGGCGAGTCCGCGCAGGTCGGGTCAAACCTTCGTGCACTTCTCTCTTTCCCACGCGATCTCCTGTCAAGGTCCGAACCACAAGCCACGCCGGTGCACCATCGGGAGTGGCGAGCATCCCGCCTGTTGCTTCGCGAATCCTATAAACGTAAGATCAACGGTAGCTTAAGAGATATAACCTGCAGCTTTCTCGAAAGCTTCAGTTCAAAGCTATCTATGAGACTAGAAATAGTGCCTGCCAGATCGCTCGCACCGAAGAAAACCTTCGCCAGGCATTTTGCTCGTTTTGCTGTACTGGTCTTGTTGTTCAGCGTTGCGGGACTTTCCACGCGCGCCAAGACCAGTCTCTATCACTCCAATCAAACTTCGACTCACTACCTTTCAATAGCGAGCAAGATGAAGGCAAGCCAGTCGTCGGCGGCACTGGAACAGCCGGCGGCACGGGTTGTCCCAAGTCGCTCTCTGCTTGAATTTCCGGATTTGTGCGTAGTAATCGCGGATGCAGATTGCCCGGGACCCTTACCGACAGGCTTATTCCTTTCATTGCAATTGCGCTCTCCCCCTCTTCACAACTCCTTGAGCTAAGCGGCGGGTCCTTCCCCGGTAAAGTTGTTCTAAAGGCGTCTGCAAGGCTGTTCATCGTAATACCGGGCCTGTGGTCCTGATGGACCCTTCCATTCGTCGAACGTAGTCTTCTGGTTAGCGGTCGCGAACGCTGGCGCTCTCATGATTCTTGCTGGCTACTGTTCGAACAACACACACAACTGGTCAAGCTCAATTGCCCGCTCCTCGTGCGCACCGCTCGACGGGCAATTTCGATGACCCAACCTGAAATCTCTAAGGTGAGACATGAGGATTAGACCGAGCTTGTTGGTCGCGTCGTCATTGGTCGCGATTGCACCGGCGATTGTCATTGTGGGGTGCAGCGGCGCGGGAAAGACCAACGCAGGCGCGTCCGACGCACCGCGCGTTGCCGTGGTGAAAGTTGCGCGCAAGGACCTTGCCAGCCAGTTGGAAATTGCCTCGGAGTTTCAGCCCTTTCAGGAGGTAGACGTTTACGCAAAGGTCTCCGGCTACATCCAGAAACTCTACGTCGATTGGGGTACGCACGTGAAGCAAGGCCAGCTTTTGGCGGTGCTGGAAATTCCTGAGCTGGAAGAGCAACTGCATCAGGATGAAGCAGGCGTCCACAAGAGCGAGCAGGACATCGCGCGCGCCAAAGAAGCTCTGTCGCAGGCCAAATCTAGCTATGACGTTGCGCACCTGAACTATTCGCGCCTGGCTGATGTGCAAAAAACGCAGCCGGGATTAGTAGCGCAGGAGGAAATCGACGAGGCGCACGGCAAGGATTTGGAAGCGAACGCCGGCGTTTCGGGCGCGAATGATGCCTTGGGCGCGGCGGAGCAGAGTTTGCTTGGATCTCAAGCGGCACTAGCCAAGGACAAAGCGATGTACGGATATGCGCGCATCACGGCCCCATTCGATGGGATCGTCACCGAAATTTACGCTTACACCGGCGCGCTCCTTCCAGCCGGTACGGCGAGCAACAAGGGCAGCGCGCTGTGCAGAATTTCGCAAGATGACGTTCTGCGGCTGGTCATTCCCGTGCCGGAGCAGGCCGTCCCGGACGTTCATCAAGGTCAAAAAGTTGCGCTGAAAGTTGGAACGCTACACAAAACGATTCAAGGCGAGATTGCCAGCGTTTCAGGACAGATCGATACGCAAACTCGAACGATGCACACCGAAGTGCATGTACAGAATCCCAAGGGCGAGCTGGTTCCAGGCATGTATGCATCGGTGGAGTTGCCGCTGCATGAGGCCCAGCAGGTGCTGACCCTGCCGATTCAAGCCGTACAGGAGAAAGATGAAACGCACGGGACCATCCTGGTGATCGATTCGCAAAACAAACTCGAGCAGCGCAACGTAAACCTCGGTCTGCACACCGCTACCGACATAGAAATCAATTCAGGCCTGCGCGAAAACGAGATGGTGCTATTTGGCGAGCAGGCTCAATACAAACCAGGCGAGCTAGTCAGGCCGCAAATCACGACGCCGCCGGAGATAGAGTAGGCATTCCATGCCATCGTTTTCACTAAAACATCCTTACTTCATTGTGGTGATCTGCCTTTTCGTTTGCGTCCTGGGCCTAACCGGCGTAGCGCAAATGCCCGTGGATATGTTTCCGCCAATCAATATTCCCGTGGTGTTGGTGGCGACGTTCTACGGAGGAATGCCGCCGGAGCAAATTGAGGCGGACATCACCGATACATTCGAGCGATTTTTTACGCTAGGGAGCGGCATCGATCACATGGAATCGCGTTCCATGTCGGGCGTAAGCCTGATCAAGATTTACTTCCAGCCCGGTACCGATGCGAATGCAGACGTAACGCAAATTTCGAATCTGGCAATGGCGGACTTGCGGCGCTTGCCGCAAGGCACGTTGCCACCGGTCGTAATGAAGATTGACGCGTCAAGCATGCCGGTATGCCTGCTTACGGTGAGCGGCAAGGACCTGAATGAGACGCAGCTTCACGACTATTTGCAGTTTCAGATTCGCAATCAAATTGCGGGCGTGCCCGGTGCGACAGTCCCACCGCCCTATGGCGGGAAATATCGCCAGATCATGGTGTACGTTGACCCACTCAAGTTGCAGGCCCATGAACTTAGCCCCATGGATGTGGTCCGAGCCACGGACCAATCGAACCTGATCTTGCCGGCGGGCGACGTGCGCATTGGCCCAATGGACTACAACATTTACACCAATGCGCAGGTGCCCAATGCGAAAGCACTGAACAACATTCCGATCAAGACCGAGGGAGATAAATCAGTATTTATTTCGGACGTGGGGAAGGCACAGGACGCTTCAGCATTGCAATACAACGTGGTGCTGGTAGATGGGCAAAAGTCGGTCTACGTTCCAATCCTAAAGCAGGGCGGCAACACAAACACCATCGCGGTGGTGAATGGCGTACGAAAGGCAATCAAGACGCTACGGGATATTCCCCGGCAATTGATGACGCACGTAGTCTTCGATCAGTCGCTCTTCGTGAAGCAGGCCATCGGCACAGTCTTGAAAGAGGGCGCGATTGGTCTTTTTCTCACCGCGGTAATGATTCTGGTCTTCTTGGGCAGCCCGCGGGCCACGGTGGCCGTGTTCCTTTCCATTCCGCTTTCGGTACTGGCCACGTTTTTTATCCTCCATTCCTTCGACAAGACCATCAACAGCATGCTGCTTAGCGGGCTGGCGTTGGCCTTCTCACGCTTGATCGATAACTCGGTGGTGGTGCTCGAGAATATTTTCAGGCACATGGAAGAGGGGTCGGATCCGGCCACGGCGTCTGAACATGGCGCTAACGAAGTGGCCCTGGCGGTGCTGGCAATCACCATCGTTACGGTGGTGGTGTTTTTCCCGGTCACGTTGCTCTTCGGCGTAAGTAAATTCCTCTTTACTGCGCTAGCTCTAGGAGTGGTGATCTCGCTGTTCGCCTCTTATTTGGTGGCGCTTACCGTGGTGCCTCTTTTCTGCGCACGATTTTTGAAGGGAGTGGTAAGTGGTGCGTCGCAGCCGGAGAAGGCCAAGCAGTCTTGGGCGGTTCGTTTTCGGCTTGGGTTCAATGATCGCTTCGAGCGGATGCTCAATTCGTACGACCGTTGGGTTGCGAAGGTGCTGGACCGCCCCCGTGAAGTGGTTTGGGGTTTTCTTGGCATCTTCGTGTTGTGCTTTTTGTTGTATCCGCTCGTCGGAGTTGCCTTCTTTCCACGAACGGATGCCGGGCAGTTCATCATCAACTTAAAAGCGCCGACCGGGACGCGCCTCGAACTTACTGAGAAGGATGTGAAGAGCGTCGAGGACATCGTTCGACGGGTAATTCCAACGGACGAATTGAACACGGTGGTCTCCAACATCGGAGTAATGCCGGATCTTTCCTCGCTATTTACCCCCAACTCTGGAATGCACACCGCTTTCATTCAAGTTGGGCTTAAGGAAGATCATCGCGTCAGCAGCTTTGTTTACATGAACCGCGTGCGGACGCAGATCGATCAGCAAATGCCGCAGCTGCGTACCTATTTTCAGTCGGGAGGCCTGGTCGATGCGGTTTTGAACCAGGGCATGCCGGCGCCTATAGATGTACAGGTGAGTGGTATGGATATGCATGCGGCGGATGACGTGGCGTTAAGTCTGGCGGCGAAATTCAAAGAGCTCCGTGGCGTCTCGGACGTATATATCCCCCAGGATATGGATTACCCATCGCTGAAGCTGGACGTGAACCGCGAGCGGGCTTCAGAGCTGGGATTGAATCCGCGCGAGGTTGTGGACAACGTAATAACCGCGCTCACTTCGAATGCCATGATCGCGCCGAGCTATTGGGTCGACCCCAAAAGCGGCAACAACTATTTCGTTACCGTGCAATACCCGGAGAATCAGGTTCGATCGATTGAGGATATTAAGGCCATGCCGTTGCATGCGCCAAACCTCAAGTTGCCCACCTATCTGGATCAAGTCGCGAGCATTACTCCGATTCAAACACCGACCGAGGTTGATCACTACCAGTTGCAGCGAACCATCGACGTTTATGTGGCACCTTCAAAGGAAGATTTGGGCAAGCCGGCCAAGGAGATTTCGAGAATTGTCGACGAGACTCAGACCCCGCCCAACCTGCGCATAAACATCCGCGGCCTTGTCGATACGATGCAGACGTCGTTTCGTAGTTTTGGTTTTGGTTTGCTGCTTTCGATCCTGCTCGTTTACCTGGTGCTGGTCGCGCAATTTGCATCGTTCACTGATCCGTTTCTCATCATTCTCGCGGTGCCCACGGGCATTGTGGGCGTAATTCTTACCTTGGCGTTCACAGACACGACACTGAATGTGCAATCACTAATGGGGGTTGTGATGCTGACCGGCATGGTCGTGTCGAACAGCATTCTAATCGTCGATTTTGCGAACCGGCTGCGCAATGCCGGCCGATCGGTGCGAGACGCGGTTGCTTATTCGTGCCGGATCAGGCTTCGTCCGATTCTGATGACTTCGCTCGCAACCATCGTGGGCCTGCTGCCTATGGCGCTGAAGCTCGAAACGGGGAGCGAAGCTTATGCACCATTGGCACGAGTGATCATCGGCGGACTGAGCGTATCTGTGCTGCTGACTATCTTCGTGATTCCCGCCGCGTACTTGATGGTCTACAGGCGACATGAGGCCCCCGGGCCGCAGCCGGCGCCGGTCCCAATGGAGGAAGGTTTGATATGAGTTTTCGATTTGTGATGTCGTGGATACTTCTGTTGTGTACAGCACGCGTTTTGCATGCGCAAAACCCTCCTGCTCCGCCCATCCAAGCGCCTCAAAATCCACCGGGTACCCAACCTGCGGCCGTCACGCCGCCCACCTCGGCGTCGCCTCAGACATTGACGTTGAAGCAGGCCGAGGCTCTCGCAATTCGGAACCACCCCAGAATTCAGGAAGCCAAATACCTTGCTGCGTCGGCTGCTGCTCGGGTGACTCAAGCCCAGTCGGTCTACTACCCCCAGGCCTACGGCAGCCTGACCGGAGTGGAAGCCGAGCATGACAGCCGGATTGCCGCCGGCGCGCTGAACAATCCCGTGATTTACGATCGCTATGCGAACGGCGTTACGGTGAGCCAATACATCACCGATTTTGGGCGCACTCATCAATTGGTAAAAAGCAATCGTGAGCGGGCCCAAGCCGAAGCGGAAAATGTAACCACCAGCCGCGCTGACGTGCTTCTGCGCGCGGACCAGGCATTTTTTAATGCGCTCAAGGCACAATCCGTCCTGCAGGTTGCCCAGCAGACAGTCCAAAACCGGCAAGTTGTCGCAGATCAGATTGGCGAGCTCGCGAAACACCAATTGAAGTCAGACTTGGACGTGAGTTTCGCGCAAGTTGATTTAGGGCAGGCCAAGCTTTTGTTAGTGCAAGCGCAGAACGATGTACAGGCGACTCTGGCTGAGCTTTCTGCGGCACTCGGCTATGCAAATCAACAGCCGTTTACGCTAATTGAAGAGACAATGACTGAAACGGGCCCGCCTGCGGATACGGAGAAATGGATCGATGACGGACTGCAGAACCGGCCTGAGATTTTGAGTCAGAAGCTCAACACCAATGCAGCACAAAGCTATGCCACCGCGGAGAAGGATCTGTGGCTGCCGACAATATCGGCGGTCGGGGAAGCGGGTCTAACACCATTTCGAGAGGATCAACTGGGACCGCGTTACGCCGCGGCCGGATTTAATGTGAACGTCCCACTTTTCAACGGCCGGCTATATGGCGCCCTGGAATCGGAAGCGAATAATCAGGCGCACGCGGAGCAGCAGCACCTTCGCGATCTGCAGGAGACAATTGCGCGTGATATTCGCACCGCATGGCTCAATGCAAGCTCGGCGTATCAACGTCTCGGGCTGACACGGCAAATTTCGGCAGAGGCCAATCAGGCCCTGAACCTGGCGCAGTCACGTTACAAGCTCGGCTTGGGCTCGATCGTGGAGCTAAGTCAGGCGCAGTTGAATCAGACCCAGGCACAAATCGCGGAGACGACAGCGAAGTACGACTACCAAAGCCAAATTTCCGCGTTGAATTATGCGGCGGGACTGTTGCACTGACGTTGCTGGGCTGACGCGGCGACTACTCTTGCGGCGCAGCTGCGAACGCATCGACTTCTGCACGTGAGGGCGCTGCAGCCTGTGCTCCACGACGGGTAACGGAGATTGCAGCAGCACGATTCGCAAAGGCGCAGGCGTCGTGGAGCGATGTACCCTCGCCCAACGCCACAGCCAGCGCGGCGTTGAAGACGTCTCCAGCCGCAGTAGTATCGACAGCTTTCACGTGAGGTGCCGGGATTGCTTGATTTCCCGTCCCGCCCACCACCACACATCCTTGCTCTCCCAACTTCAGAATCACGGTTCGCGCGCCCAAATCCTGCAGCTTTCTACCTACCTCGATTGCCTCGCTTGCCACAATTCGCCCGGGTGGCAAACCGGCCAACACGGTGGCTTCAGTTTCATTGGGGGTGAGAATGTCGACGTTCTGCAGTAACTGAGGCGGGAGAGCCCTCGCTGGAGCTGGAGCGGGGTCGAGAATCACCCTGGCAGCGGCGGCCCGGGCAGCCGTGGCGGCGGCGATCACCGTTTCTATCGGCGATTCTAGTTGCAGCAAGACATAAGACGCGCTTTCGATCTGTGTTTGCGCTTCTTCGATATCGAGGGCACTGAGCAGCGCATTGGCGCCAGGGACGATCACGATGGAGTTATGGCCGTCGTCGCTCACGAAAATCAAAGCAATCCCACTCGCTGAATCCTGCGAGACGATTACGCCGCTCACATCGCACCCCACCCCCGCCAAATTTTTCCGCATCGCCTCTCCGAAACTATCGTTTCCCACGCGACCTAGCATTGCGACGCTCGCACCAAGCTTCGCAGCTGCGAACGCTTGATTGGCACCCTTGCCTCCAGGAAGAGTGAAGAACGTATGGCCGGTGAGAGTTTCGCCGGGTACCGGAAGTCGGGGCGAACAGGCCACTAGGTCCATATTCAGGCTTCCAACTACCACGATTTTTGAGGGCATGTTTTACCTTCTATTCTCCATACCAAAATCCGCAGCAACATACCGCAAAATTCAATCCTTTTGCGCATGAACCACAACCGAGCACTGTAATCCCAAAGTCGCACAAGCTTCATGCATGAGCCGCCTAAATTTATATGAACCAACGCGCTGCACCCGATGAGTGATTCTCTAAATTTAATAAACTATTGTCAGTAAAGGGCAAGCGGGCCCCAATCAAGAGCTAACCTCCAAATCAACCTCTCGTCAAAATAGGGTAGACGGAAGTGCATCTGCAGGGTGTGCTGGATTTAGGCACGATTTGTAATTTTTAGGAATCTGAACAAATTCGCCCTTTTAGGCGTAATTCGGTGCAAGGCCAACCCTCAGTTATGGATTCCGACCCTCAATTCACCAGCCGTGTACGCTTCGGAAATTTCGAGGTCGACTTTGATGCGCGCGAGCTTTTTCGCGACGGGGTCAAAGTTAAGCTCAACGAGAAGCCGTTTCAGGTGCTGGCTGCGCTGGTTGAGAAATCGGGCCAACTCGTTCGCCGGGATGAGCTAAGGTCAAAACTATGGCCGGCGGATACCTACGTAGATTTTGATTCCAACGTCAACACCGCTCTGAGCAATTTACGCCATGCCCTGGGGGATTCAGCCGAGGATCCACTCTACATCGAGACGGTGCCACGGCAGGGATACCGGTTCATAGCCCAGCTTTCGCCCTGGGATGGGACGACTGCTTCCTCAAGCCCCAAGAGCGTTGCGACCGGCGCGCAAACGCAAACGCCAGAACAAGCAAATGGCCCCGCATCGAGGCTTGCCCAACCCCAACCGACGCAGGGGATGCCCCAATACTTGGCGATTCTGTTGACCGTGACTCTCGCGGCCACCGCGGCAGGCATTTGGATCTTTCTTCGCTCCGGTGGACGAAGCGCGGCGCAGAGGAACACAGAGCACGTTACGGTGTTTGTGGTTCCTTTTGAAAATTTAAGCGGGGATCCAGCCCAAGACTATTTGAGCGATGGGATGACGGACGAAGTTATTACGCAGCTTGGGCAGGCGTTTCCGGACCGATTGAGTGTGATCGCTCGCTCCACGGCAATGCAATACAAAGCGGCGCACAAGAGCGTGGCAGAAATCGCGCGAGACCAGCACGTAGACTATGTGCTCGAAGGCACGCTACAAAAGCAGGACAACCGAGTTCGCATTACCGCACAGTTTTTCAGAGGGTGGGACGAGGGCAGCCTGTGGACCGAGTCCTTCGATCGTTATGCGACAGATTTGCTTTCGGTAGAGCAAGAAGTAGCCAATCACATTGTCGATTCGCTGCCAGTTTCACTGCCGGGCTCGCCGAGAACCTCGGACGCGCGCACCTCAAGAAATCCCGAAGCATATGACGATTATTTAAAGGGCCTTTTTCAATTGAATAAGCGCACTCCGGCGTCGATACACAGCAGCATTGATTTCTTCACACAAGCCACGCAGAAGGACCCTAACTTTGCCGCTGCGTTTGCCTTTCTCGCATATGCCTATGAATCGGCAGCAAGCTGGAATATTGACGACCCACGAGTCAACTATCCGCGAGCGGCAGAGGCTTCGGAGAAGGCCCTCGCTCTGGATAAATCACTTTCGGAAGCGCATATGACTGCCGGAGTCGTGCTGCATGAGTACAAGTGGGATTGGGTTGCGGCAGAGGCAGAGTTGAAGCGCACGATTGCCATGGATCCAAATTCAGCCGTGGCCCACCGATATTACGCTGAGTTCCTGACCAATGCCGGCCGTTACGATGAAGCTTTGGCTGAGGTACATAAGGCGCAGCGCCTGGATCCCCTTTCGCTGATCACCGAGTCGCTAGTTTGTTTCGTGTACTTGCACGCTCGTCGCTACGAAGACGCTATTTCCGAATGCAACCACGTGGAACAGCTCGATCCAAGTTATTTACCCACCCATTTCTTTCTAGGCGAAGCCTATGCGGGTAAGCACGACTATGCCGAGGCTATTCACCAACAGGAACTCGCAGCCAGAGCGAATGGAATCCCACCAGAAAGCGCGGCAATCGCGTCCTATTATGCCGCTGCGGGGCGCAAGGACGAGGCAAACAAGATCCTAAGCAGCTTGCTTCGCGACATGTCAAAGCCAGAATACATCTCGGATTTCGGCATTGCCCGGATATACATCAACCTGGGAGACTCGCAAAACGCATTACGGATGCTGGAAAAGGCATTCGACCAGCGTTGCTACAACCTGGTGTTCTTGATCGACCTGCCAGACTTCGACCCGTTACACAATAATCCGGAATTTCAACGAATGGTCACGCGGCGGGGATTTCCCGCTACCGCTACAGCAATGCTGCACAATACGGCGATGCTGCGCGACGAGCATGCAATCCTGCGAGGAGAATAGATCTTCGAACGCTGAAGTCGTCTGGTGCGGATTCGCTGTTTAGATTTAACGGACACCTCGCGAAATGAACGCCGAAGTGTGCCTTGTTGATCGCGTGTGTGTACCCCCCACCTCGTTGTTCACTTTCAATTGTGATGACAATGTCTTGACGTATTTATATTAATAAATTTGTGCTGGTGTGTTTGGTTGGTGGGCACGTTTAGCAACAATTAAGGCGATTCAGCCTTCTGCCGGCGCAGTGACCAGATGCTTGGCAAGCGGACTGCTGCAGTTTGCAGCATCATGTCCACTAAATCGGAATTCTCAAAGGATCATGCTCTTGAATCGTTTCGATACGGGCCTCGGCTGCTGATGGGTATTTTGCGCCAGTTGCCCAAGCGCATGTGGAACTATAAGCCGAGCGCCGAGGTCTCGAGTATTCACGAGATTGTAATTCATCTGGCAGATGTAGAGGCCGCTGAGTATTTGAATTGCCGAACGATTATCAGCGCAGCGTCCAAGCCGTCTGGCGATCCCGGCATTGCCGGCAAGGAAAACCAGGATTGGGCCCCGCCGGACATGGGCAAGTGGTCCCTGCCGCTCGGATATTTCTATCAGAGTCCCAGGCAGGCTCTGGAAACGATCAAGATCCTTCGAGTCATGACGCACAACTTGCTTCTCAGCCTGCCCGCCTCCATTTGGTTAGTTTCGTCTCCCAATCACTCCGCTGAAGGCAAGCCGAACCTGCAAGAGTGGCTGACTACTCAGGAGCGCTATATCCCGGCGCAAATCGAACGCATGAACGAGCTTTATTCCATGTGGGTCAAGGCTCATCGACGAAATGCAAAGGTGCGAAAGCCCCGCCGGACCTTTGCGGCAACAGCTCCCGATTTTGAAGCTCAAATAAACGGCAAACGCGCTTTCGTGGGCGCCTCGAAGAACAACTAGCACGCAGTCGGCAATTTCCTTAAAGGACTGAAACGACAATGTCGTCAGTGCGCCCGAAAATCAGAGTGCTGATTGTGGCTGAAAAGGAACATCACCGCGCTTCGGTTCACGCGGCACTGGCCGGCAACGAGGATCTCGACGTCGAGAGCGTATCGTCTAAGGATTTCGATTTTCAATCCGCGATCAACTTTAGTGAGCGGGACATCGTTTTCTGGGCTACTGCGAAGAATGGCAATGGGTCCGCGGGACCAGCATATTGCCGCGATTTTCAACTATTCGCGCTGCCGGTGGCGCGCTGCGCGGATTGGCTGGCACCGGCAACAGACGGGGAAGCGAATCAGACAGCACAAGAGCTTCCTGAAGAGTTGGTTGCGCACGTATTAAGGCAGGCGAAACAGTTTCTGGGACTTGAGTCTTCTGCGCGGATTGTTGGAGAAATTGAGTCCAAGGCGGCAGCACGCGACAGGCTATGCATTAAGTCGCGAGGGCGCATCTTGTTTCTCTCGACCAGTGAGATTCGATGGATCGAGGGCGCCGGCAATTATTTAAGAATTCACGTAGAGTCCGAGGCGCATCTTGTTCGCGAAACGATCGCAGATTTCGAGGCTAAACTCGATCCCGACAGATTCGTGCGGATACATCGATCTGCAATTGTCAATCTCGATGCCATTCGCGAGATGCGCCCGTGGCCGACTGGTGAATATGTAGTCACGTTAAAGAATGGCAAGGAATTGACGCTCAGCCGGAGTTATCGGGGTTGTGTGAGCCGCTTGATTTCGGGCGACAGCAGAACAGGCCGCGCCGCCGGTTCTTCTTCGTTTAGACAAGGATTAAGCAAGGGTTCGCAAGTTCTGCGAATGTGTGGAAGCTAGAAAGTTTTCCTCCGTTATCCTCCCTCTACAGTCCGCGAACGTATTTTCGAGCGGTGTGCGATTCCGCCGCGTAAAAATTTGCGCGTTGAATCTTCCATGCTGAATTCTCTTCCTTGAATCAGAATCTGTGAAAACGCGTCCGCATTCTCGAAAGTCATTCCAATAAACCATATTTCCTTCGCCTTCTGATGCTGGATGCCAGTCTTCCGATTCCCATGTTTCTGTACGCTCGCATCAGTTAGTCCGTCAATCATCACAGCCCGGCCATGTTGGCTTTTCATCTGCAATTGCAAATGTCCGCATGCGCACACTGCGCGAATCCGCTTTTATCCGCAAGCGGACATTAAAGCCGGAGCTGATGATGAATATGAAAAGAATCTCGATCTTCCTGGCCGCAATACTCAGTTTGGTGTTGTGGTCTCAGGGCTACGCGCTGGCACAGTCCACGATTGCAACCGGCAGCGTTGAAGGAACAGTTACAGACCCGCAGGGGGCTGCAGTCCCCGGCGCGAAAGTGACCATTACGTCACGCGATACGGGCGAGGTGATCTCCTCGCAGACGACCTCTGCGGGCACCTACAACTCCGGCACGCTCAAGCCCGGAATGTATGTCGTACGTGTCGAAGCGCCGAGCTTCAAGACAGTGGACACAAGTATTACTGTGGAAGTCGGTGTTATTGCGACGGCAAACGTGAAGCTGGACCTGGGCGCGTCCGCGACAGTGGTGGAAGTAACCGGACAGGCCGTTTCAGTCAATACTGAGCAAGCGCAAATTCAGGGCGTCTTGGGCACCGATCAGATTGAGAACCTCCCGGTCGGTGGGCGCAACTTTTTGGATCTCGCCCAGCTTGAGCCCGGCGTACAGATTCAGGATGGTACAAACTTCGATCCAACCAAGGCGGGCTTTTCGTCGATTTCATTCGGCGGCCGCTTTGGGCGCACGGCGAGAATTGAAGTCGATGGGGTGGATGTCAGCGACGAGACGGTTGGCACGACCACGCAGGACGTGCCGGCGAGCGCCATTCAGGAATTTCAGCTTAGCCAATCTTCGCTTGATCTTTCGAATGAGCTAACTTCATCTGGCGCTGTGAACGTGGTTACCCGCTCTGGGAGCAACTCGATTCACGGCGAAACGTACGGACAATTCCGCGATAGCTCACTGGCGGCACGGCTCCCCGGCCCTCCGGGATCCACATTCCAACGCAGCCA
>Ga0209624_10002188_pt1 | contig 14643 bp, 9 predicted proteins | sample JacPinW_OM2H0_O1_FD_188565 | JGI IMG/M metagenome (GOLD analysis project Ga0209624, IMG submission 188565) | Forest soil microbial communities from Algoma, Ontario, Canada - Jack Pine, Ontario site 1_JW_OM2H0_O1 (SPAdes) (version 2) | ecosystem: Environmental > Terrestrial > Soil > Boreal...
ACGACGGACGGCGAAAACTGGGAGACGGTGGGAAATGGATCTCCGGGCTGGGCGCTTGCTTTTGTTTCGCCACAGATCGGATTTCATATCGAAGGCGAGCGGCTGCTGATGACGACGGATGGCGGAACTTCCTGGAAAGAGCACTATCAATGCCAGGCGAAAGTGGAAGTGGACGGGCTTCCACATGACGAGACGTGCCATTTGCAGGCCATCGCGTTTCCGACGCCGACAGTGGGCTATGCGGTGAGCAGCGAAGTCTCGGATAAATCTTCGGTGGTGGTGAAAACTACCGACGGCGGGAAGACCTGGAATGTGGCGTCATTTATTCCGCAATCCACAGGGCTCGATAATAGCCTTGGCTTTGCCGACGAGAACACCGGATTTGTGATGACATATCAGAGCAAGTTGATGGCTACCAATGACGGAGCGAAGACCTGGCACGGCGTAGCGACATCGATTCCGGGAGGGCGGCCGAGAATCGAGTTCGCCAATCCAACCGGCTGGACGATTGAAGGAAAGACCTGGGCTTACACGACCGACGGCGGGAAGCATTGGACATCGCGGGAAGTTGCGTTTCCCGCTGATGTGGTAGCTTTCAGCTTAGCGCGGAGCGATCGCGGATACGTGGTGGGGGATCATGGGATGATTTACCGGTACAGCGTTGTGCCGGCGGAGTACTCAGTGCCGCATGGCATTAACGCTCCGGTTATGCCTGGCGGAAATTCCGAGGGGAAACCCTAGCCCCTCTTCGCATGCCAGGGTGTGGTCCGGCGGAACGAAACGTCACAATGCACTCTGGCGATGGCGTCTGGCATCGGGCAGAACTTCAGTTCAGCGCCTATCGGGTTGATTCGGAGGACGGTCCGGCGTGTACGCGTTGACTTGTGTGGCGGGTGGGGCATAGAATCCGCGCCAATGCCCGATTCTTCTCCACTTTCCGGGCGAACCATTTCGCACTATCGCGTTCTTGAGAAACTCGGTGGCGGCGGAATGGGTGTGGTCTACAAGGCCGAGGACACCAAACTCCATCGCTTTGTCGCTCTGAAATTCCTTCCCGATGAGTTTGCGCGAGACCGCCAAGCGCTCGAGCGCTTCGAGCGCGAGGCCCAGGCAGCTTCAGCGCTCGACCACCCGAATATCTGCACGATTCACGAAATTGGCGAGGAGAAGGGCCAGCCCTTTATCGTCATGCAATATCTGGACGGCCAGACGCTGAAGCATCGCATTTCGGGCAGGCCGCTTCCTCTCGACGATACGCTGGAAATCTCGATTGAGATTGCCGATGCGCTCGACGCCGCGCACGCCAAGGGTATCGTGCATCGCGACATCAAGCCGGCGAATATTTTCATCACCACACGCGGGCACGTAAAGATTCTTGATTTCGGCCTGGCGAAGACGCTGGCACCTCCAACAACGCTGTCAGCCACGCAGGATACCGCCGACGCGGTAGCACCCGAGCACCTGACGAGTCCGGGGAGCACGCTCGGAACCGTCGCTTATATGTCACCCGAGCAGGTGCGGGCGAAGGAACTGGACGGGCGCACGGACCTATTTTCTTTTGGCGTTGTGCTCTACGAAATGGCGACGGGTGTGCCGCCCTTCCGCGGCGAAAGCGCGGGCGTCATTACAGAAGCGATCCTGAATCGCGCGCCCGTACCGGCCGTGCGGCTGAATGCTGATGCGCCGGTGGAACTCGAGCGCATCATCGCAAAGGCACTCGAGAAGGACCGCGAGACGCGCTATCAAGTTGCAGCAGAAATGCGCGCGGACCTAAGGCGACTGAAGCGCGAGTCCGATACGAGCCGTTCAGGGACGACGGCGGTCGCGGTTTCCGACTCGAAATCGGCGTCAGCCGTCGCCGCTGCCGCTTCCTCCTCGCACGACTCCGCGGTACAGGCTCAAAGCGGTTCGGCAGTGCATCCGCAAGGCGCAGCGACGCACGACTCCGGCAGTTCCGTGGTCAATGCAGCGAAGCAGCACAAACTCGGATTTACGGCAGGCCTGGTGGTTGCGCTCATCGTGCTGGCCGCAGCGGGTTACGGCGTGTACTCGATGTTCGGCAGTAAGGCGGCGATTCCTTTTCAGAATTATTCGATCACGCAGATCACGGACAACGCCAAATCGCAGGCCGCGGCCATTTCGCCGGATGGAAAATATATCCTGAGCGAGCTGGTCGATGGGGGCAAGGCCAGCCTCTGGCTGCGCCACGTTTCGACGAACAGCGATACACAAATCATCGCGCCTTCGGAAGCGTATTATTCGGATTTCAATTTTTCTCCGGATGGAGATTACTTCTGTTTCCGCAAAGCGCGCACGGCCGCAGCCGACGTATTTGACCTTTACCGCGCGCCAGTGCTGGGCGGCAATCCTCAGGTCATCGTGCGCGACATTGACTCGAACGCCGGGTTTTCGCCTGACGGCAAGCACATTGCCTATGTGCGCTTTAACAGTCCCGAAATCGGCAAGTTCCAGCTTCTCATGGCCAATTCGGATGGTTCGGACGAAAAGATGCTCGCCGGGGGCCCGGAAGCTTCAGGGCCGCGCGGCCTCGCGTGGTCACCCGATGGGAAGCGGATCGCATTGACGAAAGCTCTCCTCGACCCGGGCCCCGTCCAACTGATGGATGTTGCGACCGGCAACATAGTTGACTTTTCGGGCCCTCAGGGTTTCGTATTCTATAAATTGGCGTGGCTGCCGGATGGCCGTGGCCTCGTCGTTCAATATCAGGGCGCGAATGCGGGTCTGCACCATAATCAAATAGGATATGTGTCCTACCCGGGCGGCCAGTTTCATGCGATCACGAAAGATACAAACAGCTACGACACGTTGACACTCTCGGCAGATGCGACAACTCTTGCAACCGTGCAGTCGAAGCGGTTGTACACCTTGTATGCGATTCCGGCTGCCGGGATGGTGAGCTATCCGGCGCCTGCCATTCCGCAACAACAGAAAGGATTCATGGATTTCAGTTGGATCGGCAATGATGGATTCTATCTTGCTGAAGATAATCAACTCGTCCGGGTTTCTTCCGGCGGGAGCAACAAGACAACACTTGTGAGCGGGGCTTCGATTTACGCTATCTCCGCGTGCCCGGACGGGCGGACCTTGCTCCTCAGTTTGATCGGCCAAGGAGGCGGAACTGGAACCAACATTTGGCGTGTAAATGCGGATGGCACCAACCTGAAGCAGCTCTCGAACGGCCAACGAGAAGATGGGGCTTCGTGTTCTCCCGACTCAAAGTGGGCATACTTCATCGACGAGAACGCGAGTCGAATCGAACGCGTGCCAGTAGATGGAGGGACGCCGGAGACTCTGCCCGGAACGCCGGTCCCTAATTCCATCAACGCGGGTGACTACGTTAATTTCTCGCCGGACGGAAAGTCAGTGGCTTTTCTTATTACGACCGCCGAAGCAAATTACGTCAATAGGATTGCAGTGGTTCCGATCGACGCCGGACCGCGGCCGCAGGTTCGCTTGGTCGATCCTCATCCTGCCATTGCAGATGCCCCGAGATTTACGCCCGACGCGAAAGCGTTCGTATATCCGATCACCCAGAACGGGGTGGACAACCTCTGGCTCCAGCCGCTGGACGGTTCGGCGGGCCGTCAGATCACGAATTTCAAGAGCGATCGGATCACGGGGTTTCGGTGGTCGCCCGACGGGAAAACCCTCGCGGTGCTCGATCTTCGGATCGAAGCCGACGTCGTGCTGCTGCGCGAGTCGAGTACGAAGGCGCAGTGACGCGTCTGTGAATCAGGCCCAGCCGTCCGTGTGATGCGTGAAAGTCAAAAACGCCGGCAGGATGCCCTTCGAAAGCTCAGGGCAGGTCGGCGCGACGAGCGACGATTGTGTACGGAATGGGTGTATGATGCGCGCGGTGCCAGCTCAGGCTGGGAGTACTTACAGGAGATGATATGAAGAAGAGGGCGATTTTGTTGGGCGTGGCGGCGGCATTGGCTATGGGCGTGGTGTGCTTTGCGGCCGACGACGCGAATATGATGGGGACCTGGAAATTGAACGAGGCCAAGTCCAAGTTTTCCGCGGGAGCGACGAAAAATGACACCGTGGTGTACTCCGCAGCGGGCGACAGTGTGAAAGTCACCGTGGACGGAATGACCGCGGACGGCAAGAAGGTGCATGACGAATGGACGGGCAAGTTCGATGGAAAGGACTACCCCGTGACCGACGAGCCGGCGTACGACTCGCGGTCGTACACGCGAGTGGATGCGCACACGTTGGCGATGACGCTGAAGAAGGGCGGCAAGGTGGTTGGGAAGGGCCGCATCGTTGTTTCGGCGGACGGAATGACGCGCACCGTCACGCTGAGCATGACGGACGCAATGGGGAAGAAGATGAGCAGTACGGCAGTTTACGACAAGCAGTAACGGGGATATTGCGATAGTGGAGGGCCGTGGAGTTTCGCGGCCCTTTTTTATTTGGAGTGGATGGTGGGCCGGAGCTAGAACGAAATGCGGATCCTCGTCCGATCCGTGAAAAGTCAAAAACGCCGGCAAGATGCCGGCGCTACGATTGAATGGGTCGGCGGTTCGGGACGAAAGCTCCCTTCGAAAACTCCCTTCGAAAACTCAGGGCAGGCAGGGCAGGCCGGCGCTACGAATGCACGGCTTATGAATCGAACGGGTGTATGATGCGCGGCGGTCTGCAGCTCGACCTTCGGTTCTTAACAGGAGATGATATGACGAAAAGGGCGATTTTGGTGATGTTGGTGGCGATTTTTGCCGTGGCTGTGGCCGGGTTCGCGGCTGACGATGCGAATATGGGGACTTGGAAGCTGAATGAGGCTAAATCCAAGTTCCCTGATGGGGCGACGAAGAATAATACTGTCGTGGTAGAGGCGGCGGGCGGGAGCATAAAAGTTACGATTGACGGCGTTACCGGCGACGGCAAGGCATTTCATTCGGAGTGGACCGGGCACTACGACGGCAAAGATTATCCCGTATCGGGCGATCCGGGGTACGACATGCGATCGTACAAGAAAGTCGACGACCATACGTTGACGGCGACGCTCAAGAAAGACGGAAAAGTAATTGGGATGGCGCGTATACATGTGACGCCCGATGGAAAGACGGGGAGCGTTGAGGCTAATGCAACGGATGCGATGGGGAAGAAGATGACTAGCAAGGCGATTTACGACAGGCAGTAGCGGGGATTGCGATGGTGGAAGGGCCGTGAATTTTCGCGGCCCTTTTTTTTGGCGCGTGATTTTTTTTGAGGTGGGCCTCCGGCGTATGAAGTGGCTGCGACGCGCTAACAGAGAAACGGCAAAGGCTGCAGGGCGTGAAGCCCGGCGCTACAAGTGCTGAGCGACGAGGTTGCCAGCGATGGTGAGGGTTGCTCGGCGGCAAGGGAAAAACAACCAGGATGGGGCCTCGCTGCAGATTGCGGGGGTCGAGGAGTTCCCGGAGGCGGGAGCCTCCGGGCTCTGAATTGAATTAGTAGCGACGCGCTTACAGAGAACGGTAAAGGCGCCGTCCAGTCCTACGAAGGCTAGGCATGCGCATTGCTTCGCCTGGCGTGTTGCGGACGGAGCGAGTTGCTATTCGATTGGCTTTTGGACGCGGGCTTGGAGTGTGGCGTCTATGCGCTCCTGAGTTTCTTCTAGGTATGCGTGAGTTGTTGTGTCGGTGACTTTGCCTGAGGCTAGGGCGTTGTGGACTTTGGCGCGAATTTCTACCAGTTCGGCGCGGGCTAGGGTGGTGGCGTCCTCGGGGGCTTGTGGCGTGGGCGGGAACGATACGAAGATGCCTGCGGGCGGCGGTGGCGGGCCGGGCGGCGGAGGCGTGCGCAGGGCGAGGCGGATGAGATGCTTGAGGTCTTCGCGCTGTAAATTGCGTCGGAGGCTTGAGATGTTTGTGCCGCCGGCGGAGAGCTCGGACCAGATGGCGGAGTTTACGCCGCTGAAGAGGTCGGCCATGAGGAAGGGTTTTTCGCCGGGGCCGAAGCGGAGTTCGTTGTCCTGAATGCGCTCGAGGACAACTGGATGATAGAGGCGCTCGAGGACAGCCTGTTGCAGGCTGAGAACGTTGTCGTGCCAGGGATAATCGAGGCGCTGGGTGAAAAAGTATGCCGGGCCATCGAGGCCGGGCAGCCTGTCGATGGCAAGCCTGTCGAGGAGGCCCGGCGGAAGCTGAAATGCTTTTTCGCTGAACGCGAAGGTGCGAAGGAATTCGAGCGCCTCGCGCTGCTTGGCGGCTGGAACGGGAACGTAAGGAACGCGGCCGTTGGGATCGCCGACGTGATCGCGATAATGATAAATGCCGCCGACATACTTCGAGACGGTGAGTAATCCGCGAAAATATTCGTGGAGGCTCGCGTCCATCGAGCGCCGCATGATCTGGTAGCCCTCGCCGGGCAGGGCGAGCTTTGATGCCTCCGCGTTCCAAACTTCCATGGAGATTCCGAGGCGGGTGCGGAAGTAGCCGATGGGATCGTCGGATTGGTCGAATTGATTGGCGAGCGGATCGATGGACTGCGGGGCGTAGGTGCCGAGGGCGTCTTCGTCGGTGGAATATGGCAGAAGAGGATCGGCGACGCGCGAGGCGATTTTGTCGAGTCCGGCTTTCTCATCGCCGGGAATTGTTTTGTAGGCGTATTCGATGGCCCAATAATCGTAGGGGCCGAGAGTGATCGGCAAGAAATGACCCTGCTTTTCGCCTTTAGCGGCGATGACAACCGGATTGTAATCCATCACTGAGGACGACTGGCTCAGCTCGTCGGTTTTCGCGACATCGTTCAACTCGCTGGGCTTCAGAATGGTACTTCCACGGAAATTGTGACGGAGGCCGAGGGTGTGGCCGACTTCATGGGAAACGATGCTGACCACGAACTCGTGCAAGAGTTTTTCTTCCACTTCAGGCGAGACGGGACCGCGCGCGTCTAGGACGGAACGAGAGAAGGCAGCTTCCTGCGCCAAGCCTTGTGCGTAATCGCAGAAATTGCGCAAATTTCGCGCGGGAAACGCGGAGAGCGAGAGACTTGTGTCACTCCACGTGTTCGCGGTAACGGGCCCGATGATTTCCTCGGCGTCGCGGCGAACGAAGCGGGTGAGCTGATCGCTGAAGCCGATGTGCGCGTCGTAAATTTGTCCCGTGTAAGGATTGACGCGCGAAGGGCCGATGGCGAAGCCGGCGTCCACGCCGGTAAACCAGCGAATCATAGTGTAGCGGATGTCGTCGGAATCCCAATCGGGATTATCGGGCTGCTGCTTTACGACGATGGCGTCTTTGATGCCGATGCGCTCGAAAGCTTTATTCCAGAGCAGGATTCCCTCGGCGACCCATGCGCGGTATTCCACCGGGATGGTGTTGGAGAGCCAATAGACGATTGGCTGCTTGGGCGGGGACATTTCGGCGTTGGGGTCGGCCTTTTCGAGTTGCCAGCGATTGATGTAGCGGACGTAGGGCTCCATCGGCTTGTCGGAGGTGAAATCCTGCATGGTGGTGGTGAAGTGGCCGACGCGGTCGTCGGCCATGCGCGGCTTGTAGTCTGTTTCCTGGAGCGAGGAGAATTCGTATTTCACGACAATAGGGACGCTGCGGGCGTCGGGGAGGGTTACGGAGAAGGAGCGCGGATTGTCGGTGGCGTAATGCAGGCGGATTTGCAGGAGATCATTTTCGGGGAACGCTTTTGCGGCTCCGATGGAACTGCGATCTTTGTCGAAGTGATAGGAGGTCGGCGCATAGGCCTGGTTGAGCGCGACGGAAAAAGCGAGAAGATCGCTGACGAACATTTCCGAGGCGTCGATTAGTACGCTTTTGCGATCGGGATGGGGCTTGGAGAGGATTTTCGCGGTGCCGATGATGGAGTCGGTGAAGGATTCGTCTTTGAAGCGCTCCGCGGGAGTTCCTTTGGCGGCTGAGAAGCTGGTGTTCTTTTGCACCCAATAGACAGTCTTCCCTACTCGCTGGAAGACGAAGGGGAAATCGCCGTCCATCATGGCGGAGTAAAAGCCGCGCTCGCCGGTGCCGCGATCGGTGGTGGCGGCGAAGAGGAAGATTCTATCGAATTGATCGGGGCGGAGTTCGATGAGGACTTTATTTTCGTCGGCTTTGCGGTAGATGGTGAAGAGGCCGTTGGTTACTTCCATGTCTTTCACGATTTCGTCGAAGGGCTTGTCTTCTTCGGGCTTTTTGGGTTGATTGGCGAGCTTGGCGTCGGCGGGTTTTGCTGAGGCGTCGGCGGAGGGCTTGGCGGCGGGTTGCTGAGCGCGGGCTGGCAGGGTTGGCAGTAGGCAGGAGCAGATCAGCGCGGCCGCTATTGTCGCTGTCGTTAGCTGAGTTTTCATTTGTGCATCTCCAGTTAATTCGTTTTGTTGCTTCGCACCCGCTCGGCCGGACGTCTGTTCAGGCCTGTGGCTTGGGGGTTTGACGTGTGTGCGGGCGGTTTGTCACCTTGGATGGGGCGCAGGGTAACCCAAGTTTTGGTTGAGTTTCAAGTAGACAGTGGGTGATCGAAGAATTACGGCGGATGGCGGCATAGCGTGGAGTTTTTGCGGCGTTTGATTTGAATTAGCGGCAGATCCGGAGGCGGCAGCCTGCGGGCTCTGAAGTGAAATGGTAGAGTGCGTCACCGGGTAAAGCCTTACGTCTCGCCCGGTGGCAGGACGGGGAACCGTTCGAAGCTCCCTTCGGGGCTCAGGCGGGCGGCGCAGGCGTGAGCTACAGATGGCTCTAGAGGCTCGCTACAAGCGTAAGAAATGATGGGAACTACACGACAAGGCGAAACGAAAAGGGCGAGGAGTTTTGGCGCGGCATGAGCGCTAGGGCGAGATTGCGTGCGATTGCGACTTCGGTGCCGATTATCGTTCTTGCTGCGCTGGGGCTTCGCGTTGGGTACACGATTTCGCAGACGCAGAAAATTCCGCCGGAGGTGCTGCGCGCGGTTCCTTATCTTTACGAGCCGGGAAATATCGCGTACTCGATCGCTCAGGGGCATGGATTTGGATCGCCCTTTCGCGCGGATACGGGACCGACGGCGTGGACTGCGCCGATTTATCCGTACATCGTTGCGGGATTCTTCAAGATATTTGGAATTTATTCCTACCACGCGTTTCTTGCAGCGATCAGCTTGAACATGCTGTGCTCGGCGCTTGCATGCGTGCCGCTTTATTACGCGGGCAAGCGGATCGGCGGGCTGGGCGTGGGAGCTGGAGCGGCGTGGTTGTGGGCTGCGTTTCCCAACGCGATTATTATTCCATTTCAGTGGATTTGGGATACGTCGATCTCGACGTTGCTGGCGGCAACGATTTTGTGGGCGACGATTGAGCTGGCGGAATCGAGTCAAGTGCGCGATTGGATTGGCTATGGGCTGCTGTGGGGCGTCACCCTGATGACGAATCCGACGCTTGCTTCGCTGCTGCCGCTGCTGCTCGGGTGGCTGGCGTGGCGCGCGTCGCGTGCGATTAGGGCGCCGCAGGAAACGCGGCAGTGGATCAAAAATGTAGCGATTTCGGCGGTGGTGGTTGGCTTGTGCTGCGTGCCGTGGACGATTCGGAACTACATTGTGTTTCACGCGTTCGTGCCGACACGATCGGCGCTGGGGTTTCAGCTGTGGATTGGGAACAACGAGCATTACAGCGACCGGTGGGCCGTGTGGAAGGATCCGCTCGATGATCAGGACGAGCGGGACAAGTATGTGGCGATGGGGGAAATGGCGTACATGGCGGAAAAGCGGCGCGAAGCCATTGAGTTTATGCTGACGCATCCGCAGTGGGAAGCGCGCACGATTTCGCGGAGATTTGTGGCGACGTGGATGGGGAGCGCTACGCCGATTGGCGATTTTGTAGAGACGCATTCGTTTGTGATTCGAGGGTTGCTGGTGAGCAATCTGCTTGCGGGGATTGGCGCGCTTGGCGGAATTTTCGTGCTGTGCCGGAAGAGAAGCGTGTACGCGTTTCCGGTTAGCGTGTTTCCGATTGTTTATCCGTTTGCGGAATATCTCGCGCAGGCGCTGCTACGGTACCGGCACCCGATTGATCCCATTGTGATGTTGCTGACGGCGGTTGCGATTGCGGAGTTATGGCGAAGTGTAGCGCCCCGGCGGATGCGCTCCGACTACTCGTAGCGCAGGGCTTCTACGGGATCCAGGCGCGCGGCTTTGATGGCCGGATACATGCCGAAGAACAGGCCTACGCTCATCGAAACGCCGACGGCCATGAGAATGGCCCACAGAGGCACAGAAGACGGGAGCTTCGGAACAGCGAGGTTTATCAATAGGCTGATGCCGACGCCGAGCAATACGCCAATCACGCCGCCTGAGCCAGTGAGCACGATTGCTTCAATGAGGAATTGAGAAATGACATCGCGGCGGCGCGCGCCGATGGCTTTACGCACGCCGATCTCGCGCGTGCGTTGGGTAACGGACATCAGCATGATGTTCATCACACCGACGCCGCCAACAAGCAATCCGATCGAGCTGATCACGGAAACGAGCAGCGCGACCGAAGCGGTGATCTGACGGAATTGATCGGCGATTTGCTGGGCGCTGGAGATGCCGAAATTGTCGCGGCCTGAATAAGGAACGTTGCGCATGCGCCGAAGGACGCCGCGAATTTCGTCCTCGGCTTCCGGCATTCTGCCGGGAGAGGCGACGGCGCCGATGAAGTGCTCGTCGTCTTCGGGGTAGTGCTTGCGATACGTGCGGTACGGGATGAAGACTTGCCTATCGGCAGACGCGTTCTTTAGCAGCTGTCCTTTACGCGGCTCTAGGACGCCAATGATTGTGAAGGTTGCGTTGCCGACCTCTACAGGTTTGCCGATCGGGTCCGTGTTGGGGTAGAGAGATTTAGCAATGTCGGCGCCAATTAGTGCGACATCGGAGCGATGGATATTCTCCGCTTCGGTGAAGAAACGACCGATCGCTGGAACCGCATTGAAGACTTCTTCCGTTTCGGGGAGAGTTCCCGAAAAATCGACGCCAGCAACTTCCTTGTTCAGATATTTAGCGACGACGGGCGGACGCGGGCCCAAATCATTGACGCGCGGAATAATGCTGACGGAAACCTCGCTGACCGCGGGACACAGTTCCTTGATCGCCTCGCCTTCTTCCAGCGTGAGGGGCTTTCGCGATCGCTCCTCGGAAGTCAAGCGGCCGGTGTGAATGCCGGGATCGAACCGAAAAACGAAGAGCGTGTTGGGGCCGTAATCCGACATGACGTCGTTTACGTCTTTGTACACGCCCAGGAGAATCGAGACGACGGCGAGCAACGCGGTGATGCCGATGACGACGCCGAGAACCGTGAGAAACGAGCGCATTTTGTTTTCGCGCAGCGTCGTGACCGCCATGCGGGCGTTTTCATCGAGTTGATCCCACAGAGAGGCTCGCGCCACGGCTAAATCTCCATCCGCAGCGCTTCGATGGGCTCGAGACGTGCGGCTTTCTGCGCGGGGTACACGCCAAAGAATACGCCGACGGCAGCCGAAATGATTTCGGCAAGGACCACTGCTGTTAGTGGAATCGACATTGGTACAGACGTGGTAGCTCTGACGAGGAGCGTGAGCGCGTAGGCGACGGCTACGCCCATGGCGCCGCCAGTTGCCGCCATTACGGTGGCCTCGATGAGGAATTGCAAGAGGATGTCGTGGCGGCGTGCGCCGAGCGATTTGCGGATGCCGATCTCGCGCGTGCGCTCAGTGACTGTTGCCAGCATGACGTTCATGATCACCACGCCGCCGATGACCAGGAAGACGGAGACGACTCCGACCATGGCGATGGCGATTACGCCAGTGAGTTGCTTCCAAAGATCCATGAGCGTGGCCGAATCGAGAATTCCGAAATTGTCGGTTTCGTCGGGCTTCAAGTGATGGCGGGCGCGCATCAGTACCCGAGCTTCATCCTGCGTGCGGGACATCCAATCTGCCGCTCGCGCCTGAACATTGATGTATACGCCTTCTCGCGCGCCGTAAATCTTCATGTACGTCTGGACGGGAATGTAGGCGAAATTATCCTGCGACTGGCCGAGGACGCTGCCGATGGGCTTGGCCACGCCGACAATCTCGAACGGAAGACCGCCAATTTCGATTTCGCGGCCGATGGGATCGACGCCGGTGAAAAGTTTTGTGGCCAAATCCGAGCCAATCATGGTGACGGTGGCGCGATGCAGATCATCGCCTTCGGAGATGTAGCGACCAAAGGCGGGCTCCTCGACGTCAATCTCTCCCATGCTAGAGGAGACGCCGCGGATTTCAGTGTCGTCAACACTTTGGCCATTGGCGCGGACTTTCTGGTTGGTATCGATTTCGACGCCGATGCGCCGAGGCAGTTTCAAGTTGTCGTGAAGAGCTTGGTAATCATCGAGGGTGATGAGTTTGTTTCGGCGCGTCGCTTTCAGGAATTCCTCGGCTTCGGTGATGATCGGGTAACGAGCCACGACGAAGACGTTGGAGCCAAGATTGGCGACGCGTTCGGCGATATAGCGATTCACGCCGGAAATCAGGGCGACGACGATGATGAGCGTGGAGACAGAGAGGATGATTCCCAGGAGCATCAGGAACGAGCGCAACTTGTGGGCGCGCAGCGTTTCCAGGGCGACACCAATTGGCTCGCGCAGCGACACCAGGCGATTCTTGCGCACGTCATCCATGCTACTGAGTTTACGCCTGGAGGAGAGAAAAGGTTTCGGCTGGCGAAGAGGTGTGCGGTGATTTCAGATGTCTTTCGGCTGTATTCCCATGGAGAAGACTACATTTCGGGCCAGCTATCGGCTGGTGCGTTCCATCTAACGCCGAGCGGCAGGCTTTTTTGGGCGCCGCGCTTTTTGATCCGTTTTATGATACGCGAGAGCAGTCTCGCTTAGCTTTCCCCACGCTGACTCTTCCTCAATAACTGACTTCGGCAATGTGTCGTAATACGTTTTGAACTTCGAGGTCAATTGCTCCAGTACAGTCTTGCCAATGAGCTTGGCAACCATCGCCGGCGTCAGCGCGGCGCGCCGCTGGGGCGAAGAAGATGAATGATGAAAAACACGAGAGCCAGGACGAGCAGAATATGAATGAACGCTCCGACGATGTGAAACGTGAGGAACGCGAAGACCCAGATAATGGCGAGGAAAGCGGCAAGGACTAGGAAAGCGTAGCGCACGGTCCACCTCCGCTCGCATGCTAACACGATTTTGCGCAGGGCTTTTGGGAAGAGGCAATCTCGAGATACAATTATCCCTTGGCCAGGTTCGCTTCAACTTCCCCGCGTTCGAGGCCCCTAAGTGGCAGCTTTTTTCGATTCCGCTGATAGATGTCGGGAAATATCTCACGTCGTCGCTCTTTGACTGATGCGGCAACGGACATCTGCCGATGAGAGATTCCGATAAGCAAGAAGGTAATACTAGTGTTGACGTTTCAAGGTGAAACTTGCGGAAAGCATTCGGTCTAAGCGTTCTGGCGTTTGCTTCGTTCATCGTGGCTGGGCTGGCGCAAAGCTCTTTCGCGCAATCGTCCGCGCCCTCCCCTGCCCCGGATGCTCCTGATGCTTCCCTTGCAGTGGCGCCTCCGCCTGCGCCCAATGCAGCCGAACCAACCACTTCGGGACCGCTGTCAACGCTTCCGTCATCGAGGCCAGCCTATCGACGCTATCCGAGGCTCGGCGTCGGCGTGAGTGTTTCGCCGCTTGGCATTGATATCGAAGCTGCCGAACCGCTATCGCCGACGATGAACGTCCGCGCCGGCTTCAACACATTCGGACACAGCGACACAGTTCAGATCAATGGGATCACCTATAACGCGCAACTGAATCTGCATTCAGTGGAAGCGCTCGTTGATTGGTATCCGCGCCCGCGATTTCATCTGAGTCCGGGCCTTCTCCTCTACAATGACAATCAGCTCGCGGCCCAGGCATCGGTTCCGGGCGGGCAGATTTTCACGCTTTCGGGCGTGAGTTACATGAGCATGCCGACCGATCCGGTCAGCGGTACGGCCAAGCTCGATTTTTTCAAGCTTTCGCCGATGATACTTGCGGGCTTCGGGAATCTCGCGCCGCGCAACGGAAAGCATTTCAGTTTCCGGTTCGAGTTTGGCGGCGTTTATCAGGGTACCCCGCACGTTCAGTTGAATCTTGCCGGCGGCGATTGCAATCCAGACGGCACCAACTGCAATACCATCTCGATGAATCCCACGGTCCAGAGCGCTCTCCAGTCCATCCGGCAAACGATCAGGCGCGACGCATCGCATTACGGCTTGTTTCCGATTATCAAAATCGGAATCGCCTTCGTGATTTAGATTTATTGGATATCGCTGGGCAGAATTGACGAGGGTGCGTTGTTCTATCGGCTTTTTATGGGGACGCGTGTGGGAATCGAAGGCGTGGCGGCTTGCGAAATAATCAGCGCTGCTCTTGCTTTTCGTCGAAGTCCTTACTTTTTTGACCAAATTCCGATTTCTGTTTGCGGGACTTCAATCCGAAACGTTCGATATGCTCGATTGCGCTCTCGAGACACGCCTGCGCCTTCTCGCAACCTACCGTGAAGGGGTCGCGACGCTTATCCAGATAGCCTGATTCCTGGAAGCTGATAGTTGAAAATCTCTCGATGTAATGCGTATCGGGAAGATAACGGTTGAACGCTTCCAGAGTTGTCGTGCGCCAGTGATCAAAAGCGCCGTCCGACACTTTACTGAGACTTAGGGCCACCAACTC
>Ga0209624_10002189_pt1 | contig 14639 bp, 13 predicted proteins | sample JacPinW_OM2H0_O1_FD_188565 | JGI IMG/M metagenome (GOLD analysis project Ga0209624, IMG submission 188565) | Forest soil microbial communities from Algoma, Ontario, Canada - Jack Pine, Ontario site 1_JW_OM2H0_O1 (SPAdes) (version 2) | ecosystem: Environmental > Terrestrial > Soil > Boreal...
CCCCGTCGCGAGCCCCGCCGTTGACGCCGACGGAAATGTTTACGTCACCTTCAGCGGCCAGCGAGGACAAAAAGTTCCCGTCTCACTCTACCGAATCACTTCGAATCACCTGGTGAAGCCCTTCATCACCGAAATGATGAACCCCACCGGCCTAGCCATTCATCCTGACGGCCACCTCTTCGTTTCCTGTCGCAACGACGGCACCATACATCGCGTCTCCCCCGACGGCCGCTCCATGCAGTGGATCGAAGGCATGGGCATCGCCACCGGTCTTGCGTTCGACAAAGGTGGCAGCCTCTACGTCGGCGATCGCAGTGGCACAATTTTTAAGATCGCTCCCGACCGCGAAATTTTCGTTTTCGCCACGCTCGAGCCGTCTCTTTCGGCGTACCACCTCGCGTTCAGCCCCGCGGGCGAACTTTTTGTCACCGGCCCGACCACTTCCAGCTTCGACCGCGTCTATCGTATTAATCCCGCCGGCGAAGTCACCACCTTTTTCCGCGGTCTCGGACGTCCACAAGGCCTTGCATTCGATCGTCGCGGCAATCTCTACGTAGCCGCATCGCTCGGAGGCAAGCGCGGAATCGTCCGCCTCACGCCGCAAGCCGAAGCCGAGATTGTTCTCAGCGGCAGCAACATAGTGGGACTAGCGCTTTTGCCTTCGCACCGCGCCATGATAACCACCAACAACGCTCTTTATTCTCTAGATTGGGACGTCGAAGGCCTTCCTCTCAGCGATTAAGTAAGCGGCGCCGTTAGTACCGCCGGCATCTTGCCGGCGCTTTTTCTGTCCTTGATCGAACAGCCCCAGCATCAGCTGGCTACTTTCCTCTGCGGTTTTGAGTACCGCCGGCGTCCTGCCGGCTCTTTTTCTTTCCGTTCCTAAACGTGTCATTCCCTTGCGCCAACGTACGTCATCAAGTAAAACAGGTGCTGATGAAGGCCGAAATCATCGCAGTCGGTTCCGAGTTGCTCACGCCCTACCGCCTCGATACAAATTCGCTCTACTTAACCGGTGAGTTGAATAAGCTCGGCATCCGCGTGATCCACAAATCCGTCGTAGGCGATTCGCGTGACGAAATGCGCTCCTCTTTTCACCACGCCATGAATCGTTCCGAACTAATCGTCAGTTGCGGCGGCCTCGGTCCTACCGACGACGACCGCACGCGCGAAACCGTTGCCGAAATGCTCGGCCGCGAATTGCATCGCAACGACGAAATTCTTCGCGCCATTCAAGAACGCTTTCGCAAATTCGCGCGCACCATGCCGGAAATTAATGTGCGCCAAGCCATGGTTCCGGAAGGCGCCGTAATCCTGCCGAACCCGCGCGGCACCGCGCCCGGCCTGTGGATCGAAGCCGAAGGCCACATCATAATTTTGCTGCCTGGCCCGCCGGCAGAATTGAAGGCCATTTTTGAAGCCGACGTCCGCTCGCGCCTCGCGCATATGGGAGATACCGAGCGCCTTTTCTCCCGCGACCTGCGCGTAACCGGCCTGCCCGAATCCGAAGTGGAGCAGCGCGTGCGCCCGCTTTACGAGTTGTATCCCGACACAGAAACCACAATCCTCGCCACGCCCACAGGCATTCAGCTCCATCCGCGCATCTGGTCGCGCAACCCGGCTCAAGCTGAAAAAATTCTCGACGAAATCGTCGGCCGCATGCAGCTCGCTCTGGGCGAGCATCTATATTCCACACAAGGTGAAACGCTCGAAGATGTCGTGGCTCGCGCGCTAACCGAAAATCGCGCCACCATCGCCGTAGCCGAGAGTTGCACCGGCGGAATGCTCGCCGAGCGCCTCACCAACGTTCCCGGCAGCTCCTCCTATTTCCTCGGAGGTGTCGTCTGCTACAGCAATGAACTGAAATCCTCCCTCGTAGGTGTGCCCGCGGACATCATCGACTCAAAAGGCGCGGTTAGTTCCGAGACCGCTCTCGCGCTTGCGGACGGCATTCGCAAACGTACCGGCGCCACGCTCGGCATCGGCATCACCGGCATCGCAGGTCCTGGCGGTGGCACGCCGGAAAAACCCGTCGGCCTAGTGCACATCGGCATCTCCGACGAACGCGGCACCCGCGAGCGCGCCACTCGCTTCCCCGGCGATCGCGAGCGCATACGCTTTCAAGCCACGCAACAAGCGCTCGACACCGTTCGCCGATATTTCCTCTACCCCGCGCTTGGACGCACATAACCTATGCGTCTCTTCGTCGCGCTCGATATTCCCGATGCAGTCCGCCGCGCGCTTCGCGAATTGATAGCGCGGCTGAAACCCGAATGCGACGACGCTCGCTGGGTTCGTCCGGAAGGCATGCACGTCACTCTGAAATTTCTGGGCGAGACGGACGGAGCCAAACTCGATTCGATCAAAGCCGCGCTTTCTCCCGTACATTCTGACCGGCCCGTGGATTTAGATTTTCGCGGCCTGGGATTTTTCCCCAACGAGTTTCATCCGCGCGTAATTTGGTGCGGCGTAAAAGGCTCCTCGAATCTTGTCACCTTGGCCGCTTCCGTTGACGCAGCGCTCCAGCCATTAGGTTTTTCGCCCGAATCGCGCGAATTCTCGCCGCATCTCACCCTCGCGCGTTTCGACTCGCACAAAGGTCTCGACACTCTGGTGCGCGCAGCTAATAATCTGAAGTCTTACGACTTCGGCTCCGCGCGCCAATCTGAATTTTATCTATACCAAAGTGTTCTGAAGCGCGGTGGCGCCGAATACACCCGGCTCGCAACATTCCCAATCGTGGAGAAAGCGTAGCTTGATCGATAACGCAAACTGGCTCATTCCCATCACCGCCTACTTGCTGGGCTCGATCCCGTTTGGCCTCTTAATTGTGAAAGCCATCGGAGGCCCGGATATTCGCACCACGGGCAGCGGAAACATCGGCGCAGCAAACGTCACCCGCACCGCCGGATTTCTTCCCGGCATCCTCACGCTGGCACTAGACGCAGCAAAGGGTTACGCCGCTGTGTGGTTAGCAGCCCGCTGGACCAACGGCAACATGCGCTGGATGATCGCCGCCGCAGTTCTCGCAGTAATCGGCCACATGTTTCCAATCTGGCTGGGATTTCGCGGTGGCAAAGGCGTGGCCACCGGTTTGGGAGTTTTTATTCCAATTTGCCCTGAAGGAGTAGCCGCAGCTTTCGTTCTATGGCTGGCAGTCGTGATTTTCTGGCGTTATTCTTCACTCGGCTCGATCGTATCAGCAGTCGCGCTGCCCGTTTTTGTTTACCTACTGTACGCGCCGCGCCACGCTCCTCCGCTTTTCGTTACCTTGGGCACCGTGTTCATCTCCATGCTGATTCTGTTCAAACACCGCGCCAACGTCGAGCGCCTCATAGCCGGCAACGAGCCCCGCATCAACTTCCCGCGCTGATGTAGTCGTCTTCATCGATATATACGCGTTAACCCGCTTCGTTTTGCCTCTTTCCGGGTGCCCGTACCCGACTCCAATCTGTGCGTAAGTGCCAACAGTTCTGTACCTTATCAGCCAACCCCAGTACTTTCGTCCCGTTGTACACCGCGTTTCCGTTCGCTAGCATTTTAATGCGGAAATCCCTGTGCCCATCGCCGACCACATCAAGCAGCTCACGAACAAGCGCCTCCGCATCCTCTGGATCGTGCTTGGAGCGCTTTTGCTCGTCAGCGTTACTCCTCTCTGGCTCTATCATCGCCAGGTCATCGGCATGAGCGAACAGAAGTTGCAGGACACCGAGCGCGTGCAGCAGAGCGAAATCACCCGTTCGCTCGCCAGCGAAACGCTCGAGTTCGAACAAAATCTCAGCGAACAGCTTCTCAGCCAGCGCCAGGTCCTCGCCTTAACCGGCTGGATCACCGACGTGGACGATACCGCCCACGCACCTCAACTCGCGCGCCTGCTTCAGAGCTTCGTCGAAAATAATCAAAATATTCTTTACGTCACCGCCGTGAACAAACAGGCCAGAGGCCAGTCGGCTGGAAGCTTCCGCGCCGATAGCGACCCGTTCGTGCAAGTCGCGCTCAAACACGCATTCACTGCCAGCATTCAAGGTTTGAATTTTGTCAGCGAGCCTTTCGCGTTGGGTGAAGGAAGCCGCCCTGCTTTGATTGTCTCCGTGCCGCTCTCTTCCAGCGGCCAATTCACCGGAATGCTTGCTTCGGTGGTTTCAATCGACGGCCTGCTCGCCAGAATTCGAGACGCCAGCGTGCGCGACCGTGTCGTCTTTATCGTTGACGGCCACGGCCACATCGTCGCTCACCCTGACACCCGCGAGATGGTTCCCGGCCGCGACGTCTCCATCAATTCTCCGGTCGTCAATCATCTTCGCGAGCTGCCGCAGGAATTGCGCACCACCGAAACCATGCGTTTCTTCGTGCCCGGACCGGACAAGAAGCATCCCGTTGAAATGATCGGCACCTACAGCACGATTCCCGAGCTGCGTTGGGCCGTTATCGCTCAGCGTAGTCTTGACGAAGCGCGCATCGACGCCGGCGTCCACGAACTTACCGCGCAAGCATTGCGCTTCGTCGTCGGCGTAACAATCTTCGCTCTACTCATCGGATACCTCTTCGCCGTCGGAATCACGCGCCCGATTCGCGGACTTGTCTTTTCCGTTCACGCCATGAGCCGCGCCGAATTTCACGAGCGCGTGGAAGTCCGTGGCGCTGCCGAAATCCGTGAGCTCGCCGAAACTTTCAATCACATGGCCGGCGACATCGAGCAGTACGTCGAACGCCTGAAGCAAGCCGCCGCCGAAAATCGCGACTTGTTCTTGGGCTCCATACGCATGCTCGCCGCCGCCATCGACGAAAAGGATCCTTACACCCGTGGTCACTCCGGCCGCGTCGCAAAATATTCCACCATCATCGGCGAATATATGGGCTTGAACGCGGAAGACCTCGACAACCTGCGCATCTCCGCGCTGCTTCACGACGTCGGCAAAATCGGCGTGGACGATCGCGTCCTCAAAAAGCCCGGCAAGCTTGATGACGAAGAATTCGCGCTGATGAAGCAGCACCCGGTAAAAGGCGCCAACATCATGCGCCCCGTCGCGCAACTGAAAGAAATGCTCCCGGGCATCGAGCTTCACCACGAGCGCATGGACGGCGCCGGCTACCCCTACGGCCTCCCCGGCGACCAAATCCCCATGATGGCCCGCATCATCGCCGTCGCCGACACCTTCGACGCCATGACCACCAATCGCCCCTACCAGTCCGCCATGGACCTGGAATTCGCCCTCGGCCGCATCCGCTCCCTAGCCATCTCAAAATTCGATCCCGCAGTAGTAGCCGCCCTCGACGCCGCCGTCGCCGCCGGCCGCCTCCGCCTAAACGTAGCGCTCGTCGAAGTATGACAAGAGTCCAAAATATCCTGATTTCTTGCGGGGTCTTCTGGCTTTCCTTGTATACGCTTTTGCCGCTCGCTTGGATTTTCGGCAAGCTTAATGACCGAATCATTTACGCGGACGGAGTACTCGACGCGATAGCTATGGGCATTATGACTTCCCTAGGCCGTTCAGCCGCTGCCGCTCTCGCCGGAGTGATTGTTTCTCTGACGGTGACAGAAAAAAAACCGCACCGCTGGGCGTTCCTCGTCGCGATTTTGTATGTGGTTGCCGCACCTGTGCGCTACCACTGGAATTCGCCAGCAACCCAATGGGACCGCCTGTGGCAAGGAATTAACCTAGTCTTCCCAGCAATTATCTGTATCGCTTCAGCGTTTCTGACCACGAAGTTCCGCCGTAAAATCGGTAGTACAGCGGACCGCGAGATGGAAATTTAAGAAGCCCTAACTGGCGGACCGCCGAGCCAAATCTCAACCATTGTGCTAGCCTGTTTCCGGCATGATTTCTCTTTTCGGACCACCTGAACCCACACTTCTCGAGCGCCTAAAAGACTCCGTCAGCAAAACGCGGACAGAGCTCGCCGCGCAAGTCGAAAAGGTTCTAACGGGCAATCGCCCCGTCGACCCAGAATTACTGAAGCAGCTAGAAACAGCGCTACTCAGCGCGGACATTGGCGTGCGCACCACCAAAGAGGTCCTCGCCGCGTTGCGCCAGCAAGTAAACGAACACAAGCTCACCGAAACCGCCGAGCTAAAAAAAGAACTCAAGCGCCAAATCGTAAAAATTCTGCAAGCCCCGGCCGCGCACGCGGACGGCAATGGCGCCGGCCCGTCGTCCGACGCAGCAAAAATTTCACCGCGCGTAATTTTCGTAGTCGGCGTGAACGGCACCGGCAAAACCACCACAATCGGGAAGCTCACCAATCGCCTGAAAAAAGAAGGCGCCAGCATCGTCCTCTGCGCCGCCGACACCTTCCGCGCCGCCGCCATCGAACAACTGGAAATTTGGGCACGCCGCTCCGGTGTTGAACTCGTGAAGCAAAAGCCCGGCGCAGATCCTTCCGCCGTCGTCTTCGACGCCATCTCCGCCGCGAAAGCTCGTTCCGCCGACGTCGTGATCGTCGACACCGCCGGCCGCCTGCACACGAAATCAAATCTCATGGCCGAGTTGGAAAAAATGAAGCGCACCGCCGCAAAAATTGTTCCCGGCGCGCCTCACGATGTCCTCCTGGTTCTCGACGCCACCACCGGCCAGAACGGCCTCAACCAAGCCCGCGAATTTTGGGGCCACTCAGGCGTCACCGGAATCGTGCTAACCAAGCTCGACGGCACCGCCAAAGGCGGCATCGTCATCGCCATCGCCCGCGAACTGAATCTTCCCATCCGCTTCGTCGGCACCGGCGAAAAAATCGACGACCTAGTCCCCTTCGACGCCCAAACCTATGTCAACTCCCTCTTCGACTAGCCCCGCCGTTGCGTCGCACGACGCATTTTTAAAACGTGCTCTGGATTCGGCACAGAGCGGTATTGCCCTCGCACACCCGAATCCCACTGTCGGCGCAGTCCTGGTAAAAAATGGCCGTGTAATCGGCGAAGGATTCCACGCATACGACCGCCGCGACCACGCCGAAATTATCGCGCTAAAAAAAGCCGGCAAGCAAGCGCAAGGCGCGAACCTCTACGTCACGCTGGAACCTTGCTGCACCAGCGGCCGCACCGGCCCGTGCACCAAAACCATCATCGCCGCCGGAATAAAAAATGTTTACGCTGTCATGGAAGATCCAAATCCGGCAGTAGCCGGACGCGGTTTCGCGGAACTAAAACGCGCCGGAATTAAAGTTCTTCTCTCGGAAAATTTCAGAGAACGCGCCGAAGCCCTGAACGAAGACTTCGCCAAATGGATTCGCACGCGTCTTCCCTTCGTCACCCTAAAAACCGCCCTCACCCTCGACGGCCAAATCGCCTCCCGCGCCGGCAGCGCCACATGGATCACTTCCGCTCAATCGCTCAAAGAAGTCCAGCGCCTGCGCCACCAAGCTGACGCGATCCTCACAGGCATCGGCACAGTCCTCGCCGACAACCCGCGCATGTCCGACCGCACCGGCAAGCCGCGCCGCCGCAGACTTCTGCGCGCCATAGTCGATTCGCGCTTGCGCACTCCGCTGCGTTCCAAGCTAGTGAAATCCGCCAAAGACGACGTCGTGATCTTCACCACCCAACGCGTCGATTCGCTAAAAGCTCGCGCGCTAGTCCGGGCCGGTGTCGAAATTTTCCAAGTGCGCCCCCGCGACGGCCATGTGGACCTGCTCGCCGTAATTCGCGAACTAGGCCGCCGCGAAATGCTAAACGTCTTGCTCGAAGCCGGAGCCGAGCTAAACGGCGCCGCCCTCCAATCCGGAATTGTAGACAAAATGATTCTCTTCTATGCTCCCAAGGTCATGGGCACCGGCGGAGTCCCCATGGCGCACATTCCATCGAACTGGTTCTCAAAGTCGCCGCCGCTGAAAAACATATCCGCAAAAACCTGCGGCCCCGATTTCGTAGTTCAAGGATATTTTCACGATGTTTACAGGGATCACCGAGCACGTCGGAAAAATTGAATCGCTCGAACACGGCAAAGACGGTGGCCGCCTCAGCGTAAGCCTGTCCGGCTCCGGCGAACTCGCCGCAGAAATGAAATTAGGCGACAGCATCTCCGTCAACGGTTGCTGTCTCACCGTCGTCGAATTCGACAAAGACCATTTCTCCGCCGACCTCTCCGGCGAAACTCTGCGCCGCACCTCTTTCGGTGAGAAAAAGTCAGGCGATCTCGTAAATTTAGAACGACCTCTCGCCGCCAACGCGCGCCTCGGCGGACATTTCGTGCAAGGTCACGTTGACGGCATCGGCCGCGTCACCCGCTTGCTGCCTGAAGGCGACAACTGGTGGCTCTCCGTCCGCGTCCCCGAAGACCAGCGCCGCTACGTCGCCGAAAAAGGTTCCATCGCCATCGACGGCATCAGCCTCACCGTCGCGCTCTGGCAGGAAGGAATTGCGCACGTCGCTATCATCCCCTTCACCCACAAGCACACAAATGTCCGCGCCATGAGCCCGCACGACGCCGTGAACATCGAAACCGACATCCTCGCAAAATATGTAGAAAGCCTTGTCGCAAAACAAAAATCACCCGCAAGCTCGCACCTGTCCGTGAGTAAGTTAATCGAGGAAGGTTTCTAAGGATCGCGGACAAAATCTAGATGAAGATCGAGCGGCGACAATTCCTAAAGACTCTGGGAGCGGCAACCGTTGTGGGTAACAACTGGGAAGGCCTGCCGAAAAAATCAGGAGAGAAACGCATGAGCGAATTCAGGTCGTATTCTGTGGACGTAGCCGTCATCGGAGCCGGAGTTTTCGGCTCTTGGACCGCCTACTCCCTGCAAAAATCCGGCGTGAAAGTTTTGCTCCTCGATGAATATGGCCCCGCCAATGCCCGCGCAAGCTCCGGCGGCGAATCGCGCATCATCCGCATGGGATACGGCGCGGACGAAATTTATACGCGCTGGTCCATGCATGCTTTGCCGCTGTGGCAAAAGCTTTTTGCCGAAGCAGGCCAGCCGGCGCTTTTCCAGCCCACCGGAGTTCTCTGGATCGCGCGCGATCAGGATCCTTATTCGCTCGCGAGCGTAGCCACCATGCAGCAGTCCGGCGTGAAATTCGAAAAGCTTGCGCTCGATGATCTACGCCGTCGCTTTCCGCAAATTTTCTTTGAAGATGGCGCTTGGGGAATCTTCGAGCCGAATAGCGGAGTATTGATGGCGCGCAGAGCCGTGCAAGCCGTGGCAGAGCAGTCGCAGAAACTCGGCGTAACCTACGTTCGCGAAGCGGCTCTTACCCCCACGGGCCGTGGAAACCTCTCAGCGATAAAGACCGCAAGCGGAAAAACAATCTCGGCCGACACTTTCGTCTTCGCCTGCGGGCCCTGGCTTCCAAAGGTTTTTCCCGACCTCCTCGGCAGCCGTATTTTCCCTTCGCGCCAGGAAGTCTTCTTTTTCGGAGTCCCCCCCGGCAATTCCCAATTCTCCGCCCCAGCGATGCCCACATGGATCGATATGAAGGACGGATTTTATGGCATGCCCGACCTCGAGAGCCGCGGCTTCAAAATTGCCGACGATAATCACGGCGAAAAAGCGGATCCCGACACACAATCCCGAATCGCAACAGGCGAATCTTTAGAAGCCGTAAAAAATTACATCGCACGCCGCTTCCCCGCCCTGAAGGACGCACCCGTGGTCGAATCGCGCGTCTGCCAATACGAAAACACATCCAACGGAGATTTCTTAATCGATCGCCATCCGGATTTCGACAACGTTTGGCTAGTAGGCGGCGGCTCCGGCCACGGCTTCAAGCACGGCCCATCGCTAGGAGAATACGTTGCAGCGCAAGTGCTGCAAAAAGGTGGCTCAGGAGCCGTGAAACCCGAGCCGCGCTTCTCTCTCGCGACAAAACAATCCACCCAAAACCGCTCCGTGCACTAAGGTCTCAGTGTAGCGCCGCGGCTTGTCCTGAGCCCAGCCGAAGGGCCTTCAGCGCGGCATCCATCGCATGCAATAAATGGCGATCATGACGCAATTTCCCGCGCCTTCGTCCGCGCTCCGCGCACAAAAAGCATCACGCCAAACAGCAGCGCCAGCCCCGTCCCGCCAATCAACTTCACCTCGAAAATCCACTTGTGCGTGCTCTCCCCGGGCGGAATCACCGAAAGAATAATGCTCCCCAGCACGATCAGAAATCCGATGCCGCCGGCGAGCCACACTCCCGCCTTGCCGCCGGGTATCAGCGCCGCGGTGGAAGTTTCGCGGTCCGGACGGTAAGCCAATTTGATCACGGCCGCATACATGTAAAGAAACGGGATGAAGTAAAGAATATTGGTCGCGTCCACCAAAATTTGATAAGCGCCCACCGTCGTTTCGCTGATCTGGCTCAGCAGCAAAATCGCTCCGGAAATTCCAGCTTGCACCAGAATTGAAACGTACGGCGTCTCCCACTTCGGATGCACTTTCGCAAACGCACGCGGCAGGTAGCGGTCCACGCCCACAGCAAACGGAACGCGCGAAATCCCCGCAACCGTAGAGCCCACCCCGCCCGCATTCCCCACCGTCACCAGAATTGCTGCAATAATTCCCAGCGCGCTGATCTTCAAAGTAGCGGACGCAATTGTCAGCGCCTGAAACACCCCGCTCTTCGGATCCACTTGCACGCTGCTCATTAACGACAGCACCGCAATCGTTCCCATAATATAAATCACCGCAATCACGATCCCGGAGCCCAGAATCGCGCGAGGAAAAGTTTTTCGCGGATTTTTCACTTCCTCGCTCATCGACGACACAAGTTCCAGCCCACCGAATGCAAACGCGATCTGCGGCCAGAAATTCACCGTGTCCCAATTCCAGTGCGGCTGCATATTGCTCCACGTGAACTCCGTAACCGAACCGTAGCGCATCCATACCACCGCCGCCGCCACGATCAACATCACCAGCGGAACGAACGTGCCTACCGCGCCGGCGTTCTGCAGCCACTTCCCTATGCGCAGCCCGATGATGTTCATGAAAACGGCCACAAAAAAAAGCATGAACGACACAACTAGCAAAAACGAACGGTTCTGCGCCATCGGCGCGTACCCAATCCCGCCGATATAAGCTGCCATCGCTGCGCTCGCAAATAGCAGCGCCGGAAAATAAAACAACGTATAGATCCAGTAAGTCCAACCCGCCACGAACCCGTGAAATTCTCCGAATGCGTCTTTGGCCCAGGCGTACAGCCCTCCTTCTTGTGGAAAGCGTGTGGAAAGCTCCGCAATCACCAGTGCTGTCGGGACAAAAAATAAGAACGCCGCGAGAAACCACAAACTTATGGAAGAAGTGCCGTTGTGCGCCGCCGCCGCAATCCACCGCGGCCCAAGCACCGTCACGATATTGAACAGCAGAACGTCCCAAAAACCCATCACGCGCGGGAGTTTTGGCTTGGAGTTTTCTGCGGAAAGCTCGCTCACGCCGTGGCGTCCAAAGCAGGAATCAACTCATCCTGCGCTAAAAAATTCCGCAGAAACGCGTCCTGCGAATTCTCTAGCTCCTGCCAGGTTCCGAAGAAAGCTACGCGTCCTTCCACCAGAAAAATCAAGCGGTCCGCCAGTTTTCTGGCCAGGTGCGTATCATGCGTAACCACAATCGAAGTCTTCTTGAATTGTTTTTTCAATTTGACGATTAAGTCGCCCACATGCGCGGCCATGAGCGGGTCCACCATGGTTGTTGGTTCGTCGTAAAGAATTGCATCCGGATTTTCAGCCAGCGCGCGCGCAATAGCCACCGCGCGTTTTGTCCCCGTGGCTAAATCCGCCGGCAACTGTTCCGCAAATTCTGAAACCTCCAGCATTTTCATCAGCTCGGTTACAGTTTCGCCGGCTTTCTGCTGCTCTTCGTGCGCCCCGCGCGTTTCCACCGGAAACGCGATATTTTCTTCTACTGTCAGCGAATCAAAAAGCGCGCCTGACTGAAACACCATCGTCACCCGGCGCCGGATCTCGGAAAATTGTTTTTCGGTCCACCCCGCCACATCTTTTCCCGCCACGATGATCTGCCCGGAATCCGGTTGCAGAAAACCGAGAAGAAGTTTCAGTGAAACCGATTTCCCCACTCCGCTACGCCCCATGATTACGGCCGTCTCGCCCTGGTCCACGTAGAAGCTCACGTCTTTCAGCACATCGTTCTCGTCGAACGATTTGCTCACGTTGCGAAATTCAAAATAATGTTCGCTCATGAATTTTTCTGCGCGCTCAACCGCGCCTTCGCTTCCTTATAGTCCGCCGGCGAATTTACATTCTTGAATAGTGGCCCCCCGGAAGCAAAGCCTTTCCATTCGTCCGGTTCCACATGCTCCACATGAAGGTTGGCAAACGAATCCGTCACCTTGCGAATCCCGCCTTCCACTCCCGTGCGGATTCGCTTTTCGGCATTCTTGTGATACATCGCGCAAAGCGGCTCTGGCCCCCGCACGTTCATAGGCACCACCGCGTCCGCTTCCGATTTCAACGCCCGCTCGATCAGATATTTCAGCCATGGTTTGGTCAAGTACGGGAGGTCGCAAGCAATCACCAGATTCCACGGCTTTTCGGAAATGTGAAGAGCGGTCGCAATCCCCGCCAGCGGCCCATACCCTGGAAAATCGTCGGCCACGATTCGCAGGCCGAGCGACTCATATCCCGCCTTTGACGCGATCACCGTAGTCTCGTCAAGCACCGATCGCACGAGCGTCACCGCGCGGACGATCAACGTGACGCCATCAATCTCAAGCAGCGCCTTGTCGCGACCCATGCGGGAGCTTCTGCCACCCGCAAGAACGAATCCGGACACATTTTCTCTAGCCATGAATTTCCCGCCAAACTATCACGATTGCCGATCCCAATCAACCATCTATATGTCAGAAAACAAGTTGCTTACATCGCATATCCAGATGTGAGCGAAGAATTGTCAACTAGAGCCTTGACACTCCCACCGTACCTGATATTATTGGCACTCGTTCATGAGGAGTGCTAATGCCTCGGCAGCGGCCTTCCCTTCGAACGATACCTAAGTTCTCCACCGGAGGAAATGCACAAATGGCAGTGAACATTACGCCACTACACGACCGCGTGCTGGTGCGGCGTTTGGAAGAGAAAGAAACCGTGAAGGGCGGCATCATCATCCCTGACTCGGCCAGAGAAAAACCCCAAGAAGGCGAAGTTGTTGCCGTAGGCGCAGGCCGCATGGAAAAGGGTACCCGGATTCCGCTCGATGTGAAACCTGGGGACAAGATTCTGTTCGGCAAGTACAGCGGGAACGACATCAAGATCGATGGCGAAGAATTCATGATCATGAAGGAAGATGAAATCCTCGCGAAGATCGGCGGCCAGGCCAAAGCGGCTGGCGGCAAAAAGTAACTTCCGGGCACGCTCCACTGCTGGAGTGTAAGCCAAGATCACTCAACAGAAACGCCGGATGCGAAGAGGCCTCGAAGCAGTTGAGGCGCGAGTCAACCGGACCAACAGCAAAAAAGCGTCAACACTTAGAAATCAGGAGGAAGGAGAATTATGGCAAAGCAAATCGTGACTGGTGAGAATTCACGCCAGGCCATTTTGCGCGGCGTCAACCAATTGGCGGATGCCGTGAAGATCACCTTGGGCCCCAAGGGCCGCAATGCGGTGATCGAAAAGAAATTCGGCGCGCCAATCATCACCAAGGACGGCGTGACCGTTGCAAAAGAAATCGAGCTGCAGGATCCGCTCGAAAACATGGGCGCACAGATGGTGCGCGAAGTCGCTTCGAAGACTTCCGACGTGGCTGGTGACGGCACCACCACAGCAACTGTGCTGGCACAAGCCATCTTCCGCGAAGGCGTGAAGACGGTAGCAGCCGGCGCAAGCCCCATGGCCCTCAAGCGCGGCATCGAAAAGGCCGTGGAAGTTTGCGTCGAGGAAATCAAGAAGTTCCACAAGGACGTGAAGGGCGACATGATCGCGCAAGTCGGCACGATCAGCGCCAACAACGACAAGCACATCGGCGGCATCATTGCCGAAGCGATGAAGAAAGTCGGCAAGGACGGCGTCATCACCGTTGAAGAATCCAAGACGATGGAAACGACGCTGGAAGTGGTCGAAGGAATGCAGTTCGACCGCGGCTACCTCTCGCCTTACTTCGTCACCGACCCCGAAAGAATGGAATGCGCGCTCGAAGACGTCCGCATCCTAATCCACGAAAAGAAAATCAGCTCGATGAAGGACTTGCTTCCCCTGCTCGAGCAGATCGCCAAGATGGGCAAGCCTCTCTTGATCATCGCAGAAGACGTCGAGGGCGAAGCGCTCGCGACTCTCGTGGTGAACAAGCTCCGCGGCACCTTGCAGTGCGCTGCGGTTAAGGCTCCCGGCTTCGGCGACCGTCGCAAAGCCATGTTGGAAGACATCGCTACGCTGACGGGCGGCAAGGCTATCACCGAAGATCTCGGCATCAAGCTCGAGAACGTGAAGGTGGAAGACCTGGGCCGCGCCAAGAAGATCACCATCGACAAGGACAACACCACGATCGTCGAAGGCGGCGGGAAATCCAGTGAGATCGAAGGCCGCGTTCGCCAGATTCGCACGCAGGTGGAAGACACCACGTCGGATTACGACCGCGAGAAGCTGCAAGAGCGTTTGGCCAAGCTGGTAGGCGGCGTCGCCGTAATTAAAGTCGGCGCAGCTACCGAGACCGAGCTGAAGGAAAAGAAGGCTCGTGTTGAGGACGCCATGCACGCCACACGCGCGGCTGTCGAG
>Ga0209624_10002190_pt1 | contig 14635 bp, 11 predicted proteins | sample JacPinW_OM2H0_O1_FD_188565 | JGI IMG/M metagenome (GOLD analysis project Ga0209624, IMG submission 188565) | Forest soil microbial communities from Algoma, Ontario, Canada - Jack Pine, Ontario site 1_JW_OM2H0_O1 (SPAdes) (version 2) | ecosystem: Environmental > Terrestrial > Soil > Boreal...
CGACAACATCTTCGGCGAAACCTTCAACTTCGACGATCACCTCGAACAGGACATCCCGCCCGCCACTACCAGCCTGCGCGTCAACAACGACCACGGCGCCGTCCGCGTCACCACTTCCACCGACAACAAAATCACCGTCACCGTGCGCAAACGCGTGGGCGCAGATGGCCAGAGCGACGCCGACAAATACAACCAGGCAACAAAGCCGGCCCTCACCGCCACCGGCGGTCTGTTAACGCTCGACGCCAAAACTCAAGCCGCCGGCAATCACTCCGTGCAAAGTGATCTCGACATTTCCATCCCTCGCAAGATGACGGTGCAGATAACTTCTCGCCGGGGCGAAGTCTCCGTGATCGGCCGCGACGGCGAAGTCGAAATCAACAACCAGCACGGCGATGTCTCCGTCGAAGACATCACTGGCAACGTCAGACTGAATCTCGAAAAAAGTTCCGCCAAGGTCGAGCAGATCACTGGCGACGTCCACATCGACGGCCGCCTGAACGAGGTTTCCGTCACCGATATCAAGGGAGCCGCCCAGTTCGACGGCGAATTCCAGGAGAGCGTCAAACTCGCCCGCATCAGCAAAGGCGTTGCCTTCAAGTCCTCCCGCACCGACCTCGAGTTCTCCCGCCTCGATGGCGATCTCGATCTTGATTCCGATGACCTCCACGCCGACCAGCTCGCCGGCCCCCTGCACCTTTCCACGCGCTCCAAGCAGATCCGCCTGGATGAAGTTTCCGGCGATGTCCGCGTGCAGGATGAAAACGGTGGCATCGAAGTCTCCATGCGCTCGCTCGGCAACGTGCAAATCGACAGCCGCAACGGCGACATTCATCTGAGCGTGCCCGACAAGGCCGGTTTCCACGTCGACGCCCACACTCGCGACGGAGAAATCCAGTCCGACTTCCCCGAATTGAAGATTGACAACGGCGAACGCGAGGCCAAAGCCGCTGGCACCGTGGGCAACGCCGCCTCCCACATCGTCCTCAACAACGAACACGACGGCATCGAGATCCGCAAGACCTCAGCCAAGGCCGCTCCAGCCGCGCCCGCCGCTCCAGCAACCCCGGCCAAGCCGGCAAGAGCCCTGCCCCCGCCCAAATCCAAAGTCGAACCCACAGAGAACTAGATTGGACCGAGACACTCTGTCATCCTGAGCGGAGCCTGATCGTCCAAAGGACGATCAGGCGCAGTCGAAGGATCCCTTACCCTCCGGCAGCCGCTAACAAGCCCCGCAGGGCGTTGCCATCACCCCCTTCAACCTCTGCCCGCACGGCCAGCCGCCTAAGCAAGCCTCTAACGCACGACTGCAAGCCCCGCTCCACCCTCCGTGCACCCCAACTCTTTGCCTTCCACCCCACCATCTGCGAAACTGACCCTGTCCCCACCGCCACTGAGAACTGAGAACCGAGAACTGAGAACTGCTTTCATGGGCCGCATCCACGTCCTCCCCGAACACGTCGCCAACAAGATCGCCGCCGGCGAGGTGGTCGAACGCCCAGCCTCGGTCGTAAAAGAGTTGCTCGAGAACGCGCTCGATGCCGGCGCAACCCGCATCAGGATCAACGTCGAGGCTGGCGGCAAAAAGCTGATTCAGATCACCGACAACGGATGCGGCATGGTCCGCGACGATGCCATGCTCGCCTTCGAACGCCACGCCACTTCAAAAATCAAGGACGCAGAAGATCTCCTAAGCGTAGCCACCCTCGGATTTCGCGGCGAAGCCCTGCCCTCGATTGCTTCGGTCTCCCGGCTCCATCTCGAAACCCGTGCAGGAGAAGCCTCAGCCGGCACCATCCTAGAAATCAACGGCGGCAAGATGGCGCGCGTCGAAGAAGCAGGCCTGCCCGAAGGAACCTCCATCACGGTTCGCGACCTCTTCTTCAATACTCCGGCGCGAAAAAAGTTTCTGAAAGCCGAGTCGACCGAACTCTCGCACATCGCATCGCTGGTCACGCATTACGCGCTGGCGCACCCGGAAAAACATTTCGAATTGCATTCCGCCACCAACGCCATGCTCGTAGCCCCGCCAGTAGCGGGCTACAGCGAGCGCGTCTACCAGGTCTTCGGCAAGGAGACCCTCGATCAGTTGATTCCCGTCGCGGCCGTGCAAGCCCTGGAGCGCATAGGCCTGCCCCAACCCCCGCCGTGGCGACGCCAGAAAGAACAGGAAGAAGACGAGAATGGGAATGCTGCCAGTCCGCCCGAGCCCGGCGAGATGCGCCTCCACGGCTTCGTTTCGAAGCCCGAGATCCAGAAGCTGAATCGCAATTCGATCTTCATCTTCGTCAACGGTCGCCTGATTCGGGACCGCCTCGTCCAGCACGGGTTGACGGAGGCCTATCGCAACATAATCCCGCCCACGGTCTATCCCGTGGTGCTGCTGTTTCTCGAGCTGCCGCCGGGCGAGGTCGACGTCAATGTTCATCCCTCGAAAACAGAAGTCCGCTTCCGGCAATCGAGTGTCATGCACGACTTCGTTCGCGACACCGTGCGCGCCGCTCTGATGAAGGCCCGCCCCGCGCCCCAGTTCACCACCGAGATTCACGCCCACGCCACCGCCGGCTCCGGCCTGACTCCGGGTTCAAGAGAATTAAGTTCAAGAGAATTAGGTTCCAGAGAGTGGGAACCGCCCTCCGACCTGGCCTCCGCATCGGGCGCGCCAGCGCGGGCGTTCTACGATCCGGCGGGCGGCGCAGGATTCGCTCTGCAAGCGCCCACCGCTCCGCCCATTTCCGCGCGCTTCCAGTTCGAAGGCGGAATCGCGGTCGAAGCCAACGCCGCAATCCCGGTAGCCCGAGGACTGGAAAGCCGCTTTCCCGAAGCGATTCCAGAGACCATTCCAGATAACGGGTGCGCCCCCGCTCTCGAGACCCAGGAAGAAGACGCTACCCTCGCCGCGCTCTCCACCCTCCGTCCTCTGGGACAAATCCGCAATTCATTCATCCTCGCAGTCAATGAAGATGGCTTATGGATCGTCGACCAGCACGTCGCCCACGAGCGTGTCTTGTTTGAGCGCATCCTGCGGCAACGCACTGCACAAAAAGTAGAAAGCCAGCGCCTACTGATGCCGATCGTGCTCGAGCTCTCGCCCGCACAGCAAGCCGTCTTTACCGAGATCGCCGACGAACTCCAGCGCAACGGCTTCGAGGCCGAACCTTTCGGCGCCCGCAGCGTAGCCGTGAAAGTCGCCCCAGCCGGCGTGGACGCAGCCGCGGTCGAGCACATGCTCCACGAACTCCTCGACCAGATCTCGCGCGAAGAGCAATCCCTGAACCTGGAAAAGATTCGCGCCCGCATCGCCGCCTCCATCGCCTGCCACGCCGCCATCAAGGTCAACATGCCGCTCGAGCAAAATAAAATGGACTGGCTCCTCGCCGAACTCGCGAAAACCGACCACCCCATGTCCTGCCCCCACGGCCGGCCAGTCGTCCTGCGGTATTCTGTAAAGGACATTCAGAAGGCGTTCAAGAGAATCTAGCTTCCAGCCATCAGCTTTCAGAAGAGAAACAGTGGGAGCGGCGGTTGCGCTTCGCCGAAAGCCGGAAGCCGAGTTTATGACCGAATCCGATCTCCAGCAACTCCGCAGTGAAAAGTGGCGCCTCAATGGCAAGCCCATCCGCACCGTCGAAGAGGCGCGCGCCTTCGTCGAGGCCGTGGGGTTCTGTCTGATGTATCCGGTCCGCCCCACCATGCCGGTGCCCACGTTCATCGGAGCCTTCGTCGGTTCCGACAATCGCCTTCCCACCTGGCAGCATGCCTACTCTGATCCGAGAGCGCTCGCTGCGACCGATCTGATGGTTCGCCTGCTGCGCGAGCGCGCGGCCTACGAGGCAAACCTGTTCGACGAGAACAACGCGTTCCTGGTTGCGGCTTCCGCGTTTCCTTACTTCTATGCCCTGGTCGGTGAGCGCAATCCCAAACTCGCACCCAAGCAGGGACCGCGATCCCCGTACTCCCCGCTCGCCTGCGACGCTTTCGAACTGATCCGCCGCGACGGTCCGATTTCCAAACAGAAACTGCAGGAAGCGCTCGGCGGCAGCGTCTCGTTAGCCGCGCTCGACAAGGCGCTCGGCGAATTGCTCGCCAAGTTGCGCATCACCCGCGTCGACTACAAACCCGGCGAAGGCTCGTTCTGGGATCTCCTCTACCGCTGGTCTCCCGACGCCGTCCGCGAAGGCGTGGGACTCTCCGTGCAGCAGGCACTCTCCGCTCTACTCTCGAAGTATCTCGACTGCGTGATCGCCGCCGAGCAGACCGACCTCGAAACCTTCTTCGGAAATTTCGTAGCCCGCTCCCGTGTGAAAGAAGCCGTAAACGCCCTACTGGCGGCCCGGGAACTGAGCTTCGTCCACGTCAGCGGACGGTCGATGCTGCAGATCACCCCCGCGAAGGAACCGGTTGCGGCTTCCGGCAGGCCGCATCGCGCCTCGAAGTGAGCCGCCAGGCCCGATCAACCGGCTTTCTTAACCTGGTAGCGATCGTGCCGGTGCACAAATAATTTCCTCAGACGCTGGCCGATGTGTGCGGATTGCAGACACGACTGTCGTTTCTATCTCCGCCAGCATTTAGACCGCTATCCTCGGTTCGAAGTTGCGGTTCACGAACAGCCTGTACTCAGTTTCCGGCCAGCCTGAGTCGACGATACTGTGATAGAAAATCACCCACATCGGCGCTGACGTCGATTCATCAGCCCACACTTCCTCAATCCGCAACGTTCTCCGCGCCGGTGGCTGCGGATTGCTCCAAACGATCTCCAACATGATGCCCCTCCCCCCACTTGTCCGGGCTTGCAACCGGACCGCCGCATTCCAGGGGGCAGGTTCGCCCCGCTGTGCTCTGCGTCACCGCACCGCCTCTGTTTCCTGGCATCGGCAAAGCGTTTTACATTGTTAAAATTACTTTCAACGTATGCCATATTTGACGCGGCACCCGGCGAGAAAGAGTGGCCCCAACTGTCATATCTTTGTTAAAGGATTGTCTTCAGAAGCTGACAAAGAGTGAACCTCCGGCGCATGCCAACTGAACGCCGCAATCTCCCCACCGTGTACAATCGTCTACTCGCAGAATGAACCACCACTCCCCACGCAAACTGATCATCGCCATCGACGGTCCGGCGGGCGCGGGCAAGAGCACCATCGCCTCCCGCCTGGCGCGCAAGCTCGGCTACGTCAACCTTGAGAGTGGCGCCATGTACCGCGCCCTGGCGCTGAAAGCGATCGACCATGACATCTCGTTCGATGACGAACCCGCGCTGGTAAAACTGGCCGAGCAATCGAGCATTCAACTTGAGCCGACCGTAGGTGGGAACCGCACTCTGCTCGACGGCCGCGACGTCTCCTCGCGCATCCGCGAGCGCGATGTCACCGAGGCGGCCTCGCGCGTCTCCGTCCATCCCGGCGTGCGCGCGTGGATGGTGGCCCGTCAGCGGGAAATGGGCGCAGGCGGAGGCGTCGTCATGGAGGGCCGCGACATTGGCACAAAAGTTTTTCCCGACGCCGACCTAAAAATCTTTTTGGACGCCGACCCCGTAGTCCGCGAGCAACGCCGCATGGAACAACAAAAGATAAAGGGAGAAGTGGCCGCTAGCGTAGCCGCCGACTTGCGCGAACGGGACCACCGCGACCGCACCCGCAAAACCTCTCCGCTGCAGGCGGCGGCAGACGCGATTGTTATCGACTCCACGAGTCTCGGCGAAGACGAAGTGCTGGCGCGAGTGGAAGAGTTGGCGACTTCTCGGCTCAAAAAATAGTTGGCGCTGGTTATGGTTCCGGCCTGGCTATGCCCTCAAATCCAAATCAAAAAATTGCAGATCGAATCTTCTTAATTCCCTGGAATCAGCGACTTGCGAGGCCTCCATCTGCATCGAATCCGACTAAAATCTTGAATCAAAAGAACTTATCCGCAAAATATTGGATTGACTGGGCTTAGCAGTTTCCTATTCGGTTGTCAAGGAGCGTGTAGAGATTTGGATTCAGTATCAGGCGAATCGGGAGTGAGGCGCAAGGTTAGATGTCACAAGGTGGCTGTGGATTTCTTTGGCTCGGCTACGCGGATTCTTGTGCAGTCCATTACTCCCTCGTTTTGCGAATTGCGATCCCCAACTCCTTTAACTGCGCCTCGCTCACCGGCGTAGGCGCATCCACCATCAAATCCACGGCCCTCGCAGTTTTCGGGAACGGAATCACTTCCCGCAAACTCTCCGCCCCGGCGAGAATCATCACAATGCGGTCGAGACCCAGCGCGATGCCTCCGTGCGGAGGTGTGCCGTACTCGAGCGCTTCGAGGAAGAATCCAAAGCGCGCCCGCGCTTCTTCCTCGGTCATCCCCAAAGCTCGAAAGATTCTGCTCTGCACATCTTGGCGGTGAATACGAATCGATCCTGACCCCAGCTCTGTTCCATTCAGCACCACGTCATAAGCCCGCGCCCGCACCGCGCTCAGGGGCGACAGCGGATCATGCAGCGCTTCCACTCCCTCTTCCAGCAGCTTCATATCCTCTTCATGGGGCGAGGTAAAGGGATGATGTGCCGCGTTCCACGTCTTCTCACCTTCATCCCACTCGAACATGGGAAAGTTCGTGACCCACAAGAACCGGAAATCCCTGGCCGGATCGCCGGTTTTCTGGAAAATTCCGTGCCGGTCGGCATACTTCTGCGCCAGCGCCAGGCGCAGCGACCCCGCCGAAGCGTAAACCGCCAGTTCCTGCGGAGTAACTTTGCGATGCCGGGAGACTGCCGGCTGCGGAGCGGTTTGAGCGGGGCCGGCTTGCGTTGAACCAGCCACCAACACAATCAGATCGCCGTCCTCCATGCCCGTCTTCTTCGCGACTGCCGCCGCGGCTTCAGGAAACTTGCTCCCAATGCGTTTGAAGTCCTCAAATATCTTTGCCCCACCCTTGGAGTGGAACAGCAGCTTGATGTCATCACGTTCTTTGCGAGAGAGTTCTCCCGCGTTCGGCGTGCGGACCGCCACCACTGGCAAAGTCGCATTGACGGCCAGTTCCTGCAAATTCTCGGCTGCAAAACATTCCCGCACATCGGTAAACGCCGGCAGCCGCAAATCCGGCTTGTCGATGCCATACAGCCGGATAGCCTCGTCATAATCCATACGCGGAAACGGCGTCTTGATGGCATGCCCAGCCGCGGCAAACGCGGCCGTGAGAAATCCCTCCACGACTTCCCAAACTCGCTCCGGCTGCGGGTACGACATCTCCAAATCGATCTGGGTGAACTCCGGCTGCCGGTCGGCCCGCAAGTCTTCGTCGCGGAAGCAGCGCACGATCTGAAAATACTTGTCGAACCCCGAGATCATCAGGATCTGCTTGAACAGTTGCGGCGACTGCGGCAGGGCATAGAAGGTCCCCGGCTGGACCCGGCTCGGCACCAGATAATCGCGCGCCCCTTCCGGCGTCGATCGCGTCATAAACGGGGTTTCGATCTCAAAGAATCCCTGCTCTGATAAATAATCCCGGATCGCCTTCGCCACCTTGTGCCGCATCTCGATGTTGAACTGCATCACCTCGCGTCGCAAATCAATGTAGCGATACTTAAGCCGGGTCTCCTCGTTGGTGAGTGCCGTGTCGGAAGGCAGGAACGGAGGCAACTTCGACTCGTTCAGAATCCGCAACTCCTCCGCCACCAGCTCGACTTCGCCGGTCGCAATGTTCTTGTTCACCGTGCTGGCGTCGCGCAGTTTCACAGTGCCGGTCACGGCAATCACGTATTCGTTCCGCAGAGCTTCCGCCTTCTTATGGATTGCCGCATCGCGCTCCGCATTGATCACCACCTGCGTAACCCCGGTGCGATCGCGCAGGTCGACAAAAATAAGGCTGCCCAGGTCGCGCCGCTTGTTCACCCAGCCCATCAGCGTAGCCTTTTTGCCGGCGTCGGAAGCACGCAAGGCTCCGCACATGTGGGTTCGTCGAAGATCACCTAAGAAATCGAGCAAGTTATGTCCTTACACTTGGAAGTGGGCTAAAAAGCCGAATCCAGGATTATAAATGGCGGCGTCGCGCGGGATGAATGGCAGACGTTCCGGGACAGAAAGCAACCGGCAAGAGTCGAGTGGTCTCGATCCGGCTTGCTGCCCGGCAGAAGCCATGCTAAGCTCCCCGGCGATGATTTTCCGCCTCAGAGTTCCGCGGGCCCCGCTCTCTTATTTTGTAGAGAACCTTTGGTTTTATGAGGATCTGGAAGCTGATCACACTAAGGAAAAACTTCTGCCGGATGCCTCTGTGGAATTGATCGTCGACCTCAGCCAAGGACCCAAGAAGCTCTATGACCGCGAGGATCCACTCCGCTATACCGGCTACAACCGTTGCTGGATCAGCGGCATGCAGCGCCGCTACATCATCATCGGCGTAGAAAAAGGATCTTCCATGATGGGGGCGCACTTCCGCACCGGCGGGGCAGCGCCGTTTTTCGGGTTCCCCATTTCAGAACTTACAGCGAATGTGGTGGAACTGGATCTGATCTGGAAACGCGAAATCCTCTCCCTGCGCGAGCAGTTGATCGAAGCCGCAACCGCTGACTCCAAGTTCGATCTGCTGGAAGCGTATCTCATTGGCAAGGCGCAATCCCGCCTTGAGCCGGACAAGACCATTTCGGCGGCACTGACCACCTTGCGCTCATGGCCTGTAATGCCTCTGCGCGAGCTCGCCACTCGACTCGGCCTCAGCCACAAGCAGATGATTGCGCGTTTCGATTGCCGCGTGGGACTCACTCCCAAACTGACTTCTCGCGTTCTTCGCTTCCGCAAGTCGCTGGCTGCCGCGCACCAAACCCCAACACCGGACTGGTCCGACCTCGCAGCCACTTGCGGGTACTACGACCAGGCCCACTTCATTCATGAATTCCAACAATTCGCGGGTATGACTCCCGCCGAGTATCACCGGAACCGAACCGAATATCCCCACTACATTCCCGTGGACTAGGGGGTTAGGCCAGAAAACATTCCAGGGAAATTTCTTACAATACATTCTCCACACTTCGGTTCACATTAACCCGGTCGCAAGTTTCAATTTCCGTGAGGAGAACGCTTCCATGCCACATATCAACTGGCTGGCTGTACTGGCCGCGGCCGTTTCTACTTTTGTCCTCGGGGGACTCTGGTACTCGAAGGCCCTGTTTGGCCGGGCCTGGATGTCCGCCAACAACTTTTCCGAGACCGATTTGGCCAAGAGCAATATGCTCAAAATCTTCGGCCTGTCACTGATCTTCGCCGTGATCATGGCAGCGAACCTGGCCGCCTTCCTGGCCGAGCCCAAGACCACCGCTGTGTGGGGAGCAACGGCCGGCTTTCTGGCTGGTTTTGGATGGGTCACGCTGGCCATCGCTACCATCGGGCTGTTTGAGCGTCGCTCCTGGAAATATATCCTGATCAACGGGGGTTATATGACCGTGTCATTCGTGATCATGGGATTGATTATCGGAGCATGGCGCTAGCCGAAGCGAAGGGAACTTCAGGGCGGGAAAACCGTGGATGGAATTTCAAACCGGCTTGGTTCGGAACTATTTCTTCGTGGCCCTCCCGTCGACCGCGGTCGTCCACTTCGCCCCGTCTGGCGACATCTCGTAGGTGAAGGTGTAAATGGCCGGCGAGGTAAACTTCATGGTGAAGCGGCCCTTCATCATGGTGTCGCCCATTTTCTCGTCGCTGGTCCAGGTCCAGGTATCTCCATCGAACGTGCCTCTCGAATCCTCGAACTCGCCCCAACTATTGAACTCGCGATAGGTATAGGTTTTTTCGGCGGCAGAATACCCGAGCACTGACAGTCCCGACCCGCTGCCCGAGTTGGCGCTCTTAAAATCAACGTGACATACCAGGTAAAAGCCGCCTTCCATCCACTCGCACTTTTCATTCTCGGTGGTCTTTCCCCCAGGTCCCATCGCACTTGGCTTCACGTCCCCTTCCAACACCCAAGAACCAACCAGCATCTCCAGCTTCTTATGTTCGGGAGCGGGCTTGGGCGCGCTTTCCTGCGCCATGGCCGCCGCCGTCAAAACCAATGCCGCTGTCAAAATTACCCCTGACCGTTTCATTGCATCTCTCCTCGAAGAATTTCGAGACCGCTAACCGACACCTGCCTTTAAGGTTAGACGTTCCGCGCCCAGAAGTGAAAGCGGTAAAGCCACGAGGGAAGCGGCACCGGAAGCCGGAAACCGAAAGCCTACCAATCTCCCCAATGCGCCGCTGTAGCCTGATGAAACTTCAGCTTCCACGTGTCGCCCTGCTTCACCCATACCGAACTGAAATGCTGATACCGCGGCGGAGGCCCCTGGTCCTCCTCCGGCGCCTTGCGCACGATCGCGTCATAAGTAATGATCGCCGCAGTAACGACCGCCGCATTCTCGCTTACCAAAACCACTTTGATGTCATAAGGCGTCAACTCCAGCAGACCGGAATCGCCTAACTCATCGACAGCTTCCTGCCGTTCATGCAGCTCGCCGTCTACCCCGACCAACGTAAAATCTTCGCTCAGCGTCCGCTTGAAGAACGAGCCGTCATCTTTCTTCTTGGCTTCAATGAGGCTTTTCTCACTCGCAATCAAAGTCTGCTCCAGCGGACTAGGGGCCACGGCAGCGGTGGGACTCTGCGCCATTCCGTCAAACGCGCACCCGATGAACAGCAGCAATCCGCCAACCAACCAGCGAGATTTCATGCTTTCCCTCATTTCTCGAAATCGGCAGGCCGAATTCACTTTACTCCTGTATCCTCCGTGCTAAATCTGCGCGGGGAACCGAAACCTGCTCGCCCGTAGCCAGATTCTTCAGCGCAAACGCATCCGCTTTCACTTCATTCTCGCCCACGATCAAAATGTATTTAGCACCCGCCTTGGTCGCGGCCTCAAACGATTTCTTCAGCCGGAAGCTCTCATCCCCCAGATCGACTACCAGATCATGCCGCCGCAATTCCCGTGCAAGGCGGGCTGCTTCGCCGTCCATGCCCGCGCCAAGCGGAGCAACGTAGACATCCGGCTTTTTCACAACACCCTCAGCCGACGCCGATTCCTGCAGCGACATCACCAGCCGGTCTTCCCCAATCGCAAACCCAATCCCCGGAGCGGCCGGCCCGCCCAGCGCTTCGGAAAGGCCGTCATAGCGCCCGCCGCCGAGAATCGCGTTCTGCGCTCCCAGCGCCCCGTGCGTAAACTCAAAAGCGGTGCGAGTGTAGTAATCCAGCCCGCGGACAAGACGGTCGTTTATCGTGAATGGGACACCGACCTTGGTGAGAATTTCCTGCACCGCCTCAAAGTGTTTCCGGCATCCCTCATCCAGAAACTGGCTGATGCGCGGCAGCGCGTCGATGATCGGTTGATCTTCGGGCACCTTACAATCGAACACGCGCAGCGGATTGGTTACCGCGCGGCGCTGGCAATCCACGCACATCTTATCTTTCACTGGATCGAGAGCCTTGCGCAGTGCCTCGTTAAACTTGGCACGGTCGTTGGCACAGCCAACGGAATTCAGCTCGAGAGTCCATCCCGCGATTCCCAACCGGTCGAGCAATGTAGCTAGCATCTCCAGCAACTCGGCATCGCGTGCCGGAGAATCGCTGCCCGCCGATGCCGGCCCAATGACTTCGGCGTCGATCTGATAAAACTGACGATAGCGGCCTTTTTGCGGGCGTTCGCGCCGGAACATCGGCCCAATGCAGTAAAGCTTGTTCAGACCGCGATCCCAGAGCTTATGCTCAATATAGGCGCGGACGATGCCAGCCGTAGCCTCGGGGCGAAGAGTGAGAGACTGTCCCTTTTCACTCGCGGCCCGACCGCGATCCTCCCACGTGTACATCTCCTTAGCAACAATATCGGTCTCTTCCCCGACGCCGCGCGCAAACAGCTCGGTCGACTCGAAGATCGGCGTGCGAATTTCCTGGAAGTTGTAGGCGCGGAACACGTCGCGCACCGCCGACTCCACAAAATTCCACAGCCCCGTCTCCGGCGGCAGCAGGTCTCGCGTCCCTCGAACCGCTTTAATCATTTATTCCTCAAATGTCATCCCGAGCGGAGACTTGTCTTGCGCTTTGCGAAAGACAAGTCGCAGTCGAAGGATCCCTCGCAGATTCACGTTCCAGCGCCTCTCACGGAGTTCTCTCCGCATTTTCGCAACACGACATCGAACGCAGCCGGGAGAACGCAGGGCCCTCACGGCTCGCGCAAATACTCTTCCGTATACCCTAAATAATTCCGCGCATACCTCATGATCGACTCCTGATCTTTCTCCTCCAGCTTTCGCCGGAACTTCCCCGGAGACCCCATCCACAATGATCCCGGCTCGACCACCGTCCGCTCCGGAATCAAAGTCCCCGCCGCGATAATCGATCCCGCGCCAATCTTCGCGCCGTTTAGAATCACCGACCCCATCCCGATCAGGCAGCGGTCTTCGATGACGCATCCATGCAAAGTAACCGAATGCCCCACCGTGACGTACTCACCCAGCGTGACGCCATACTGATTCTTCATGCCATGCAACACGCTGCAATCCTGCACATTGGAATGCGCCCCAATGCGGATCGCGTACACATCCCCGCGCAGCACCGCATTCATCCACACTGACGCATGCTCGCCGAGGACCACATCTCCAATAATCTGCGCGGACTCATCCACGTAACACGTCGCGGGAACCACCGGCTTCATGCCTTTGAAGGATCGAATCATGATCTGCGCATACCTGCTGAGCGAACACTGAACATAGCATGACCCCGTGCCCATCCGTAAAGCAGAATTCCCACTCCGGCACTCATCCTAAAAAGAACCCAGCTTCGTCACCGCCATACCACTCCCACTCATGCTACAAAAGAATCTGGTTTTCTCGCCCGCTCGCCTCCGGACCCCGCGCGGGCTTCCACCCTCCGAGCCAATCCCAATCACAGGTGGCACTTCTATGCCGCGGACTCCGCTCTGCATCCTGATCTTCTCCTTATTAGTATTACTATCCCCGCTGACGGCCCAGGACGCCGCCACCGGCGCCATTCACGGCACGGTCATAGATCTCCACGACCTGCGCATCCCCGGAGCCACGATCGCAGTGGTCAACACGGCTACCGGCGCGCGCTACTCCGTCACTTCCGATGCCGAAGGCCGCTTCGCCCTCGATCTCCTTCCGCCGGGCGACTACTCGGCCCGTGTTGTCGCCAAAGATATGTCACCGCAAATCACACCTCAGCTCCACGTGGACGTAGGCGCTGCCGCCGAGATCCAATTCCGTCTCAGCGTAGCCGGTGCGCTCGAACATGTCTCTGTCAGTGGCGCTCCCGCGCTGGTTGACACTCAACCCGCCGCCGTCTCCACTCTTCTTGACGAACGCGCCATCGCCGATCTCCCACTCAACGGCCGCCGCTTTTCTGATCTGATGCTGCTCTCTCCCGGCGTAACGCAAGACCCGCGCAGCCTGACCTCCGCCACCAACGGCGATCTCTCCTTTGGCGGCCTGCGCGGATTCCAGAACAGTTTCCTGGTCGACGGCGGCGACTTCAACAACGCCTTCTTCGCCAAGGCCCGCGGCCTCTATCGCGCTCCCTACCAGTTTTCCAACGAAGTTGTGCAGGAGTTCCGCGTCTCTTCCAATTCCTACGGGGCCGAACTAGGACGCGCGGGCGGCGCCGTCGTCAACGTGGTCACCAAGTCCGGCACCAACCATTGGCACGGCACTGGCCTTTATTACATTCGCGACAGTGGATTCGGCGGCGCCGCCGATCCCTTCATGACCTTCAAGCCCCACAGTGAACAGCAGCAAGGCGGAGCCACCATCGGCGGTCCCATCAAACAGAATAAGATTTTCTTCTTCGCCGGATTCGATCAGCACTACTTCCACGTCCCCGACGTAGTCGAATTCCTCGACGGCTCCATGCAGGTTGTGCCTCAAGCTGGCACCGGACCCTACTCTCCTGGTGACTACGAAGCCAGTGACCAAGCCCTGGTCTTCGCGGCCGCCGCCCAACTTACTTCACTTGCCGGATCTTATCCCGCCGCGCAAATCGGCAACGCTTCCTACGCCAAGCTCGATGTCAATCTCACCCCGCGCAACCAGCTAGCCCTGCGTTACAACGCTTCCCGCTACTGGGGATCGAACAACGTCTTCCTCGATCCCGCCAGCCCCGTCACCTACGATTCCATCTCCGACAATGGCGAGGAAACCGTCTCCACCGACACAGGTTCCATCTCTCTCATTACAGGCCTCACCCCGCGCCTCATCAGCCATCTCCGCGCGCAATTCTCCCGCGACCTTCGGCAGTCCTACACCAACACCACCAATACCCTGATTAAAGTCACCGACATCATCGATGGCATCGGACGCTCCGACCAACTCCCCCGCGCCACCCGCGAACACCGCGCCCAGCTTGCCGAAACGCTGAGCTTCGATACCAGCCGCCACTCTTTTAAATTCGGCGGCGACTCCTTAATCACCTGGATCTACGACTACTTCCCCAGCCAGCAGAGCGGCGAATATCTCTTCGACATAATCAAAGTCGATCCCTTCACCTTCGAACCCATGGAAGCAGGACTTCCGCTCACTCCGCTCCGCGCCTACGCCCATGCCGTTCCGAAATACTATCTTCAGAGCTTCGGCCCATCCTCCTCCAATCCCAACAGCAACGACTATGCCGCTTTCGCCCAGGACACAATCCGCATC
>Ga0209624_10002191_pt1 | contig 14621 bp, 10 predicted proteins | sample JacPinW_OM2H0_O1_FD_188565 | JGI IMG/M metagenome (GOLD analysis project Ga0209624, IMG submission 188565) | Forest soil microbial communities from Algoma, Ontario, Canada - Jack Pine, Ontario site 1_JW_OM2H0_O1 (SPAdes) (version 2) | ecosystem: Environmental > Terrestrial > Soil > Boreal...
CGATCATGGTGTCTGGAATCTTTGGCTACGGAACCAAGACAGCGGCTTGTCGCGCCGCATCGCCGACGTGCCCTGCAATCAGATTCAGCCGTCATGGGAGAGCGACTCAAAAACCTTACTTTATGGTACCGACTGCGGCAGGAGCGTTTGGTTTACTGCGATCGCTCGCAGGAGGGTATTGCCCTGATGGGTTTTTTAGTCGATTGGGTAAGCCGCTAGAGATGGTTCGTTAAGAGTGCGAGTTTTTCGATCGCCTGATCGAGCTCGCAATACTGAAGCTTGAACGTTGGAATAGTGGCAAGTTTTTCCAGAACCTTTTCGTGCTTCGTGCGAATCTCTCCAGCCGAATAAAGCTCCTTGCACATTCGCTCAGTCGCAGTGCGGTCCGGTAATGGTATCAATGTCGCGTTTGCCCCAGGATATCGGTTGAGGTACACAACGGCAGACACTGTGGCTTCAGTTGCCACGTCAATCGGGAAAAGTTCGCCCATCGGCACTTCGATGGAAGCTTTACCCTCCATGCGTGGTGATATCTCTCGATGCTCCAGTTCTGGAAAGAGCTCTTTGGCGGCGGGCCGAAAGCGTACCCGGTGTGCATGCCCAATGACGCGCGGCACATTGAAGCGATTGATCAGGTAACTTGTGTCGTCCGATGTGTAGGTCCAGCCGGCACGCGCGCAGGCATAAGAAAGTGTTGTTTTCCCTGCACCCGAATCACCGCACAGAAGAATCCCTTTCCCATTCTTACTGACGCAGCCGGCATGCAAGTCAGTAACTACAGACGCTCCAAGCAGGAGATAGACGACTTTTTCAAGAAAGTTATGCCTTAGGTAAAGTCGATTCTTTAGTGCACTTCTGTTCAGCCAGACGAAGTTCGTATATGTCCGCAAATCCAGCAACGCCTGATTTTCCTTGTCCGCCACGAGTGAATATAGATGGTTGTACTCGCGGCGAGTCGGCTCTGGCGGACACTGCACGCCATCATTCCCGGACACGCCTATGCGTATCTGTAATCCTGCAGATCCGTGTCGCAAACGCCGGTGACCAAAACTTTCATCTGCCGCGCAGAGCACTTCGGGGTCGTTCGTAATAATTTCCACGGCAAAGCCGAGCGGATAGAAGGTCCGGCGGAGGGGCAGATCCATATTGCAGAGAAGTTCATTTTGAGGTTTGCCCAACGCAGGCTGAAAGGTAGTTCGGTTAATTTCTTGCTCGCTGAGATAGCTCCCCATAACATTGTCTTCCGCCTTCTGACCAGAAACCGGCTCATCTCCTCGAATGACCAAAATCGTCCAATCCTAAAGCCTACAAATTTCCGAACAAGCCCACATCAACAAATGAACTACGTGGAAGCTTAGTGGACCGGCAAACCGGAGTTGTCATCCATCGGTCATCGAATTGTCACCGTCTTTTGTCGCTGTGGTGTTTGGTACCTGCTTAAGGAGAGCAGCGACGAATCGCCCGTATATCTATGGCGTGACAATCAAGTGACAAAGGGCAGACGATCGACAGACACCCCGCAACTCTTGGCTCGCTATTGTGGCTATAGTTCCGCTTCTCGACGCGGTGGAGGTGATTTCGAGTGAAAGCTTTTCATGAACTTCATGCAGGTAATCTCCAGCCAGACGAACTGCAGCAGGAGATCCATTCGAAAGGCTATGTGCTGATTCGTGAACTCCTGCCACGTCATGCCGTCCAATCCGTACTGACTGATGTAACCGGTATCCTTTCTGCCCAAAGTTGGCTCATGCCGGAGTCCAACCCGTTGGAGCGCATCCCCAGGCCGGGGGCGGCCTTCGGAGATCCCGACCCCATCTTCAAAAGCGTCTATCAGCAGGTCTTCAACCTCGAATCGTTTCACGCGCTGCCGCACCAGCCCGCATTAACAAATGTGATGAAAATGCTGGTCGGCAACCAGGTCCTGGTCCATCCCAAACCGATTGGCCGCCTGATCTTTCCCAACTGTGATCGCCTCGTGGTCCACGCTCACCAAGATTACGAATTCATGGGGGGAGATCCCGAGTTCTTCACGGTCTGGATTCCGTTGCACGATTGCCCGGTCGACATGGGACCACTGCGGATACTCGAAGGCTCGCATCGTTTCGGCATTCAGCAGCACCAAAGGGATAATCTCCACGTTCCAGAGATCCCGATTGACGCCGCTGCCGGTGACGATTGGGTCGGCGGTCGCGTTAACGCTGGAGACGTGCTGATCTTCCACAGCTTGACCGTACATGCGGCTTCTCCGAATGCATCGGACCGGATGCGAATCTCTTTGGACTGCAGGTTTCAGGATGCTCACCGTGTCCTCAACCCTTCGAACCTGGTATTTTCCGGTGAGTCCGGTAAATCCTGGGAAAAAACCTACGCTGGCTGGCAATCAGACAATTTGAAATTCTATTGGAAGAGCATACCTCTGACCTTCAACCCGTCCAAGGCAGAGCTGAAGCACCTGGCAGAGTCGGCCGAATCTCCATCGGCGCGCGCGAAGTATGCTCGCATGGTCAGCCAACTCGCATAATCCGGAATCCTTATAGACAGATCGATGCATCGATGATCTAGTCAAATGTGCTTTGAATGAGCCCTGTCATTGGACCTCCAAACACTCTCCATCGACGTTACGAATCAAAACGCGCTCAATAGGCGCGCTTCTGTCGGAACTTCGACTTGCGTGTTCCCGTCGTCACCCGATGCCAATCGAACACACTCGACAATCTCCAGGTTGAATCCATGCAGAGCCGGAACATGCGTTGGCGTGTTCGTCAGCAATCGAATCTTCTGGATACCAAGATCGCTCAACATTTGACTGCCGAGCCCGACATGCCGAAGCGTTCTTTCCGCGTTCCCGTTTCGCCCTCCATTAGGAACTAAATTCGCCGCCCCCGCCGCTGTATGGCAAGCTTCACCCGACTTGTTCAGATATATCAGCACCCCACTTCCCTTCTGCGCAATAGCTCGCAAACTTCGATCGATGAGCTGCCGGCAGTCACACGATGTGCTGCCAAATACATCCCCATGAAGACAATGAGAGTGGATCCGCACGAGAACCGGTGCGCCACTCGCAACCTCTCCTAATACCAACGCAGTGTGCTCCTGTCCTCGGTCGAGCTCGCTTTCGTAGCCGATCATGCGGAAATCTGCAAATCGTGTGGCTAACATGCTCTCAGACACACGATGGATATGGCGCTCAGTTTGAAGCCGATGACGAATCAACTCCGCAACAGTAAGCATTTTCAGACGATGCTTGCCACAAAACTCGATGAGATCCGGCACTCGCGCCATGGTGCCGTCGTCCTTCATGATTTCGCAGATGACGCCTGCAGGTTTCAGGCCGGCCATCAGGGCCAGGTCCACAGAGGCTTCTGTCTGTCCTGCTCGCACCAGAACTCCTCCCTTGCGGGCCCGAAGTGGAAACACATGCCCAGGTCTCGCAAGGTCCTGAGAGGTTGAGCGAGGATCGATAGCGACACGAATCGTATGGGCGCGATCATGGGCGGAGATACCCGTCGTCACCCCCTCTTTTGCCTCGATGCTCTCGGTAAACGCGGTGCCAAAACGCGAAGTATTCGACTGAGTCATCGGACCGAGACGGAGATAATTGGCACGATCTTCGGCTAGGCTCAGGCAAATAAGCCCACGGCCATACTTCGCCATGAAGTTGATCGCCTCAGGCGTCACAAACTCTGCGGCAAGCGTGAGGTCACCTTCATTCTCGCGGTCCTCATCGTCCACCACAATGATCATGCGGCCCTGAGAAAAGTCCTCAAGCGCCTCTGGCACAGTTGCAAACGGCGTTAGCATTCGGTTCCTTTCCTACATTTTGTCTGGCTCCCGCGGTCGCATTTCAAAATATGCCTTCAATGCTAGCGTGCGCAGCGGACCCTCATAACATCATCGTTTCTATGGGCACTTTGAGTTGTCATCCATTTGTCGTTCTTTTGCCTCAATCTCTTCCACAAGGATGAGGCGGGACTCAAACGCAGTAAACGAATCAACCTCCTCGGGAGTCCCCGTGACAATCTGCTGACATTTACCCGACGCACCATTGACAATCGGGTTGGGCGTACCTTGTAGCGTCGATTCATGGTAAGGCGACCCTATCGGCCTGCAGGCGATCACGTGAGGGGGCTGCGCGGACCTGGCCAGTGGGGCAAATACTTGTGGCTGGCCTATCATCAGGCCTCAGGCAGGGAGCGGCTTCGGCTCATCTGGTTAACAGGATTGCGGATTCTCGTGGGACTCTGCGATCTGCTGCTCGCCGCTGCAATGTATGCGTTGTTCGTTCTCCTACAAGGGCGCACATCGGCGCATCATTTTTGGTGGTTCCCTCGGACCACACTCACAGCCGCTGTTGCCACTTCGGCTGTAGTTGTCCTCAGGTCCGCACTGGAGATTATCTCCATACGATCTGTGGTGGAGTACATTCAGGGTTTCTATACGAACCTGCTCCTCCGCCTGACCCGTGGCTACACGGAGATGCGATGGGATCGGTTTGTCGAACGCAATCGTAGCGAGCTTTTGAACCACACCGTCAATACTGCACGCGAAGCATCCTACTTTTATCATCTCAGCATTGAACTGACCGCGGCGATCACGGTTGTTGCAGCGATGACATGCGCCCTCATTTATCAAAGCCCTCTGGCAGCCGGTGGTCTCGTCATAACGGCATCTGTGTTCTACGGAATTCACCGCCTTTTCATCCGAGAAAGGCTTAGGGAAGCTGCTGCAAAAAAGGAGAAGTCGTCGCAGCATCTGCAGCGAACTCTCGCGGATATGTTCTCCTCAGGCAAAGAACTCCGCACTTATTCGAACCAGGGATTCTTTTACGAACGGGTGAGAGCGCAAGCACGCTCCATGGCAAGCGAAACAGTGCGTATCATGGTCCTTCCCCAGATAGCTAAGATCCTTTCCGATCAAGGTGTAGTGTTTGCCTTTCTTGCGATGGTCGTTGCTGTAGAGTTGCGGCATGGTGATGTTCGCCAAATGCTGTCGATCCTGGTGTTTTATTTCGTACTCTCTCGCAGACTGCTCCCCTTGATAAGCCAGATAACGTTTATGGCGGGCCAGATGGAGGGCTCATTTCAAAGCGTCCTGGTCGTCAACGAACAGCTCTACGAAAGTGAAAACAATATCTCCTTTGCCTTACCGAAGCAGTTGCCGAATGCCGGCTTCGTGCTCGAACTCGAGAACATAAACTTTAGGTTCGATCAGAGCCTCCCGCTCCTGCGAAACCTTCTTCTGCGTCAGCGCCTAGGAGAGATCGTAGTGATCCGCGGTCTTTCAGGAAGCGGCAAGAGCTCTCTTTTGAATCTGATCGCAGGGGTTTCGCAGCTGGCGACGGGAACGATCCGAGTCGACCGTGACAAAATCGCATACGTCCCGCAGGAGATTGTGCTTCTCGACGACTCAATTCGTAACAATCTACTGTTCGGAATGAGTGACAGGAGCGATGGGGACTTGATGAAGGCATTGGCGGCCGCAAAACTCGATGAATTCGTCGCTGCACAACCGATGGGACTTGATACTCGAGTCGGCGACAACGGGATCCTGTTCTCTGGTGGGCAAAGACAACGATTGGGCATAGCAAGAGCTATTCTTCGCGGAGTCAACCTGTTGCTATTGGACGAGGCAACGTCGGCGCTAGACGTGCAGAGCGAAACCCTGATACTAGAGAATCTGAAAAAGCATGAATTTGCCGTAATTCTTGTTACACATCGGATTCATACCCCCCGTTTTGGAGATCGTGAATTTCACCTTGAAGACGGTCAACTGGTAGAGCAAGAGAGATCGTATGCAGGGACGCAGAACAAAAGCGCTATCGAGGCTGTTTGCGGCTAACAATGGCATTGCCTGTGCGGATTCGGCGCCCTTCGCCCCACCACATCCCAATCGTCGCGCCGACGCCATAACAAGACCCCGTCCAAGCGCTTTAGCCCAAGCAGTTAAGGCAATAATCTGACGGGCGGTGACGGAATCGACTGTTGCTGGCGAATGCAAGTAAGCCCACGCAGGCTAGATCGTAAAGACTCTTCCCTGACGCGGGCCTACCCAAGTGTCAATCAAATGACCTGAGTTTCTTATGGATTGAAAAAACGAAGCAGCTCTTCTGCATCATGCTGACTTAGTCCCGCGCGTACTCGCATATGCCGGACGACCGTGCCGGAAATACGAGGAGAAAAGCCATCAGGGGCATTATGGCAACGCGAGCAGTTCTGGGCGAAGATGCGTCCTCCCCGTTCGTCAGAAGACTTAGCCATCTGTTTGGCCACGATCTGAGTCTTCGGTGCCGTGTGAACAGTTGATTGTTGTGCGGGCGTAGCCTGGGCCTGAACAGCAGCGACAAGAGCTATGAGAAGCCCTCCAAGAACAAGCGCGGATCCCAGAATCTTTTTCGGAGCCATATTACTTTCCTTTCCACGCTGGGAAGAGGAAGCGGTAAACGATTCCGGTCTCCCATATGTTTACGTTGCCTGCCGAAGAAAACTGCCGTGAGTAGCTGGTGAGGATTCTTGTGTTGTGCGGCAGGTTATAGTCCAACCCAAAATCAGCGCGCTGCGTATTCACAGCCGGCAAAGTGTCACTGGCGATATTGTTGATACGAAACGTCTGCTGCATGCGGAATACAGGCTCGAAACGTCCAATCCAGCTATTCAAACCGCCAAAGGCCTCTGTGCGATAATCCGCCTCAACCCAGTAGCCCTGTCCATGTTCGCCGTGGGCGTATTCTGAGCGAAGCCGGAAGGCGGTGCCTTTGGGTTCCCACCAGACATGCGTACCAACGAAGTTTTCCTGGGTTCCTTGCAATAATCGCCCATAAGATGCGCCCACCTCAAGGCGATACTCTGGCAGATAAAGGTCGATGCGCCCGCCTGCGGAGCGCTCTGCGTTAAATTGCTCGTTGCTGCTGCTCGCTGAGAAATATCCCACATAATCAATTGAGTATTTGGGCCGCGAGATAGCAGAGCCACGGAGCTCTCCTCCAAGGCCAGTGCCGGTCCCCATAGCGCCGAGCCCGGTAATCAACGGGCCATCCTGAAAATTTCCAATCCAGATCGGCGACAGACGCTCGTTGTATGTGCCAAAAGGAGTCAGAAAGCTGCCACCTACAACCGTCAAATGCGGCGTAACAGTGTAGTCACCTTGCAGATAGGTCAATGCAATGAAGTGGCTGTGGTCATATCCAGACTGTCCGTCCCCTTTTGGAGCAAAGTCTTCGGTCAAAACTGCTCGAGACTCGATGAGGAGACGACTTCCGATCGGTGCAGCGAGCAGGGGTTCAATGATTGGGAAGTAGGTAGTGGCACCTCCATTGGTGTTCGTAAAGAAACCAACACCTCCAGAGAGCAATGGCGTGTCTTGGGCGGCGCCATACCGCACGGCGCAGAGCGCCGCCACAATCAAAGCAACGCGCCTTGTTGACCGTATCATTTGAAAGAGTGGGAACCACAAATTTGAACGCCTCATATCCACAAAGTAGTGGCAGCCGTTCCTCGGTGTGTCTCCCTATCGTCTGTCACTTGTCAATTCATTGTCACTTTGGACTATAAGCAACAACTGGTTTGCCCTGATGACTGAAGAGATGGCAAGAGAAGGTCGCCTCGAATCGATTCTGAATACGCGACCTATAGAGGAATAGAGAGAGGCGCGCTACAAAAGAATGACAATTCGCTGACGCACCTATGACACCGCGGTTGTCCTGGTTCTCTAGCGTCAATGATGAAGAGCGAACTGCCGGATGGCAGTCCACTTCACTAATGTGACCCATATGATCCTGAGGCAACACGCGTATTTGAATAATCACCTCCCACGAGCTTGCGGGATGGTTTTGCTGTCTCTTGTAAGTGCCGTCGGCACGTCGCTATTCTTCGCAAGCAGTGGGAGGGCTCAGGTGCCGCTCGGTCCGGATTCGACCCAGACCACATCGCAGCCTTCGACAGATCAGAACACGAGCGCAGCCGCTGTGGCGTTTGGCGCTACTCAGGATTCTGGGAACGATCGTCCCCCTACCTCAACTTTGAGCAACCTCGATGCTCCTGTAGCACCGCTCCCCGCCGATCAAATCATCCAGATCCTTCAGCAGAATCCCGACCTGCTGACGGAAGTGAAGTCTCAGATCGCCGATTACCTGCAGCAACAGGGTACGCAAGTCAACGCGAGCGATATCACGGACGAGATGGTTTACAACCAGATACAGACGAACGCCAGCGTACGCGCAAATATCACGGTCTTCCTGCAGGCCCGAGGATATGTTCCTCAAGGCGGCCTGCGAACCGCGGGTCCCGGGATCCGCCAGGATGATTCGTCAGTTATGCAGCCAGGTTCGTCTACGTCCGGCGAGATGAGCGCAACAGGACTGTCTACAAACACGGACTCGACAATGGGCGGGCCGAATCTCAATCGTGATGGAACACTGCAGACTCGTCCGGGCATCGGCCAGAACCGTCAAAACAACCCGGCAAACCGAGGCCGCGAAGATGCGAATGCGTCTACCGATGCCCCCAAGGTACTTCACCAGCCTACTCCCTACGACCTGCGTTCCTTGCATGACCTATACGCCCAGATTCCAGAGCAGACGGTACCGCTGAAACGGTTCGGCTCGGAGTTGTTCCTGGACCGCACCCTCTCTTCAATGGCACGTGGCAGCACAAGTACTGACACGCCACTCGATGTTCCTCTCGGCCCGGATTATGTTGTCGGCCCAGGTGACACCCTCACGATCAGTATGTGGGGTGGCATGACTCAGAGCATAGTGCGTGCCGTCGGCCGTGACGGTCAGATCCTCTTGCCAGAGGCCGGATCGCTTCAGGTTGCTGGGCTCCCGCTTCAACGAGCGCAAGACATGATTGAAGGCGCGCTCAAGCAGCAATATCGCAATGTTCAAGTTTCAGTAACGGTCTCCCGGCTGCGTTCCGTTCGCGTCTATGTAGTTGGAGATGTCCAACGGCCTGGGGGATACGACATCAGTTCGTTGGCCACTCCTCTTAGCGCTCTTTATTCGGCAGGAGGCCCAACGGCCGTTGGCTCGTTGCGCGTTGTTCGACACTATCGCGGCCAGAAACTAATAGAAGATATCGATCTCTACGACTTCCTCCTCCACGGAGTGCAGAAGGGCGGCGCCCGCTTCGAAAGCGGCGACACACTGCAAGTTCCTCCTGCGGGTACGCAGGTTGCTGTCTCTGGAGCAGTGAAACGGCCCGCCATCTATGAACTGAAGCCCGGTGAAGCGACTCTCGCTTCGGTTCTTGATGATGCCGGCGGCGTAACAGCCGCTGCCTCTCTAAGCCACATCACAATCGAACGCATCGATGCCAATCGACAACGCGAGACAGTGACGCTTAAGACCGCTGGCAGCCAGGATCCGCAGGCCGATCGAACCGCAATCGATACATTTGCGGTCAGAGATGGAGACCGTATTTACATTGCTCCAATTCTCCCCTATAGCGAGCGCGCCATTTATCTTCAAGGGCACGTCGTTCGCCCTGGCCGCTTGCCTTATAGCGACGGGATGAAGCTCACCGATGTCCTGCGAAGCTACCAGGATATGTTGCCCGAACCATCCGCTCACGGAGAGATTGTGCGCCTGGCTCCGCCCGACTTCCACGCCGAAACCATCGCCTTCAATGTGCCTGAAGTACTTATCGGAAACACTAACTTAACGCTCCAGCCCTTCGACACGATCCGCATCTTTGGTCGCTATGAGGTGGATTCACCTAAAGTCACGATTCATGGAGAAGTACTCCGGCCAGGAACTTACCCTTTGTCGAAGGGCATGACAGCCGCTCAACTTGTGCGGATGGCAGGAGGATTTAAGCGTGATGCGCTCCTCAGTAGCGCCGACCTGACGAGCTATCTCATCGAAGGCGGCAATCGGGTTGATGGACAACTCGCCACAATCCAAATTGGAGCTGCCGTCGATGGAACCGGATCGAACGCTGATGTCCTCCTCAAACCCGGCGACATACTCACAATTCACCAGATCACCGGATGGAACGAGATCGGCCAATCGGTAACGATCAAAGGCCAGGTTAAATTCCCGGGCAGCTATGGCTTCCAGGAGGGGGAACGCCTTAGCTCAGTGCTTCGTCGAGCGGGAGGAATGCGCGACACCGCTTATCCAGAGGGCGCGGTCTTGATCCGGGAGCAAGTCCGCGAGGTTGAAGAGAACAGTCGGCAGGAACTCATCCGGCAAATCCAAACGAACTCTGCAGCGGCACGCCTCGGCCCTGCGATTGGCACCGGGGGGGATACCGCCGGCACACTGCGGCTGATCCAGGCGCAACAAGAACAGGCCGTATCAGAGCTCAAGAGCCATCCCCCAACTGGCCGCATGGTAATCCACATCTCCGCCGACATTAACAGTTGGGCCAATACACCGGCGGATCCCGAGCTGCGTCAGGGCGATGTGCTGACGGTTCCGAAGCGTCCTGGTTTTGTACTCGTTACGGGCCAAGTCTACAACGCTACCGCACTCACATTCGCTCCGGGTAAAACGGCAGCTTGGTATTTGAGCCATGCGGGCGGAACAAATGGCACCGCCAATCGCAAAGAGATCTTTGTCATCCGTGCTAATGGCTCGGTGGTTGGCCGCCATTCCGGTGGATGGTTTGACCCGGATGTTCTTTCTACCAGGTTGGATCCCGGCGATGTGGTAGTGGTGCCCCAGAAGATCATCGGCGCTTCGCTCTTCTGGAAGAATCTGCTTGCGACCGCACAACTTGCCTCTTCTATCGCCATCACCGCCGGAATTGCGAATCTGTAGGTGCGATGTCGAAATCTTTCACGTCTTCGGTGATTTTTATGAGCTTCATGTTTTTTTCGACTCGATACGCGACAGGGTATCCCGGCCCGCAGGACACATCGCAGCGCAATGTCGCGTATATGGCATCGCCCTATGTCCCGGTAGATAGCTGGGTGTATCCGGCATTCGAACTGCTCGCGGCCAAAGGCTATGTCCAGAGCGCATTCTTCGACCTGCGCCCATGGACTCGCCTCGACTGTGCCCGTCTGATCGAAGAAGCTGACGACCTAACCGCGGATCAACCCATCAGCAACGAGGTCACCGCCACATTGCGAAGCCTCAAACAGGAGTTTGCTTGGGAACTCCAAAGGCGTGCCGGCGAACGCAACACCGAGTTCCGCGTCGAATCAGTGGACCAACGCATTACGACAATCGCAGGAAAACCGCTAACCGACGGTTACCACTTCGCCGAAACACTCGTCGACGACGATGGTCGGCCTTTCGGCCAGGGCGCAAACCTTTATTCAGGCGGTTCGGTCCGCGCGGTCGCCGGCCCATTCGCTGCTTACGTCAGCGGCGAGATTCAGCGTGTCCCTGCCGCACCCACGCCGAGTGCTCAGGCTCAGCAGCAGATTGCCATTGCGGATTTCACCCCGGAGGGAGCGGCCGGGCCACCATCAAACTTCCTTCGCGGACGACTACTCGACACATACGGTTCGTTCGCATTTGCGAACAATCAATTGACCTTCGGGAAGCAGACCCTCTGGTGGGGGCCGGCGCGGAGCGGCTCAACCTTATTCAGCAACAACGCTGAGCCGATCACAATGCTTCGTTATGATCGCGTCAGGCCCTTCGAATTGCCCAGCTTTCTGAAGTTGCTCGGCCCGATTCGTGTGCAGTTTCTTGTGGGCCGCCTCTCCGGCGCGCAATTTGTCCACACAGCACATACGACATTCGGAAGCCCAGGCGTTGCACTTCATAACCAACCCTGGATTAACGGTGGAAAATTTACCTTTGAGCCAACTCCCAACTTTCAGTTCGGCGTGTCGCTCACCGTACTTTTTGCCGGCCAAGGGGCGCCGCTGACTACCGAAACCTTCTTCCGAAGCATCTTTTCCAATGGAACAGGGAATGAAGAAAACGACCCAGGCGACCGGCGCTCCGCAGTTGACGCGGAGTATCGAATTCCGGGGCTTCGCAAGTGTTTGACCGGATACTTCGATGGCTTCACTGAAGATGAGCCCTTCGCCTTGCTTTACCCAAGGCGCAGCACATGGATCTTGGGATTCGCTTATCGCTGCGTTCCAAAATTACCTCGCTTAACAATCCGCGCGGAAGGTTTGGTTTCCCCTCATCGCAATGAATTCCCCGGCTACTACTACTTCAATGTCCATTACCTAAGCGGCTACACCAACAACCGCCAGTTGATCGGTAGCTGGATCGGTAGGGAGGGCCAGGGTGAGCAAGTGTGGGCCACCTGGCAGGCCTCTCCGCGCTCCTCAATCGAAGTAAGCACGCGAAACATGAATGTCAGCAGGGAGTTTCTGGGCGGAGGTTACCTGCGGGATCTCAATTTCGTTGCGAATCTCACCATTCATCACGATTGGCAACTGCTCCTGCAAGATCAGGTGGAGTGGTGGCGATTCCCTCTGCTCTCCTCGCAACCACAGAGAGATAACGCATTCACTCTCCAGCTTTCCTATAGGCCCATTGGGGGAACGAAATGAATACTACCGTTTCTAGGCTTACGCCTGTCGAAAACAATCAACGAATTCCAGCAAATTGGGCGGTTCGTGCAACCTTGCTCTGGAGGCATCGAAAGATGCTCGCCCGAGTCGCTGTAGTCTCGCTCGTGCTGAGTCTGACGATCGCCTTCATCATTCCAAAACAATACAAAGCCACCGCGAGCATCATGCCACCAGATCAACAGAGCGGCTCCGGAACCATGATGCTGGCGGCTCTCCTCGGTCGTGGAGGAGGATTGGGTTCTCTCGGCAGTCTTGCCAGTGGTTTGCTTGGTGGACACACGACGACGGCATTATTCGTCAATCTCCTGGAAAGCGGAACAGTCCAGGGACATCTGATCGACCGCTTCAACCTCCAGCATGTCTACCACACACGCTACAGGATCACGACCGCCAAGCGCCTTGCCCACCGCACGAAGATCACAGACGACAAAAAGAGCGGTGTCATCACACTCGAAGTTGAGGACACGGATCCTGTCAGGGCACGCGACCTGGCGCAGGCATATCTCGACGAATTGAATAAGATCCTGAACCAGACAAGCACCTCAACCGCGCGTCAGGAACGCATCTTCATCGAGCACCGGCTAAATGCGGTGCAGAACGACCTCGAACGCGCGCAGCTTGAGTTGAGTGAGTTTTCGAGCAAGAACAGCACTGTCGATATCAAAGAGCAGACGCGTGCGATGGTCGATACTGGCGCCCGTGTTCAGGGAGAACTTCTTGTCGAGCAATCCGGGCTGCAATCACTTCGCCAGATCTATGGCGACAACAATGTACGGGTAAAAGAAACCGAAGCACGCGTAGCGTCTCTACAGCGAGACCTCGTCAAGATGACGGGGACATCGGCCCCTCTGCAAGGAGCTGCCTCCGGCGGACCGGACTCATCCGATTCCGAAGATAAAGGGGAGCTCTATCCTCCCTTGCGCCAACTGCCCCGTCTTGCCGTTCCATATGCAGATCTCTACCGGCGCGTGAGGGTCCAGGAGACGGTCTTCGAGCTGCTTACACAGCAATACGAGATGGCGCGAATCCAGGAGGCTAAGGACACTCCTGTCGTAAGTGTTATCGATGCCCCGGGCATACCCGAGAAAAAGTCCTTCCCGCCACGTCTCATTCTCACGCTCCTCCTGACATTGTTTTCTGTCGCAGCAGCGTCCGCACTGATTATCTTCCGCGAGGGATGGTCGAAGCTCAATCCCAACGATCCGCGCAAGGCGCTTGCCGATGAAGTTGTCCCTGCCATTCGCGAGCGGTGGCATTCCATTGTCTCCGCGCGAAAGGACGCCGCATGAAAAGGCATATCGCCAATGCCATGTACGGCGCGCTGGACTACGCTTCCTATCCGCTCGGAATGCTTATCGCCGCTCCCATCATCCTCCGCAGGCTCGGTCCGGCGGAGTACGGCTTGTGGATGGTCTCTACTGCTGTCGTCAGTGCGGGCAGCATTATCGCCTCTGGCTTCTCCGACGCCGGCATACAACGCACAGCCAAACTGAGTGGCGCAAATGAGACTGAGCCGATGCTGGACGCGATACGCACAATGTTTGCGATCAATCTTGCTCTGGGATTTGCAATCGCACTTCTGGCCTGGATAGCAGCACCTTACGCGGCTCGCCATATCGCAGTTTCGCGCATAATTCCCGTGCGGGAAACCCTTATCTGCCTACGGATAGCGAGTGTGCTAATTCTCGTGCGCGCAGCCGAAGCAGTCAGTGTCAGTGCCCAGCGCGCATTCCAGCAGTATCGTGGGACCGTACAGATCAGCACGGTGGCCCGCATTCTGACACTCAGCTGCGCTATAGTGCTCGCGTTAGTCGGCAGAGGAACACAAAGCATAATGATCGCCACCGCGGTCTTTCTTGCCGCAGGCACTTGCTTTCAGTTCTGGTATCTTCGGTCGCTTCTGGGCGCTGTATCACTCTGGCCTGCGTTTCAGCCTCAGGAAACTCACGCCCTATTGTCCTCTGGCGTCTTCGTTTGGCTTCAGGCCGTCGGCAGCGTCATCTTTCGGCAGTTCGATCGGATATTGCTCGGCGTCTCGCTCGGTGCGATCGCAGTCGCTCCCTATTCGGTTTGCATTCAGGTCGCGGAACCGCTCTTCGGGCTGACCGCGTCCGGCCTCAGCTTCTTCTTTCCTT
>Ga0209624_10002193_pt1 | contig 14609 bp, 12 predicted proteins | sample JacPinW_OM2H0_O1_FD_188565 | JGI IMG/M metagenome (GOLD analysis project Ga0209624, IMG submission 188565) | Forest soil microbial communities from Algoma, Ontario, Canada - Jack Pine, Ontario site 1_JW_OM2H0_O1 (SPAdes) (version 2) | ecosystem: Environmental > Terrestrial > Soil > Boreal...
CCTTTGGCGTCCGTCATCAGGATCAGTCGGCCGCCGCGCGCGGCAACTTCCTGCATGTTGGACATGGTCTTCTCGAAAACCTTGTCGTGGGGCGCGATCACGATCACCGGCAGGTTTTCGTCGATCAGCGCGATCGGCCCGTGCTTGAGTTCGCCCGCGGCATAGCCTTCGGCATGGATGTAGGAGATTTCCTTGAGTTTCAATGCGCCTTCGAGCGCCAGCGGAAAGCTCGTGCCGCGGCCGAGATAGAGCACGTCGCGGCATTTGGCGAGATCGCGCGCGATTCGTTCGATCTGCGGCTCAAGCGCCAGAGCGTCATTGAGGTGGCGCGGAATCTCGATCAGGGCACGCACGAGCTGTTTCTCTTCAGTCTCGCTCAGCACGCCGCGCGCGCGGCCGGCGGCGATGGCGAGGCACGCCAGCGCCGCCAATTGGCAGGTGAAGGCCTTGGTCGAGGCAACGCCGATTTCGGGTCCGGCGAGCGTCGGCATCACCACGTCGCTTTCGCGCGCGATGCTCGACGTCGGTACATTGACGACCGAAAGCACGTGTTGCTTGTGAGCGCGCGCATAGCGCAGCGATGCCAGCGTGTCCGCGGTCTCGCCGGATTGCGACACAAAGATCGCGAGATTGCCGTCGCCGAGCGGCACATCCCGATAGCGGAACTCCGACGCGATATCGACCTCGACCGGCAGATGCGCGAAATTCTCGAACCAATAGCGCGCCACCATGCCGGCATAATAGGCGGTACCGCAGGCCGCGATGGATACGCGTTGTAGTTTCTTGAAATCGAACGGCAGCGTCATCGGCAGCGCCACGCGTCCGGTCGTCATGTCGATGTAATTGGCGAGCGTGTGACCGACCACTTCGGGCTGCTCGTAGATTTCCTTTGCCATGAAGTGGCGATGATTGCCCTTGTCGATCAACAGGACAGCCGCTTGCGATTTCAGCACCGCGCGCTGAACGATCTTGCCCTCGTTGTCATGAATCTCGGCGCCTTTGCGGGTGACCACGACCCAATCGCCGTCTTCGAGATAACTGACCGTGTCGGTGAACGGCGCGAGCGCAATCGCATCCGAGCCGACATACATCGCATCGTCGCCGAAACCCACCGCAAGCGGCGAACCGCGTCGCGCGCCGACGAGAAGATCGTTCTCGCCCGCGAACAGGAACGCCAGAGCGAAGGCGCCGCGCAGACGCGGCAAAGCCGCCTTGACCGCGTCGACCGGCGCGGCGCCATTTTTCATTTCCTCGGTAACCAGGTGTGCAATGACTTCGGTGTCGGTGTCGGTTAAGAATTTCGCGCCTTTGCCTTCAAGCTCGCGGCGCAATTCGGCAAAGTTCTCGATAATGCCGTTGTGCACGACGGCGAGTTTTTCGGTGGCATGCGGATGCGCGTTGTTCTCGGTCGGGCGGCCGTGTGTGGCCCAACGCGTATGCCCGATGCCGATCGTGCCGGACAGCGGTTCGAGCCCGAGCTTCTTTTCAAGATTCTTCAGTTTGCCTTCGGCGCGGCGCCGCGTCAGCTTGCCGGCCTCCAACGTCGCCACGCCGGCCGAATCGTAGCCGCGATATTCCAAGCGCTTGAGCGCGTCGACCAATTGTGGTGCCGCAGGCTCACCGCCGATGATGCCGATAATGCCGCACATCCGTGTGGATGCTCTCCTCGAACGGAATGACGGTCAAACCCGCCAACCCCGTTAACCGTTAAAGCGCAGCCGTAACAAAGGCAAAAATCAAATAAGCTTTCGGTCCGTGACAGCGCCGTCTACCGGGCCAGATCAGCGCGCGCGATCAAGCTTTCTTTTTGCCGAGCCGTTTCAATCCGCGCAAGCGTTGGGCCCAACCTTCCTTAACAACCTGGCGGCCACGCGCGAGCGCCAAGGCATTGGCCGGGACATTCTCGGTGATCACCGAGCCCGAGCCGACATAGGCGCCGTCGCCGATTTCGACGGGCGCCACCAGCGCCGAATTCGAGCCGATAAAGGCCCCTTTGCCGATCCGGGTCTGATGCTTATCGGCGCCGTCGTAATTGCAGGTGATGGTGCCGGCGCCGACATTGGCATTGGCGCCGACAAAAGCGTCGCCGATATAGCTCAAGTGATTGGCCTTCGCGCCGGCTTCGATGACGGCGGCTTTGATCTCGACGAAGTTGCCGATGTGAGCCCCCTCGCCGAGCTCGGCACCCGGCCGTAACCGCGCGAAGGGCCCGACGAGCGCGCCCTTGCCGACATGAGCGCCGGCAAGATGCGAGAACGAGCGGATGACCGCGCCGTCTTCAACCGTCACCTTCTCGCCGAATACCACATAGGGCTCGACCACGACGTCTTTGCCGAATTTGGTGTCGGCGGAGAGAAACACGGTCTCCGGCGCAATCAGCGTGACGCCGGCGCCGAGCGCGGCGTCGCGCAACCGCGTCTGCGCCACCGCTTCGGCTTCGGCGAGCTGGCCTTTGGTGTTGATGCCGCGCACGTCGTCCTCCTCGACTTCGACCATCACCGTGCGAAGCTTCATGCCGCGCGCGATCTCGATCGCATCGGTCAGATAGAATTCGTGTTTGCTGTTGGCGTCGCCGATCTTCGCCAAGATGGCAAGTGCGCTGTTGCCGGCAAAGGCCATGATGCCGCCATTGCAGAGACCGATCTTACGCTCGCTCGCGTTCGCCTCGGCTTCTTCGCGAATGGCGACGAGCTCTTCGCCCGCCATGATCAGCCGCCCATAGCCCGTCGGATCCACGGGACGAAAGCCGAGCACGGCGATCGCCGCGCCGTCGGCGAGCGGTGCTCGCAGGTGCGACAAGGTTTGCGGGCGGATCAGCGGCGTGTCGCCATAAATAATGAGGATATCGTCGGCCGGCTTTTCCAGCGCCGGTCTTGCCGCGAGCACGGCATGTGCGGTGCCGCGCCGCTCATGCTGAGTGAATGCCACGGCATCTGGCACGGCACGTTTCGCTGCGGCGGCGACGGCATCTTGGCCCGGACCGATCACCACCGCGGTCGAGGTGACGCCAGCCTCGGCAATGGCCGCGAGCACGTGCGCCAACAATGACCGACCTGCGACCTCGTGCAGCACCTTCGCCTTAGATGAGCGCATGCGGGTGCCCTCGCCGGCCGCGAGCACGATCGCAAGGCAGCTTCGAGCCGTCATTTTCGACCTCCGCGGCGCTGTCTTACCCGAGGTAGGCATACGCCGAAAGCCGCGCGTTCCGAGATGGCAATGCCGCAACTGCGGATGAAACCACCGGTCGGCGGTTCCAGAACCGCGAATCTGATAGATTTTTCCGACTGATTCGTCTGCAAGTTGCCGGAGCAGTTCATGCTGGATCTCGCGCAGGCCGTGAGAGAACAGATCGTCAAGGAGACGCCGCCGCGGAAGACCGCCGGGGCGCGGAAGATATTCACGCTGCGCAGGTTCCGTAGCTTCTCGGTCTGGATCATAGGGGCGATGGCAGCCTTGGCGCTGGCGATCCTGTCGGGGCGCAGTCAGGTCGGCGAGGAGCGCCTCGTCGCCATGTTCCATCCCAGCCGCCCGCAACCGGCCAAGTTCGACGCCGAGACCGTGACGCGGCAGCTTGCGGACGCGGTACGGGTCCTCGCCTCGAACGATGAGCAATTGCGAGGCCGCGTCGCCGCGGTCGAGCATGATCTCGACGATGTCACTGGATCAATCCGCCAGGTCGCCGCGGTGAGCGAAGCGCGGCACACCGACGATGGCCCGACCGTATCGGCAACCGCGGCAGTGACGGCGTCAACGGCCGCGCCGATCAATGCGCCGCCTCCACCGGCCGCGTTGCAGCCGACCGAAGCAGCGACGTCTGCGGCGCCGCCGCCGACCCAATATGGCGTCGACATCGGCAGCGGGTTGACGCTCCAAGCCTTGCGAGCGCGCTGGCAGACCTTGCGCGCGGCCCATCCGGCGCTGCTTGAAGGCATGCAACCGATCGTCAGGGTTGGCGAGATACCGCATGGCAGTAAGATTGAGCTGCGGCTCGTGGTCGGCCCGCTCGCCCAGCCGGGAGCGGCGACGCAATTGTGTTCGGCGCTGACCATGTTTGGCATGTTCTGCCAGCCCGCCGTCTACGATGGCCAGCATCTGGCGTTGAAGTGACAGATTAGTCCACTCTCGCACCCTATTCTGCCACGGCGATTTGTGGTTATGGATTCCGCAGCAGCGCCAATGCGCAGTTCGGAGTGACGCGATGCGCCGACCTTTGTTTCTGCCGACGGCGAGGCAGACCAATTGGCTTTTGATCGTTGCTTTCCTTGCGGTCGGCCAAGCGCTCTACATCCGCTACATGGCGATCGAGAATCTGAACACCGAGCTTGCCTGTCAGGCGGGTCTGCAGACGTGGTTATGCACGGCATTCCGGATTTCGATTGTCTTCTTCAACCACGAAATCTTTGGCTGGGTGGCGCTCGGCATAGCGCTCCTCAACCTCATTCGGCCTTCAATCGTGCTGACAGCTTTGGCACTGGCGGCAGCAGGCTTCGGTATCGTCTTGCACAACGCCGATCTGTCGGCGCTTGCCGCCGGCGTGCTGATCCTCAGCCTGGCACGTCCCGCGCCCGCACCAGAATAACAGCAAGCCCGATCAGTCCCGCGGCAAGCCAAAGCGCCTGCCAATTGGCAAAGGTTTCGTTGATCGCGATATAGACCGCCGACGCGGTCATCACCGCGGCGGCAAGCGTTTCGGCGGCGGGACGCGTGCCGGTCCGATGCGCTGTCGAAAGCATCAGCACCAAATAAGCGACGACGGCGCCGTTCTGCGGCGCGAACGGGATGTCGCGATAGCGCGGATCGAAGACGAGACCGAGCGCCGTCTCCACCGACAGCAAAGTCAGTGCAATGAAAACCACGCCGAGCGCGAGATCGAGGCCGTCGCGCGCGCCGTCCGGCCGGCCGAGCAGCGCGGCAAAGGCCGGCCGCGTCCGTCCCGCCGCGCAAGCGGCGGCGCAAACGATAGGTGCCGCTGCCGCCACGCCCGCAAATGCCGGCATCCGCACCCAACCGCCGATACCAATACTGTCGACCGGAATTGTTTCCAGCGTCCAGCCGAACAACACCGACGGCAGGAAGGCGATCATAGCTATCCGCTCCCACAGATACGGCGGCGCGGTTTTGCCTCGGCCAAGGACAAACGCCCCGGCAAAGGCCAACGCTGCAACGAGAATTCCGGCGGCAGCCTGGGCGAGCCAACGCGGATGATCGGAGACGAGGCCACTGAAACTGAATTTCGGCGCCTGTGTCGCACGGTCGAAGATGCCCCAATAGCGCCCGGTCGAGCCTTCCAGCGCCCGTTTCCACGGCTGGTCGAAGGCCTCAATGACATTGACGCGGAAATTCTGCCGCGCCGCGAGCTGAAGCGTCTCGGTGATGACCCGTGCCTGGTTGGAGGGCGACGGCCGCGCCGCTTCGCGCATCCGGCCGGCGCTCGGCCAGCCGACTTCGCCGATGACGATTTCCTTGTTGGGGATGGCGCGTGCGACCTTGTCGCGGATATCGGCGACATGGGCGGCGGCAATTGAGGCCGGCAGCGGCAAATCCTCCCAATAAGGCAGGATATGAATGGTGACGAAATCGACGTCGTTTTGCAGATCGCTATGGCGCAGCCAGAATTCCCAGACGTCGGCATAAGTGACCGGCATCGACACTTGCGACTTCACCTCGCGAATGATGGCGCCGAGTTCGGTCGCCGACAGCTCGCCGCGCAGCAGCACTTCGTTGCCGACAATCACGGCGCTGATGACGTCGGGATATTTCTTGGCGAGATCGATGGCGCTAGCGATCTGCTGCCGGTTGAGCGCGACGTTATTGGCGAGCCAGAGCCCCATCAGCATCTTCAAGCCGTGGCGCTGGGCGATGGCGGGAATCTGATCGAGCCCGTTGGCGTTCGAATAGGTGCGGATGCAGTCGGTGTAGCGCGACAGCAAAGTGAGGTCTTGGTCGATCTGCTCGGCGCTCACCACGGTCCCCGGCACCAGCGGGTCCTGGCCGTCGCGAAACGGCGCATAGGAAATGCAGGAGAGTTTGCCGCCGGCAGCAAGCGGCAACGGCGGCAATCGCACCGGCCAGCCGAGCCATAGCCAGACCAAGGCGATCGCAAGCGCCGTGGTCGCGAAATGCGCGAGCGCCAGAACGACCGGGTTTCTCTGAGCAGGACCAGCCACGCCGTGGCATTAACCTCCGCGCCAACCAATGCCAAGCCACCACCGCCAAGTCACCGCCGCCAAAGGAGTACGCCAGATAACCAAAGCCAAACATCGAATAGCCGCGCGCGGCGCTGCATGCTGGACAAAACAACGGAGTTAGGGTGTTGTCGGCGTGGCTGTTTCGGCGACGGCCGCCGCAATGGCGGCTTAATCCGGTGGCCAAAAGAGCGCCGGCGGCCAAAAAATATTTACGAGGCGGCTCGTTATAGATCGGGAGAAAAAGTCCGTTCGATCGGCCTAAAACTCAAAGCCCAACACAATAAGGGAACCATGCCCCACCGAGTGCTCAGCCTTGCCGGCCGATTGCGTGCCGTAACGTTTTTGGTGTGGCTCCTTGCCGCAGCCATGCTTTTGCCGCTGCTGCCGGCGGCAGCCCAAAATGCCGCGCCGCCCCAGGCGACGGATCAGCAGGCGGCGCCGGGACCGGACGGCGCCTCAGTCGATGAATATGCCGAGGCTCAGCGTGTGCTGAACGGCCCAGCCGGCAACCCGGAATGCGTCTGGCTGGGTAGCCGGGTGGTCAGCCTGCTGTTACGCGACGATCTCGATACGGCCTTCCGCCACCTCGATCTTTATGACCGTTTCGGCTGCCCAAGCGGCCACGTCCAGGCGGCATTCCGCTGCCTGGTCCTGCACCAGCCGACCATTTCTGCCGATCCAAAATCGGCCGATCCGAAGTCCGCCGACAGCCTCAATGGGCGTGTCCATGCCTGCTGGATCAACCCGTCGATGCAAGCGGCGGCCGCGCCCGCTCCGAGCTCGCCGGCGGCTGCCGCAGCGAGCCAGACCTCGACGCACTAGCGATGGTTTGTTTGCTATACCGCCGCCGCGGTGCAGATAACGCCGCGGCTCGCAAGTTGTTGTCTTGAAATTGCCATTCCCGGCGGCTACGTTATTTCTGCCGCTCGCAAGGTTGCCTCCCCTTACGACCATTTTCGAACCTTGGGGACAGGTTCGGGCCAGTGTCGTTCCGCCCCCGCGTGGTTAGAATTCGATGCGCACCGTCGCAGCCGTGCTCGCGCTTGTAGCGTGCGTGCATGCCGGCATGTGGGCTCTCCTCCAGCGCACGGAGACGGCCCCTAATTTCACTGGGCAACTCGCCAGCGTTTCCTATTCGCCGTTCGTCAATTCCGATCATCCGGATTCCGGTACCCGTCCGACCGCCGAACAGATCCGGGCCGACCTCAAGGCGATCGCGCCCTATACCCGCGCTATCCGCACCTATTCGGCTACCGGCGGCGCCGAACTGGTGCCGCCGATCGCCGCTGAATTCGGCCTGAAGGTCACGGTCGGCGCCTGGATCGATAAGGACCAGGAGCGCAATGACCGGGAAATCCGCTCGGCGCTTGACCTCGCCCGCCACTACAGCAACGTCAACGCCATTGTGGTCGGCAACGAAACCACGCTCCGCGCGGAAATGAGCGTGCCGGACCTGATGAAGCTCATCCAGAAGGTGAAGAGGTCGAGCCCGGTTCCTGTTACCACGGGCGAAATCTGGACAGTCTGGAGAGACCATCCGGAATTGGCCTCCTCCGTCGATTTCATCGCCGCGCACATCCTGCCCTATTGGGAAGGTTTTGACGCATCCCATGCTGTGGACCACTCGATCGAGTTCTACGAAGAGTTGCGCAAGATGCATCCCGGCAAGCGCATCGTCATCGCTGAATTCGGCTGGCCGAGCGCGGGGTACAATTTCCATGACGCCAATCCCGGCCGCATGGAGCAGGCCGCGATCGTCCGCGACTTCGTCAACCGCGCCGAGGCCTATGGCATCGACTACAACATCGTTGAAGCGATCGATCAGCCGTGGAAGACGATGGAAGGCGGCGTCGGTCCCTATTGGGGTCTTTTTGACGCGTCTCATCAGCCCAAATTCGCCTGGACCGGGCCGATCACCGATCCGGACTATATCAAGCAGGCCGGCCTTGCTGTGCTGCTCGGCGTGCTGTTGTCACTGCCGATCCTGGCCATCGCCGGGGTGACGGTGACGCAAGCTGCGATGCTGGCAATCTCTGCCAATGTGGTCGGCGCGTGGTTCACGGCCATCGTGGCGTTCTGGAAGGGGCACTATTTCGTGCCGGGCGCGGCCTTTGCGCTCGGTCTCGGACTCACATTGTTGGTGCCGCTGATTGCGATCGCATTGGCGCGGCTCGACGAGATTGCGACCGTCGCCTTCGGCCGGCCGCCACGGCGGCTCGCCAATGCGCCGTCGATCGTGCCTGACAATATCGCCGTGAACGGCACCGCCGCTGATGCGGCTTCGGTCAAAGCCGATATCTACGCGCCCAAAGTATCAATCCATGTTCCGGCCTGCTGCGAGTCGCCGGATATGCTGAATCTGACGCTCGATTCGGTGGCGCGTCTCGACTACCCGAACCTCGAATGCGTAGTGGTGATCAATAACACTCCCGACCCGGCTTTGTGGCAGCCGGTCGAGGAGCACTGCAGTACGCTCGGCGACCGCTTCAAATTCGTCCGCATCGACAAGCTCGTCGGCTACAAGGCCGGCGCCTTGCGGCTTGCCTTGGCGCACACCGCGCCGGACGCAGAAGTCATCGGCATCATCGATGCCGATTACGTGGTCGATCAGGCCTGGCTGAAAGATCTTGCGCCGCTATTCGCCGATCCGCGTGTCGGCTTTATCCAATCGCCGCAGGATCACCGCGACGGCGACAATTCGCTGATGCACCACGCCATGAATGCCGAATATGCCGGCTTTTTCGATATCGGCATGGTGCAGCGGAACGAGGTCAATGCCATCGTGATGCACGGCACGATGTGCCTCGTTCGCCGCGCGGCGCTCGATAGCGCGGGCGGCTGGTCGAGCGACACGATCGTCGAAGACACCGATCTCGGCATGAGCATGCTCGAGCATGGCTGGGTGGCCCATTACACCAGCCGCCGCTACGGCCGCGGCCTGTTGCCCGATACGTTCGACGCCTATAAGCGGCAACGCCATCGCTGGGCCTATGGCGGCTTCCAATTGCTGCGCAAGCATTGGCGTCAGCTATTGCCGCAAGCGGACGGCCTGTCGCGCGAGCAAAAGCGCGAATACGGTATCGGCTGGCTCAATTGGATGGGTTCGGATTCCATCGGCGTGGTTGTCGCGCTGCTCAACATCATCTGGGTGCCGTTCGTCGCCTTCCTCAATATCGCGGTGCCGGATCGCATCCTTACGCTGCCGATCATTGCCGCCTTTGCGGTTTCGGTCGCCCATTTCATTTCGCTCTATCGGCTGCGGGTGCGCGCATCTTTCGGCGAGATGATTGGCGCCGTATTCGCCGCCATGTCGCTGCAATGGACCGTGGCTCGCGCTGTCGGCACCGGCATTCTCACCGAGCACGCGCCGTTCCTGCGCACGGCCAAAGGCGGCATGGCCCGCAAAGGTCCCGATTTCCCGGCCTTCTGGGAAGCGGTGATTGCCGGGCTTCTCGTCGCCGGTGCGATCACGCTAGTGGCGACCAACTACAAGCAAGTGCACGAGATCAATATTTTCGCCGCCGTTCTTGTGGTGCAGAGCCTGCCGTTCCTGGCGGCCGTCGCGCTCGCCGGGATCGAGGGCACGCGCTTCAACAGCTTCATCTTCTGGCGCGCCGTCGAAGCCAGGATCGCTGCGAAGGCAGCAGTGATCCTGCCGCAGTCGCGGAAGGTCATGACCAATGTGATCGAGCCGGCGAAGCCTGCGGATAAAGTCGAAGCGGCGCAGTAAACGGTTTAGCCCGCCAGTGCGGTTTCCGTGAGCCGCACCCAATAGGACGTGCCGACGGGGATCACGTCATCGTTGAAATTGTAAGCCGGGTGATGAAGGCCCGCGCTGTCGCCATTGCCGACGAAGATGAAAGCGCCGGGCCGCTCTTCGAGCATATAGGCGAAGTCCTCCGCGCCCATCACCGGCGCAACATCGGTATCGACCTTGGTGTCGCCGACGATTTCACGCGCCACGCCGGCCGCGAAAGACGTCTCGCGTTCATGGTTTGCCAGCACCGGATAGCCACGGTGGTAGGACACTTTCGCGCTCGCACCGTAAAGGCGCGCCGTGCCTTCGGCCACTTCGCCGATCCGCTGCTGCAACAGGTCGCGCACCTGCGGCTTCAGGCTGCGGGCGGTGCCGCGCAGCCGCGCATGCTGCGGGATGACGTTGTCGGTATGGCCGGCCTGGAACATGCAGATCGACACCACGCCCGACTCCAAGGGGTCGACATTGCGCGACACGATCGATTGCAGTTGATTGATGACCTGCGCGCCGACTAGCACCGTGTCGATCGCCAGATGCGGCCGCGCCGCGTGGCCGCCTTTGCCCTCGATGGCGATCTCGATGTGGTCCGCGGCCGCCATCATCGACCCTGCCCGGATGGCGAATTCGCCAAGCGGAAGGCCCGGGTAATTATGCATGCCGTAGACTTCCTCGATAGCGAAGCGGCTCATCAAGCCGTCCTTGACCATAGCGAGCCCGCCGCCACCGCCCTCTTCCGCCGGCTGGAAAATGACAACCGCGGTGCCGGCAAAATTGCGCGTCTCAGCAAGATATTTGGCGGCGCCAAGGAGCATCGCGGTGTGACCATCATGTCCGCAGGCGTGCATTTTCCCGCGTACCGTCGAGGCGTAAGGCAGACCGGTTTCTTCCTCGAGCGGCAGCGCATCCATGTCGGCTCGAAGCCCGACCACCTTCTTGCCGGGTTTGCGGCCGCGAATCACGCCGACGACGCCGGTCCGGCCGATGCCGGGCACCACCTCGTCGCAGCCAAAGCTCTTCAACAACTCGGCGACCGCGCCTGCGGTACGATGTACGTCGAATTGCAGCTCCGGGTGGGCGTGGAAATCCCGGCGCCAGCCGGTGATATCCTGATGTAGGTCGGCGATACGATTGACGATCGGCATCGGGCAACGTCCTCGATCTCGCTGGGGGAAAACGTCATCAATCTAGCAAATGGCCGGCCCATTTGCCGAGACATCTTAGAGGCCGCCGATCAGCGGCCGCGGCGCCCACAGGCACCCCCGGTTCCGCTCTTCCCGTAAGCGCCCGGCTCCTATATACGCTGCGCTTCCAGCATACAGCGCAGGTGCGGAACCCATCCGCGCTGGGCTAGGCATGCCGAAGACAGAATGCCGGGACGGCAGTCACCAGACGACTGCTGTTGTGGCGAGCCCGTAGCTCAGTCGGTAGAGCACGTGACTTTTAATCATGGGGTCGTGGGTTCGAATCCCGCCGGGCTCACCAATAAAATCAAGGGGTTCCATGATTTTCCCCTGACCTTTGTTTCCCAAAAACTCGATTGGGGAGCACATGGGAAACAAACCCTGCATCACCGCTTCCGACGTTCCTGGCGGATCTCGCCGGGAGTCGTCAGCGCGTTCACTAATCCTCCGATCCGCGCGGGTCGCGGCCTGGCTGTTCGGCCGAAATTGGATCGGATGCCGGAAAGGTATTCTTGAGGGCTTCGTCCAGCGCCTCTTCCTGCTGCCTGCGCTTGTCGCGGCCACTCTTGTCTTGAAGAGTTTTGCGTTTCGGATCGGTCGTCATTTTTGTTTTCTCCGACCCCCCAAAGAGTTTCTAAGCTGACCAACATAGCATGGATGTGGTCCGGTTTCCGCGCGGCCTCGACCGGCATCAGCAGCCGCGATCCTGTGTTCTTGACGTTCCCGACCGCCTTGCCGACGGGCCAGATCGTCAATGCCTCATCGGAACATGGTCTAAGCATCTCCTCTTCCGTTGCGGCTCTTCGCCGAGCCTTTTTCGGCCAATTATGGTACGCGCACTGGTTGTCCAACCGTCCTCGCCGAAGATGGCTGACACGCAAGCCTGATATGCGCTAGGTTTGCATCATGCTTGTTATGCCTGGGTTGGGGCGTCTTCATGTGTGGTTTCGCCTGCGCGGCGGCGATGGCCGCCGGCGCCTGTCGAACCGCCGAGCCGCCATCGACGGGACGACCCCTGCAGCGGCGTCCATCCTTGTCGAATGTGCAGGCGGCACAGACCCGGATATTTGATCGAAGATCAGCTCGGCCGGCACAGGACGGATGACACTCATTTTGGCCCAACGGACCGCGTGACCATTTCAATGACGAAGATTCCCAATCCAACCGATAAGTATGTCGGCAGCCGCGTGCGCATGCGTCGGATGATGCTCGGCTTGAGCCAGGAGAAACTCGCCGATGCGCTCGGGCTGACCTTCCAGCAGATTCAGAAATACGAGAAGGGCACCAATCGCATCAGCGCCAGCCGGCTGCAGGCGATATCCCAGATCCTCGACGCGCCGGTGCATTTCTTCTTCGAAGGAGGGCCGCAATTGGCGAAAGGTGGACAAGCGCTCGGGGATTCTCCGTCGCCCGCCTATGTCACCGATTTTCTGACGACGACCGACGGGCTGGCTTTGGTGAAAGCCTTTGTGCGTATTAAGGACGCCAGCCTTCGCCGCTCGATCGTTCGTATGGTGCAGGCCATCACCGGGGAGAGCGAGTGAGCGGCGGCTGCAGCCGATCACGCCAGTACTCCTGCTTCAGAATTGTTGCTTCAGAAAATTGTCGCCAAAGGCAGCAGCCAGAATCCGGCAAATTGACCGAAAGCTGGCCAAGCTATCTTTGCGCGGCGCGTAGCGTGGACAGCCGAATGACGTTTGTGGATTCGAATGGTCCGGTGTCAGCGTCCTGCACGACCGTCGTGTTGCCCGCCATATCGCCAGCAATGTTGCCAGCCAGGTCGCTGGGCGCAGGCTCCTCCGCAACATTCTCAACCCGTCCGCAGATTTGCTCGGATTGAAGACGCGCCATTTCCAAGATGCGCGCGAGATCTGTGTGATCCGCCCAAGCGGCCAGCACCGCCAATTCAGCCGTCATATCGCAGATATAGTCGGCGATCGCTGTTCGATCGTCGAGCGACTCACAGTCCATGATGTCGTCCCCCCAGCCAGGAGCAACCAGCATGGCGCAGGCTCTCCGCGTTGGGAAGAAAATAGAAATTCATGGTCCATCAAAATTCATTCGGCACCGAGGCTCCGACGTCTCCGGTTGCCTTTTCCAAAGGCCGCCCCAGCCTTTTGACCATGCCGCTCGGTGGCGCGACGGCCGAAACGAAAGCTTCGACGAGCGCCCGATGACGTTTGACGTCGAATCCTTCCTTATAAAAAACCGCCGAGGTCAACTGCGGCAGCTTCGGTAAGATTCGATCCTTGGTGACAAGAAGCGAATCCGGAACGGCGCGTAAAGGCGCGACCATCACGCCGATGCCGGCTTCGACAGCGGCGGTAAGCGCGGTCAAATCGCCGGCATTGAAGACAATCGTGTAAGGCACTTCGTGCTCCTCGAGGACGTCCATGACCTTACGGTCGATGAATCCCTCCTCGCGTCCGACGAATGGAATTGGCTCGTCGTCTGCAACCGGAAATTGCTCAACTGAACGGCACCACACAATCGGCTCGCCCCACTCCGCCAGAACATTCCGCCGCGATTCCGTCTGCGCCAGCATGAAGACCAGATCGACATAGCCGGCTTTAAGTTTCTCCGCGAGCACCGGCGCGCTGCCGCAGACAAACCGGTAGTGCCCGTCCTCCGGCATCTTGCCGACGACGTCGGCCAGAACGGCGCGCGCGAATATGTTCTGGATGCCGAGATGGATGGTTTCGTGTTTCGGCACTTGGCCGGCGATGGCGATGATCTGGTCGTTGAGAGTCAAGATGCGCCGTGCATAGTTCTCGACGATCGAGCCGAGCTGGGTCAGGCCCACGCCTTGCGTCTTTTTGAAGAAAAGGTCGCCGCCGACGAGGCGCTGCAGCCGCTTGATCTGCGCGCTGATCGCCGGCTGAGTGAGATTGAGCTCCTCAGCCGCCTTGGTGAAACTGCCGTGTCCGCTGATCGCAATGAAAGAGCGCAGCAGAACAACGGGAATATTATGTCCGCGGCGAAGCTGCATCATCGAGTTTGTCGGCGCCACCGAACCATTGTCCGACCTCCCACCAGCGCATAGTGTCACATTGTTTCTAGTGTAACACCAAACAACGGGTGAAATTGCAGATTTGTGACCGGCAATATCGTGCCGTCAGCCCCGCCAGGGCGGGAATCACAATCCAATGTTGTAAAAAGCGAACGCTCGATGCGGGAAAGTTACGACGTTGTCGTGGCCGGACTCGGCCTTGCAGGGGCGATTGCGGCCATCGCAGCGCATGATGCGGGCGCCAAGGTGCTTGTGCTCGAGAAAGAATCCAATCCGGGGGGCATCTCGATTTGCGCCGGCGGCGGCGCGCGCATCGCCCAAAATGCCGATGCCGCGTTCGCCTATCTCAAAGCCACCTGCGCCGACACCACCCCGGATCCGGTCTTGCTGGCGCTGGCGCGCGGGGCCGTCGAACTGCCAAGTTACCTGCGCGCGCTTGCTGAACCGCTTGGCGCCACCACAAGGATCGTTCC
>Ga0209624_10002194_pt1 | contig 14607 bp, 6 predicted proteins | sample JacPinW_OM2H0_O1_FD_188565 | JGI IMG/M metagenome (GOLD analysis project Ga0209624, IMG submission 188565) | Forest soil microbial communities from Algoma, Ontario, Canada - Jack Pine, Ontario site 1_JW_OM2H0_O1 (SPAdes) (version 2) | ecosystem: Environmental > Terrestrial > Soil > Boreal...
TTCTGGAGAGCGTCGGAGGGCTTGCCTCGCACGGTAGCAGTATAAATTTGGGGCTCGTCCTGGTGCCTCAGTACAACGAGTACGCTGAGCATCCTGATTTCATTCGGTTTGCTCAGCGCGTCCTGTTGGGAAATCCGAAAGTGAGAGTGAGCGACGGAGCCGTGCTGTTTGCGAACGCCGCAACGGAGCACCACGGCAGGAGCCGTAAGACATTCGGCAGATCCGCGTTGTACTATTCTGGCGGGCGCTGGGAAGCCAGAGGCGAGGGCGGCCCTTTAGCGACCATTCCATTTACATTTGCCCTTGAGCAACCATCAAAAGCTCACTACGGAAATTTGGTGCGAGCGCGATTGAGAGAAGATGGCCCATCGGTTCACTGTCTTGAGTTCTTGATTCCTTCGCTCATGGGGTCCGGTGCGGGTGCGCCCGTGTATCCCGTCGAGCTGGCAGTTTGCCATCGAATTTCCAGTGCGGATGGGCGAGTTGACGGGGTAGGGAAGCCGATCCATCCTCTTCAAAAAGTGTTCTTCGATTGGTTTTCAAGCAATCTTCCGAGCGCGGACACGCGATTCGCGTGCGCTTCGTCCGCATTAGCCGGTCGTGTCGCCGAGTCGTTTAGAGATGTGCACCGCGAATTGGAAGGTGATTCTCCTGAGAGTCTGGGTAGGATCGTAGATGTTCTCTTTGTTGGGCTCGATGAAAGGATGAACAGGCACCCCAACCTGAATCCAGATGCATGGCAGAAGGACGCGGTTAACTGGTATGGCGAGAGCCATGGGAAGGCGATTCTTCAGTTAGCCGTTGTCATGACCGTACTGGGATTACTCGGCCGGCCTGAGACGCGGAACGTGAAAGGGCCGTACACGGCATACACATCGAACTTTGCTGTTTCTATTGTCGATGGCGACGACAGAAAGAGCTGCGTACAGCTTCTGCAAGACTACAGTGAATATGCGAAGAAATCTTCGATTACAACGATTGGCGGTAAACCGAATTTAATAATACTGACGCGTACAAGCCGTTGCGCGATGTCGGACGATCGTCCTCAAACGATCTCGGACAGTATCCAGAAAGTAAGCGCAAACGATACAGATGCTCTTCCTGAGGAGCTTAGACCGAAACAAGGCGACATTCTGACTCTTCCTGAAAATCTGTGGTATTGGCATATGGGACAGAGCATTGCGAGCGTTTTGGACGCGGACGGCATAGAAAATGCCGGTGTCGCCCTGAGAGGGAAACTTGGAACACTCGCGTCTGCGTGAAGAGCTCAGGACCGAGATGGAACGATTCGCGCGCGGGGGAGTGTCGGTTGCGGCGGCGACATCTTCCGAAGGTTTCGACGTAGTTCTGCGGTCGCCTTGTTTCGACGCTTTCGTGAATATCGTGGGCGATGAAGCCTCGATTGAAGATCAGTGGATTCACTATCAGGAAAAAATCAGCGAGTACCGGCAGACGCACAAGAGCCCGGTCCGGGATGTTTATCTTGTTCTTGTAGTTTCTCCGACAAACAAGTCATTGACTTCCGCTGCCTCGCAAAAAATAACGTCGGACACATTGTTTTGCCGAAAGTTCGTTGTGCCGCGCGTGGGGACAATACGCGATGCATTATCTACCCTGCCATTTCTTGCGTATGAAGTCGCGGATTCTGACGCAGTCAGCACGCTCGATTCGGTCGTCGAAGCGCTTGAACGGAATGGTTACCCTCCGATCGTCGCTGAGATATTTACTCAACGTGTTGCTCCACAAAAGTTGGCAGATATCCTACTTGATTCTGTTCGGCCGGAAGTGGTCCCGAAGTTTGGGGTCGAAACCAGCGGTTCTTTGCTCGGATCATCGAGTACGTCAGAAAGGAAGCACGCAGGACAATACATTAAAAGCCTTTCAATTAGAAACTTTCGCGGTATTCGCAGGCTGGAGTTGGACTTTGATTGTGATCTGGTAGCGATCTACGGCCGTAACGGAACTGGTAAGACTTCGATCATCGACGCGATCGAGTGGAGTTTGTTGGGAGAGGTCGAGCGCTTATCATGGCCTTCGGCCGATGACGAGAGCAAGCGCCTGCCGTACGTGAACTTGTTGTCCGAGGATGGAAACGCCACAGTGGCATTGTCTTTGACGGCCGAAGGTTCAACAAGAGTGATTGAGCGCAGTACTAACAAATGGGGAGAATCAGAAGGAACTTTAGATGGTAATCGCATTACGGACGAGCACCAAGTCCTGGACTGCGTTATCGGTGGATACGCGGAGTCCATGGACGTCAGAAACTTGAGGCCGCTCGTCCGGACTTCCAACTTTCTTGCTCAATCGACGCTCAAGAAATTTCTATCCTCAACGCCGGAGGAACGGTATGAAGCTCTTTCGCATCTGCTGGGGACGCAAGATTATGCTCGTTATCTCGAAAAACTCGAGTCCGTAATTCAGTGCTTTGGGGCGCAGGGAAATCTTCACACAGCACGTGCGAAAGAGCTTGCAGACTCGACCACGCAAGTCGATGCTCAGATCAAGTCCAGGCAAAGAGTCTTAGTGGAATTCCAGACCGGCCGGCAGTTGATTCGGCAACTGCAAGAAGCTCTGAGCGCAGTGCGCGACAAGCTCGCCGCACTCGAAAGCCCGATCAAGTCGGCCGTGCCTTCGCGAGCTCAGAACTACGACGACGTTCAAACGTTTCACCGGGTTCTAGAAGAATGGGTCTCGCAAGCAAGCCGCCAGGCGTTGCGACAACTGGACGTCGTGAAGCAAGCGGAAGCGGCTTTCAAAGAAATCCCGAAGTTAGAAGAAGAGTTGGAAACTTTGAAGGCACAACTCACGACAATTCCCTCGGAGATTGCCAAGCTTCGAGGAAGATTGGAGCAAAGTCAAAACCTGCGGTCGGAATGGGATTTCGAAATCGCGGGTATCGAGAAGGAGATTGAGCGTCGGTCTGCAGAGATTGAATCTCTGGAAAGCGGCGTGGTGCTTCGAACCGAGCAGGATACGCTCGCCCGAAACATCCGGGATAAGCGCCAGCAACTCGAAGCTGCTACGGCCAAGCTTCAAACCGAGCAGGGCACGCTGCGAGATCTGCTCGCTCGACAGGATGCAATTCGCGAGATGTTGCAAGCCATAGACGGTGAGGTGGAGCGGCTGCGTGAAGCGGAATCCAAACTTGTGCGCGCGTCGGCTCTTGTGGACGAGTGGAATTCTGTGGCGATACGGCACGGGGAGTTGACGAGAAAACTACAGAATGAGAAAACGCAACTTCAGGAATTGCGGGCGCGCAGAGAAAACCTTCAGGCGGCACATCTTAAAGGACGCCAGGAAGTGCGGACGATTGAATCGACGTTGTCTGCATTACGGGAGAGCCTCGGTCTTAGGCGCAAGCTTATCTTGCAGCTCGGCCAGCTTGCCAGCGAACCCAACTGTCCGCTCTGCGGATACAGTTGGGGCAATATTGATATTTTGAAAAGGAAGATCGCAGATCAGTCTTTCTGGGCGCCGCCTGATTTGCTGGAACTGGTGCCACACTTGGAGAGAGCGCAGTCAAGCGTGGAAGTTATCACTTCCGAACTCCGTAGGTGTACCGAGCAGATAGAAATGGTCGAACAGCAACAGTCCTCCAGTGTCGCCGAGCTGAGCGAAATGTCGGATATATCTCAGCGCATGCGCCAGTCTTTGCACGAGGCTGGTGTACCCGAAGGAGCTCCTTCTCCCGGAGAATACACACGATCATTAATGGCCGGGCATCTCGCAAGATCCGTCGAGCTATCGAAGCAACGAGAAGCGTTGTCGAGCGAGTTGAGCGCCTTACGAATAGCCTCCAACACGGCTCGGGAGCGAGTAACGGAGAGTTCGACGGAGACGGAGGCGATCAAAAACGTTTTGCCGGCTGACGAGCAGCGCTTCCGGATGTTGAGCGCAGAGATCGCTCGAAAGACTGCGAATGCCGCTTCGCTGGACAACCAAAAAGTACAGGAGCAGCTGGAGGGGTTGCGTAAGCTGCGCGCGTCCAGCGTCGAACAGAAGAACAAGCTGGGAGAGTCGGTCGTGCAGTCGGACGCCGAAATGTCTGGGCTTGTAAGGCAGCTACGCGATTTGGAGGACTCTCTTACAAACAAGCAGGGGAGTCAAACGAATAAGGAAACGGCACTGCAGAAGCTGAGGGCGACCGCTACTGCCGCGTCACCCGAGATACCCATGGGAGCTGTGGATTTCGTGTCTCGAAGTCAGCAGATAGAACGAACAATGACACTGCTGCGAGAACTGAATGAACTTTCTACGAGCGTTGGATCGTTCGCCACTTGGCTCGCGACGGAATCCGACATAGCAAAACTCAGAGTTCAGCGAGAGGAGATTCAGAAGCAAATTCAACTGACCTCTGAAGAATTGAAGAAAAATGACGCGTGGGAGCGTCATTTGCAAGAGCTGCATGCGCACGTCCAACGGGTCCGAAGTGAGGTCGAGAATTGGAAGCTCAGACGTTATGAGCCAACGCTGAACGTTATCTATCGGAGGCTATCTCCTCATCCATTGTTCGGGCCCATCAAGATTTCGGTGAACACCGAAACCAAGACGCTTAAGATCCAGGTGGACGTGAGCGAGCGCGTTTCGGATGGAGATTCTGACGCCAAGAGCTTGGCGCCGTTAAGATATTTCAGCGAGGCGCAACAAAACATACTGGCCCTCAGCCTTTTCTTAAGCAACTCGATCCATCAGCGCTGGTCGCATTTCGGCCCGATATTGTTGGACGACCCAGTCCAGAATATGGACGATCTGAACGCGAATGCACTCATCGATAGCCTGCGTACGCTTGTAAATCAGAAACGCCAGTTCGTCCTGGCGACTTGCGACATTGATTTCTACCGTCTGTTGGTTCTGAAATTGAGTTGTTTGAACACTAATGGAAGAAAGTCTTTTCGAGCCTATCGACTTGAAGGAAGTTCTACGGACGGTCCCAGTCGAATTGACGATGTGTAGGCCACTGGCGGTGCCCTCAACGATGAGGGTGGAATCGGCGTACTTAGTATGAAACGCATTTCCGACCATATTCGACTGCGGGCGACGGACCTCAGTAAAACCATCTGGCGTGCCATCACCTAACTACGCTCGACCTCACGGTTGTGTACCTGCGCACCTAGAATCACTTGCTTAAATATTCCTAGTACTCGTTCGTTGAACCGGCGGCGACCGGTATAAGTTTTGATGGTAGTATCGCCCAGACAATCCGGTTCCGATTTCATATCAAGCTGATAGAGAACACCTTAGGTTGCCGGCCGCGAAACTGAGACATGGATAACCACTTTTTCGAACGCCCTATTCTGAACTCGCCGTACAGCTACCCGGAACGTCATTGGGAGCTTGATAGCGAAGGGCAGCCTACCCAAAAGATTCTTGCGACTCGGCGTCGTGCGGAGTTCATCACTCCGATCCCGAAACCAAAGAAGCAAAAGCGAAAACCCAACCAAGACGCGCTGATTTTTGACGAAGGCAAGGGCCTTTCCACCCAAAAGCAACAGTACGACCCAACTTCGATTATTAACGATCTCCGCTTTCAGGTAGACCAGTGGCGGAAGCTTCCGAATCCGACCGACTGGCTTGTGACGCCCGAGACGGAACGACTCCTCCAGCACTGGCGTCACCACAATTTCAACAGCTTTAGACCGTTCTTCTGCCAAGTTGAAGCCGTCGAGACGGCTATTTGGCTGGTCGAGGTTGCTCCGAAGCTTGGGAAAACTGGCAAGCGGTTCATCGAACACTTAGCAAACGCGAACCGAGACGCAAATCCTGAACTTTTGCGCTTTGCTTTGAAACTAGCGACCGGCGCAGGCAAGACCACGGTCATGGCAATGCTCATCGCGTGGCAGACCATTAACGCGGTACGTAGGCCCAACAGTTCACATTTCACTCGCGGGTTTCTCATCGTGGCGCCCGGCCTGACGATTCGCGCTAGGCTACGTGTTTTGCAACCGAACGACCCCGACAGCTACTACGGCAACCTGGAATTGATACCTAAGGAGATGTTGGGCGATCTTGAACGATCAAAGATTGTGATCACAAACTACCATGCGTTTAAGTTGCGAGACCGGATGGAGCTTTCCAAAGGAGGTCGCTCACTTCTTCAGGGAAGGGGGCCAGAATTGGAAACCCTCGAAACCGAAGGGCAGATGATCCAACGAGTCATGCCCGATCTCATGGGTTTGAAAAACATCATGGTTCTGAATGACGAGGCTCATCACTGTTATCGCGAAAAACCGGGGGAAGCTGACGAACCCGACCTCACTGCTGAGGATAAGCAGGAAGCAGAGAAAAACAGTGAAGCGGCACGTCTGTGGATTAACGGCCTTGAGGCTGTCAAACGTAAACTCGGGATAACGCAGATCGTCGATCTTTCCGCCACGCCTTTTTTTCTTAGTGGCTCAGGCTATGCCGAGGGAACCCTGTTTCCGTGGACCGTGAGTGATTTTTCGCTGATGGATGCCATTGAATGTGGCATCGTGAAGCTTCCTCGCGTCCCAGTCGCTGACAATATCCCAGGCGAAGAGCTCCCTGTATTCCGAAATCTCTGGGAGCATATCCGAACGAAAATGCCCAAGAAGCGCCGGGGCAAGTCAGAGAGCCTTGATCCACTTAGCCTTCCTGTGGAATTGCAAACAGCATTGGAAGCGCTATACGGACACTATGCAAAGACGTTCGACTTGTGGGCTAAGAGCGGTATCAACGTGCCTCCATGCTTCATCGTAGTCTGCAACAATACAGCGACTTCGAAACTCGTCTATGACTACGTCTCTGGGTTTCATCGAGAGAACGAAGACGGGTCTACCACACTGGAAAATGGACGCCTCGCGCTCTTTCGAAATTTCGACGAGCATGGCAATCAACTCGGACGACCGCGCACGCTTCTAATCGACAGCGCACAAATCGATTCGGGCGAAGCCTTGGACGACAAATTCCGAGACATGGCTGCCGACGAAATCGACCGCTTTCGGCGAGAGATCATCGAGCGCACGGGGGATAGGCAACAGGCTGAGAAGATCACGGATGAAGATTTGCTGCGCGAAGTCATGAACACGGTCGGTAAAGCAGGGCGGCTTGGCGAGGCCATCCGTTGCGTCGTGTCGGTTTCAATGCTCACGGAGGGATGGGACACAAATACCGTTACCCATGTGCTCGGCGTACGAGCCTTCGGAACGCAGCTATTGTGCGAGCAAGTTATCGGAAGGGCTCTACGCCGCCAATCATATGAGCTCAACGAGGACGGTCTATTCAATGTCGAATATGCTGATGTTCTTGGAATTCCGTTCGACTTCACGGCGAAGCCAGTCATCGCTCCCCCGCAGCCGCCTCGCGAGACGATCCACGTCAGGGCAGTTCGGCCCGAGCGTGATTCTCTTGAGATCACATTCCCGCGCGTTGCTGGCTACCGGGTTGAATTGCCAGCCGAACGACTAAGTGCGGAATTCAATGCTGACTGTGTTTTGGAGCTCACCCCTGATCTAGTCGGCCCGTCCATTACTAGGAATTCCGGCATTATCGGTAAGGAAGTTGATCTGAGCCTCGAACACCTCGGTGATATGAGGCGGTCAACGCTGATTTTTCACGTCGCCAAACGATTGCTGTATACCAAGTGGCGTGATCCCGGCGAAGAACCGAAACTTCACCTTTTCGGACAGCTCAAACGCATCACCAAGGATTGGCTGGACACCTGTCTCGTGTGCAAGGGCGGTACCTACCCGGCACAGCTCATGTATCAGGAGCTGGCCGACATGGCGTGCGAACGTATTACGGCAGCGATCACGCGCACGACCTTGGGGAAGTCGCCAATAAAAGTTATTCCGGACCCTTACAACCCAATTGGCTCTACCTGCCACGTGAAGTTCAACACTTCCAAGACCGACCGCTGGGAGACGGACTCACGCCGCTGCCACATCAATTATGTGATTCTCGACAGCGATTGGGAGGCAGAGTTCTGCCGTGTGGCTGAGTCTCATCCTCGCGTGAAGGCCTACGTGAAGAATCACAACCTTGGCTTCGAAGTCCCCTATCGCTATGGATCGGAGAATCGCAAATACCGACCCGACTTCATTGTCCTTGTGGACGATGGACATGGCAAAGACGATCCTCTTCATCTGGTTATTGAAGTCAAGGGCTACCGCCGCGAAGACGCCAAGGAAAAGAAATCTACGATGGAGACATACTGGGCGCCAGGCGTGAACAATGCGGGGAAATATGGACGTTGGGCGTTCGCTGAATTCACCGAGGTCTATCAGATTGAGTCCGACTTCAAATCAAAGGTTGAATCCGAATTCAACAAGATGATTGAGTCGGTGACTGCGCCGCAGCCAGCATAAGGATTCAAAATGGCAAAGAATATCGTGAAGCAAAAAGAGAAAAAGAAGATCGAAACTCTTACGCACGAAAAGGCTTCACGCAAAAACATTCCCACGGCTGAGTATCAGTCGGTAATGCGCACTGAGGAGCAAAGCCCGATCCGCGTGGCTTACGAGCGGCGAAACCGCGACCTCGACCCTCAACTTGTTTGGAGAGGTAAGGATGAACAGGATTGGTCTGATCTCGTCGTTCCTGCACCGCCTCTTTACATCCAGGAGAAGGTGCATCCCAAAGTACTGATTGACGACTTGCGCCGCCGAAGCGAGGTCAGTACAAAAGCCACTGAAGCTCAAATCGACCTGTTTGCAAATTTTAACGGTTTGCCGAGCGAAGCTGCCAAGACCGAGTTCTACCAACACGACGCCCACTGGGCAAATCGCATGATTTTAGGTGATGGCTTGCAGGTGATGGCCTCGCTCGCTGAACGTGAAGGCTTGCGCGGCAAGGTACAGTGCATATACCTCGACCCGCCCTACGGCATTAGGTTTAACAGTAACTTCCAGTGGAGTACGACCAGCCGCGACGTCAAGGACGGCAATATCGATCACATCACCCGTGAGCCGGAGCAAGTTAAAGCTTTCCGAGACACTTGGCGCGACGGCATCCACAGTTACCTCACCTACCTCCGTGACCGCCTTACTGTCGCACGGGATTTGCTTGCCGATTCGGGTTCGATCTTTGTTCAGATCGGCGACGAAAACGTGCATCGCGTTCGGGCTACGATGGATGAAGTGTTCGGAACTGAGAATTTTGTTAGCCAAATCGCGTTCACCACGACCTCTGGTGCAGGGAGTTTCGCCGGAAGCACAAATGTGATCGCATCGATTGCGAGCCACTTGATTTGGTTTGCGCGAAATAAGGAGCGAATTAAGTATCGCGAACTCTTGATCCCTAAGAGTTTCGAAGGGACGGTTCCATCCGCTTATAACAAGGTTGAACTAGCGGACGGAAGTCGTCGAGGAGCCAAGGAATCAGAACGCGAAGGAGAACTGCTTCCTGCGGCGAGATTGTACGCCCTGGATAACCTAGTGTCGCAGACAACTCGTGTCGGACAAACGACCGTTTTTCCCGTGAACTTTAAGGGGCGTCCGCTTTCGCCCAAAAATGGCGGTTGGAAGACGAATTCCAAAGGTATGAGTATTTTACTCCGCGCTTCACGGGTTGATGCTACTGAAGAGCGTCTCGGCTATGTCAGATATCTTGATGACTTCGCGGGAATTCGTTTGGGCAATGTCTGGACCGATGTGGTTAGTTCGTTTATGTCGGACAAGCTTTACGTCGTTCAAACGAATGCTCGCGTCATCCAGCGTTGCGTCATCATGACTACCGACCCCGGCGACCTCGTGCTCGACCCAACTTGCGGTTCCGGCACTACCGCCTATGTCGCCGAGCAATGGGGCCGCCGCTGGATCACGATTGACACTTCACGGGTCGCTCTCGCACTGGCCCGTGCCCGCATCATGGGTGCCCGTTACCCCTACTATCTGCTCGCCGACAGCAGAGACGGTCAGAGGAAAGAGGCTGAGGTTGCGAACAGGGCACCGTCCGAGACTCCGACGCATAGTGATGTCCGACAGGGTTTTGTTTACGAGCGCGTACCACACGTCACTCTTAAATCTATCGCCAACAATGCTGAGATCGATGTGATTTGGGACCAGTACCAACTATTGCTCGACCCGTTGCGACAACAGCTGAATGAAGCCCTGAAATTGAAATGGGAAGATTGGGAGATTCCTCGGGACGCTGACGAGAAGTGGCAGAAGAAGGCGAAGGATTTGCATGCCGAGTGGTGGAAACATCGAATCGCCCGCCAGAGGGCGATAGATGCTTCGATTGCTGCCAAGGCAGAGTTTGAATATCTCTACGACAAGCCGTATGACGACAATAAGAAGGTTCGGGTTGCCGGTCCCTTTACTGTAGAAAGCCTCTCACCGCACCGTGTTCTCTCAGTCGATGAAAATGATGAACTAGTTCGCCCCACTGCTAATTCGAATGGCGACCAAGCTGACGAGACCGACTTTGTCGAGATGATCCTGGAGAATTTAAAGACCGCCGGCGTACAGCAGGCGCACAAGGACGACAAGATCGCATTCACATCAATCGCGCCCTGGCCGGGTTATCTCGTTTGTGCGGAGGGGAAGTACGTTGAAGCCGATGCCAAATCAGGTGCCGAGAAGAGAGCCGCCATTTTCATCGGTCCAGAGTTTGGGACCGTGTCCCGTCCCGACCTCGTCGCCGCCGCCCGTGAAGCCGGGGATGCTGGTTTCGACGTGCTTATCACCTGCGCCTTCAATTACGACGCCCATTCTTCGGAATTCAACAAACTCGGTCGTATTCCGGTGCTGAAGGCGCATATGAACGCCGACTTGCACATGGCCGATGATTTGAAGAACACAGGCAAGGGCAACCTGTTCGTAATCTTCGGCGAGCCGGACATCGACATCATCAAATCGAAGAATGACCAGATCCAAGTGAAAATCAATGGCGTGGATGTGTTCCATCCCAATACCGGCGAAGTGCGCAGCGACGGAGCCGACGGAATCGCGTGCTGGTTTATCGACACAGACTACAACGAAGAAAGCTTCTTCGTCCGGCAAGCCTATTTCCTTGGCGCGAATGATCCCTACAAATCGCTCAAGACAACGCTAAAGGCTGAGATCAACGAAGAAGCCTGGGCCACGCTCCACAGCGATATTTCTCGCTCCTTCGACAAACCCAAATCCGGTCGAATCGCGGTCAAGGTAATCAATCATCTTGGCGATGAGGTGATGAAGGTCTTTAAGGTATGAGTGTCGCCGATCAGGTTTGGATCGGCGCCGATCCGGGCGGGAAGGGAAACTTTGGACTGGCGATTCTCGAGTCCAACGGTTCGGCCAGCACCTATTGCGTTGACTGTACCGATGAAGCTATCCAAATCGTTGTCAAATGCGTGGACTCAACTCCCTCTGGCATTGGTGTTGATGCGCCACTGTGGTGGTCATCTGGACGTTCCGGCGACCGTCAGGCCGATCAGTGGTTGAGAACAAAGTACAGTCTTCCTGGTGGCCAAGTGCAAGCGGCAAACTCACTGCGGGGCGCAGCGCTCGTTCAGGGAGCAATGTTTGTGCAAAGGATGCGGGAACGATTTCCAGACGTTGGCGTTACCGAGACGCACCCGAAAGCTGTGTGGAAAGCATTGGAAATGGAAAGTGGGAATGCCCTTATCACGCACTACTCGGTAAGAGCCGAGATTCGAGACCATCAGGAACATGAACGCGATGCGGTCATTTCGGCAATTGCTGCGCGCGAAGGGTTTGAAGGGCGATGGCTAAATGATCTAGCCAGGACCCGCTACCCGAGTGAGCAAGGCCCATCGACATTCTGGCTGGCACCGATTCGTTACTTTTGGCCCGAACGATAATGGATTTCCGAATCGCAGATACCTTTACTGACAGTCTTGGCCGATTGACGGGCGAGGAGCAGAAAGCTGTTAAGACAACTGCGTTTGACCTGCAAATCAATCCAGCTCATCCGAGTTTGCAATTCCACAAACTCGAAAGGGCGAAAGACCATAACTTCTGGTCGATTCGCGTGAGCAGCAACCTCAGACTGATTGTGCATAAGACAGGGACGAGCCTGTTGCTATGTTACGTCGGTCACCACGACGAAGCGTACGAATGGGCAGAACGTCGGAAACTGGAAACGCATCCGAAAACAGGAGCTGCGCAGTTGGTTGAAATCCGCGAACGTGTCCAGGAAATCACAATCCCCAGGTATGTGGAAGCCCAACAGGGACCGACACCCCCTCTGTTTGCAAATCTGTCCGACAGCGAATTACTTGCGTATGGTGTGCCTTCTGAGTGGTTACCGGATGTGCGCAAAGTAAACGACGAAACTCTTCTGGACCTTGCCGATCACCTCCCGAAAGAGGCAGCGGAGGCGCTACTCGACCTTGCCACGGGAGCCACTCCCCAAGTTGCACGGCCAGCCTTGCCTCCGCCGGCGATTGTGGCAGGAACGGATGGGGAGTTAGCTCCTGTTTTGACAGAATCATTTGAGCATCCGGATGCCAAGCGGCGTTTCCGCCTAATTAACAATCTGGAAGAGTTGGAGCGGGCACTCGATTACCCCTGGGAGAAATGGACCGTCTTCCTGCATCCTGCTCAGCGCGAACTCGTCGAACGGGAATACAACGGTCCCGCCAGGGTTTCTGGTTCCGCCGGGACAGGCAAGACTATCGTCGCAATTCATCGGGTGGTTTATCTTGCTCGGACGAATCCTGACGCCCGTCTGCTGCTGACAACGTTTTCCGATCCTCTTTCGAATGCGCTGAGAACAAAACTCAGGCTTCTGATAGGGAATACACCACGCCTGGGAGAACGCATCGAAATACACGCGATGAACTCTATCAGCAAGCGACTATACGAAGTCAACATAGGGAAACCCAAATTCGCAGCCGCTGAGACCATCCGAGAGTTAATCCAACAAGCGGCTCAGGAGAGCAGCGAAAATAGATTCTCGCTACCGTTTTTAATAATGGAATGGGAGCAGGTTGTTGATGCATGGCAATTGGATACTTGGGAATCGTACCGTGATGTGATGCGCTTGGGGCGCAAGACTCGGCTCAAAGAGCCGCAGCGAGCCATCATTTGGTCAATCTTCGCGCGAGCTAAGTCAGCCCTCAAGTCCCGCGGACTGATTACACGTTCCGAAATGTTCACTCGTCTGGCGTCATTTTATGCGACCAATGTTTCGGTTCCTTTCGATTTTGTCGTTGTTGATGAAGCACAAGACCTCAGCGTCGCCCAGCTCCGGTTCCTAGCCGCACTGGGTAAATATCGGGGAGACGCCTTATTTTTCGCAGGAGATTTGGGTCAGCGGATATTTCAGCAACCTTTTTCCTGGAAGACTCTCGGAGTGGATGTTCGAGGGCGCTCCACGACGCTCAAAGTTAATTATCGAACCTCTCATCAAATCCGAATGCAGGCAGATAGGCTGCTCGGGCCAGAGCTGACAGACGTGGATGGAAACTCCGAAGACCGGAAAGCGACGATTTCGCTGTTCAACGGCCCACCTCCGACAATCCAAACGTTAGATTCAATTGAACAGGAGACGAGGACTGTCAGCGATTGGTTGAAAGCCAGAACGAACGAGGGCATTCTCCCGCATGAAATCGCGATCTTTGTCCGCTCTTCGGCGGAGCTAAAGAGAGCGACGGCAGCGGCAGCGAGTGCAAACATTCCTTACAAGGTGCTCGACGAAAACGTCGAGACGTTGCACGGGAAAATGTCGATCAGCACCATGCATCTTGCCAAAGGATTGGAATTTCGCGCAGTTGTTGTGATGGCTTGCGATGACGGAATAGTTCCTCTACAGGAGCGAATTGAAACGGTCGCGGATGATTCGGATCTCGAAGAGGTTTACAACACCGAGCGCCAATTGCTTTATGTTGCCTGCACACGCGCCCGTGACCACTTGCTGATTACGAGTGTCGCTCCAGCGTCAGAATTCTTGGATGACATGCGGAAGTAACCCTACTGTATCGATCTGATCTCCCAAGTAGTCCTGAGTGAGTTTTATCGTTATGGAATCAACGACACGGCAAACCGAGCAGTCGACGACTGGCTCCCTGAGTTTCAACCGAGTGGTTGTATTCGCAATGCGGCTCCCCAGCCATTGAACCTTTCGAGCAATTCACGGTCGCCCCGCATTCGCGCCTTAATTGTTCGATTCAGACTTCGCTGACGATTTGTGACGCTCTCTTTTTTCGCCACTCTGAGATTGCTGCGTCCCGGCGTGTAGACCCACACGACGCCGGTCTCAACTAGCACGTTTCGCGCCATCCAAACGCTATGTCACTCAGTCGTGCGACCCGTTCCGACCTGGACGCACCAATCTCTCCGCTCCCGTTCTCTGTTTCGTGACCTTGCCCCCTCACTGTTTGGTGGAGGGGGCACGAAGCTCCCGAAACAGGAGAACAATCATGAAAGTAGAGCAAGCCAAACAGATCATCAGCAAAGCAATCGAAGAACTCAGTCAAGCTCTCGAAAGCGGCCGCAGCGAGACGCTGAGAAATTACCTCGCGGCGATTGGCCGATTCCATCGGTACAGTCTGCGGAACGTAATGCTTATCGCATCGCAGAAACCGACGGCTACGCACGTCGCTGGCTTCCACACCTGGCACAAACTTGGGCGCTTCGTGAAGAAGGGCGAGAAAGGCATTTTGATTCTCGCTCCAATCGTGCGACCGAACAGCCAAACCAT
>Ga0209624_10002196_pt1 | contig 14604 bp, 8 predicted proteins | sample JacPinW_OM2H0_O1_FD_188565 | JGI IMG/M metagenome (GOLD analysis project Ga0209624, IMG submission 188565) | Forest soil microbial communities from Algoma, Ontario, Canada - Jack Pine, Ontario site 1_JW_OM2H0_O1 (SPAdes) (version 2) | ecosystem: Environmental > Terrestrial > Soil > Boreal...
CACAAGAGAGGCACCGGCCACAATCGACCAAAAATTGCCGTTCGACGGCGGATTGCCTTGGCTCGCATTTTGAGGAGGAGTGTGAATCGGACTGTCGGCCATGAAGAAGTGAGGTGTGATCTGGTCTTCTTCGGGGCTATGTGGCAAATGTGCTGCCTGGTCGGCAGAGTCATCAATCACCGCGATCTGAGACTCTTTTTCGCGGTCGTGGTCGAGATTGTAGCGAAAGACAGCCTCGGGTGTTACAGGGACCGACGTCGCATGCTCGATTACAGGAAGCTCAGCCGTGACAGCTGCGATCATCCGATATCCCGCCTTCGGGATGGTCTGAATCACCCGAGCGGATTTTGGATCATCTCCGAAGACATAACGAATCTCCGAGATGCAGCGGACGAGGACATCATCTCCGACGAAGGTATTGTGCCAAACGGCCTCAAGCAGACGGTCTTTGGAGAGAACCTCATTAGGGTGTGACGCCAACTGCAAAAGAACCTGCATGACCTTGGGTTCAAGGTGCCACGTCTTACCCTCCTTTTGTACGGAGTTGATCTGGGGTTGGATTAACCAGTCATCAATGCGGAAGTCCCCTTGCACCAGCTCTACCTCACCATGTTAAATGCTTAGCACGGCGCCCTGGGATTTTGCCCAGAACGGCCAAATGCTCTATCCAAGAGTCTGCTAATCGGAGATGATTATACCCACGTTAATAAGAAGGCAACCATGATTTCGTGGGAACACAAGTTCTATTGCAAGCATTCGCATCGATTTCGCACCTTCCTCGGCTGTTCCTAGACTAAACTTCGGTAAAACATCGGGCTTCCTAGACGCTTTTCGTGGACCCCTCCTGCTACGATCTTGGTCGCTCAACGCACTTTGATTGTTCTATTTCTTCAAACCGTCAGGAAATCAACGAACAAGATGAAGCTACTTTCGCTCCCTTCAGCACTCACTCTTTTTGCGATCGTTTTTTTTCGAGCTTCAGCGTTCGGCGGGCAGGTGAATGGTCAGGCAATATCGGTCGCACCCGTTTCCACGGCGAAACAGTTCATCGTCCTGCAGTCCGTTAGCAGCAGCAGGCACCTCGGTAATGGCATCGAGATCCGCAGCGGAACCGCAATCATTCAGATTACGGCGCTTCGGGAAGATGTGCTGCGAGTCAGGGTAGGGCGTGACGGCCGTCTCCCGGAAGACGCATCATGGGCCGTTCTTCCTGAAGCACGTTCAAAGAACGTATCAGTGTCCGCGGAGGAAGACCCTGATGCAGTTGGTTTCCACACGACCGTGCTCCGAGTGAAGGTCGAACGGGCAACGATGCGACTCCGCATCACCGATCTCAACGGGACCGCTGTCCAGGAAGATGCAGCCGATCGTCCTGTCGAGTTTCATGGTTCAGCCTTTCGCCTCTACAAAACAATGCGTCCCGAGGAGCACTACTTCGGACTAGGCGACAGACCGGGGCCACTCGACCGTAGAGGCCATGCCTACTCCTTTTGGAATACAGATAGCTACGGGTTCCAGGAGTCGACAGATCCCATTTATAAGAGCATCCCCTTCTTCTTGACCTTTTTTAGAGGTATTACCACCGGGATATTGTTCGATAACTCATGGCGGACGAGCTTCGATTTTGGAAAGGAATCTCCAGACGCATATTCTTTTGGCTCGGAGGGTGGCCCACTCGACTATTACCTCTTTTACGGGCCCGATGCAAAGCATGTGTTGTCAACGTACGCGTGGCTTACTGGCCTGACGCCCCTTCCCCCATTATGGTCTTTTGGGTTCCAGCAATCCCGTTTTACTTACCATCCAGAGTCGGAAGTAAAGGCAGTCGCGGATCGGCTTCGCGCGGATAAGGTTCCAGTGGACGCGATCTATCTGGATATTGACTTTCAAGACCATCACCGGCCCTTCACCGTCGATCAGATCGAATTTCCACACTTCTCAAAGATGATCGCGCACCTGAAGAAGCAGAATCTTCACGTCGTCGCGATAACAGATCTGCACATCGCATCCCTTCCTGGCGCGAACTATGCTCCGTACGACAGTGGCATTGCAGGCGATCACTTTGTGAAAAAGCCTGACGACTCTCTATATGTCGGCAAGGTTTGGCCGGGACCCGCGGTGTTTCCGGACTTCACACGCAAGAGCACACGGGAATGGTGGGGCTCGCTGTACTCACAGTTTGTCCAGGACGGAGTATCCGGATTCTGGAATGATATGAATGAGCCTTCCGTTTTTGACGGACCCAACGGAACCATGCCTGATGATGTTAAGCATCGGATCGACGAGCCGGGCTTCCAGCCGCGTACGACAACCCACCTCGAGATTCACAACGTTTACGGAATGGAGAACTCCCGGGCAACCTATGATGGACTGCTCAAGCTTCAGCCCAATCAGCGCCCCTTCGTTTTGACCCGCGCCAGTTACGCGGGGGGCCAGCGATATGCTGCTACATGGACTGGCGACAACAGCAGCACTTGGAACCACCTTCGCCTTACGACACCCATGCTCCTTAACCTCGGTCTAAGCGGGTTTGGTATGAGCGGGGCTGATGTGGGTGGCTTTATTGGCAGCCCTGGCCCGGAGCTGCTGACGCGGTGGTTCGAGCTAGGCGCCTTCCAGCCAATCGATCGCGATCACGCCTGCGACATATCGGCAAACCAGGAGATTTGGGTTCACGGCCCTGAGCAGGAGGCCATCCGCAGACGCTACATCGAAGAACGATATAAGCTGATGCCTTATCTCTACACCGCCGCGGAAGAGATGTCGCGTACTGGGCTGCCCATCGTTCGTCCGCTCTTTCTCGACTTCCCAGATGCGACGAAAGACAAACATCCCATCGATCTGGATGCAGGCAACGAATTTCTGTTCGGCAACAATCTCTTGGTCGCCCCGGCAATCTATCCCGAAAAGCCCGATCCTTACACCGTCGAGCTTCCTTCTGTGAATTGGTACAACTACTGGACGGGCGAAAAGGTAAATGGAGGAGTCTTGTCGGACGGTGTCCCCGCGCTCAATGACCCAGACTTCATCGGCCGGAAAATCACGATCAGACCACAATTAGATGTTCTTCCGGTCTTTGTGCGCGAAGGGTCGATTCTTCCGCTGCAACCTCTCGTGCAAAGCACAAGCGAAACTCCGAAGGGGCCACTGACTCTTCGCGTTTATCCGGGAAAGGACTGCAAAGGGTCTCTCTACATGGACGATGGTCAATCCTTTGCCTATCAGCAAGGCGAGTTCCTTCGAATGGATTTTACCTGCTCAGAAAAGCCGAATGGCGTTACCGTCCATATCGGCTCACACCAGGGCAGCTATGTTCCATGGTGGACGAATCTTCAGGTCGAGGTTTATGGAAGGACCACGCCTTCGCAAAGAGCCTCTATAGTTGGCAGTGCCCAAGCCGTTCAGCCCTCCTTCGACAGCCTTCACCACGTGACGACGCTTCTTGTCCCTGATAATGGCCGCGGAGAAGACTTGCAGGTTGAGTGGAACCAATAGGATTGTTATGCACCGTAATGAACAGCCATCCTCGAACCGTAATTTGGTGACAAGCGACCAGAACCAGCAAAGAAAACGAAATATCCGGATTGCCACCTGCATCGCTGTTTATTTTTTCGCTTCGCTGCTGCCCCTGGCAGACGCCTTCGGACAAACCGAGTATGAAACGCGTCTCGCAAAAGCAGTCAACGCTCAATCAGCAGGCGATGTCTCCGGCGCAATCGTCGCATATCAGAGTGCACTGGCCGCCCGGCGAGATGTTCCAGAGGTTTGGGCAAATCTGGGATTGATGCAACATCAAGCAGGAGATTACTCCGGCGCACTGTCCAGTTTCAAAACTGCATATCAGTTGCAGCCAAAATTATTCGTGCCGCTTTTATTTCTTGGCATAGAAAACCTCCAACTGAATAACAGGACGGATGCGGTCCATTACCTGTCAATGGCTCGACAGTTACACCCTGATGATCCCGAAATTTACATGAACCTCGGACGAGCCTATTTTGGACTGAAGCAATTCGAGAACGCTTCGGTTGCGTATCGAAGAGCGACCCAGCTGAATCCAAAGAATGGAGAGGCATGGTACAGGCTAGGCATCGCTTATTTGGAGATGTCGGAGGCCGTATCCGGAGATTTGGCTGCGCGGAATCGACAGTCACCATTCTTCCAGAGACTTGAAGCAGAATCATTGAGCGATCAGGACAAGCTGGCCGAATCCGCAGATGCATTTCGCAAGCTGCTCTCTTTTCAGAATCCTCCACCGTGTTCTCGCTCATCGTTCGGTCTGGTATTGCTGCGACGTCACGAGCTGCCCGAAGCGCAGTCTGAATTTCAGCAGGAGCTGAAATTCGGAGGATGTTCGCTGGCCAGGATAGGACTGATTCGCGTCGCCCTCGAAAGAGGGGAAACCGAAGAAGCGCTAAAATCTCTCGCGTCGCTTTGGGCGCTCGATTCTGGATTTATGAAGGCCAACATATTTGAGCTCACACGCGGCATGACTCCAGAGCAGACCAATGCTTTCGACTCGGCTCTTAATTCCGCCGATGCAGCCGGCTTATCTCCCGAAGCAATCTCCGTTCTTCGGCTCTCCCTTCGCGGAGCACGGACTCTGTCCGTACAAAGCGTGCTATCTGATAAGGAGGCGCCAGGGACATCTGCGGTTCCTCATTCCGCGCAGGAATATCTGACCGCGGGCGAGTACGAAAAATGTGCGAAGAGTCTACTTCCGGCAATCGCCTCTCTTTCGAGCCAGAGACTATCGTTCCTGGCAACCTGTTCTTTTTTTGCCGGCGACTATGAAACCACTCTTCTTACCGCAAAAAAGATTCGATTGTTACCGCTCGCCAAAGAGGAGGGGCTCTATTGGTCGATCCTTGCGGACCAACGTTTAGCGATTTTGGCATTGGCTTATGCCGGAGAAGTAGAACCTGGCTCCGTTCGCCTGCATGAGCTCTTGGCAGAGAGCTACCGCGACCGGGAAAAGTACGCCGAAGCGGAGGCGGAATACAAAGTCGCTCTTGGTATCAATCCACATGAATTTGCCGCGCTCGTCGGTGCAGCAACGAACTACCTTCAGGAACTCAGAATCGATCTTGCCCATGAGATGATCCAGAATGCCCTTACCCAAAACCCTTCCGATGCCGAGGCCAATTACATCATGGGAGAGGTTCTGTTTGCAGAACACAAATTCTCTGAAGCGGAGCCATATCTGATTGCTGGCCTCACAACGCGGGCGGAACTCATTCCGCGCATTCATGCCCTCCTTGGTCAGATCTACGCCAGTCAGGGAGATACAAATCGTGCCATCGCAGAATACAAATTAGGTTTGCCAAGTGACGATGACGGATCAGTGCATTATCAACTTGCGAGGCTTTACCAAAGAACCGGCGAAGCAGACCTCGCCGCCGAAGCATTTGCCGACTCGAAGTCCCTTAACCAACGAAAGCAAACCGCAGCCCGGAGCACCTTCAGTCTCCAGCAAAAGACCCAGCCTCCTCAGAATTGATGTGAAGGATTGGAAACCTGCAAATGTACGTCCGGACGTTAGCGCTGCGTCCGAATTCTCGGGGTGAACATATCAATGAGACACGAGTGGAGTTCGAATAGAAGAATGGATTCTGCTGCAGGCTGCTCAAAACAGAGGAACAAATAAATGGTCTGCCCTGGTAGACGATTATCGAACTTCCACAACCTTTGTGCAAAGAGGCATATCCCTGTCATCTACGGTTCCCCTGCAATGCTCCATGCAGTTCCCGATTGCGCAAGGCCGCTGTTGTCCAGTCGATCACCACAACGACTCCGTCGTTCTGCTTGTAGACGCTCGCCCTCTTGAAGGAAAGCCACGCCCGCGGCTGCGCTTGCTGTTCAGGCACCACAACGGTCTCAAAACTTCCTGCCATCACTACGCGCGGACACTTGACCTCCGTGGCCCTGTCCCCGTTATCAACCGACCAAAACAGAGGGCTGTCTTCAAAAGACGTGAAATATATCCTGCATACTCCTTTCCATAACAATGTCACCGCTAACCTCGATTTAGTTTTGGTGGATCGATCCAGAACATGAACTCTATCTTTTGGAGCGGCGGCTCAGGCAGGGCGGAGTAGCCAAACACTCCGCCCCAGCCCAGCGCTGGCTTTGCCTCCAATCGATTCCTAGAACTCAACCCGCAATGCGACTTGACCCGTACGGTTGCCTGCGTTCTCCGCTGTTTGGGCGGCGTTAAGCACACCGAACGATGCCTGATTGCTTATATTCGTCGGCGGCGGCGCATAGTTGGTACGGTTCAACACGTTGGTAAACGTCGATTCGAAGCGCAGACGCCAGTTGTCCCTGACCGTGATGAGCTTGGCCAGGCCCGCACTGACTGCGATCGTACCGGGCGCCTCGAGAATTCCGACGCCTGCATTACCAACCCGTCCGGCATTAGCCGGAGTATGGGCAAACGCGTTGAAGTTGAAGTAATTGAGCGGCGTACGATCGGCAGGAATCGGATTGCCAACCCGGTCCGGCCGAACAATCGATCCGTCTCCAAGAGGATCTGTATTGGTCTGGTCATTGGTTACGCTGTCGGTCGGAGTCAGATATGGCCCTGTTTCCAACAACGTGATCGTGTTGACATTCCACCCACCGAGGATTCCACCTACGACGGGTGAAGAGTTCAACCATTGCCGTCCCTTGCCGAATGGCAGCTCATAGGTTCCCGTTACCAGAAACCGTTGCCGCCGCGTTCCTACAACGTTGCCACGGTTTGCACTGATGTCGAAACGATTCAGATCAGCGAGTCCATAACGAGTCTCGCCTTGGAATGCGGTGGGCGCATCGCCCTGAGCATCGCTGATATTGTGGGTCCAGGCATAGTTGGCCTGATAAGACAGCCCTCTTGCCATTTTGTGCGTGGCTTCCAACTCCAACGCCTGATAGTTCTGGCCGCCCAGATTATTCGTCGAGAAGATAACTCCCCAGTTCTGGAACGGCGCGTTTGCGAAGTTATATGGTGTGGTGCTGGGTCTCGTCTGATTGAGGTTTTCCGTGACGTTGAGGCGGTAGGAGTTCATCCCCACATAGCTCACACGCAACGAGGTGTTGGAGGTAAGCTCCCGCTCGACGGTGAGGTTCCATTGTGCCGACTGCGCATCGCGATAGCGGGGATTTGTGGCCTGTTCGAGCTCTCCGCCGCCAAACTGCAATCCGGCCCCCGGCGGCGTGACCTGTGGGAGTGCAAAGATTGGCACGCCATTATTGTTGTTCTGCCATGTGTTGACTGCGGCCTGCGGGTTGCTCTCATTGTTGTTCTGGAGCTGCCCCAAAGCTGTCACGGTGAAGATGCCAAAACCGGCTCTCAAGACCGTCTTATTGTCCTTGAAGGGACGATAAGCAAAGCTGACACGCGGGTCGAAGTTGCGAAGATACGTCTGCCGAAGCCCTGTCGACACGCCGTCCTGGCTATTTGTCACTACAGGAGTACAAGTAGCCGCGTTGTAGTTCGGATTGATACCAGCCAGACCACAGGCATTGAACGAAGCCAGGAAGTCCGGAGCCGGCTTGAGCCCGTTCAGCAAGATGTTATTGACGAGAATCGCGCCTTGCCCGTTCGCACCTGGTCCGCTATAGTTCGGATCGAAGTTCGCTTGAATCCCGTTCTTATCGACGAAGGGAGGAAGGAACTCCCACCGCAGGCCAAAGCTAAGCGTCAAGCGATCGTTTACCTGCCACTGGTCCTGGCCATAGATGCCTGTCTGAGCGCCGCCCGCGTCGTCTCTTGGCCCCGTCACTGCAAAATAGGTCGTGTTGGGGAGACCGAGCAGGAGGTCGCCGAAGGAGCTACCGGTAAACGTGTTTTGATTGAAGGTGAAGAGGCCGTAGTCATCCGATGGCGTCTCGATCTCGGGCACCGCGAAGCGTACCCAACGAATGTCTACACCGGCTCGGAAGGTGTGTTTGCCTCGGCTATACGTAAAATTGTCCGCAATCTGTTTGGTCGTGGACTGAGTAGGCCCGACGTGATCCCTACCGATTGGAGTAAAGTTCGTTCCATCGGAAAAGACGATACTGGGAAAACCCTGATCAGTCGGATGGTTCGAAACATTCACGCCCTGATTGCCGCCCACCTGAATATTCAACCCTTGAAGAGCTGCCGCGCCTTCAATGGGAAAGTTCGGCGACAGAATCGTATCCGTAAAGCCATAACGAAATTCGTTCAGCAGCCGGGCATTGATCACATAGTTGTGTGAGATCAGGAAGCTTCGATCATGCTCGGTATCGTCGTCATTTGGCAACAAGGGATTGACAACATTTACATTCAGATTTTTCCGATTGAATCGAGCATACACCTGCTGCTTCGAATTAATAACCTGATCGATTCTCGCATCGAAGCCATCTGTATTAGATGGAATCGGGACTAGTGTCTGGTAGTTGACTCCTCCCACTGGGGCGACCAAATTTGAGTGTGGATAGTATGCAAGAAGTGCTGTAGCGAACGGACTGATATTTGGGATTGTGTCATTCGCATAGGGCTGCTTTGTGGAGGGATTAATCACTGTAACCCCGAGGTCACTCAGATTACCCGTTCTATCGAGATCGCTTGGCACCGTATACTGCTCCGCCTGCGAGGTCCGTCTCCGGTTACCTTCGTAGTCGAAGAAGAAGAATGTTCTGTCGTGACCGTTGTAAAGGTGTGGAATCGACAGCGGCCCTCCAATACTGCCGCCAAACGTATTGAACTGCTTCGGGGCCTTCTCTGCGAAGTTAAGCACGCGGGCGTCGAGTGCATCATTTTGGAGGTACTCGAAAAGACTTCCGTGAAACTGGTTCGTCCCGCCCTTGGTCGTAAACGTCACGTCGCCGACCTGCGAAAACTCCGCATTGTTATTAAACGCTGTGACCTTCAATTCGGCGATCCCCTCAGGAGATGGATACGGGTTTGCGCCAGCAGCACTGTTGAACACGTTTGTCGTTGAGATCCCGTCAACCGAAAAGCCAACCATATTTGAGGTTGCACCGCCAAGGGCGATATTTCCCTGACTGTCCTGTTGCACGTTCGAAGAAGTGGTCAATGCTGCCAACGGGCTGGTGGTCGAAGCACGGAAATTCAGCGGCAATTGGCCTATATCGCCCGTTCCCTTCGAGTCTCCGATAACTCCATTTTCTGTGTTGATCTGGTTTGCCGATGAGGTCACCTCCACGGTAGTAGCCTGTTGGGAGATTTTCATCTCGAGCGTGTACCGAAGATCCTGCCTGGCTGCCAGCGTGATACCACCGACCACAGTCTCGGCAAACCCGTCGTGCCGCGCCCGGATGCTGTATCTGTTCGCGAGAACATTTTCAAACGCATAGCTACCTGTTGCATCCGACGTCACCGTACGGTCGGTATTTTCATCAATGCTGTGCAGCGTAATCTGCGTATCCGGGATCGCAGCGCCTGTGCCATCCTCGACCGTTCCGCGAATGCTTCCAAACGTAGATTGCGCCTCGAGGTGAAGGCCGCTCACGCAGAACAGCACGAATAAGACAGCAAGCGCACCGAAGAGATAACGGCTCTGGAAAGCTTGAGAACGATGTGAAAGAGGGAGTTCCCTGCTTTTCTGAAACGATGTAGCAATTTGATGCTCGAGCGAAAGCACGGTCTCCAAAGTATGTGAAGCAATTTGTGAAACGGGACGTATGGTTCCTCCGTGAGAGGCCATGGTAGTTCTCCAATCTGTCAGCACCACTGGCTGCCATTCATCATGAAAAATCACATCCCGTAACTACGACCTAAGTGAGATCAGAACCTTTATGGTTTCCTTACAACTTTCTTAGTTCCAGGCAGGCTTTCCAGGCTAATTCGCCGGAAGGAAGCAGTATTCTTTAAATACAGCGATGAAATACAAGCATGTCATCCGGCATCTGCTGCGAACGGTCGCAATCGTTTTAGCCATTCCATTGCTCACAAGCGTCATCTACCTCGCGCACGGAAAAGCTTTGACTGCAGGTCTCATCGAACTGGTTCTCGTGATGCTGATCGCGTTCCGATGGGGATTTCTTGAAGCAGCAGTGGCCTCATTATTGTCCGTAGCATGTCTGGACTGTTTCTACATGCCGCCGATCTTTTCCCTCTACGAACGGGATCCGCAGGACTGGATCTCATCCGGGATATTTGTGACTGTCGCTTTAGCCGCTGGACACTTTGCGAACGGTATTAAGCGAAAGGCCATACAAACTGAGAGAGAACGAACGAGACTAGAGCGGCTCTACCTGACGAGCCGGGACATCCTCATGCTGGACCGGCGCGATGAAGTGGGGTCTCAACTGACGAGGCTGATTGCAGAAACCTTTCATGTTGATGCTGTCGCCCTCTGGGACGCACGCGAGGTGCGAATGGACAAGGCAGGAAAAGATGCCATCCCGGATGATGAAGTTCGTGCAACCTATTTTCATGAGCTTTGTGAGAACGACCTGGTCTCTTGCAGGTTCAAGCGCGTGCTGAGACTGGGGGTCAGGCCTGTAGGCGCGATTTACATTGCAGGCTCTCCTGATGAAAGCCTCCTGGATCCTCGATCCGTGGATGCAATCGCTTCCCTATCGGCGATCGCCTTGGAAAGAGCTCATTCCTTTGCTGCGGAAAGCAGTGCCGAGGCCTCGAAACGGAGCGAGCAACTTCGATCCACTGTACTCGACGGATTGGCCCACGCATTCAAAACTCCCCTTGCAACGATCCAAAGCGCAAGTTCGGGATTGCTCGAAATTAGCCGTCTTGAATATCCATCGAGAGAACTCGTGTCGCTCATCGACGAACAGGCGACGCGACTGGCTAAGCTGACCAACCAGGTGTTACGGACTGCGGAGCTAGATGAAGGTCGACTGAAATTGGACCGCGAAAGACTCTCCATCGATCAGTTGTTCCAGTTTTGTAGAGCGGAAGCCGTCCATTCATTGGCAGATCATCCTCTGCAGATCATCGACGAGACCTCCGTTGGCCATGTGTGGGCGGATGCCCGTTTGCTCGAAATGGCCCTTTTGCAGATGCTCGACAACGCTTCAAAGTACGGAAGCCCCGGGTCGCCAATTACCGTCTGTGCCAAGGCGACGGACGCCGAGGTTGTGTTCAATGTGCGGAATGAAGGTTCTTTTGTTGCCCCTGAAGAGAGGTTACGGATCTTTCAGCGATTTTATCGATCTCCCGGATCCCAACATAAGGCGCCGGGAACGGGCATCGGCCTGTCCGTAACCAAACGAATTGCTGAGGCACACACCGGCAGGGTGTGGGTTGAAAGCGATTCAGAAGCAGGCACAACATTCTCTTTCGCACTGCCCCGTATTCACAAGGATGCCTGATATGAACGACTCACAAGGAAGATTGCTGATAGTAGAAGATGACACCGCACTGAGGCGCAGCCTGCGCACTACTCTTGACGTTCTGGGTTTTGATGTAGGCGAAGCCAGTAACGGAGAGGACAGCCTTGTCCGTCTGCGCATGGTGGACTATGAGGCTGTGCTGCTCGATATTAATATGCCTGGAATCGGGGGGATCGAGACTTGTCGACGCATCAGGCGCATCTACACGAGAATGCCGATCCTAATGCTGACGGTTCGCGATAGTGAAGACGACAAAGTCGACGCGTTGGAGGCGGGCGCGGACGACTACGTAACCAAGCCATTTCAGATACGCGAGTTGACGGCCAGAATTCGTGCCGCTATTCGCCGATTTCGCGCACCAGAAACGCCCGCAGAGATGCCCGTCGCAATCGGAACAATCATGATCGATCCCATTAGACGACGCGTGGAGCGGTCTGGGACCACGGTGCACCTGACACCGCGGGAATTCGATGCGCTCCTGTTTCTAATGACTCATGCGGGCCGTCCGGTTACCCACGCTCGCCTGATTGCGGCGCTGCGTGGTCCTGGCTTCGGAAATGAACGCACGTATTTGCGTGTTCTCATTGGTCAGCTGCGTAAGAAACTCGAAGACGATCCGGCAAATCCAACTTATATCCTGACAGACAGCTATATTGGATACCGATTTCACCAGCCATAGCCGTTTGGATCGGCCGCTTCAGCCGATAGGCTCGTCCACCGGAACAGCTTATGCTGAAAGGTGGGCGGGGACATACTTATCCGGCCGCTTATCAAATGCCTGTTTGCAGCCACCACAACAGAAGTAGAACGGCTTACCGTCAAAGTCCGATCTGTACTTGGCTTTCCTTACGTCTACGGTCATTCCGCATATAGGATCTGTCACTTCCTCTTTAATTGCTTGCGACGCGGCGATGTCGTTCTGTTCTACTGCTTGTTTCCTGCTCAGCTGGACGATCTCGGCGAGGATGCTCACGGCAATTTCCTCTTCCGTGCCAGCCTGAATGTTCAGTCCCGCCGGGGCCCGAACCTGGTTCAGTCTTTCCGCACTGACCCCTCGTTCGCCTACGGATTGAAGGACCTTAGCCGCCTTCACCTTGCTGGCGATGAACGCCACATAGGAAGCATTCGTTTTGAGTGCGTGTTCGAGCGCCTCTTCGTCGCATTCTCCCTGGGTGGACACGACGATAAAGGTCTGCGGTCCAATCCGTACTCTGCTCAGGTCCAAATCCGCCTGGACTCGATCCGCATTCGGATAACTCTCACGGTCAGCCTGCGGAGCAGCGACCGAGAGCGAATAGTTGATCGCTTTGCCGAGCGCGGCCAGCGTTCGACCAACAGGGGAGCGCCCCAGAATCAAAATATGCGGCTTCGGAAGAACAGGCTCGATATAAACATCCAGCGTGCCACCGCTATGGCAGGTCATGTTGTAAGCCACGATGCCCTCCTCCTGAGGAGATGATGGGCTGATACGAACCAGCCGAGGCCGACCGTCTTTCAGAGCTTTGAGCGCCTCCTTAATCACCGCTGGTTGTGCGCAGCCGCCGCCGATCCAGCCCCAAACTGTACCGTCGGCGAAGACGATCGCCTTATCCCCAACTTTGCCGGAGATCGGCGACAGGTAGCGCACAACCTCGGCGACTGCGAAGGGCTCACCTTTTGCGAGCAGTTCACTCGCCTTGTTCAGGAACTGATCGAACATTTGTTTATCGCCTCTACCATATCTATCTCTACAGATATCTCTCCAGCGCCAGCAGGCTCTCCAGGTTATGTGCCGGAGCAAAGACATCCACGTAAGGGAGCGCAGCCGCCATGCCCCGGGTAATGGGCTGATACTCTTTCAATCCCAGCAGCGGATTAAGCCATAGGATCTTTTGCACTCGTCGCTTGACAGCTCGTAATTGCGCCGCCAGCAGGTCAGGCTCTCCTGTATCCCAGCCGTCACTCAGAATAAGAAAGATGGTATCGCGCGAGAGCAACTTCCTTCCGTAGAGTTGGTTGAACTGCTGGAGCGACTCGCCGATCCTCGTACCGCCTGACCAGCCGGCTGGCCGTTCCGAGAGCCGCCGCAAAGCCTCCGGCAGATTGGTGGTACGCAGCAGATCGCTGATCTCGATAACATCGGTGCTGAACAGAAACGTATGCACTTGTTGAAAGCGAGATTGTACAGCGTAGGCAAATCGCACAAGGAACAAGCTGTAAAAATTCATCGAGCCGCTGATGTCGAGAAAAATCACCAGCTTGTCCTTTCTCGGTTTTCGTCCTTTGTAAGCCAAAATGATCGGCTCACCGCCCCGCATGATGCTTCGCCGGATGCTTCTGCGGAGATCCACGCGATCAGCGAGATTGCAGACAGCAAGTCTCCGTGAGCGGCGCAAACTCATCCGACGCAAAAGACGCAACGAGAGCTCCTCCAGAGCCACGAGGTCATCGTACGGCACTTTAGAGAAATCCACCCTTTTCAATCGCTCCTGCGCGCTCGCTCCATAGACTGCTTTGCCCTGCCCTTCTTGCTCCGCAGCTCCGCTGGCTGGTTGATCGAGAAACACGGTGGATTCGTCTTCCCGTGCAGAGGGTCTGCCCTTGGACTTTCCCTTGTACTCGCCCGAGGCAGACCGCGGTCTGGGTCGCGATTCGCCCCAGAATTCATGGAAGAGCTTAGGGAATAACTCCCATTCTTCATTGGTGGAACACAGCGCCGCCTGCAGCGCAAAGGCAAAGGCTTGCTGGTCTGTAGCATTGATTGCTTTGACTGCTTCGAGAGCCGTGATCGTCTGGTTAGGTTCCGCGGCTAGTCCACTGACTCTGAGAAAGCGACCAAACTCTACGATGGAGGCGGCCAAGCGGTCGGATTGTTCTTGACGCATCGTGTCCTCCCTGTCGCCGCCGTTCTAGAAAGTCTGCGGAATCAGCTTGTCGATCTCCGCAGACCTGAGTTTCACGCTATCCTCCATCGACTTCGCCACGCAGCCGATCGTTCCCTCAATTACCTCGGCATTCAGGCGGTGGCTGCCAAGAGAGATTACGGCCTGAGCGCAATCCAAAGTCTCCGCCACTCCGGGCGGCTTCTCCAGAGCCAGCTGGCGCACTGCCTGAACATATCTCACCACTTGCATGCCGAGCTCCTCCTCGATACCGGGCAGCCGGGTCCGCACGATGCTCATCTCCTTTTCGAAGCTCGGGTAATCAATCCAGTGGTAGAGGCATCGCCGCTTCAAGGCATCGCTCAGCTCCCGCGTACGATTCGAGGTGAGAATGACATAAGGAATGTGCTTCGCCCGA
>Ga0209624_10002198_pt1 | contig 14580 bp, 10 predicted proteins | sample JacPinW_OM2H0_O1_FD_188565 | JGI IMG/M metagenome (GOLD analysis project Ga0209624, IMG submission 188565) | Forest soil microbial communities from Algoma, Ontario, Canada - Jack Pine, Ontario site 1_JW_OM2H0_O1 (SPAdes) (version 2) | ecosystem: Environmental > Terrestrial > Soil > Boreal...
CTGTCTAATTCCGACGCGAGCGTGTTCACTTCATCCGCGCAGTTCATCAAATCCGAAGTGCCACTGCGTCCGCGCGTGATGGGCCTCAAGATCGACTTCAGGTTCTAGCAGCTCAGGCCAGCGGGCCGGGCAGCCGCCGTGCGGCGGCTGCATTAGAATCCAGGGCGGGCAGCGATGCCCGCCCTTTTCTGTGCCGGACCTCAAGTGGACGCGACTGCCTTCAATTCGACCCCCTCGCCGATTGAGCTGGAAGTTCGCCGGATACAAGGGCTGCTGAAAAGCCGCCACCTTGCAGAGAGCCTGCGGGCGGCTGAAGCGCTGGCAGCCGAGGTGCCCGAGAACCGCGATGTGCTCTATCTGATTGCGGCCAGTCAGCGCCATCTCAATAAGATCCCCGAGGCACTCGCGACGCTCGTGCGGCTCGAGCGACATCATCCGGCATTCAGCCGCCTGTACCAGGAGCGCGGCCACTGCTATGTGGTTCTGCGGGATGCGCCGCGGGCAATCGACGCGTTCTTGCGGGGCGTGAATATCAATCCGGCACTGCCCGCGAGCTGGAGCATGCTCGAGCGTCTTTATCGCATGACGGGTGAGATCGAGAACGCCGACATGGCGGCCGGTCACGTCGCGACTCTCAAGCGCCTGCCGCCGGAGGTTGTTCAGGCCACGTCTCTGTTTTCCGAAGGCGAGCTGACCGCCGCGGAGAACCTCATCCGGGCATACCTCCTGAAGCATGGTAATCACATCGAGGCCATGCGCCTGCTCGCACGAATCGGCTTCAAGCGCGAGGTGCTCGACGATGCGGAGCTGCTGCTCGAGAGCGTCCTTGAACTGGCCCCCGACTACCACGCAGCCCGCCACGACTACGCCCTCGTACTGGTCGCGCGGCACAAGTACCTACGGGCGCGTGAGGAGCTCGAGAAGCTTTTGCGGCTCGAGCCCAAGAGCAGACAATATCTCATGCTCTATGCGAACGCCTGCGTAGGTCTCGGCGAACACGACAGGGCGCTGCCGCTCTACCGGAAATTCCTCCTCGACACCCCACAGGCGCCCGATCTGCACCTGTCGGTCGCTCATTGCCTCAAGACACTCGGCCGGCAGGTGGAGGCTATCGAGGCCTACCGCGCCTCGGCAGCCGCCCGCTCGAATTATGGGGACGCCTACTGGAGTCTCGCCAATCTCAAAACCTACCGCTTCACCGACGAGGAGATCGCGCGCATGCGCAGCGAGGAAGCGGCGTCGAGCACTCAGCTCGAGGATCGCTATCATCTGTGCTTCGCGCTTGGCAAGGCATATGAGGACCGGGGCGAATATCAGGAGTCCTTCGGCTACTACGAGCGCGGCAACGCTCTGAAAAAATCGGAAAGCCGCTATCGCCCCGAGACTATCGAGCTCAACACGCGCAAGCAGATCGAAGTGTGCACGCGGGAATTCTTCGCGCAGCGCGAAGGCTTCGGCGCCAAGAGCGCCGAGCCGATTTTCATCGTCGGACTGCCCCGCTCCGGATCAACGCTCGTTGATCAGATCCTCGCATCGCATTCGCGCGTGGAGGGTACGCAGGAGCTTGCGGAAGTCCCGCGCATGGTGCTCGAACTTCAGGGGCGCGACCCTGACTTGGACAATCCGCGCTACCCGCGTGTCCTCGCGGACCTGACGCCCGCTGATTGCCTGCGGCTCGGGGATAAATATTTGCGCGATACCCGCATCTTCCGCACCGACAAGCCGCATTTCGTCGACAAGATGCCAAATAACTTCCGGCACCTCGGCCTCATCCACTTGATTCTGCCGAACGCCAAGATCATCGATGCGCGGCGCGAGCCGATGGCCTGCTGCTTCAGCAATCTGAAACAGCTATTCGCAACCGGCCAGGAGTTCAGCTACAGCATCGAGGATATCGCGCGCTATTACCGCACGTACCTCGAGTTGATGCGCCATTGGCAGGATGCGCTGCCGGGACGGATATTGCGCGTCATGCATGAGGACATCGTCGATGACCTCGAAGGTAACGTGCGGCGGATTCTCGAGTTCTGCGGTCTTGACTTCGAACCGGCCTGCGTTGAGTTTTACAAGACTGAGCGCAGCATACGGACAGCAAGCTCGGAGCAGGTGCGCCAGCCCATATTCCGCGAAGGGCTTGAGCAGTGGAAGAACTACAAACCGTATCTGGGTGCGCTCGAGGATGCACTGAGCGATGCGCTCGTGCGCTACCGTGACTAGCTGCTCACCCGCGCTACGCCAACTGCAGCAGGCTTCGCAGTGGCCCGATAAACTTCTCGTAGTTGTGCCAGCGCCCGCTCGATGATTTGCTGATGCGTTGCCGCACCTGCCATCGGCTCGCCGTCGTCACGGTGCGATTCGTCTGCTGGAAATCCATGCATCGTGGATGCCAGGGCAACCCAATGAATTCAACCATCTTCCGGCTCCAGGCTTCCTGATCATCGATCAGCCCTTCGTACGGCATGTCGAGAATCGCGCCTTGCGGCAGAACTGACCGCCAGTGCTGCATGAGGCGAAAATATTCGGTGTAGTAGTGCGCCAGGTCCTCCAGATCGTTAGCGTAAGGATAGGCCGTCGCAAAATATTGGAAGTAAGCCGAAAGACAGGTATCGACCGGGTTGCGTCGCATGTGAATGATGCGGGCATTTGGCAGTGCTGCATGGATCAGCCCCAGAAAGAGGAAATTCGCGGGCATCTTGTCGACCACCCGCAGCGCCTCACTTGATACGTCCTGCAATAGCTGCAGATAGTCGGCGCCCAACTTGCGCAGTGTAGTCGCGCCGCTCGCGCCGCTGAAGAAAGCAGCTTCGTATTGTGCCGTCGCGGCGTCCCAGAACGTCAGTTCGCCGGCACCAAACACGTCCGGGTGCGAGGCCAGGATCTGCTCGACGAGCGAGCTGCCCGAGCGGGGCATCCCGACGATCAATACCGGACGCGCCGAGGCGAGCGCACCGCTCTCCATGTGCTTCAGCCATGCGTGGTCAAAGTGCCGAATGATTCGATTGATAAGCTGCTCCTGGCGTTGGCGGTCGTACGTGCCTCTGTAGTGTTTGCTCAGTTCGCTCGCGCGCTGATAACTACGGAATGCCCGCTCGAAATCCCGCACGTCGTCGAAGTATTTGCCGAGCGCGTAGCGCAGGTTAATCTCCTGGTGAGGCCGCAGACGCTGGCTCGCAATTGCCTCCACGGCCACCAGCCAGGACGCATCATTGCCGGTCATCTTGCGGCAGCGGCAGCTCCCGGCCCAGGCTTCGGGGGATTTGGGCGCAATCGCGATGGCACGCTTGAAAAGCTCTTCCGCCTGTGAGAATTGGCCGCGGTCAGTGTGAAGTTCGGCGAGGACGATAAACGCCGCGGCTGATTTCGGATCGATCTCCAGGGCTCTGCGGCAATGAGCTTCGGCTTCATCGTGGCGACCTCGTTGCCGCAGCAGGATGCCGAGGCTTGCGTACGCTTCGGCGTAATTGGACTTGAGAGCCAGCGCTCGCTGATAACTTGCCGCCGCCTCATCGAGTTGCCCGAGCTCGATGAGCACATGACCCAAATTGCAGTGCGCCTCGGCATAGTCGTGCCTTATTTCAAGCGCGCGGCGGTAGCTTGCGACGGCTGCATCGAGCTGCCCGAGTTCGCGCAGTGCATTGCCCAAGTTAGCGTGCGCTTCGGCATAGTTGGACTTGATTTGAAGCGCTTGGCCGTAGCTTGCGATGGCCGCATCGAGCTGCCCGAGTTCGCGCAATGCGTTGCCCAAATTATTGTGCGCCTCGGCCAATTCGGGCTTGCTTGCAAGCGCGCAGCGGTAGCTTGCGACGGCCGCATGGAGTTGCCCGAGTTCACGCAGTGCGTTGCCCAAGTTACCGTGCGCTTCGGCGAAGTTGGGATTGATCTGGAGAGCACGCCGATAACTCGCCACCGCTTCATCGCGCTGCCCGAGCGCGCGCAGTGCAGTGCCTAGGTCATCGTACGCCTCAGCGAAATCGGGCTTGATCTTGAGGGCGTGCTGATAGCTTGCCACTGCAGCGGTGAGTTGCCCTTGGTTTTGCCGTGCATTCCCCAAGGCGCGATGCGCCTCAGCATCAGCGGGCGTGAGTTGCGTCGCCTGCTGCAACACTTGCAAAGCATCCTTCCCCTGCATCAGGAGGGATATCCCCAATGCCTTCCAGATCACACCGTCATTCGGCTGGCGGTCCAACAGTGCGCGCGCGCTGCTTTCCGCTTGCGCATACTGCCCGCCATTGAAAAAGGCGATGAACTGGCGCATCTCTGCGGGCAAGGGCACTTGCACCTGCGCAGGGTGATCGCGCGCGACCGAGTCGCCGCGGCTACGCAAGGATCGCGCTGCGACTCGCGCGGATTGCTCTTGCCCACAGCATTTTTTGTACTTTCTGCCGCTGCCGCAAGAGCATGGCTCGTTTCGCCCCGGTTTCACACCTGCCCGCCTCGCCTCCGGCATTCAGATCGCTCTAGACTATCCTTCACGGCGGCTCACAGTCTTTCGTCCACTGCGTAGCTGGGGAACTCTACCGCGCCGATCAAGAAATCTCTTGATGCGATGCTGGGGTGCAAGCTGGCTCAGCCGCACGGCTTTTCCAAGGGGGTCCGATTGGGCAGCAGCGTCGCTTTCTTGCAGTCGGTCTTAATTGTGTGCGCGCAGAGTTTAAGCTAGTTCGTATGAAGCCTCGCGAAGGCCCGGAGCCGCTGCCGCGTGCCACACGCCGGCACGGCCGCTAATCGCATGAGCGCCCCCACCAGAGGATTCGACCTCGCGGTCGTGGGCGCTGGCATCATCGGATTGTCCTGCGCGCTGGCGGCTGCAAAACGCGGTATGAAGGTGCTCGTCATCGAGCGCGGCGCGCGTGCGAGCGGCGCCTCGGTGCGCAATTTTGGTCTCATCACGGTAACCGGCCAGGATCGCGATGCCCTGTGGCAACGCGCGCGCCGCTCGCGGGACGTGTGGCGTGGGGTGGCGAAGGCTTGCGGAATCCCGATCGTCAACCAGGGACTGTGGCTCGCCGCCCGTCGCGCGGAGTCCGCCGCCGTGCTCGAGGCGTTCATGCGTTCCGACATGGCGGAGGGCTGTGAGCTTCTGACGCCGTTGGCCGCGCAGCAACGCTGCCCACACCTGCGCACCTCGGCTTTGCAGGCCGTGCTATGGAGCCCGCATGAGCTGCGCGTCGAATCGCGCGATGCCATTCCAGCGCTGGCGGCATGGCTGCAAGGCGAGTACGGGGTGACGTTTTGCTGGCAGACTGCAGTGCATGCCGTGACACCGCCCAGGCTCGACACGTCGCAGGGCCCAAGGTTTGCCTCCGCGGCGGTAGTGTGTCCGGGCGACGACCTCGTAAGCTTGTTCTCGGAGCGGCTGACTGCCGCGCGCGTGGGTCGCTGTGCGCTGCAGATGCTGCGCCTGGAGAGCCCGGGGTTTGCATTACCCGGCACGCTGATGTCTGACCTGAGTCTGCTGCGCTATGGAGGCTTTGCAAGCCTGCCTGCGGCGATCGCACTGCGACGGCGGCTGGAGGCAGAGCAGCCGGAGTACCTGCAGCACGGCATCCACCTGATCGTCGCGCAAGGCTCTGACGGCAGTCTGGTCGTCGGCGACAGTCATCACTACGATACGCTCACTGAGCCGTTCGCCGACGAAGGTATCTACCAACTGATTCTTCATGAATACCAGGCCGTGAGCGGTGAGCCCGCGCCAGCCGTGCGGGAGCGCTGGATGGGCACCTATGCTGTGGCGCGCGACCGGGCGGTGCTGATCGACACGCCATCGCCCGGGGTCCGCTTGGTGGTCGTCACGAGCGGCGTTGGCGCATCGACCGGCTTTGCGATCGGCGAAGAAGTGATCAATGACCTTTTCAACTGAGTGAGCGCTTCCCCAATGACCGAGCCCATTCTTCTCACGCCCGGCCCTCTTACGACCTCGGCGGACACTAAGGCTGCGATGCTTTGCGACTGGGGGTCGTGGGACGGTGCGTTTAATGCGCTGACTGCTTCAGTCTGCCGCGATCTCGTTGATCTGGTCCATGGGCGAGACGAGCATGTGTGCGTACCGCTGCAGGGCAGCGGCACGTTTGCCGTCGAAGCCGCGCTCGGCACGCTCGTTCCCAGAGGCGCCAAAGTACTCGTGCCGGACAATGGCGCTTACTGCAAGCGCATCATGCGCATGCTCGGGTATCTGGGGCGCGAGGCCATCGTCCTCGCGCATGGCGAGCAAGAGCCGGCCGACCCCGAGCGCATCGACTCCGCTTTGAGTGCTGATCCCGCGATCACGCACGTCGCGCAAGTGCATTGCGAGACCAGTACCGGGATCATGAATCCGCTCTCGGAGATTGCGAGCCTCGTGGCCGCTCGCGGGCGCGCTCTGATCATCGACGCGATGAGCTCCTACGGTGCCATCCCCATCGACGCTCGCTCCATTCGCTTTGACGCTCTGATCGCGGCGTCCGGGAAGTGCCTCGAGGGTGTGCCCGGCATAGGGTTCGTGATCACCCGGCGCGCGGCGCTGGAGCGGGCTAGTGGCAACAGTGCATCGCTCGCCATGGATCTCGTCGATCAGTGGCGCTACATGCAGAGCACGGGACTGTGGCGTTTCACGCCGCCGACGCACGTGGTGGCCGCGTTGCGCGCTGCGATCGATCAGTATCAGATGCAGGGCGGCCAGCCGGCTCGGCTAGCACGCTACTCCGAGAATTGCGCTGCGCTCGTATCCGGCATGCGCGCGCTAGGGTTCAAGACATTCTTACCGGACGCCGTACAGGGACCCATCATCGTCACGTTTCACGCCCCTGCGGATCCGGCGTACGATTTCGGCGATTTTTATCGCCGAGTGCGCGAGCGCGGATTCATCCTGTATCCGGGCAAGCTGACGACTGTGGACACTTTTCGAGTCGGCTGCATTGGTGCAATCGGCGCTACCAGCTTGCGGCAGGCGATCAACGCCATCGCCGAGAGCCTGCGGGACATGGGAGTGCGCAACGTATCGCCGCGAGACTCAGTCCCCGCCTGCGCCTGACGCATGGGTGCGGCCGTGGGTTTGCCTGTGTGGGGCTTCGCGCGGCTGCGCACGGCAGTTACCTCACACCGCGACAGAGCTCCTCGCACGTGAGGCGCCATTGCGATGGCGATGGCCTTACTTTGGTAGAGTCGCTGCGATGCAATTTTTGACATATAATATATTGTATATCAAGTATTTAAAGAGTTTTATTCAATCCGATTCGAAGTCGATGCGCGTCTTCAAATTCTTGCCGACTTCAGATTTCAACGACCCAGAGGAGTGCTAATGTTTCGATCTTTCTCGGCGCGCGAGCCGACGATGCTGGCTTTGGCACAGCTTCATCGGCGCTGCCGCACGCGTTTGCGCGAAGCGGCGCGCGCACACTGCGGCGCCATGCACCTGCCATCGGAGTAACAGCTCTTGCCCACCCACATCACCGTAAACGGCCGCACCTACAAGTGGATGGAGCATCCGATTGTCGTTGTTTGTATCGACGGCTGTCAGTACGAGTACATCACAGCCGCTGTCTCTGCAGGCACGGCGCCTTATCTCGGCCGGCTGCTCGCCGGAGCGGGCACATGTGTCATCGCCGATTGCGTCATGCCCAGCTTCACCAACCCCAACAATCTGTCGATTGTGACCGGGGTTACGCCCGCGGTGCACGGCATCTGCGGCAATTATTTCTACGATCCGGATAGCGGTGAGGAAGTGATGATGAACGACCCGCGCTACCTGCGCGTCGGCACCATCCCGGCGGCATTTTCTGCCGACGGTGCGAAAGTGGCTGTGATCACGGCGAAGGATAAGCTGCGCAAACTTCTGGGTGAGGGCATGACGGGGATTTGCTTCTCCTCGGAGAAAGCCGACCAGGTGACGCTCGCCGAGAACGGCATCGAAAACGTGCTCGGTCTCGTCGGCATGCCGCTTCCTTCCGTTTACAGTGCGGCGCTCTCGGAATTCGTGTTTGTCGCTGGCGTGAAGCTCATGCAAAGCGAGCGGCCCGATCTGATGTATCTGTCAACGACGGACTATGTGCAGCACAAGACTGCCCCAGGGACGGCGCTCGCGAATGACTTCTATGCGATGATCGACCGCAATCTTGCGCGCCTCGACGAACTTGGCGCGACGATCGTGCTGACCGCCGATCATGGCATGAACGCCAAGCACGGCGCCGACGGCAAGCCCAACGTGATTTATCTGCAGGACCACATCGATGCGTGGCTCGGCAACAACCAGGCGCGAGTCATCTTGCCGATCACCGACCCGTATGTCGTGCATCACGGCGCGCTCGGCTCCTTCGCTCTCGTGTACGCGAGCGCGCCCGATACCGCACGCGCCCTCGCCAAAAGAATCGCGGCACTTCCGGGCATCGAGACGGTGCTGCCACGCGCTGAGGCGGCCGCGCGCTTTGAGTTGCCCGCGGATCGCATCGGGGATCTGGCGGTCGTCTCGCAGCGCGACACGGTCATCGGCACCACCCGCGCGCGCCACGACTTGTCGGGCCTCGATGTGCCGCTGCGCTCGCATGGGGGCACCACGGAGCAGAAAGTCCCGCTCATCGTCAATCGCCGGGTGGGCGCTCAGCCTGCGCATCGCTGGCGCAACTTCGATGCATTCGATCTTGCCTTGAATCTCGCCGGCCGCGCTGCGTAGGAGAGCCAATGTCCGCCAGAGCCATCCCAGCGAATGAGCGCGAGATCGTTCGCGAATCGTTGCGCATTGCAGGCGAGAAGGTGCGCCGAGATCGGATCATCGAGGTGCGTCACCCCTACAGCGGCGCTCTGATCGGCACGGTTCCCAAGGCGAGCGTCGATGACGTCCGGCGCGCGCTGCGCATTGCGCGCGCCTACCGCCCGGTGCTCACGCGCCATGCGCGCTACCAGATCCTGATGAGGGCGGGCGTCATCATCGAGGGCAAGCGCGAAGAGCTCGCGCGCCTCATCACGCTTGAGTCCGGCCTGTGCCTGAAGGACTCGCAGTACGAGGTTGGGCGGGCTTGCGATGTACTGCTGTTCGCGGCCAACGCGGCTCTCGTCGACGACAGCGAGGTCTTCTCCTGCGATCTCACCGCGCACGGCAAGCGCCGCAAGGTATACACCGTGCGCGAGCCGCTGCTCGGCGCCATTACCGCGATCACCCCGTTCAACCATCCTCTGAATCAGGTGATCCACAAAGTGGCCCCGGCGGTCGCCACCAATAACCGCGTCGTACTGAAACCGAGCGAGAAGACGCCCCTGACGGCGCTGGCGCTCGCCGACATCCTCTACGCGGCTGGCCTGCCCCCCGAGATGCTCTCGGTGCTGACCGGCGATCCGGCAGAGATCGCCGATGAGTTGCTGACCAGTGCGGACGTGGATCTCATCACCTTCACAGGCGGCGTGAGTGTCGGCAAGTACATCGCCGCCAAAGCCGTCTACAAGCGCCAGGTGCTGGAACTGGGGGGCAACGATCCGATCATCGTGCTCGAGGATGCGGATCTTGAGGAAGCGGCGAGCCTCGCGGCGAGCGGCTCCTACAAGAATTCCGGCCAGCGCTGCACCGCCGTCAAGCGCATCCTGGTCCAGGAGAGCATCGCCGCCCCTTTCACCGAACTCCTCCTCGAAAAGACCCGCGCCGTGCGCTACGGCGATCCCTTCGATCCCACGATGGATATGGGCACGGTAATCGATGAGGCCGCAGCACGATATTTCGAGGCCGTCGTCAACGAGGCGGTGGCCGAGGGCGCGCGGCTGCTGATCGGCAATGTAAGGCGCGGCGCGCTGTACTCGCCGACCGTACTCGACCGGGTGCGGCCCGAGATGAGACTCGTGCGAGAGGAAACCTTTGGCCCGGTGTCGCCCGTCATCTCCTTCGCCAGCATCGATGAGGCGATTCGCATCGCCAATGCAACCGCCTACGGGTTGTCCTCATCCGTTTGCACGAACCGCCTCGACCTCATCACGCGCTTCATCCAGGAACTGCACGTTGGCAGCGTGAACGTGCGCGAAGTGCCGGGCTATCGGCTGGAGATGACGCCCTTCGGGGGCATCAAGGACTCGGGGCTCGGCTACAAGGAGGGCGTATTGGAAGCCATGAAGAGCTTCTGCAACACGAAAACCTATTCACTGCCTTGGTAAGGCCGCGGGCGATGTCTGCGCCTTGCGTCTCGGCACGTTACGCGGCCGCCGCATCGCTCACCTGAAGCGCACTCCCTGGCGTGCGAGCTCCGACTGAAGCGCGCCAATGTTCACGCGATCAACCGCCTCATCGCGCTGCAGGGAGATGGCCGCCGCAACGCCTGCTCCCTGGCCACTCACGGTGCAACACATCATATTGCGCGCGGATGCGTGCGAGATGTCATCGCCGCCGATGCAACGCCCGGCAACCAGCAGCTGACCGACTCCCTTCGGCACAAGCGCCCGATAGGGCACGTGCCAGTAACGCCCCGTGGTCGGCAGAATCAAGATGCCGTAGCCGTCGATAAACTCCGGAAATATCCCGACCGCGTCGTCAAAGCGAGCTTGTTCGCGCACGTCGGTGCCGGTGAGGTTGTAGAGCGCATCGATCTTGCGCGTGTCGCGCACGCCGAGTGTCATGCCAAAGTTGCGTAGCTTCGCCTCTTCGCATCCGGGCATGAACTTGCGCAGCGCCTCGACCGCGTAGATGGCTTCGCGGCGTCCGCGCATCTCACCGCTCGCAAGATCATTGGGATCGGTGCCGTCGATCTGCGGGATGTGCACGAGATTCAGATAGGTAAGATCGCCCTGATCCGTAACGCTGCCCCAGGTGCCGGCAATCGTGCTCAGGTGCGCAGGAATGATGCCCGCCTCGAGCGCCTTCTTGAACGGCTTGCGCAGGAAGGGTGAAAAGAGCTTGTCCTCCTTGCCGGTCGTCTCGTAGTCCCATTCGTTGTTACCCGACCAGTCGGCGTAGGTTTGCGGGTCGGCTTTGACCGCCTCGATGAAGCGTCGCTTATTGACGCCGGACATCGAGAACATCACGGACACCGACATCATTTTTTCCTTCGGCGTCTTGTTGACGGGCGCACCCGCACGCGTTGCGATGTCGGCATCGCCCGTCGCATCAATGACCCGCTTGGCAAGAATCGCTTCGCGCCCGGCCTTGCTCTCCGTAATGACTCCGCGGATCGCACCGCCATCCATGATCGGCGCCACCCCGAGCCGGTGCAGCAGCGGCTTGACCCCCGCCTCCTCCACCAGTACATCGGCGACCCATTTGAACATCTCCGCATCGAGCGCGTGACTGATCGACTGCGGCTCCGGCATTGCCGCGCCCATCTCCTTCGCGCGATTCTCAAACTCGATGCCGATGCCTTCGCTGTCTACGGTGTGTTCGTGCCGATACCAGGCGAACCCCTCGACGCCAACCTGCGTGATGTTGCCGCCGAAGCAGCCGTTGCGATCGATGAGAGCGGTGCGTGCACCCGCGCGCGCCGCCGAAAGCGCCGCCGCAAGACCGCCGGGACCACTGCCGACAACGAGCACGTCGGTTTCCAGAACGACGTCCACGGAGCGGGCGGGCTCAGCGATTGTTTTCGTCATGAGAACTTACTGCTGTAAAGGGCAGGATTTTAAATCACAGCGGAGGCGACCATGGCGCCCTGCCCGCCCGACGTGCCTGCCCACGTGTGCCTTGACCACGGATCCAATTCGCTGCAACACGTGACGGCAGTGCGTCAATGGGCGGCGCGCAGCAGCGCCGCAGCTTCCTGCGCCATGACACTCGCCTCGTCAACCGGAATCACCTGTATGGCGGCCAGGCTTGCCGGCGCGGCAATATCGGCTGCAACGCCGCCACTGCAGGCGTTGGCTTGGGCGTCGAGCTGCACGCCCGCCCACTCGAGGCCACTTAGGATGCGACCCCGGATCGTCGGGCAGTTCTCGCCGATCCCGCCGCCGAACACAATCAGATCCGCTCCGCCGAGTTCGCTCAGGTACGCAGCCACATAGTGGCGCGCTCCCCGGCAGAACACGGCTATCGCGAGCGCCGCTTGCGCATCCCCGCGATCCTCTGCGGCGAGAAGCGCGCGCATGTCTGCGCTGCTGCCCGAAAGGCCGAGAAGGCCACTTTCCTCATTGAGCGCCTGGCGCATCTGCGCTGCGGACATGCCGGTGCGTTCCATCACATAGAGCAGCGCCCCCGGATCCACATCACCCGAGCGTGTGCCCATCACCAGTCCCGCGAGCGGCGTGAAGCCCATGCTGGTGGCAATGGCGCGCTCGCCGCGCGTTGCGGTCACCGAACATCCGCGCCCAAGCTGCAGGCTGATGACGCGCTCACTATGCACTCCACTCGCCAGTCGCCCGCGCGCCGCCTGACATAGATAGCGATGCGCGATGCCGTGGAAGCCGTAGCGGCGCACCCCAAGTTCCTTTGCCCAGTGCACCGGCACCGCGTAGCGATAGGCGGCCGGGGGTAGGTCGGCGTAATAAGCCGTGTCAAACACACCGATGGCCGGCACCTGGGGACCCAGCCGCGCGCGCACCGCGGCGATGACCGACAGAGCGGGGGGATTGTGCAGCGGAGCAAGTGTGTTGAGCTGCGCGAGGGCTGCAAGCTCAGCATCTCCGAGCCGCGTCGACGCGCGAAAGAGGTCAGCGCCGTGAACGATACGGTGCACGCTCGCGGCGACGTCGGCAAGCGCATCGCCACCCGGCAATCTGACGCTCGCCAGCCAGCTGAGAACAAAGTCCGCCGCTTGCGCCGGTGTGCGAATCGGTGCGTCAGGAGGCCGTATGGGCGCGGCGCTGTGCAGCTGCAACAGTCCCGAGCCGTCAGCCGCATCTTCGAAGGCGCCGTCGTACAGACGCCGCATCGGACCGCGCTCGGGGACCTCCACGAGAGCGAACTTGAGCGAGGAGCTGCCGCTGTTGAAAACTAGAATCCGCATGGGCCGGCCCTGCCGTGAACCCGCCCATCGCCGGGGCGCGCACGCGCAGCACTCCTCATGGCGCGGTGGCACGCACGCCTGACACGCGGCGCAGTGCAAAGGCCGCGAGCAGTACGAGCACGCTCACGCATCCAAACAGCAGCGGCGCACGCTGCTCGGGAATGAAGGCCATGGAGAACACGATCGCGAGCATTGCGCCGATCGCCACGTGCGTGAGGTAGGGAAATCCCCACATGCGCATCCGCAACCGCTCCGGCCTCTCGCGCTCGAGCCGTCGGCGCAGTTGCAGCTGGGAGATCGCAATCAGCACGTAGACGAAGATTGCCACCGTGCCGTAAGAGTTGACCAGGAACGCGAAGACCCGATCTGGAGACACGTAGCTCATCACGACGGCGGCATAGCCGAATGCCGTGCCGGCAAGGATCGCAGCCGACGGCACGCCGCGCGCATCGAGTGACGCGAAGAGACGGGGCGCGTCCCCGTGCCGGGCAAGCGCCATCAGCATGCGCGATGAAGCGAAGAGGCCCGAGTTCAGAGCCGAGAGCACGGCAGTCAGGATGACGATGCTCATGGCGGTAGCCGCCGCCGGCACCCGCAGCGCTTCAAGCACGCTGACGTAGGGTCGCTCCATCCGCACCGCGTCGTTCCATGGCAGGATCGCCACCACCAAGAATATCGAGCCGACGTAAAACGTTAACACTCGCCAGATCACCGATTGCATCGCCTGCGCCACGGCGCGCTCCGGTTCGGCCGACTCTGCTGCCGCAACGGTAACGATTTCGGTACCGAAATAAAATCCGGTCGCCGCCACGGCACCCGTCAGCACGGGCACGATGCCATTGGGCATGAAGCCGCCATGGCCGGTCAAATGCGCAACGCCACGCACTGCGCCGGGCCAGGCGCCGACGACAAACAAAACGCCCGCGCATAAAAACAGCACGATCGCGACCACCTTGATAGATGCGAACCAGAATTCGGCCTCGCCGTAGGTACGCACGGAAAGCAGGTTCACGATGCTGAAGAGCGCCACAAGCAGCAGTGTCAACTGCCACGGCGGGGCGTGCGGCCACCAGTGTCCGAGCAGCTTCGCGCCCGCCACCGCCTCGAGTGCAACGACGATCACCCAGAAGTACCAGTACATCCACCCGGTGAGAAATCCGGCGAGTTCGCCTAACGCCAGGCGGCTGTATTCATAGAAGCCCCCGACGGCCGGGTAGGCAACCGCCATCTCGCCGAGCATCCGCATCACGAGCACTACCAAGATGCCGGTGATGGCAAACGAGAGCACTGCCGCGGGTCCCGCGGAGCTGACGACGACTCCGCTGCCAACGAACAGCCCCGCGCCGATCACGCCGCCGAGCGCGATCATCTGCATGTGACGCACTCGCAACGAGCGGCGCAGGGTGTGCGGCGTTGCTGTCATGGAGAGGATTTAGGCTTCGACCGCATGCACGAGTATCAGACGTAAGTCTTGTATTTCTCGAGAAAGCGTACCGGCTTTGAGAGCGCGTCGCGCCGGAACGGATCGCCCAATTCCTGGGTCACCATGAATTCGAGCACCGTGGTCTTGCCTTGCGCCTGCGCCTGCGCCGCTGAGCGCAGCGCGCTGCTCACATCGGCGAGGCGTTCGACGCTCACCCCTTCGCAGCCGAAGGCGCGCGCGACTCCCGCCCAGCTCGGGTTTTCCAGATTTACGCCC
>Ga0209624_10002199_pt1 | contig 14574 bp, 14 predicted proteins | sample JacPinW_OM2H0_O1_FD_188565 | JGI IMG/M metagenome (GOLD analysis project Ga0209624, IMG submission 188565) | Forest soil microbial communities from Algoma, Ontario, Canada - Jack Pine, Ontario site 1_JW_OM2H0_O1 (SPAdes) (version 2) | ecosystem: Environmental > Terrestrial > Soil > Boreal...
TGGGTCAGAGATAGGCACGGGGCGAGGAGAGGTCCGTGAAGTATTTTCTCTACATCGCAGGGGCCGGGCTGGCAGCCTTTGGGCTGGTTGACATACTGCACGCTCTTGACCTGATGGGGGTGCCCAAAGCGGCGAGCAGAACACCGTTGCCCTCGTAACCGCCGCGTCGACGCAGGCGTCGGCATTGCAGGAAATCGCCCTTGGCGTCCTTATAACTGGGGCCGCCGCGATCCTTGGAGCGGTTCAGACCGGCTTGAAACGCCTACTCGCAATCCTGTGAACGACACCCGTCCTGTGCGCACTCCTCGAGTCTCGCGCGCGCGTCAGATCGGCGTGAGTTTGCGCCTGCGTAGGCGAGCGAGCCAGCCGAGTCCAGCGAAGCTCGTGAGCGTCATCGCCCAGGTGGAGGGTTCGGGAACTGTGCCGTTACTGAACGAAAAGCTAGACCCAGTATTTCTTTCGATACGATCTTCTGCGGTAAATCCTCCCGGGTCCGCGTTAAAACATACATTGCCTTGGCAAAGGCTAAGTTGTCCAGCAGCATCGAACGATCCATCCGAATTCAGACCCCCCTCGAAAGATAATCTTGCCGGCGGCGGCGAGAATTCGGTCCCCCCGAGCGTTAAAAAGTTACCTATGTCCTCTCCGCTGCTCGAATAGATAGTATATTGGAATGAGACGAAAATATCGCTGGTGGGTATATCCGTGCCGTACACGTAGTTGTCGGTAAGTGTGAGAACGCCGATCGATGTCGTGTCACTACAAGTATTATCAGAGCACGGGACAATGCCAATTGTCTCGCCTTGGCCGCTGAAATCGAAAATTATATTGGCGCTTGCACTTTCAGGCCAAAGTGTGGTCTCACCCAAGAGATAGACGGCGGTGAAAATGGCGAGTCCGAACGACTTCCAGTGCGACATGAGAGACCCTCCCTGCGACCCTCAGCACGCCTGCCACGCCCTCATGGCTGAGCTTATGGCCTTTTGCCGCCTTAGCGATGGGTTTTAGCGCTTTCCCTTGCACCCGTCGCGCACGATTTCGTGAATGCCCGCGGAAACACGCCCACGTACACGCGTGCGCGGTGGTTCTACCAATCTTTATACTTTCATGTAGCTTCCAATAGCCCCAAGACTTGCCCCAATCCGCGCTCTTCGCACGCGCGCGAAGACGCACCCCCCAGCGGCGCGCGCTTGCTGCCCGCCCGACTTTCGTCTGGATATTCCGGGGCCGCCCGTCAGGTCCACGTCAGGTCCACGGGTGTCCTCGTCAGTGTCTCCCAAGCGGATCTAAGGTTCCCCTCCACATCCTGACGAAAGCCGCCGCCTTGCCACATATCCATGACCAGCGTGACCGTATTCGGACCGCTTTCGGAGGCGGTGCGAACGTGGGCGGGATTTATCAGCATAGGCTTCTTGTCGTGCGGGTTGATGAAGGCCACGAACTTGGCTGACATTGGGCATTTCCTCCTTGAAATGGGCCAGTCCACGATGCGAGACGGCCCATGTCAACGCACCCCACGGCTGGCGGCTCCAAGGTAGGGGGCGGCGACAAGCCGACCAGCGGCCCGCTATGGCGACCGTAGCGGCGAGTTCGGCACGTTGCGCCGGACGGCGAGTCCGCCGAAGCCCCGCTCAAACATTGCGCTTGCATTTTCCCCTTACGAGCGTTAGGGGATTCTGCAAGGAGACTCCAATGTGTCGCAACTTCGTCGCCTACTACCGAGTGAGCACCGCCAAGCAGGGCGCGTCCGGCCTTGGACTCGAAGCGCAGGAAGCCGCCGCCACAGCTTTCATTGCTGGCAAGCGAGCCGATGCGAAGCTCCTGAAGTCCTACACCGAAGTGGAGTCCGGCAAGAGTGACGATCGGCCCGAATTGGCTAAGGCGCTCGAGCATGCTCGCCTCACTGGCGCGACACTTTTGATTGCCAAGCTCGACCGACTAAGCCGGGACGCGCATTTCCTACTCGGCTTGCAAAAGGCTGGAGTCTCGTTCGTCGCCGCCGATATGCCGGAGGCCAACGCCTTCACTGTCGGAATCATGGCCCTGGTCGCGCAGCAAGAGCGAGAGGCGATCTCCCGGCGGACCCGTGAAGCTCTGGCCGCCGCTCGCGCTCGCGGCGTCAAGCTCGGCTGTCCGAACGGCGCGAAGCATCTGCGCCAGTACGGCAACGGCCTCGCCGTGAAGGCGCTCAAGGCTGCAGCTGGCGAACGAGCGAGCGGACTATCCTCGACGATCGCCGGGCTCAAGGCCGAGGGCGTATCGTCCGCCAACGCAATCGCTGGCGCACTCAATGCCCGGTCGATTGCAACGCCGCGCGGAGGCAAGTGGACGGCCCGGAGCGTATTGAACCTGACTGCGCGGCTGTCATAGTGCGTTGCGGAGGAAGCTAATGTCCGACTGGAAGATTTTCTACCGAGACGACCACGGCCGGGAATTCCAATCGACCCATCAAAGAGAGTCGCAATCACCGCCGAGCAGGACAGGAAGGAAAGGGGAGACAGCCATGATTCGCAGTTGGATTCTTCTAAGCGCGATCTTTGCAACGTTCGGCGTCGCGCTCGCCGGTTGTGCGGCGACCCCTTTCTCCCCCGGTTACTACGCCGGTGGCTATCCCTACGGAATCAGCGGCTACTATTGCGGCGAGTGGCGGGTATGGCCGGGGGCATCGTGTATCGATCCACGGGCCGCCTATTAAACCGAGGCGGGGCCAGCCCGCTCGAGACTCATGGCCGAGTAGGATTACCTACATTCGGATGGGGTGTTTAAAGGTCGAGGTCCGCACTGCGATAGCCGGCCCCGCGCGCATGCCGGGGCAAAACTTACGGCAGCTCCACTCGCTAGTCGGATACGCCGCTTGGCGACGCAAGTACGGGGCCGCTCATGGCGGGATTGCGGCGAGCAGCTCGGGCGGCCCTAGGAATGCCCTAGGACAGCCTCGAGCGGCCCCGCGGCCAACCTACATCTCACTGCGCTAGAAAAGCCGCCGGCGGCGATCGTCGGGCCAGATGCCCCGATGGGCGCGGTCTCGAGGAGCGGATTATGCAACCCGAGCGCGGGGTCACAAAGCTCGTTTCTCTGTGACAAATAGTGAACATGGACTAGGTAGAACTACCGATGCCTGGCTGTGCCGTTTAACTGATAAGATGATGGCAATTGTTGACAGCGATCACATACAAGCCGGTCGATTCTAGCACGTTCGTCTCACGCTCATGGGCGCTTAAATGTTGGTTTACGAGGATAATTTCGGCTTCTCGAACATCAGCGAGCCAGGGGAGAGGGCATTCTTTGACTTCGTACGGCGTCAAAGCGTATTGACGGCTTGCGAGCGTTGCGAACGGCCAGTCCGGCTCATTCCGCCGAAAACCTTCTGCGCTACCTGCGTATCTGCGCTCGAATATGGCGCGCCGGCCTCGATGAAAGAATATGGCAGTCAGGAAACGCTTCTGGACTCTGCTCGCCCGTCGTGAGGGGCGCTTTCTTCCCGAGTTCGGCAGCTTTGTGCGTGGCGACGTTATCGTCAAAATGAGCGAATTGCGGCGCAAGGGAGTTCCTCGCAGCGACCTCAAGATTATTGCGTCAGATCCTGATCTGGCTGCAATCACAAAGGACGTTGAAGCGCTGAATGTTGCTTAATTAGCAGGGAGGTTGTCGCCACCTTCAATTGCTGTGATATCCCGCCGCATCGCTGAGCGCAGTGTTTGGGAACAATGCCGCGCTGTCCGCCGAGTCGGTCGCACGACGGCAGCGCAAGCCACGGAACAAGCCCGACGGCACCGAGTTTTGGGGCGGGTGCCCGTCTCGATCTCCCACGAACACGGGCACCCGTTGGCCCCGCGCGGACGCCTAGCCTGCACGGGGCCAATTCCTCGGAGGAGATAGCGGAGATCGCGCCCGCGCCGCCAGGGCGTCAAATCAAATTATGGTGACAGCGACCCGGACCCCCGCGGCGGCCGAAGCCGCACGCCACCGTCCGGCAGGAATTCGACGCCCGCAGCCTCCATCGCCTCGCGAATCGCGATGACCGTACGCTGATGCAGCCGCTCCCCCTTTTCCAGGCGAGAGACAGTGTCCGGGCTGACGACGGCCCTTGCCGCAAGCTCCCGCACGCCGATCCCGAGGGCAGCGCGTGCCATTTTGCATTGTGTCGCGTCCAAATTTGCTGGCGCCATCCACACCCCCGGCGAGCTAGTCATTGCCTCGGAATTCACCAATAGCGCTGGAGGAGAACGTAAAAAACCGCGATTGCAAGCAATGCGACAAACCCGGCCGGCGCAACGGCGGTGCGGCTGAGAATAGTACAGCACCGCGGGCAAGTGCTCGCGTTAGCTGAGATCATAGCGCCGCACGCCCGGCATGACGTCATTCTGGCCATGACGCTCCCGCGCCGACCGCCATTCGTTCACCGGATCACGGTACGGCATTTGCATCGACGTTAAGTGGTTTGGCGTTGGATTGCAACTCGCAGGTTGCGGCCAGCCGCTCGAGCGCGATGACCGAGCGGAAGGGCTGCGCATTGGCCACAGGACGCCCCATCCGACCCGGCGGCTACCTACACGGCTTACGGCGCTTGAAAGCTGTTAGCGGGCAGGAACGGCCAATGAGTATTACGGTCTCCAATTCGTTCCCCCGGTCATTGGCGTCCCAGAGCCTTCGACGTGGGCGACGTTGCTTCTTGGCTTCGTAGGTCTTGGCTTCGTGGGGTATCGCCGTCGTTCGCTCTCGGTGGCCTGACAACACCAGAGAAATCCGTCGCCTGGCGGTCTTTTCTCTTTGATGAACTTGCGCGCGGCTATGCCCAGCGTCCCCTTTACGTCGATTCGCGACATCGACTCGACGTCTCGATTGCGCAAATAGCGTCGTTCCCGATCGCACGGTGACGGGTCAAGTCGACTTCTGACAGGGATTCAACTGAGGCCCCGCGTCTGGCGACCCTGACTGACCTTGCCCTCTTCGATTTCGGCCGACATCATGCGCCCTCAGCCGCCACCCGCAGGATAACGTCGCTCCAGCTCTCGCCCGGCCGTGCAGAGCCCTGAGCGGGTCGACCATCGCTGCCTCGACTTGGATGAAGCATTGGTCCCGATCGCGCTGCATGAGCCACCTTGCCGCGCCGTTGGGCAATGTCGAGGCGGCGGCGCCACATTTCGTGGCGCGACGCAGCCGCTGCTGAGGGCCACCGCACACGACGCGCCCGGCCGATGCCGCACGTTGTGAACAGAGGCGCCACATCGGACCTCTCAGTCTCGCGTTCCGATCTCGACATCGATCGGCAGGTTCAGTTCGATGAGGCGGGCCTGCAGCAACGACACGGTCAGGTCATCGTGCAGTTCAACCCAGGTGTAGGAGTTGCCTGGAGACCCCCCGAACTCCTGGAAGATGATCTTGGCCCCACGAATCAATGCAAACAAATATTATTTTTGTACGCCCTTTGTTCTCTACAGCATGACCGAATTATGAAATCTTGGTAAGGTCGCGCGGTGTGCGCTCCGCGGCGGATAGCTGCGCGGCGATTTCCTTCAGCAGCTGGCGGCTACTCGTTTTCAGCAGAACATGGGGTGCTGATAATCGCTGATTGCGCGAGGCGAGTCCCTGATTCTGCGATATTCTTTCCCTGCTCGGGTGGCTCTAATTTCCCTGTTCCTGCGCGCAGGGAATTCTTCGACAAGCCATTGATTTAATGGCGGGAAATCGCCAAAGGTTTTCGCCTCTCGGGCGTTTTCGCTTGAAATTCCCTGTTCTTTCCCTGTTACCAGGGAAATCCAGCCATGGAGACGGGTTCCACGAGACTGCGTGTACCACCAGCCAGTCCGGGAAACCGACACGGATTCCGGGATGACAAAAGCCCTTTTAGCAGACTCCGGCTGGACGGTCCCATACAACGCACTTCCTCGCGCGTCTTGCCGAAAGTCTCCAGCCACAAATTTCCTTTTCCAAGGTTGCCGTTTGCTACGTGTCCACCGCGCCCGATTTCGCAATCGCGGAGATCTTCGCTATCGATATCCCAACCGCCGAACCGGAGTTCGACTGCTTAACCCGGATCGCGCTCGAAGCTCCGAGAGACTGGTGATACAGCTCGAGAGATCAACGGATGCGGTCGCCCGAATCCTTGTCGAAGACGTGGACGCTCGTCTCAGCGAAATCGACCCCGATCGGGGCGCCATCCCGCCGGTCGAAGGACTTGTCGGCCTTGACCGTCATCGTGCCGCCATCGACCCGGCAGGTGACCAGGGCGTGGTCGCCCATAAGCTCGGTCGCATAGACCTCGCCGACGATCTTGCCTGCATTCGGCTCTGTGACCTTGCAATCCTCCGGGCGGACGCCGGCGACCGCGCGAGGTTGCGAAACGCGCGTCTTGGTCCCGAAGCTGCCGGCCGGGCCCAAGAAGCGGCCGTCGGCAAGCTCGCCCTCGAATAAGTTCATCGGCGGCGATCCAATGAAGCCGGCGACGAACAGGTTGGCGGGCGCATTGTACATATTGGCCGGCGTGTCGAGCTGCTGCAGCACGCCTTTCTCGAGCAGCGCCACGCGGTGAGCGAGCGTCATTGCCTCGATCTGGTCGTGCGTCACATAGAGGGTGGTGATGCCGAGCTGATGCTGCATGTGTTTGAGCTCGGCGCGCATGTAGCCGCGGAGCTTGGCGTCGAGGTTGGATAGCGGCTCGTCCATCAGGAATGCCGCCGGGCGGCGTATCATTGCGCGAGCGAGCGCCACTCGCTGGCGCTGGCCACCCGAGAGCTGCCGGGGATAGCGATCGAGCAGCATGTCGAGCTGCACCTGCCGCGCCACGTCCCCGACCGCCGCCTCGACCTCGGCTTTCGGCTGGCCGCGCACCGTCAGCGGATAGGCGATGTTGGCGAACACCGTCATATGCGGGTAGAGCGCGTAGGACTGGAACACCATCGCGACGTCGCGATACTTCGGCAACACGTTGGTGACGTCGCGATTGCCGATGCGGATTGAGCCGGACGAGACCTTCTCGAGGCCGGCGATCATGCGCAGCGCCGTCGTCTTGCCCGAACCGGACGCCCCGAGCAGGACGAGGAACTCTCCGTCCTGGACTTCGAGATCCAGCCCCTTGACCACCTCCACCGACCCGAAAGACTTATGGATATTCTCGAGCCTCACCCGCATCGGCGCTATCCTTTGACCGCGCCGACGAGCAGACCCCGCGCAATGTGCTTCTGAAGGAAGGCGGCGATGACGATCACCGGCGCTATCATGATGACGATCAGCACCGACATGTACCACCATTGCGGTCCGCGCGTCGTATTCTGCGCCGCAACGAGCACCGGCATGGTCTGAGCTTTCGCGTTGGTGAGGAAGAGCGCGAGCAGGAACTCGTTCCAGGCCAGGATGAACACGAGCATGAAGGTTGCGGCGAGGCCCGAGCGTACCAGCGGCAGCGCAATTGTGAAGAACACCCGGAACTTCGAAGCGCCGTCGATCTCCGCGCTCTCCTCGAGGTCGAGCGGCACGCCGGCGAAGAAGTCGCGTGTCAGCCAGACGACGATCGGCAGGTTGACGCCGGTATAGGTGGCAATGAGCGCGAATTTCGTGTCGAGCAACTGGAGGTGCTGGAACATCACATAAATCGGCAGCACCGCGACGATCGGCGGCATGATCCGGTTCGAGATCATCCAGAACTCGATGTCGTTGTTGCCGATCGCCGCCTTGAAGCGCCTGACGAACGTGCCAAGCGCTAGCAGGAAGAGCGCGAGCGCGATCGCGCCTGCGGCTTGCCAAGGGACATGCAGGGCCGCGACCGCGACGATCACCGCGATCAGAAGCACAAGGAAGGTCACGATCGCGGCCAGCTTGACCTGGAAACGGATGCGCACCAGCGCATAGGCCGCAAGCGCGCCAACGAGCAGCGCCAGCATTGTGCTCGAGAGCGTCACCACGATCGAGTTGAGATAGGGGCCAAGCGTGTTGTTCTGCAAAAGCATGAAGTTCCAGGCGTCAAGCGTCGGCTTGAAATCGACGAACGGTATGTAGAAGGGTCCGCTGTCGACCTCGACCTCGACCTTGAACGACGTCACCAGCACCCAGTAGAGGGGGAAGAGGACAACGAGCGTCCATACGCCGAGGATGGCGTAAACCAGGATCTTCGTCGGCGCTGACATCTCTTCGAGGCTTTTCGCCTCGAACAGACGGCGCATGAGGCCGCGGGATTCGACCGCGCCGCTCACTGATGTCTCCGCGTCCCGCGGACCACGTAATTGAAGAACGACACGCAGGTGATCGTGGAAACGAACAGCAGCAGATAGCCGATCGCCGCGGAGCCGCCGAGGTCCTGGGTCCGCCAGGCGATGAAGGAATGCAGCGTCATCGATTCCGTCGCCAAGCCAGGGCCGCCCGCGGTCAGAACGTTGGGGATGTCGATGATCTTGAACGCCTCGATCAGCCGAATGAGGACCACGGTCGCCGCGATCGGCGCGATCGCTGGCCAGGTGATGTCGCGGAAGATCTGGAAACCACTCGCCCCGTCGAGCCGGGCCGCCTCAAGCTGGTCACGCGGCTGGTTCTCGATCGCGGCAAGCAGCACGATGAACATGAACGGCGTCCACTGCCAGGTGTCGCCGATCAGCACCATGAGCCGCGCCGACCAGGCTTGGTCCGCCCAGGACCACGCGCCGAGTCCGAGCGCCGCGCTCAAGGGCGCGAACGGCCCCTTCTGCATGTCGGCGAGCATACGGAACATGTAGGCGACGCCGACGGGCGTCACCATCAGCGGAATGAAGAACACGACCCGAAAGAAGCTGCGTCCGCGGATCGGCTGCGCGCAGAGAAGCGCAAGCCCGAGGCCGATCGCGAATTGCGCCGTGACGCCGAAAAGGACGTAGAGGCAAGTCGTGAGCAACGTGCCCTGGTAGGCCTTCTGAGGCAGCGTTGCGAGCAGCGCCAGCACGAGCCCGGTCGCAAGCGCAATGGAGATGAGCCTCCCAATGAAGCCAAGCACGGTGAATTCCGTCCTGACATAACGGATAAGCCAATAAAGGACGGCCACGGCAGAGACGGCGAAAGCGATCCACCCGGACGTCTCGATCGGCTTCAACGTGCCGATGAGATGATATTGTTGGGCCCCGAACAGCAGCCGTTTATAGTTGTAGAGGCCGAGGAAGGTCAGCGTGAAGCTGCCGCCCGCGAGCGCGAAACGGCAAAGCGATAGATAGACCGAAACGATCAGCGGGAAGATCGCAAAGCAGAGGAGGATGATCACCGCCGGCAGCACCATGATGCGGCCCGAATGGCGGTCGATCCATTCGTCGCGGGTCTCGCGCGCCTGAACTTCGGTCGGCGCTGCCTGAGCTAGGGTCATTTGTCCTTAAGACGTTTCCGGCTCTCGGCGCGCTATTCTCGCTGACGATGCGGTTTAAGGTGGATAACGGCTTCCCGGCGCGCCGCGACGCGCCGGGAAGAACGGGAGCGCACGTCAGCGCTGTACGCCGAGCGAACCCTTGTAGAATTTAAGCTGGCTGTCGACGCCGATCTGCTCGTTGAGGTCGTTCCAGCCGTCAAGCACGGCCTTGACCGTCTGCTCCTTGTCGATCTCACCGGCCAGGTAACGCGCGATCGCCTCGTCGAGCACCACTTGCTGATATTTCTGGTTCTGCGGAATGCGCAGGTCGAGAATCATGTTCGGACTGTCGAGGCTGTCCTTGATCGCGCCGAGATAGCTGTCCCCCGCCACCTTGCTCATTCCCGCCTTCTTCCAGGTATCGTTATACGTGAACTGGGACGTGCGGTAGGGATTGAAGCCGGTCGCGCCGATGGTCACGTCGACGTCCGACTGGGCTGGCTGCCCCATGTAGGACAGGAAGGCGTAGGCAGCGTCCTTCACCTTGTCCTTGGCCTTGACATTGATGCCGCCGCTCCAACCGCCGAACGCGGCATAAGGCGAATGGTTGACGCCGTCGATGGCGTACGGGCAAGTGTCTTTGGTGCAAGCCTCGAGCTTGCCGGTCGCCCAGTTCAGCACTTCCTTCGAGCCAGGGGTGATGACGGAGCCGGTCTTGTCGATAACCCTCGAAGACTTGGGGTCGATCGCCAGCACCCCGACGTCGCCCCAATCGAGGTTAAGCGCGCACTTGCCGGACACGAACAGCGGACGCGTGTCGCTAACATCGAGGTTGAGCTCGTCCGGCGGTCCATACTTGCCGGACTCCTTCAGGAAATCGAGCGCCTTGCGAAAGGCCTCGTTGTCGATGAGCGGCTTCATGTCCTTGGTGTCGAAGAAAGTTCCCTCGCTTGTTCCGTTCGCCTGAACCATCGAGCCGGTGACGTCGGTGATGAACCAATAGCTCTGGGCGTTACGCTTCTTGGCGATGCAGGAGCCGTAGATCTTGGTTCCGTCGACCTCTTTGCCGTTCAGCGCCTTGGCGACCTCGAGGTATTCGTCCCAGGTTTTCGGAGGCTTCAGGCCCGCTTTGTCCAGCACGTCCGTGCGATAGTAGAGCATGTGGAAGTCGCCATCGAGCGGGACGAGATAGATCTTGCCGTTGTAAGTCGCCGAAAAATTACGGAAGAACGGGCCAATCTGGTCCCAATCGATGTTCTTATCCTTGGCGATGCGAGGCCCCAGTTCCTCGAGATACCCGCCGGATACATAATCGACCATCCACTGCGGCGCGAACACCGCAGCGTCGACCGAGTTGGTGCCGCTCGCCCAGTCGGTCAGCACCTTCTGGTACAGGTCGGAGAACGGAACCGCGATGATGTTGATCTTCGCGCCGGTTAGCTTCTCGAATTCGGGGGCGCGCCGCTGCAGCGGTTCCTGGATCGCCCCGGTCTGCGTCATCAGGTTAACCGTGACGCCGTCGAATTCTCCGGCTTGGGCGCCTATCGACGAAACGATCGCGAACATCACGCCTGCAATCGCCGTCGATATGCTCAATATCTTCGCCATTTTCAGCTTCCTCCCAGTATCGTCGTTGCCGCGCGCTTTGGTACCTCGTTTCGCCACCTCGCGAGGCGCCCACGCCGCGGCGTGCACGCCAGGCTCCCGGTCAATCGAGTGGGCGATTGATAAAAAACTATACTGGCGGCTCGCTCGGCGCGTCAACGCGCCACAAGACGGGCGGCGAGGATCAGGTCCTGGGTTCCGCGCGAGGTAGTCCTACCACGGAGACCAAGGCGCTGGACTGCGTGGTTGGGAGGATGGGAACCATGCCGCAGCCGCACCGTTTTGCCGTCGCCGCGCTCGGCGAACTCGTCATTGACCTCATCCCGACGCGCGGAGCTGACGGGGGAGCCTGCCTCGCGCCGAAGCCAGGCGGCGCGCCCGGACGTCGCGGTCGGGTTGCGCGTCTCGGCGGCCTCGCGGCGATCCTGGGCAAGGTCGGCGACGACGCCTTCGGGCAGCTCTTGATCGAGACGCTGACGGCGAACGGCATCGCGACGGAGGGGTTCTCACGACCCGCGAGAGCAATACCTCGCTGGCTGAGGTGACGGTCTCGCCTGACGGCGAGCGCGAGTTCCTCATCTATCGCAACGGCTCGGCTGACTCGACTTACGCGCCCAGAGAAGTTGCGACGGATGTCATTCGGGCAACGCGGATCCTCCACGTCGGCAGCCTATGGCTCGGCGAGCCAATTTGCGGCGCCGCACAACGCCATGCTGTGCAGATCGCCTTTGAAGCGGCCATTCTTGTTCCTTTTGACGTCAATCTACGGCCTCGCTTCGGCGGAACGCCGAGGAGATGCGCGCGGTGGCGCTCGAAGCGGCGGAGGAGGCCGATATTCTGAAGGTCAGCGCGGCGGAGCTTGCGCTGATGGCGGGGACGCCAGATGTCGAGGAAGGAGTTGCGCGGCTCTCACCCCCGCGGCGGCGCCTCATTGCCGTCATATCCGGCCCCGGCTACGCCTTGCTCGCCTGGCACGGGCGTCGGGTCCGCATCCCCGACTTTGCAGTCAAGGTCGTCGACACGGTCGGCTGCGGGGACGCCCTCATGGCGAGCCTACTCGTTGATCTTGGGGCCTCAGAGGCTGACCTCGCCTCGGAGGATGGCCTCGTCCGTCTTGGCCGAAGCGCCGTCGCCGCAGGCGCGCTCGCAGCGAGAGCCGCAGGCGCGATGGATGCGCTGCCGACGGCGGCCCAACGCGAGGCTTTTCTACTCGCTGCTGACTCAGTCTAACGCATTGAGCCACGGCCACAGGGATCGGTTCGAGTCGTAGAGCTCGCCGAAGAGCTCCGCGTAGCGCAGATAGCGGTCGCACCAAGCAGGATTGGGCAAGATTCCATCACGGAACGAGACAAATCGCCTGCGCGCTTCCTTCCAGTCCGCGACCGCGCCGACAGTAACGCCGCAATCATCGCGCAGCCCGCAACGCCTGCCTCCGCTTGGGCGGGAACAACTATCGGGCGGTCATGACGCTGCCTCTTACTTCAAGCCACAGGCCGTGCTCTCCGCCGGCCGCCGCGACGATCGAATCGATTGGACCGCTCTTATGCTCGAGAACGGTGAGACTGCGCCTCGCTGCGAAGGCGACGCCTTCCATCACCCCGCGATGAAGATGACCTGCGTTATGCCCGCTCGCGAGCCCAAAGAACTCCCCGCGGGGCTTGGCGTCGCCGCCGAACCGCTCGCCATTGAGATACGGCAGGAGCAGAAGGCGATCGGATCCTGGCGGGGCGGCTTTGGCCATTGCGACGATGGCGGCGTAGTCGACCTCGTTGTTGTGGAAGACGCGGCGCGCCCAGCCATCGCGTCGCCGCCCGCGTCGAGGATGGTAAACGCACCCCACGCGCCATTGGCTGTCCGCATGTTCGTTACGACGGGATCTTGCAACGGCTGCAAACTGTGGGCCGTGATTAGCGTTGACGTGCCGGTAATGTCAGAGCCGCGGTGTTCGGGCGACACGCCGGATCCCAGCAACGTAGCGGCGAAGTGGCTCGTGCTCACTGCGACTGGAGTTCCCGCGAAAGGCCTGTATCCGCGGCTTTCGGCGACACGGCCCCGAGGAGGACGTGCGCCGCCCGGACCTGGGGAAGAATCCGGCCATCGACGCCAAGAAGAGAGGTGAGCTCAGGCTCCAATCGCCGGTTTCGCGCGTCCCAGAGATACGTGCAAGACGCGCCGTACTCGTCCATGCCCAGCGTCCCCGTCAGCCGAAGGTTGACATAGTCCTTCGGCGTGAGAAGCGAAGCCGCACGCGCCAATGACTCAGGCTGATGGTTAGCGGTCCATCGCAGTTTGAAACCTGGCCAGGCGACAGACGAGGGATTGGCCGCAATCGGCCAAAGACCGTCAACGTCATGGGTAGCAATGAAGGCCGAGACCTCCTCGCTTGGCCGCTTGTCATCCCAAAGTTGAATGGAGTCGAATGCAAGTTGGCCCTCATCGCCAACCAAAACGGTCCCGTGCATCTGTCCGCAAGCAACGCTTGCGCTAACCCGATGAGACGCGCCTTCAATGGTCTCGAGAACACGGCGAGTGCTCTCGATTGCCCCCATCCTACCAGTCAGCCGACCGCTGCTCCGCCAGACCGTAGCCGGGCACGATCTGATGGTGCTTCCGCGCCCTTAGAGCCAGCATCCGTCCCGAGCGGTGAAAAAGCGCCGCGCGGACGCTGCCAGTCCCCACGTCGATTGCAAGGAACAGGTCTTTTTGCCTGGCGGTCACGCCGCATCACCCTATTGCAGATTTGTGTGGCGGCTGACCATCATCCGATGTGCATCAGGGATGGCCTGCATCAGTTCAAAGACAATCGCATCGAGGATAATGAGGCTCGTCTGTTCAAAAAGGCTGCCCCCGAACTGCCGCGTGGTTTCGATAGGCGTGTGAAAGACCCAATCGGCGAGTTTCGCAAGCTCGCTATCTGGCTCTCGGGTGATCAAGGCGATCTTGGCCCCGTCCCCTTTCGCGATACGACCAAAGTGGAGGCTCACGGAGGTCTTCCCTGATCCCGAGATGACGCACAGCCCGTCCCCGGCCCGAATAGACGGGGCTGTGGCTTCGCTGACAAAATGCGCGCGGCGGCCCATGTGCATGAACCGCATCGCGGCCATCTCTGCGACAAGGCCAGAACGGCCCTGGCCCGAGAAGAACCAGCGAGGCCTCTCATCTCGGAAGAGGTCCACGAAGCGTTGGAACGCGAGAGCGTCCACGCGCTCCAGCGTTTCGGCTATCTCGCGTCCGACGGCCAGCCACGCCCCGGATTGCGCAATCGGTCCTTGATCCATGTGGCCACCCTTCTGGGGTCGTCCGCACCGGTTATGGCGCTCCCGATGATGACGATCTCCGGTTCGGCTTCAAGCACGGCGTCAAGGGTCTCCGGCCCTAATCCCCCGGCAAGCGCAACACGGAAACCGCGACGGCGTATATCCGAAACAGCGTCGATATGCGCAGTTGATCGGTCTCCGGCGACGCGCATGTCGGTTGGAGAATGGACGCCGACATAGGCGAAGCTCTCCGGAAAGGTCGCGCCTATGGGCAAGAGTTCGAGCTTCCCGGACTCCGTGATGGTGTCGACAACGACAAGGGCGCCAAAGCGGGCCGCGACCTTTCCGACAGCGGCGTGGGTGGCAGGCGAGGTCGAGGAAAGAACGGTCATGAGCCGCGCCCCTGCCCCAAGC
>Ga0209624_10002200_pt1 | contig 14572 bp, 14 predicted proteins | sample JacPinW_OM2H0_O1_FD_188565 | JGI IMG/M metagenome (GOLD analysis project Ga0209624, IMG submission 188565) | Forest soil microbial communities from Algoma, Ontario, Canada - Jack Pine, Ontario site 1_JW_OM2H0_O1 (SPAdes) (version 2) | ecosystem: Environmental > Terrestrial > Soil > Boreal...
CGGGTGTTTGCGTGCAGGTACAGCGCCTGGGTTTCCTCGTCGAGCTCGAGTGTGTCCAAGTCCGCGAGGGCAGCACCGGGGAAGATCATCGGGTAGTTCGACCCGAACAGCACCTTGTGGTGACCGCTGCCGGTCTTCATGTAGGCGACGAGCTCCGCTGGCAGGCGCTTGCTCGTGTAGGCGGAGGTATCGATGTAGACGTTCTCGTGCTTGCGCGCGACGGCAATCATCTCCTCCGTCCAGGGATAGCCGATGTGCCCGCCCACGATCGTCAGCTCGGGGAAGTCGATCGCGATCTGATCGATGTAGGGGATCGGGCGACCAGGCTCGGAAGGACGCAGCGGGCCGGTGTGTCCGACCTGGGTGCAGAACGGCACGCCCAGCTCTACACAAGCTGCATACAGCGGGTAGAAGCGACGGTCGGTGGGCGGCGTCTCCCACAACCATGGCAGCATCCGCAACCCGATGAAGCCAAGCTGCTGCACACAGCGGCGCAGCTCCCTAACCGCCTCCATCGGCCGGTCGAGCGCGACGGCTGCCAGCCCGGCGAAGCGGTCCGGGTGCAAGCGCACCCACGTGGCGACCTCGTCGTTTGAGATCAGCGCGCCCTCGCGCGGCGCATGCCACGCGGTGAGCAGCCCGAAGCGGACGCCGGCGTCGTCCATGGCCTCGACGGTCGCCGCGATTGGCACCTCACTCTCGGGGATCTCCCCACCGGTCCAGCGCCGCAGCGACGCGAACATCTCGTGGCGCAGGAAGCGCTCTGTCGGGTGTTGCATCCAGGCGTCGACGATCACGGTTGTCAGCCTCTCAGATGCAGGCTCACGTGGCTGCCACCTCGTCGCGCCGGCCAAGGCCGGACGAGGCCGCGCGACGGCAGACGAGGCTCAGGGCGTGAGCACGATCTTGAGCGCCTCGCGCCGGTCATATACGGCGTAGGCCTCGGGTGCTTCTTCGAGCTTCATGTGGTGGGTGACGAGCGCGGAGGGGTCGAGCACGCCGGCGGAGAGCATCGCGAGCACGCGGTCGACGTGACCGATGACGTTGGCGTGGCCGCCGCGCAGGGTGAGCGCCTTCAACCACAGCAGGCCCATGTGCACCTCGGCACGCTCGGCGTAGACGCCGATGCACTGGATGGCGCCGCAGTTGCGGGTTAGACGGATGGCGCTCTCGAGCACCTTGGGGTCGCCGACGGCGTCGATCGACACGTCCACGCCACGGCCTTCGGTGGCGCCGCGCACGGCTGCGCGTACGTCCTGCTCGACGAGGTGCAGCGGCTCGGCGCCAAACGTCTTAGCCACGTTTAGACGCTCGGGAACAGTGTCGATGGCAAACACATGCGCGGCGCCGCACGCCTTGGCGGCCTGCACGGCACACAGCCCGACGGGACCAAGCCCAAGTACTGCGACGACGTCTCCGGGCTGCATGCCGCTGTCGACGACGGCGTGAAAGCCGGTCCCCATAACATCGCCGGCGAACAGCGCTGTGTCGTTGCTGAGACCGTCGGGGACGCGGCGCAGCACGAGGTTGGCGTGCGGCACGAGCGCCATGTCCGCCTGCGTGCCCTGCAGCGAGCCGAGCGCGGCGCCGTGGCCGAACGTGCGCGAGTGCTCACAGCGGTGGTAGAGACCCTGCAGGCAGAAGAAGCATTCGCCGCAGGCGGTCTGAAAGCAGCCGAGCACGCGGTCGCCAACGGCCACGCGTGTGACCGCATCGCCCGCGGCAACGACCGTGCCGACGTACTCGTGACCGATCGTGAACCCCGGTTCGATCTGCACCCGCCCGTGGTAGATGTGCAGGTCCGAGCCACACACGCCGGTGGCATCGATGCGGACGATCGCGTCGTCGGCATCGATCAGCTCGGGTTCTGCGCGCTCCTCGACGCTGACGACGCCAGGAGCTTGAAATGTGACGGCTCGCATGGCGCTGGCAGCCTACTGATCTGCCTTGGCGTCGAGCGCCCCCGCGTGATCCTCATCCTCGCGCACCTCGCGCAGCCCCCCCGTCTCGGGGTCGAACACGAAGCCACTGATGTGCTCGCGGGCGGGCAGCTCGGGGCTCGAGCGCAGCCGCGCGAGGCTGTGGCGGAGCGTGTCCTCAACGTCCTCGAAGGCACCGAGCCGCCAAGTGGGCATCGCGCCGTCGGCGAGCAGCGCGCGTGTGAAGTCGTCCTCGGAGGCGCCGCACAGGCCGCAGCCGTCGTGCATGACGACGACGATCTCCTCGGTGCCGAGCAGTCGCTGGGAGGCGCTGAGCGAGCGGATGGCGTCGTCGGTGGCAAGACCACCGGCGTTGCGGATGATGTGCGCGTCACCGCGCTTAAGCCCCAGCATGGGGAACAGGTCGATGCGCGTGTCCATGCAGGCAAGCACCGCTACCTTGCGCCGCGGGCGCGGGCTGAGCCCGGGCGCGGCGAGCTCACTTGCGTGCTCGGCGGCGACGCGCAGCATCTCATCGGCGTGTGGCATGTGGACCATGGCGACCCTATCCGTGCCCGAGCACCGGGTGCGGTGCGTAGGGCTCCTCGAGGCGTGTGATCTCCTCGTCGCTCAGCTCGAGCTGCTCGGCGGCGAGCGCGTCCTCGAGCTGCCCGGGCTTGGTGGCACCGACGATCGGCGCGGTCACTCCCTGCTTGTGTAGCAGCCACGCGAGCGCCACCTGCGCGGGGGGAACGCCGCGCTCGCCGGCCACCTCAGCGACGCGCTCGACGACGTCGAAGTCGGTGGACTGGTCATACAGGTAGTCGGCGAACGGGTCGCTACCGGCACGTGCGGTGTGCCGCTCGCCAGAGCGAGTGCGGTTGCCGGCGAGCATGCCGCGGGCGAGCGGGCTCCAGGGGATCACGCCGACACCCTGATCGAGGCACAGGGGGATCATCTCGCGCTCCTCCTCGCGGTAGACGAGGTTGTAGTGGTTCTGCATCGAGACGAAGCGCGTCCAGCCGTTGCTCTCGGCAACGTGCTGGGCCTTAGCGAACTGCCACGAGAACATGCTGCTGGCGCCGATGTAGCGCGCCTTGCCAGCGCGCACCACGTCGTGCAGCGCCTCCATCGTCTCCTCGATGGGGGTGCGGTTGTCCCAGCGGTGGATTTGGTAGAGGTCGACATAGTCCATCTGCAGACGCTCGAGCGATGCGTCGATGGCGCTGAGGATGTGCTTGCGCGAGAGCCCGCCGCCGTTCTCGCCGGGGGTCATGGGCATGAACACCTTGGTGGCGAGTACGACCTCCTCGCGGGTGAAGAGCTGGGACAGCAGGCGCCCAGTGACGACCTCACTGGCGCCCTGAGAGTAGGTGTCGGCGGTGTCGAAGAACGTGATCCCGCCGTCGACGGCGGCGCGCACGATCGGCTCGGCCGCCACCTCGTCGAGCACCCACTCTTTGTCGCTGCCGTCGCCATAGCTCATCATGCCGAGGCACACACGCGAGACGCGCAGGCCGCTGGCGCCAAGGTTCACGTACTGCATGGGCTGACCTCCCGGATGTCGAGACGATTGGCGCGGTACGGGCACGAAGCCCGCGGCGCTAGCTAACGGGTGATGATAGGCCGCTCGCGCAGGCGAGCAGATCGTCCATGCCGTGGGCGATCCCGTCGGTCAGCGCGTCGATGTCGGGGGCACCGTCGTAGTCGCCGGTGACACCGAAGTAGAGGCCGCCGTTGTAGGAGAAGATCGCGACGACGATCCTGATCGAGCCGACGACGGGGACGAAGGGGAAGGACTGGAGCATGCGCCGCCCGAGTGTCTGCACGGGCTGCTGGGGTCCGGGGACGTTGGTGGTGGCGGTGTGCATGTTCAGCCGCGGGGAGAGCGTCACTAGGCGGCTTCCCAGCGCCAGCAGGAGCGGCGGCGCGAAGCCGGACATGGAGGTGAGGACGTCGCCGGCGACGGCTTGCTTTGACTCCTTGATGCCGTCCATCTCGGCGCGAATGCTGTGCAAGCGCTGAACGGGGTCGGTGAGGCCGACGGGCAGGCTGGCGAACACGGCGGAGACGCGGTTGTTATAGACGCCTTTCTCGCCGTTGGCGCGCACCGAGACGGGCACCATCGTGCGGACTACGCGGTCCTCGGGCACGTGCTCGCCGCGCTCGTCGAGCAGCTCGCGGAAGCCGTTGGTGATGAGCGTGAGCACGACGTCGTTGACGGTGCCGCCGAGCTCGCTGCGGATGGTCTTTACATCGGACAGGCGCGCCTCGGCCCAGCTCCAGCGGCGATGCGGCCCGATCGGGCCGGTTAGCGAGGACGCGGACACGGGCCGCATGTTGGGCGAGGCAGCAGCTGTGGCGCGGGCCATCTCAGCAAGCGAGCGCAGTGTTTCGCGAGGGGCACCGGCCATCCGACGCAGCGCTTCGAGCTGGCCGGCGGGGCTGGCGCGTCTGGCGAGCGTACGCACGAGCACATCCGCGGCGGTGGGCTCGGGGGCAGGCGACCAGTCCCCATCCTCGACGCCGGCGGAGTCATCAGAGAACATCACGGACATCAGGTCGGTGGCGGCGACGCCGTCGACCATGCAGTGGTGCACCTTTGAGAGCAGCGCCCAGCGTTTGCCCTGCAGGCCCTCGACGGCCCACAGCTCCCACAGTGGCTTGTTGCGATCCAAGTGCTGGGAGAAAATGCGCGCGGCCATCTGGCGCAGCTGCTCATCGCCACCGGGCTTGGGGATGGCGGTGTGGCGCAGGTGGTAGTCGAGGCTGAAGTGCGGGTCGTCGATCCACACGGGGGGCCCTACGGCGAGGGGAACGGAGCGGACCTTCTGGCGATAACGCGGCACGAGGCCGAGCTTGCTGGCGACCATCGCGCGGAGATCCTCAAACGGGGGTGGCGGCCCTTCGAAGATGCTGACGGCGCCGATGTGCATCGGCGTGGTGTCGTTCTCCACGTGTAGAAAGGACGAGTCGACGGGACTCATCCATTCCATGCAGCCTCCTGCTGGCCGTCGAGCACGCGCTCGAGCACCCGGTAGACCTGTGGATGGACGGACATGCCGCAGTGGCTGGAGTGGACCTCGACAGCCTTGGCATAGGGGTCGACGCACGCCTGCCAGTCGACGATGCCGTCGCTGCGGGAGTGGACAGCAACGGCGTCAATGCCGTCGGGAAGCGGCGCGAGCAGGTCCTCCCTGAATGCGGCGCAGCACTCGCCGTCGCGGCAAGCGTTGGAGAACAGACCGGGCAGGCCGAGGTCACCGAGCATGGCCACCCAGCGCACCGTGCGCAGTACCTGCGGGGAGACGGCGAGGCCGTCGCGTACGGGTGAGCCGAGCATGGCAAGCGCGCGCACGCTGTCGGGATGGCGAACGGCGAGCGCGCGGGCGAACGTGCCACCGCGGCTCTGGCCGACGAGGACCACCCGCTCGCCGCTGTCGTGGGCGAGCTTCTGCAACTGCTCCTCCAGGCGGGAGACATGGCGCTCGGCACAGCCGATGTTGACGAGCATGCCGCTCATAGCGACGCGGTGGCCACGGCGCCGCAGCCAGTGGCGCAGCACGCCGAGCGAGTTATCGCCGGCCATGAACCCGGGGATCAGCAGCACGGGTGCAGCGTCCTCGCGCCGGCGGGGGTTTCGCAGAGCGCCATCGGCAAGCAGGCGCAGCAGCTCGCTGCTGTAGCGAAGCTCTCCCCAGACGGGAGCCACAGATGCTGGCTCTGCGCCTCCCTCGGCAGTCGCTTGTGACATCAGTGACATAGAGTACGCCCGATGGACCTGCACGACAAGCATGTTGTGGTCACCGGTGGCGCGGGCGGCATCGGTCGGGCGCTGGTGCGCCGCTTTGTGGCGGAGGACGCCCGCGGCGTGGTAATCGCCGACCGTCAGCTGGAGGGCGCGAGCGCACTGGCACAGGAACTGGGCGAGAAGACGCTGGCGGTGCGGTTCGACGCGGGTCGCGAGCAGAGCGTGAACGACCTGATTGCGACAGCCACCGAGGCGTATGGCCCGATCGATATCTTCATCTCGAACGCCGGCATCGGCGGCGCGGGCGGCGGCCCGGAGGCAGCGGATGAGGCGTGGGACGAAGCGTGGCGGGTGAACGTGATGGCGCACGTGTGGGCCTCCCGGGCGCTGCTACCGCAGATGCGCGAGCGCGGCGACGGCTACTTGATCAACACAGCTTCAGCGGCGGGCCTGCTGACACAGGTCTCATCGCTGATCTACAGCGTGACCAAGCACGCGGCGGTGTCGCTGGCGGAGTGGCTGGCGATCGAATATGCGGACGACGGCGTGCGTGTGTCGTGCATCTGCCCGCAGGGGGTGCGTACGCCAATGCTGGAAGAAGGTATGCAGGAGGCCGCGGCCGCAGCGGCGTTGACGGCGGGTGGGCTGATCGAACCGGAGGACGTAGCGGACGCGGTGGTGGCGGGAATCGAAGCGGAGCGCTTCCTGATCCTGCCGCACGAGAACGTGGCGGAGTTCATGGCACGCAAGGGCTCTGATCCAGAACGCTGGATCAGGGGCATGCGCCGGCTCGTTCGAGGCGCACGGGAAGCACAGAGTGGCTGACGCACGGGGCACTCCCGGCTAACGGCCGGCGGATGCTCAGCTAAGGGTCGCCGCGGGCTGAGCGGAGGGTGCCTGAAGATAGGAGGCGTCGTGCGAGCAGATCAGCTTGACCTCGTCCGAGTGGTTGCGGGCGAGCTCTCCTAGGCGCTCGACGTTGCCGTGGCGGGCGGCGGCGTCGACCTGGTCGAAGGCTGCGAACGCTGCCAGCCCCGGCGGGCAATACGGCGGCGTGGCGATCTCGCCGTGATGGAAGTACGCGTCGCCGCAGTGAAGCAGCCAGCCGTCGCCGTCTCTGATTGCCACGCCGGTGTGGCCGTGGGTGTGGCCGATGAGCGGGATCAACAGGATCTCGGCGTCGCTACCGGGCAGGATGCGCACGCCATCGAACCCATACCACTGCTCGCCGCCTCCCTGGTGCTCGACCCAACGGGGGCCGTGCGCCCAGTGGGCAGCTACATAACGCGGCTTGTCGCGCCAGCTCGGTTTGATGGCGGCCTGGAGCTCGCGCCCGAGCAGGTGCACGTCGGCGTCGGGAAAGTCAGGCAGGCCGCCGGCGTGGTCGAGGTCGAGATGGGTAGTGATGATGTTGCGTACGTCGTGCGGGTCGAAGCCGAGTTCGCGAATCTGCGTGATGGCAGTCTCGGCGATGTTGAGTTGGGGGCGCACCAGCGCGCTGAACAGCCGGCCCAATTGGCGCGGCTTGCGCACGTCGTCGAGACCGAAGCCGGTGTCGACGAGCACGAGTCCCTCGGCGCCCTCGATCAGTAGGCAGTGGCAGATGAGATGGGCCTCAGCGAGTAGCCCGCCTTCGCCTGTAAGCATGCGGGCGCCACGCGGGCACATGGTGCCGCAGCCGAGATGGTGGATCGCACGGGGGGCGGTGTTCACCGCCAGTCAACTTACTCGTTTGGCTATGCGGACGCGGGCTGGGGGACAACGCCGTTGCTCGACTGGACCGCGTGAGCCTCGGCGCCAACCACTGGCTCGGCGAGCGCACGACCGTGGCGGATCAGGTCGGCAGCGCGCTCGGCGACGGCGATGGTGGGCGCGTTGGTGTTGCCGCGAGGGACCATCGGCATGACCGACGCGTCGACCACGCGCAGGCCCTCGAGCCCGTTGACGCGCAGCTGGGCGTCAACGACGGCGTGCGCGTCCTCGCCCATGCGACAGGTGCCGACGGGGTGGTAGATCGAGAAGGTGGTGCGGGCGATGTGCTCGCGTAGCGCCTCGTCGCTGTCTCCGTCTGGGGTGATGCAGGGGGTGACGGCATATGGCGCGAGCGCGGGCTGCGCGCAGACGTCGAGCATCTTGCGAAAGCCGGCGATCATCCGCTGCATGTCATCGCCGACGGTGTAGTAGGAGTGGTGCACGATCGGCTTGGCGCTGGGGTCGTTGGAGGAAAGGCGCACGTTGCCGCGGCTGTGCGGCGTGAGCAGGCAGGGCGTGGCGAGGAAGCCATGGGCGTTGGGGTCGCTCATGCCCTCGTCGAGGATCTGTACGGGGATGAAGTGAAACTGGATGTCGGGGGCGGGTGCGTCGGGGGCGACACGGATGAAGCCGCCGGACTCGGCGAAGTTGGAGGCGAGCGGGCCGGTCTGGGTGGCTTCGTACTCCTGTGTGGCCTGCGGCTCGAGCGCACGCAGCAGGCTGACTTCCTCGGGCGTCGTCCACACGGCGTAGGAGGCAGCGTGGTCTGAGAGGTTCTCGCCCACGGCCGGCTGGTCGAGTAGCACCTCGATTTCGCGCATCGTCAGATGTTCGGCGGGACCGACGCCGGAGAGCATCAAGAGCTGCGGCGAGTTGTAGGAGCCGCCGCACAGGATCACCTCGCGCTCGGCGCGCAGCTCCTGTATCTGGCCGAGCTGGCTTGCTTGCACGCCGACGGCGCGATTGCCCTCGAACAGCACCCGCTGTACGAGCATGTAGGGCATGACGGTGAGGTTGGGGCGCTCGCTAGCGGGATGCAGATAGGCGACAGCGGTGCTGGCACGCATGCCGCCGCGATGGGTCACCTGGTAGAGCCCGACGCCGTCCTGTTGATCGCCGTTGAAGTCGTCGTTGCGGGGGAGGCCGGCTTGTACGCCGGCCTCGACGAAGGCGCTGGCCATGGGGTTATTTGAACGGCCCTCGCTGACAGGCAACGGCCCGCCGGCGCCGTGCCAGCGCGAGGCGCCGCGCTGGTTGTCCTCGGCCTTGAGGAAGTACGGCATCAGCTCGGCTGATGACCACCCGGGAACACCCCATTCGTCGTAGTCGAGGCGGTTGCCGCGGATGTAGATCATGGCGTTGATCGAGGAGGAGCCGCCGAGCACCTTGCCACGCGGCAGCGGGATGCGCCGGCCTCGGCACTCGGGCTCGGGGGCGGTGCAGTAATCCCAGTCGACCTCCGTGCGCGGCAGCTGCAGGTAGCCGAGCGGCACGTGAATGTTCTGGTTGACGTCGGGCGGCCCGGCCTCCAACAGCAGCACCCGCACGTCGGGGTCCTCGCTGAGGCGGCTTGCGAGCACGCATCCGGCCGACCCCGCTCCGACGATCACGTAGTCATACATGTCCCCAACCTCCCGGTAGCGGCTGACTCTCTCCTCGCCGTCCAAGATACTCCTCGCGGCGAGCGCCGGGCGCGAGTCAATCTAGCGCCGTGCGGCGATCTTTGCGAGCTGGCGCTCAGGCGAGATGTGGACTACGTCCCACACGAGGCCCATGCGCTCCAGGACGGCGATCAACCAGGCGGAGGGATCGAGCTGCCACCAGCGCAGACCATGACGCGCGGAGGTGGGAAAGGCGTGGTGGTTGTTGTGCCACGCCTCGCCCAGCGTCGGCAGCGCAAGCCACAGCAGGTTGCGTGACTGATCGCCTGTGGCGAACGTGCGCCGTCCGAAGAAGTGGCACAGGGAGTTGATCGAGAAGGTGGCGTGGTGGAGCAGGAACATGCGCACGGCGCCGCCCCAGAGCATGGCGGTGAGACCGCCGATCACCGTGCCGGTAAGCGCGACACCGAGGCCGAACGGAAACGCGAGCCCGAGGATCACCCACAGGACAAACGTGCGATCGACGAAGCGCACGACGGGGTCGGCGAGCAGATCCTTTGCATAGCGCTGCTCGTTGGCCAGCGCGTCGCCACCGAGGATCCAGCCCACGTGCGCGTGGAACAGGCCACCGACGGCACCGCGCCAACCACCCTCGTGGCCGACGTGGGGGCTATGAGGGTCGCCGGGCTCGTCAGAGAACTGATGGTGCTTGCGGTGGTTGGCGACCCACTCGATCACCGGCCCCTCGACGGCGGCCGAGCCGAGGATCGCGAACAGTCCCCGCAGGGCGGGGCTCGTGTTGAAGCTGCGATGTGTGAGCAGGCGGTGGAAACCGACCGTGATTCCCAGCCCGGTCAGTGCGTACGTGATCGCCAGAGCCACCAGATCGCTCCAGTGCAGCGCTCCACCCCAACTCAGCCATGCCGCCAGACCGACCAGCGTGAGTGGAAGACCCATGACGATCAGGTTGGCAACGCGATCGACCGTGTCGAGCGCTAGCGGGCGGCTGTCGGCGCTTAGCGCGGCGACCGACGCGACAGGGTCCTCGCTGCTCCCGTGAGCATCCGTGAGCACACGCTCCTCGAGCGCCTGGTGTGTTGTCATCCGCCGACGACGATACTCCCCTGGGCTGGTGAAGCTCGAGCGTCAATGCTCGAGCGGAGGCGAGTCCTCACAATGTGTGGATGAGCTACGTCAAGGGCTTGCAGGAGGTGGGCGACGGCCTGTACGCATACCTGCAGCCGGACGGCGGCTGGGGCTGGAGCAACGCGGGACTGGTGGTGGACGGCGAGCGCACACTGCTGGTGGACACGCTGTATGACCTGGCGTTGACCGAGCAGATGCTGCAGACGATGCGCAAGGCGGTGCCGGCGGCGGCACAGATCGACACGCTCGTGAACACGCACGCCAACGGTGACCACTGTTACGGAAACCAGCTCGTCGACGGTGCCCGCATCGTGGCGTCCGAGCGCACCGCTGCTGAGATGGGCGAGCTGCCGCCGGCGGTGATGGCGGCGCTACTCGAGCAGGCGCCCGCACTGGGGGAGCTGGGCGCGTTCTTCCTGGAGTGCTTCGGAGCGTTCGACTTCAAGGGAATCGAGCTGACGCTGCCGCAGGACACCTTCACGGGGGAGTTGAGCTTGAAAGTGGGCGATCGGGAGCTCGCGCTGATCGAGGTTGGTCCTGCTCATACGCGGGGAGACACGCTGGTGCACGCGGTGCGCGAGCGCGTGTTGTTCACCGGCGACATTCTTTTCTCCGAAGCCCATCCGATCGCGTGGGCAGGCCCGGTGTCCAACTGGATCGCGGCGTGCGATCGGATCCTGGGGATGGACGTGGAGGTGATCGTGCCCGGCCACGGCCCACTTGCGGAGCTCGGTGCGGTGCGCGAGCTGCGAGCCTATTTCGAGTACCTGTACGAGGAGGCGCGCAGGTGTCATGCGGAGGGGATGACGCCGCTACAGGCAGCGCGCTCGATCTCGCTGCAGCGCTGGGCCGATTGGGGCGAGCGTGAGCGACTGGTGGTCAACATCGCAAACATCTACGGCGAGCTGTCCGGAGACCAAGAGCCGCTCAACCCACTTACAGCGTTCGAGCAGATGGCTGAGCTGGCACGCTCGCTCGAGGGCTAGCGCCGAGCTGGCGTGCTCGCTCGGGCACTGGATGCCGAGCCAGCGTGCTCGTTCGAGTGCTAGGCGCTTGGCGTGACGAGTAGGCGCGCCAGTTCGGCAGCCTGCTCACGGATCTCGGAAATGGCGGAACCGTCGAGTAGATCGCCACGGCGTTCCTGGAGCGCGAAGCAGCGCCGCGAGACAGCACCGTCTCGATCGATGAGGGCGCCGTTGGGGCTGGTCGCGATGCCGGTACCCAGCTCGTCGCTACAAGCCCGACCACGGGCAAGCAGTGTGCGCACGAGTGGACTCGAGCACGCCTCGCCTAGTGCGAGGACAGCCGCGTCGGCTGACAACACGTGCCCATCGGAGAGTGTCAGTCGCACGCCACTCTGAAACGGCGGCTCGAGGAGGTTCTCGACGCGTGTGCGAAGGATCTGCAGCCGGACTTGCTCGCCGAAGCGCGCGACCAGCTGCAGGGTGGCAACGCTGAGGCCAGCGCCACCGGGGTCGACCAGCACAACCCGGGTGCGGCCGCGGCGAAGCAGGTGCGTGGCGGCGAACGTACCGCCGGCGCCGGCGCCGATGACGGCGATCACAGGCTCGCACCCACGACCGTGCAAGCGCGGCAAGTGCCGGCTCTCGGCGTGCTGTCCACGTGCGCGCGCAGTCATGTGGATCCACCGACCGGTGGCAGCCGTCGTGAGCTGCAGATATGGGGGTTCCCAGAGTTCCTCACTTGACCAGTGCACAAAGTACCACCGCCTGGCACACGCTTCAAGTAGGGTGACTCGATATGAGTCCGACCAACCATCAGGTACGTCTGGCAGCACGCCCGTCGGGATTGCCAAAGCCAAACGACTGGAGCTTCACGGAGGAACCGATTCCCACGCCGAGCGCAGGGGAGTTTGTGGTGGCTGTCTCCCACGTGTCGCTCGACCCGGCGATGCGCGGGTGGATGAACGCGGGTGCCTCCTATATCGACCCGGTGGAAGTCGGCGACATCATGCGTGCCGGAGCGGTGGGAAAGGTGATCGCCTGCGAGCACCCTGGCTTCGCCGTCGGTGACCATGTATACGGCGCGTTTGGCGTGCAGGAGTATGGGCTGTCAGATGGCAACGGGGTGACGAAGGTCGACCCGCAGCTGGCGCCTCTGCCGACATACCTCGGCACGCTCGGCATGACGGGCATGACCGCGTACTTCGGCCTGTTCGACACGGGCAAGCTGAAAGAGGGAGATACCGTCGTCGTCTCGGGAGCGGCCGGCGCGGTAGGCAGCGTCGCCGGCCAAATCGCCAAGATCAAGGACTGCCGCGTGATCGGCATCGCGGGTGGCAAGGAGAAGTGCGCCTGGCTCACCGAGGAGCTGGGGTTCGACGTGGCGATCGACTACAAGACCGACGACGTGCGGCGCGCGCTGCGCGAGGCCGCACCACAGGGCGTAGACGTTTACTTCGACAACGTCGGCGGTGAGATCTTGGATGCGGTGCTCACGCGCCTGGCACGCGGTGCGCGCATTGTCATCTGCGGCGCTGTCTCCCAGTACAACGCCACCGAGGGTGTACAAGGTCCGTCTAACTACTTGGCACTGCTCGTGGCACGCGCGTCGATGACTGGAATGGTGGTGTTCGACTACGCGCCGCGTTTCGCTGAAGCTATCCGCGATATCGCCGGCTGGATGCAAGAAGGTCGGCTCGTCTCGCGCGAGCACGTCGTGGACGGCAGCGTGAGCGCATTTCCGGACGCACTGCTAAAGCTGTTCACCGGCGAGAACGTCGGCAAGCTCGTACTACGGCTCAAGGGAAACGAGTGATGAGCACCATCGACAGACCTGTGAAGCGTCGCTGGGAGATCCTCATCGGGCGCTATACGGCCAATCCGCTGATGCGCGGCATGTTCAAACTCGGCATCACACCGCCCGGTATGGCGCTAGTGGAGACAGTCGGCCGACGCACAGGTGCAATCAGGCATACGCCGGTTGTCGCCCACGCTGCTGATGAGAAGACGCTGTGGCTGATCGCCCAGCACGGCGCTCACGCCGGCTGGGTACGCAACTTCCAGGAGAGCCCGCGGGTGCGTGTGCGTCTCGGGCGCAGTTGGCAAGCAGGGACGGCAGAGCTCGTGCCCGAGGACGATGTGAAGGCGCGGATCCAAACCTTCTCGAGTAGCGCTGTGGGCCGCGCAATCACCGGGGCTAGCTTCCGTGCACTCGAAAGCCAGCCCGTGTCAGTCCGCATCACGCTCGAGTCCTAATGCTCACACCCGTTGCGAGAGCGTTGGACGTGCGACGCGACGCGCAGCCTTCGCGCCGTGACCTCGTCGTCCTGAAACGGGAGCATGCCGATCATGCCTGCCTGCTCGAAGGCACGCTGGACGTTCCTGGAGCCGGGAATCAGCGCAAAGCCATAGCCTTGTCGCTGGCATAGGCCACAGCGGAACGCGACCACCGCCGCACCGATCGCGTCGATCTGCTCGAGCTGGCGAAGGTCCAGCGTAATGCTCGAGACCCCCTCCTCGCAGAGCCGCTCGATCTCCACTTCGAGCGCATGGGCCGAACGGTGGGTGAGCTCACCGGTCAAGATCACCGTGTGCGCTCGGGGGCTTATGCCCGCCAGCGCCGCACCGGGCTCACCGGCGACGGGCTGAGCGCGTATCCCACCGGCCATGTCAGCGCTCGCGCGCTCGGCGAGCGGCCCGGCCATGTCTTGCTCGTTTCGAGTCCTGATACTTATCGTTGACGTCGATAGATGACGTTCCATCACATACAGCTCCTTCCAAAGAAGCCTCGAATTGATTTCCAGAGCCTGGATCAGTCGGTCCAGGCGAGTGCGAAGCGACCGGAAGGAGCTATCCGGGGCGCTCTGGAATCAGAACGAAGAAAGCTGTAAGCCACGGTTTGGCGGAGAGGCGCAGGCGACGCATCGCCCGCGGTCCGGCCAAGAGCAAGAGCCCTGCAAGAGTGAAGAAGCCGGAGAGACCGACACCGGAACCACCAGCGGCAGAGCCGCCAACAGCGCCGGTGGGCGCGGGTCCGGGGGGTGGGACAAACGAGCGGCTGCCGCCGAAACCGCCGCCCGAGCCGCCTTGGCTGGAACTTGCGGGGGCATCAGCTCGCGCGCGGACCGCAAGGACAAGCGCCCCTGGGGCTCTCACAAGCAATGGCTCGCTGCTGAGCCAGCTGGCGGTGCAGTTGTCGGTGGCCGCTCCGCCAAGGCCGGACAGCTGACAGCTCAGCTCGCCGGCGCGCTGCGCGGCGGTCAAGTGTGTGGGCACGCCGCTGATCGAGGCAGGAGCAGTGGAGGCCGTAGGCGGTTCTCCCGGTCCACCACCATTGGTCGGCGCGACCAACGCGGCCACCAACCCACCCGAGGCTTCCGCATCCGATGGCGAAGCAACGGCAGTGGCGCCGTCCGCCTGTGCACCGGGACCTGAGCACAG
>Ga0209624_10002201_pt1 | contig 14570 bp, 14 predicted proteins | sample JacPinW_OM2H0_O1_FD_188565 | JGI IMG/M metagenome (GOLD analysis project Ga0209624, IMG submission 188565) | Forest soil microbial communities from Algoma, Ontario, Canada - Jack Pine, Ontario site 1_JW_OM2H0_O1 (SPAdes) (version 2) | ecosystem: Environmental > Terrestrial > Soil > Boreal...
GAGTCTGCTGCCCTGTAGCCGGCAGTAACAAAGGAGCTCGAAAGTCATGCCTTTACTTCAAGTCGTAATGGTCTTAATCGTAGTGGGCGTTCTGCTGTGGCTCGTCAATCGCTTCATACCGATGGAAGGAACGATTAAATCCATCTTGAATGCGGTGGTGGTGATCTGTGTGGTCTTGTGGCTTCTGAACATTTTCGGACTGTTTCATTCGTTCTCGCGGATCCACATTGGAGCTTGAGTAATCGCGAGTGAGCTCCGGCTGGGTCCTTCTATTTTCAGGGACCGAGGTTGCCACGCCGTCGCGGGCCTCGCACGGTTTTACAACTTCGGCGGCCGCGTGATATAAGGGGCGAATCACGAAGCTTTCAAGGGATGCTCCTGCCGGCCAATGATGGGTGCGGGCACATATCGTCGATTCCCTGCTCTGATTTGCAGCTATGTCCTGTGTCTGGGGACCGTTGTCGCCGTAGCCCAGGCTTGCCTTGCGCAAACCCTCATCGGCCGGGGGGCCCGGACGCTACCGCCAACGATCGTGGTCGGGTTCGTCGGCGGGTTCATCAAGCACGACAATCTGATCCACAGCGAGGTGCAGCTCGCCGCACGCCTGCGCGAGTCCTACCCGCTCGGCGTCGAGGTGGATACGTTTGAGAATCACGGCGGGGAAATTGCACTGAAGACAGTTCTGGGTCTGCTGGACACCAATCACGACGGAACGCTGGGGCCGCAGGAAAAGCAGGCCGCCCGCATTATTATTTACGGCCACAGCTGGGGCGCCTCGGAAGGCATTGCTCTTGCGCGGGAGCTGCAAACCAACGGCGTACCGGTGCTTCTTACCATTCAGGTCGACAGCGTTTCCAAACTCCACCAAAACGATGCGGTCATTCCGGCCAATGTCGCGCGCGCTGCCAATTTCTATCAGCCCGACGGCTGGATCCACGGGCAATCCAGTATTCGCGCGGCCGACCCGACGCGCACCAGCATCATCGGGAATTTCCGGTACGACTACAAATCCAGCGCCTATAACTGCTCAGGCTATCCGTGGTTTGATCGCATCTTCATGAAATCTCATATCGAGATTGAATGCGACGCGAATGTATGGAACAAAGCAGAGTCGCTGATCCGTTCCGCCGTTACGCCATCAATCGGAAGCGGAATACAGGAATGACCTCTTGCGCCTCGGGCGCGTTAGTCGTGCAGGACGACACTGAGCAGCGAGTCGTTTACCTTGAGCCCGCCGTTGTATTGGATGAATCCCAGCTTCTTGAATTTGTTCATGAAAAAATTGACGCGCGAGCGCGTGGTGCCGATCATCTCGGCCAGGGTTTCCTGCGATATCTTGGGCACGACCCACTCGGGCTTTTCTTGCTTGCCGTAGCGGGCAAGCAGCAACAGAGTTCGGGCCAGTCGTTTCTCGCTGGAATTGAAAAGCTGGTCGATCAAATCCTCTTCAATCCGGATGTTGCGCTCCAGCATGTAGGCAATGAACCGGTCCGAGAGCGTGTGTTCGGCGTGGAGCACGCGGATCATTTCTTTCAGGCCGATCACCAGCACGGTGGTGGGCGAAGCGGCAGTGGCTGTCGCGATGCGCACCGGTTGTCCCGCAAGGCCGCCTTCGCCGACGAAGTCACCGGGCTTCAACAGCGCCACGACAGCTTCCTTCCCGGTCTTTGAAACGACCGAGAGTTTGACCTCGCCTTTTTGAATGTACATCACTTCCTTGCAGAGATCGCCCTGGGAGAAGATGGTGTCCTTGGTCTGGTACTCGACGATGGTTCGTGCCAGGCCCGCGGATTCAAGAAAGGCCTTGGCATCGAACGGAGCCGGCTTCCGATTCTTCGCTTTCGTCTTTTTCGCCATGGCGCTAAAGCCTCTGGTTCGATCGATCTTACCCGCCAGTATACACTCGATTTGACGAAATCCCTTGTCGCGAGGGCGATATATCGAATCCCCACTTGCAGATACGTCCAAAACAGGACAGACACCTACGCCCATTCCCTCTAGCATGGCTCTGCACCAGTTGCGACGGCTGCGGCGCAGCCGTTCCCCGGACTAGCTTCCGTGCCGCAACACCGCCTGGTGCAAGACAAGCGGGTTGTTTCCAGCCGCTTGGGAAAGAATCGCAATGCTCGGCACAATTTTTGCGGCTTTGCTCGTCTTGTGGCTGCTTGGGATGGTTACGTCCTACACGATGGGCGGGTTCATTCACATTCTGTTGATACTCGCGGCGATTGTTCTGTTGATCCGCGTCGTCCAGGGGCGAAAGATCGCCTCTTGACCGAGGAGTTGCACACATGAAGCCGATCTCGATGGCAGGAATCTTGTTGATTGTTCTGGGCGCTCTCGCACTTGTCTATCAAGGATTCACCTACACGCATCGGGAAAAAGTCCTCGACGTGGGTCCGATTCACGCAACCGTAGACCAGCAGAAGGAAGTTCCTCTTCCTCCGATCCTCGGAGCATTGGCGCTGGCAGCAGGAGTTGCTCTGGTTGCGGTCGGTGCGAAGCGAAGGGTCTAGTTCGTTTTCAGCCGGAGGGAGTTCAGGATCGCTTCGTACGGGACCCCACTCCCCAGGCGAACGGCGCGGTTCATAGCTCCTCACAAAGCTTTTCTGGAACATTCAAGGCCAGCGGGCGCGACTCGGACGATGGAGGTCAGCATGCGACGTAAGTCAGTTCTCCTGGTTGGTGTGGCACTCCTCACGGCGACGATTTGTGGTGCAAACAACAAGGCGCAGCGGCGGCTGGAGACTTCCGGCGAAGTGATGCAGCAAATCATGAATATCCCCGAAAACATTCCTCAGGCCGTACTTGAGAAGGCCGAATGCGTCATCGTGTTCCCGTCCGTTCTCAAAGCGGCGTTCGTGTTTGGCGCAAGCTATGGGCGAGGTGCGATGGTTTGCAGAACCGGTGAACATTTCAGGGGACCTTGGGGCGCACCGGCCATGTTTGCACTGGAAGGCGGCAGCTTTGGGTTTCAAATCGGCGGACAAGCAACCGACCTCGTCCTGCTCATCATGAACGAAAGGGGCGCGTCCTCGATACTGGGTAGTAAGGTGAAACTGGGCGGCGACGCCTCCGTTGCGGCAGGTCCGGTGGGGCGCGACGCGGCGGCTAACACAGACGCGTACATGCGCGCCGAGATTTTGAGCTACTCCCGCACGCGCGGATTGTTCGCCGGTGTTTCACTGGAAGGGTCCACGCTTCGCCCCGATGACGACGCCACCGCGGACGTCTATGGACGCAAGCTGACGGCGAGGGAAATCGTGCTGGACGGCAATTTCCGGGTTCCGGCATCCGGGCGCCACCTGGTTGCTGTGCTGCAGAAGGGTTCACCGCACAACGAATCGAACCAATCCGCAAACAACACCGGCAATTGATTACTCAGGCCAGCTGGATCCTACAGCGCCATGGAGTTCGGGAAGACGCAGTAAAACAGCACAGCGATCAGAATCAGATACGCCAGGACAACCAGGGTCCAGCCCATATTGTGGCGGATCACTTGACCTTCGCTGCGGACGAATTTGCTGGTTGAAACGCCCACGCTCGCCGTCTGGGGTGCGATCGGCTTGCCCACTTCCGCTCCGACCGAGTTCAGCGTCGGCAGCAGCAGCACTGGAAAATTCAGGAGCCGCCCGGTCACGGCCTGCACCGGACCGAACATCGCGTTTGTAGAGGTATTGCTGCCGGAAAGCGCGACGCCAATCCAGCCAAGAATCGGCGCCAGAACCACGAAGAAAACCCCGATCTTCGACAGGCCGTAGGCCAGCGAATTTGCCATTCCCGCGTACACGAAGATGTAAGCGAGTGCGAACATAAAGAATCCGACCAGCAGCGCGCCCCACATCTGCTTGAGTGTCTTCGCAAAAATCTGCCCCAAAACCTGACGACTGGGCCGCAGGATCGCCAGAATCACAAGCCAGGAAGCAAGAATCGATGTGCCTCCATTCAACGGAGTAAAATTGAAGACTGAGGTGACCGCCTTTTGCGTGACCGAGGATTTCGCTGCGAGCGAAAGCCTGAACAGGCTTCTGGCTGGAAGTGCGGACCACGGTCCGGTCCAGGCAACGACCATCAGGATCAGCACGATATAGGGAACCCACGCATAAAATGCTTCGCGCACTGAGGCGAGCTTTACCGAATCCGGTGACACAGTCCCGACGGGTTCAAGCGCGGCCCCGCCGAACCCGCGAATCGTCTTCGGGCGCCAGAGTTTCACGAACAGGAACAGAATCCAGAAGGAAGCCAGCGCGCCGCTCAAGTCTGGAAGGTACGGGCCCAGGAAGTGCGCAACCGGCCACTGCCCGGCGATGTAGGAAAGCGAGCCGACAATCGCAAGTGGCCACGCCTCAACCAGGCCATCCCACCCGCTGACCAGATAAATCAATACCCACGGCGGCAGCAGCGCGAGAATCGCGACGACGTTGCCGATCGAAGCCGAAAGCGCGAGCTGCGGCAGACCGGTCACCGCCGCGAGCCCGATGATGGGAGCCCCGAGCGCGCCGAACGATACCGGGGCGTTGTTGGCCAGGGCGGCTACGCGGATGGCATCGAGATCGGTAATTCCGAGTCCCACCAGAATCGGGACCACGACCGCCCACGGATATCCGAAGCCGACCAGCCCTTCCAGCAGCGCACCGAATGCCCACGCCAGCATGATGGTTTGAATTCGAATGTCCGCCGTCGCGTGATGGACCATCCAGGCCTTGAATCGCCCGAAGTTTCCGGTGAGCACCAGGGTATTGAAAATGATCAGGCCCCAGAAGGTAATCCAGTCGATCGACCAGACGCCTGTCAATCCGCCGTACCCATACGACTTCAGCGTATTCGATAGCGGCGCGTGCCACACCAGAACGGCCACCGGCACGGTGATCGCGCCGGCAACAATCGCCGCAAGCCACGCGGTGACGCGAAAAACAGCGAGCATCAGGATCAACGCCGCCAGAGGAAGCAACGCAACCAGTATGGTCAGCCACAGGTGGCCGGTAGGGTTGAGAATCTGCTCAAACATGGCGGTCTGGGAGCTTCGCCGGAATTTCCAGGTAGAGGGCGGCGCAAAGGGCGGCCATGGCCCTCTATACCTCATAGTCGGGCCGGAGGTGTCAACGGGAATTGTCGAGCTGAAAATGCAAAAGCCCGGCCGACGAATCGGACGGGCCCTTGCTACCTACCCTGCGGATCGGGAACGGGTTAGGACATGGTTTGGGCTTGCAGAAACTCACCGGGAAGACGGCTGATTCTGGAGGTCGCAGGCGCAAGAACGCGATGCGAGGCCGATTTCCGGTCTTTTCGTTCCGGAAGATCCGCCGCTTTCATCCTCTCCATCTTGATCCCTAGTGTGCGCTCCAGCGCGAGCAACTCGCCGCGCTGTTCGATTCCGAACAGAGTCGAAGCAAGACCCTGCGCGCCGGCTCGCCCGGATCGCCCTACGCGATGGATGAAGTTCTCGGCGACGTCCGGCAGATCGTAGTTGATGACCTGCGCGATGTCGTCGACGTGAATCCCGCGCGCCGCGAGATCTGTCGCAACCAGAATGCGGTAACGCCCTTGCTGGAATCCGGTTAACGCTGCGGTGCGCTGCGATTGAGAGCGCCCGCCATGAATCAGCGCCGCCGCGAATCCTTCCCGGGTCAGGCTCAGAGCCAGGCGTTCGGCTCCGCGCTTGGTGCGCGAGAAGACCAGGCACCGGCCCTTATCCTGGGCAAGTAATCGGCACAGCACGTCGAGTTTGCGATCACTGGAGACCTCGAAGGCCTGCACGCGCACGTTTTCTGAAGCCTTCAGCACCGAGCCGAGCTCGACACGAACCGGATGCCGCATGTAATCGTGGACCAGGTGCGCCACGGAGGCTTCCAGAGTGGCCGAGAAACACAGCGTCTGGCGATCTTTCGGCAGAATGGATGCAATCCTTCGAATCGCGGGAAGAAATCCCATGTCCAGCATGCGATCGGCTTCGTCAAGAACCAGCGCGCGCAACACGCGGAAATTCACGAGCTTGCGATCAAGAAAATCCTCGAGCCGTCCGGGGGTCGCAACCACCAGGCGAGCTCCCTGACGCAATGCGCTCAGCTGGCTGCCTTCGGCCAAGCCGCCGACCACCAGAGCCGCGGGCGACAGTTGCTTGCCTCGCAGGTCGTTGTACTGATCGACGACCTGCATGGCGAGTTCGCGCGTAGGAACCAGAACGAGCGCTGCGATTCCGGGAGTCTTATCCTGGAGCAGCCGCTCGATGATGGGGATCAGGAACGCCAGCGTCTTGCCGGTCCCTGTCTGCGCCGTCGCGAGCACGTCCTTGCCGGCAAGCGCGGTCGGAATCGCAGCTGCCTGCACCGGAGTCGGAATCGAGAAACCAGCCGACGAAAGCCGCTCCTTTGTGTAATCTGAAATTGATAGTTCTGAAAAATTCTGCATGTTCTAAGTGTTTTCTTATCTGGTAGATGCGGCGGGCGGCGCGCCGAATGGTTCTCGAGCGGGCAGGCCAACCTGCATTTCCAGTCCTTGTTTGAATTACGCAAAAGACTTTGGAAGAGACTGAAGGCGGGGCATTCTCAGCAGTGATGAATCGAGAGCAACCACACCACACAACCGCGGTATTAAGCGCAAAGGCAGTATATCACATCGGCGGGGTGGTGAGTAAGTTGATAAGCGGTGTTTCTCAACATACAATACGCCCCACTGGCTACCACAGGCTCGCAGGGATCGGGGGATTATGCCAGCCACATCACAGAAGGTATTCGTAGGCGCCGGTGAGCGTGTGCCGGAAGGCGGCCGGCTGGTGGTGGACGTCGGCGAAACGACGATCGGCATTTTCCGCGTGGGCGGGTGTCTGTATGCGTACCTGAACAAGTGCGCGCACCAGGGTGGACCGGTCTGTCAGGGGAAAGTGATTCCGCGAGTGAGCGAAGTGATCGAACCGGGCGGCGAAAGCCGCGGATTCGCTTTCGATGAGGCTCACCTGCACATCGTCTGCCCATGGCACGGCTTTGAGTACGATATCCAAACAGGCGTGCATCCAGGGCGGCGTGCTGCGCGCCTGATAGCGGTAAAGGTGGAAGAGGACAGCGACGGGATCTATGTCACCGTCTGAGCAAGCCGCAAAGCTGTCCGGTATACTCACCAAGCTGCGGGTGGAGATCGAGCGCACCAAACAGGCGGGAGAACTTGCCGGCGTGCCGGGGCACGAGGTGACGAACCTTCTGACCGGAGCGGTGAAATTCTATGCGGCGTTCGCAGAGGAAGTCGACAGCGACGTTGCGGCGATCGATTCGACGGTCTCAACCACTGAGGCCATGATGGTCGCATGCGCTTTGTTGCGAGCGCAGCACATGAACCCATTTGATTTGGCGCTCTGGTTTTCGCGGACAACGCCAAAAGCACTGTGAGCGCAGGCAGGTGTCAGGTCCGTTTGAGAACAAGGATGCGACGATGAGCAAAATTGGACTGGTCAACGGCGTGAGCAGCGGCCCAAGCACCGCTCGCGACCACACCGTACAGCAGATCACGACACGCACCGATTCACGCGAAATTCTTGCCAATGCGCACCGCGACATCGCCCGTCTTCATCTGGATGACTATTTCATCGTGGATGTGGATGCCCATCACGTCGAATTCGATTCCTGGTCCGAGATTCTGGATCACCTGGAAAATCCGGTCCTGAGGCACAATGCCAAGTCCATGACGCAGAATTGGCCAAACGCGAAGCAATTGGCGTTCAGCAATCATCCGGTTGGACTCACCTTTCAGGACGTGTTTGGACGCATCCCGCACCAGGCCGAACTGGGCGAGCATGTGGAGAAGACTGACGAGCATCGCGATCTGACGCTGGTCCGGCGCGCGATCGATTCGATGGGAATCCAGATGCAGGTTGTCTTCCCGCAGCCGATGCTGGAAATGGGTCTGCACCCGGAGCAGGACATCGTTACGGCGATGACGTTTGCCTACAACCGCTGGTTCACCAAGACGATTTTGCCCCGCGAGAAGCGGGTGAAGACCCTGCTATGCCTCCCATTCCATGATCCCGACGCGAGCCTGAAGATGATCCAGGAGTTCGGCGAAACGCCAGGTGTCGTCGGCTTCATGATCACCAGCCAGCGGCATGCCGGAGTCCACAAGAACATGTTCATGCGCATCTATCACGAGCTCGAGGAGCGCGGCCTGCCCCTGGCGTTTCATGCAGGGCCAACCTGGGGCGACACGATGACGTCCACCATGAACCGCTTCCTATCGGTTCATGCGATGTCGTTTGTCACCTGCAACATGATGCACATGACCAACTGGATCGTGAACGGCCTGCCCGAGCGTTTCCCGAAACTGAAAGTAATCTGGATCGAAAGCGGACTTGCCTGGGTTCCGTTCATGATGCAACGCCTCGATCACGAGTACCTGATGCGCCAGTCCGACGCCCCGCTGCTCAAGAGACTGCCGAGCGAATACATACAGGAGATGTTCTTTACCTCTCAACCGCTGGAAGTGACCCTGCCGCACATGCTGGAGGCCACGTTCAAGGCCGTGCACGCCGAGACGCAGCTCATGTACTCCTCGGATTGGCCTCATTGGGATTTCGATGTGCCGGCACGTATCGCGGGCTTGCCGTTTTTGGACGAGCAGGCCAAACGCAACATTCTGGGTGAAAACGCGCGCAAACTTTTTCGCCTGTAGTCCAAGCAATCCTCACCGAAAGGACAAACGACCGCCATGCACAAAGTTCTTGCACTGTATCCCGCCCCGAAAGATCCGGCCCATTTCAAGAAATACTATGAGGGAACCCACCTTCCACTGGCGCAGCAGATGCCCGGGTTGATCTCAAGCCGCCACAGCTTCGCAATCGAAGGCGTGGGCGCTCCCTCACCCTACTTCTGCATCTGGGAGGGCGCGTTTGCCGATGCAGCGGCGATGGGCGCAGCAATGCAGTCGCCGATCGGCCAGAAAGTGGCCGCCGACGTAGCAAACTACGCGACCGGCGGAGTGACGATCGTTCACTTCGACGAACAGCTGCCGCCCGAGCGTACCAATGGAGCGAAAGCGGACCACTTTCAGGCCGGCTTGCAGATCCGGCGCGACATGTTCGGTCCTGCGAATTCCGACAAGGTGATTGATTCGGCGACCGATTTCAACCGGACGCTGCAGGAACTGGTGACCAGTTATTGTTTCGGCGAGGTCTGGGTTCGTCCGCAACTGGACCGCCGGACCCGAAGCATGCTGACGATGGCGCTTCTGGTCGCCCTGAACCGGCCGAACCAGCTGAAGGGACACGTCCGAGGTGCGGTAAAAAACGGCGTAACCAAGGACGAGATCCGCGAAGTCCTGCTGCACGCCATGATCTATGCCGGAGTGCCGGCAGGCGTGGACAGCTTCAACCATGCGACAGACGTGCTGAAGGAAATGGGACTCGAGTAGAGGAGCAACCACATCATGCGCGTAGGCTTTATCGGTATTGGAAACATGGGTTGGCCGATGGCGAGCCACATCGCCCAGGCCGGCCACGAGTTGACAGTGTTCGACGTCGACGCCTCGCGGAGTGCCCGCTTCGCACAGGAATTCAAATGCAAGGCCGCCACGGGACTGGCAGAAGTTGCGGCCTGCGAAATTACCGTCACCATGCTGCCGACCGGTAGAATCGTCCGCCAGGCGCTGCTGGAGGATCAAGGCGGCGCATTCGCAAAGGCTCTGAAGCCCGGCGCGATGGTCATTGATATGAGTTCGTCCGAGCCGGTCGGGACTCGGGAGCTCGGCGCCGAGATCGCACGGCGCGGGGCAGTCTTAATCGATGCACCTGTCTCGGGCGCCGTGCCGCGCGCAAAGGCAGGTACGCTTGCAATTATGATCGGCGGCGATGACAAGGCGTCGATCGAGCGCGCAAAGCCCCTGCTGCAGTCCATGGGCAAGCAACTGTTTGAGACCGGCCCGCTCGGGACCGGTCACGCCATGAAGGCGCTGAACAACTATATTGCGGCGGCGGGATATACCGCGGTTGTCGAGTCGCTGCTGATTGGCGAGCGATTCGGCCTGGACCAGGGAACGATGGTGGATATTTTGAACGTTTCAACGGGTCGCAACTTCACAACCGAGGTGATGATCAAAGAGCAGGTGCTTGGCGGTAAGTTTGCCACCGGCTTTGCGCTTGGCCTGATGGCCAAGGACGTAAAGATCGCAGCCGACCTGGGCGAGGCAGTGAAGCTGGATGCGCCGGTCTCCCGGCTGATTCGAGACCGCTGGGCGCTGGCGCGGGAGCGTCTGGGTGCGACCCGTGATACTTCCGAGGCCATCCTGGGCTGGAAGGACGACCTGGCTGACGGCAAGAAGTGAATTCTTCAGTGAAAGTCATGCGAGGTGACTTCCGCACGCGATATATCCAGCGGCAGGACGCGGTCAGCCTTCACTGACACCACATTGTCCAGATTCTGAAGCGTGCCTTCGATCAGCAAGAATGGATGATGGACGACCACGGTGTGGTCCTGTTCGAACAACTGCGGCGTGATGATGGCATTGGCAATTCCCGTCTCGTCTTCCAGGCTGAGAAAGACAAAACCTTTCGCCGTGCCGGGGCGCTGGCGGGCAATCACCGCTCCTGCCACTCGCACGCGCGTTTTGTCGGGGAGTTTGGCAAGCTCGATGGCCGCGCGGACTCCGCGTTCCTTCATGGCCGCGCGGCGATAGGCCATCGGGTGGGGCCCGACCGTCAAACCCGTTCCGCGAAAATCGGCGACCAATCTCTCTTCGTCGGTCATGCGCAAAAGCGGCGAACCCGAAACGGCCCCCTGCTCGTCCCGCAAGCCTTCTTCCTGCGTTTCCAGAAGCGGTCCGGGGTGGCGGGCGGCGCGCTCGACTTGCCAGAGAGCATCGCGACGGTGAAAGCCGTGCCGGGCGGAAATACAGTTCAAGGCTCCGACTTCGGCGAGCACCGTCAGTTCAGACTTCTGTATTTCGGCAATGCGCTGCTTCAAATCATCGACGGATGCGAATGCGCGCAGTTCGCGCTCGCGCATGATTTCAAGCGCAATCACCTGGCGAAGGCCTTTGACGTAGCGCATTCCCATGCGCACCGCGAACCCTTCGGAAGTCTTTTCAAGCGTACAGTTCCACTCCGAGCGCGTGAGATCGATGGGCTTGCATTTCAGCCCGTGCCGCTGCGCGTCTTTCACCAGCGTTGCCGGCCGGTAGAAGCCCATCGGCTGGTTATTCAGCATCGCGGCCGTAAACGCCGCCAGATAATGGCATTTCAAATAGGCGCTGGCATAGGCAATCAGTGCAAAACTGGCCGCGTGAGATTCTGGAAATCCATACAGCGCAAAGGATGTGATTGACTGGACGACTTTGTTCTGCGTTTCCCCGGTAATTCCGTTCCTCTGCATTCCGCGCCGAAGTTTTATCTCGATCTCTTTCATGCGCTCTTCAGAACGCTTGAATCCCATGGCGCGCCGCAATTCCTCGGCTTCCCCGCCCGTGAATCCCGCGGCGACCATGGCCATGCGCAACAACTGCTCCTGAAAAAGAGGCACTCCCAGCGTGCGCGCAAGAGCCGGCTCAAGGGCAGGATGAAAATATTCGGGTGCTTCCCGCCCCTGACGACGCTTTAAGTACGGATGAACCATTTTCCCTACGATGGGCCCGGGGCGAATAATCGCGACCTGCACGACAAGATCGTAGAAACATGTCGGGTGAAGGCGCGGCAGGCAGGACATCTGGGCGCGGCTTTCCACTTGAAACATCCCGACCGTATCCGCCCTTTGCAGCGCCTCATACACGCCAGGGTCATTCGCCGGCAGATGGCCGAGATCCACTTCTTCTCCGTGGTGTTCGCGAATGATTTTGAGTGAATCTTCAAGCACGGCCATCATTCCCAGGCCGAGCAGATCCACTTTCACGATGCCCATGTCCGCACAATCTTCCTTGTCCCATTGCACGACCACGCGTCCCGGCATCGTGGCTGGTTCCAGGGGCACGACGGAATCCAGTTGCCCCTGGCACACCACCATTCCACCGGAATGCTGCCCCAGATGGCGCGGCAAGTCCTGCACGGCCTTGCAAAGCTCGAAAAACTTCCCAATCCGCCGATGCTGGAGGTCAAGACCAGCGTCGCGGAACTGGCGCGCGAGTGTGTCACCGGGGTCCCTGTATTCCCACGCCCCCACCAGGGCAGACAGCCGACCGAGCGTTTCCGGGTCAAACGACAGGACCTTGCCGATTTCGCGAGCCGCCGACCGCCCGCGGTAGGTGATGACGTTTGCGGTCATGGCGGCGCCGAATTTTCCATAGCGTTCATAGACATACTGGATCGTGCGTTCCCGCTGATCCCCGCTCGGGAGATCCAGGTCAATGTCCGGCCACTCCCCGCGTTCTTCGGACAAAAATCGTTCAAACAGAAGATCCATTCCCACCGGATCAACCGCGGTGATGCCGAGCGCGTAGCAAACGGCGCTATTGGCCGCGGAGCCACGCCCCTGCACGAGAATATTTTTCTCGCGGCAGAAGCGAACGATGTCCCAGACGATCAAAAAGTAGCCGGACAGATCAAGCTTTTCGATCAGGGCGAGTTCGCGGTCAATTTGACGCCGCGCGCGTTCGTTGCCGGGGCCGTAGCGGACAATCATTCCTTCCTGCGAGCGCTGACGGAGAAATTCCATCTGCGACCCGCCGCCGGGAACCGGATAGGAGGGAAATTGATAGCCGAGATTGTTCAGGCTGAATTGCAAGCGCCCGGAGAGCGTTTCGGTTGCGGCAATGGCCTCGGGAAGATCGGAAAACAACGACACCATTTCCTCATGCGTCTTGAAATGGCGCTCGGAATTGCGGCTCAACAGACGACCGGCATTCGCAAGCACCCGATGATGGCGTATGCATGTGAAAACATCCAGCAGCTCGCGTAGCTCGGGCCGCGCGTATGAGACGCCGTTGGTCGCAAGCAAAGGCAGTTTCAGCTTTCGCGCGATGGCTACTGCAGCCTGGTTGCGCGCTTCTTCTTCGCGGCAGAGATGGCGCTGCAATTCGACATAAACGTTTTCCCGGCCGAACCACCGGCAAAGCTGCTCGACGCGTTCGATGGCAGCGTCGATCCCGCCTTGCGACAACGCATGCGCAAGCGGACCTTCCTCGCCTCCGGTCAAGCAGATCAGTCCGCCGCCCATCGCGGCGATTTCTTCGTCCCGGACGCTTCCCTCCGCTTTGCGCGCGCGGAGCTTCATCTGCGTGATCAGCCGGCACAAATTCTGGTAGCCCGTGCGCGACTGGACGAGCAAGGGATAGCGCCAGCCCGCGACGGAGGTGACTTCCGCACCGATATGTGCCCGGATGGAAAGCTTTTCCGCCGCGAGGTGAAACCGGGGGGAGCCGTACACGCCGTCCCGGTCAAGCAACGCCATCGCGGACATACTGTGATCCCCGCACATGCGCGCCAATTCTTCGGGCGAGCTAGCGCCTTCAAGAAAGCTGAATGCCGATCGCGCGTGCAGCTCGACATACATCAGTCGTAGACTCCCCGCACGAACCAGCTCCCGCGCAGTGCGTCGTAGTAGAAGCGGTAGAGGCCGCAATCGGGATGCCCTGCCGCTTCTTTATGGCGGCCGCTTGAGTGCGAATCGAAATGAATTTCCAGATCCCATTCATCCTGTTGCCAGGGATCTTCCCGCCACCAGTCACCGGACGTGCGCCAGGGACCGGAAGCGGTAAGCACTTGTCCACGCAACCCCTGAAAAGCAACGCGGACCGGACGCCCGGTGTGCAGATCGAGTGTTGCGGGAACGGCCGGGCGAAAGATGCGAAAGCTCATCGAGGATTGGGAGCTTTTGTCCTCCCTTCCTAGACGCGAGACGCCCCCGCGTTTGAGGCCTGCTCCTGCGGCTTCCAGGGGCGCAAGAAACCGCCGCATCTGAAACTCTCCCGGGCGATAGGTGTCAATCAGCGACGGGGAGCCGATATTTGCTTCGCCCACCACATTCGCAATGCGCGCGATGGTGAGCTCCAGTTTTTCTGGATCTGGAAAGCTGGGGAGAAACAAACCGCCTTGCGTAGCACGCGGGCGTGCGGATTCCGCTTGGAGCAGGATTTTTCGAATGGGAGCGCCGGGCGGGTTCGATTGCAAACGCAGGCGCAGCAGTTTCAAAAGCATTTTTGAGTCGCGCACCGGAACGGGGAGCTGCAGCTCATTTTCATATACGCCGGGCGGACTCGCCCGGTGAAATGTTTCCGCATGAACGTCCAGCGCATTTTCAAAAAAGGGTTGCAGTTCAAAACGCACGCGCAGGGAGGCAGCCGCAAGAGAGCGCGCCGCCAAACGTGCGCAAAGCTGATCGAGCAATCGGCCCAGAAGAAACGAAGCAGGATCGAGTTCCTCGACGGGATCATCCAGCTCCATCTCTTCTTCGAATGAATGGCTGGGCTCCGCGATGGCGAGTGAACGCGAGATCGCGCCCAGCGCCAGAGCGTGCAGGCGAACTCCTTCCTGCCCGAGACGTTCGGAAAGCTGCAAAACCGGCAGACCGGCAAACACAGCGCACGTGTGCACGCCCCAGCGGCTCAATGTTTCCGCAATCTCAACCGATGGGCAAAGAACGCTGACGGGCAATTCGCCCAGACAT
>Ga0209624_10002202_pt1 | contig 14570 bp, 13 predicted proteins | sample JacPinW_OM2H0_O1_FD_188565 | JGI IMG/M metagenome (GOLD analysis project Ga0209624, IMG submission 188565) | Forest soil microbial communities from Algoma, Ontario, Canada - Jack Pine, Ontario site 1_JW_OM2H0_O1 (SPAdes) (version 2) | ecosystem: Environmental > Terrestrial > Soil > Boreal...
AGGAAGGTCAACTAGAGCAGCGGGCCGTCGGAAGCCTCAATCAGGCCTCCACGCACTCCAACTGCGCCGGCACGCCCGGCAAGCTCCCGGCAGCGGCCACGAATGCCCTGCTCGTGGCGGCGCGCGGAATCCTCGCGCTCAGCACTGCACCCGCCGCGCCCGCGACGTCGAAGCCGGCTGCGCGGGCGCCGGTGAGCCGGCCGTCGCATCCGACATCGCACGGTCGGCGTACGGCCCGAGCCAAGACGCCGACCCCGAGCCCGAGCCCGAGCCCGCCACCGAGCGTGCGCAAAGCCGACATCACGTCGCCCCCTTCAAGCTCACTCGGCTGGCTGTGGCTCCTCCTCCTGGTCGCAGCCGGACTCCTCGCGGTTTGGCTGCTCACCGCGCGGCACCGTTCTCGGCTCGAGGCGGCCCCGGCCGCGACGCGCGCCGCCCGGCGGCGACCGAAGCCTCACGTTCCCAGGGCCCAGTTCCCGCGGCTTCACCTGCCGCGGCCGCGTGGACTAGAACTGACCGCGCTGGTGGGCGCGCTGAGCCCGCTGCGCCGCGGAACCAAGCGCCCGGCAGAGGCCGAACCGGCCTCCGAATACGAGCCCGCAGCCGAGGATCTGATCCCCGCCGGCCTGGCCGGAGCGGCCGCCGCGTCAACACTTCGTGACGACGCACACGATGAGGCTCAAAAAGCGTTTAATCATGGATCAATGCTCGCGGAACATGACCATCTCGAGGAAGCGGAGTCCGCCTTCAGCCGGGCCGACGAACTCGGCCACCCCGCCGCGGCTTCGCACCTTGGCATGCTGCTGGAGCGACGCGGCGACCTGGCCGGCGCCGCAGCGGCCTACCGCCGCGGCGATGAGCGCGGCGACGCCGCCGGTGCGTTCTGGCTTGGGGGCCTGCTCGCGCGAGGAGACGATCTCGCCGGAGCCGAATCCGCGTACCGCCGCGCTGATGCACGGGGCCACGGTGGCGCGGCGGCGAGCCTCGGGATGCTTCTCGAGCGGCGCGGCGACTCGGCCGGCGCCGAAGCGGCCTACCGACGCGCTGACGAACGGGGCGACGCCCTGGGCGCCTTCAGCCTTGCCGCGATGCTCGCGGAACGCAACGAAATGGCCGAGGCGGAGGCCGCTTTCCGCCGGGCCGACGCACACGGGCACCCATCGGGCGCGACCAACCTTGGGGTGATCTTGGAGGATCGGGGCGATCTGGCGGGCGCCGAAGCGGCCTACCGCCGCGCCGATCAGCGAGGCGACGCGATCGGGGCCTTCAACCTTGGTGGTGTGCTCGCAGCGCAGAACGATCTCGCCGGCGCTGAAGCCGCCTACGCGCGGGCCGACGCCCGAGGCGACGCCGCCGGAGCGACCAACCTGGGTCGACTCCTCGAGCGCCGCGGCGATGTGGCCGGGGCTGAGAGCGCGTATAAGCGCGCCGATGAGCGCGGCGACGGCGAAGGAGCGTTCAATCTGGGCCGCCTGCTCACCGATTGGGGCGACGTCGAGGGCGCCGAGGCGGCTTATCGGCGCGCCGACGAGCGCGGCCATGGCGAAGCGGCGTTCAACCTGGGCGGGCTATTCGCGCAGCGCGGCGATTTCGCCGCGGCGGAAGCGGCCTACCACAACGCAGATGAGCGCGGCCACGCGTCCGCCGCGTCAAACCTTGGCGTGCTGCTCGAGCAACGTGGAGACCTGGCCGGTGCGGAGCAGGCGTTCCGGCGCGCTGACGAGAGGAAAGACGCCGCGGGGGCGGCCAACCTTGGCGGTCTGCTCGCGGACCGGGGCGACGTGACCGGCGCGGAGGCCGCCTACCGGCGGGCCGATGAACGCGGTGATCCCCAAGCCGCCACAAGCCTCGCTGGCCTGCTCGAACGCCGCGGGAACGTGGAGGAGGCGGAAGCGGCGTACCTCCGGGCGGCAGAGCGCGGCGACGCGGACGGTGCCTTCAACCTCGGCGGGATGCTGGCCGAGAAGCGCGACCTCGAAGGCGCCGAGCGCGCCTTCGCTCGGGCTGCCGAGCTCGGCCATCGATCTGGCGCGTCGAACCACGGCGTGCTCCTCGAGCAGCGCGGGGACCTGGCCGGCGCCGAGGCCGCCTACCAACGCGCTGATCAGCTCGGTGATGCCAATGGCGCCTTCAATCTCGGGTCACTACTCGCCGAGCGGGGTGATTTCGATGGAGCCGAGGCCGCGTTCACCCGGGCTGACGAGCGTGGCGACGCGTCCGCCGCGACCAACCTCGGCATTCTCCTCGAGCAGAGCGGGGATCTGGAGGGTGCCGAGGCCGCCTACCGGCGCGCGGATCAGCGAGGCGACGCCACCGGCGCGTTCAATCTCGGTGTACTACTTGAGCGCCAAGACGTGGCTGACGCGGAGGCCGCGTACCGGCGTGCTGCCGACCGCGGCCATCCAGAGCTAGCCGACCTGGCGCAAGCTGCTCTCTCGCATCTGCGCGGGGACTCCTGATCGACCCGGCCGGCGCTAGGCCGCGCCGGCTGGAGCACAGTCGAGCTCGATCAGCTCGCGTTTGAGGGCCTGCCGTCCGCGGTGATGCAAGCCGTGGATCGACGATTCGCTGCGACCAATCCGATCGGCAATCTCACCCGGCGACAGGCCAACCAGATGCCGAAGCACCACGACCTCGCGCTGGTCTTTGGGCAAGGCGCTCAGTGCGGATTGAAGGCCCCAGCGTCGATCGCGACTGGATTCATCCCCTTCGTAGCCGAGCTCAGGAACTTCTTCGGTCGTGACGCTACGACGCTGGCGCAGGTGGTCGATGGCGACGTTTCGGGCCACGCGCAGGATCCACGCCGTGAACGGCACCGACCGCTGCTCGTACTTCTGGATAGACGCCATCAGCTTCATGAACACCTGCTGGGTCACGTCCTCCGCCTCGCATGATTCGCGAACGATGCTGAGTACGTAGCCGTAGACGTTGTCCTTGTAGCGCACGTACAGGAACCGCACGGCGTCCATGTCGCCATTCTTGGCTGCGATTACGGCTCGATCGATCGCTTCTGGATTGGTTCGATCGACCTGCTTGATAGGCCTGAATCCTGACGAAGGCGCCGCCTCGAGATGGCGCTCAGCCCGAGCCCTGATAGCTAGCGTGCCTGTGCTCTTCATTCTGATTTACAGCCGGCGCCTGGGTGCGAGCGTGGACGCGCCTCGCGCACTCCGGGGCCGACCGATCCCCCTTCGGTTGGTCGACATCGTGTGTTTAATCCCGCCGCCTGCTCGAACATCCGTCCGCCCTACGCAGGCCTCGCTAAACCTAGTCGTTCCTACGAAGTTCGCACCAGGGGCCGACCCTAGTCTTTGAGCCGGCTGCGGTCCTGGGGTACCACGGAAGCAGGCGGGGCGTTAAGCCGTTTCTTATGAAGAGCGTTTGGGCGCCGCTGGTCGGCGACGCGCTCTGGGCACGGAGCACCACTGTGGAAAGCCGAACTCGCTACGTTTCTCATCCTCGGCGTGGGCGCGCCGTGGCTCCCGTCTTGTACGGTAATTCCAGCATGGATGGCGGGGCATTTTCAGTCGGTAGTCCGGCACATTTGAGCTTCCTGGACCTGGCGTGCAGCATGCCGCTGGGCTGGAACGGTGATCGTCCGCGGGCGCCCCGCCCGTCGTCGCTGGAGAACGCACGCGCCGAGGTTTTTTCGAGCTCGTTCGGGCGCGGACCATGCTACATCCCGTTTTCGGGCGGCCGCGAGTCGTCGATGTGGCTCGCTATCGCCACGAACCACGCCAGGTCCCGCGGGCATGAAGATCCCATCCCGGTCACGCTGCGCCACCCCGGACTGACGTCCGCACAGGAACTTGAGGTTGGGGAACGCGTCGTCGCCCATCTCGGACTTGAGGACTGGGAGCGCGTAGAGGCCGATGACCTGGACCTCATCGGTGCCCTGGCCGGCTCCACGCTCGCTCGGATTGGCCCATTCTGGCCAGCCAACGCGTACACGATGGCTCCTCTGATCGAGGCGGCGCGTGGCGGGGTATTTGTGTTCATCACCGGCCTGGCGGACTTCTTTTCCTGGTGGCGATGGGCTCCCCTCGCGGGCTTCATCGCCGCCCGCCGCCGGCCATCTAAGCGTGATTTGGCCTTGCTCGGCACGGCGCTGATGCCCGTTTCCCTGCGCGTCCGCGCCGCGCGTCGGCGCGGCTTTCCGCCACCGATGCCGTGGCTGCGCCCGGTGCCCGAGCGGGACGCGCTCGCGCTGCTGCGCCGGCGCCAGGCCGACGTTCCGATCCGGTTCGACCGCGCGATGGTCATGCAGCTAACCCATCGCTGCTTCGACGGCGCAGCGAGCACGTTCTCGGCGCTCGGCGAGGCGCTCGGTACGTCGGTCGATCAGCCGCTGCGCCGACCCGGAGTGGTCGAATCGTTTGCCGGCGCCGGGGGGCGGCGCGGATTCCGAGGCCCGGGCGACATGCTCCGTGCGATGTGCGGCGATCTCCTTCCCTCAGACCTGCTCGCACGACGTTCGGGAACGGATCTGACCCGCGTGTTCTTTGGCGAGGCGAGCCGCGAGTTCGCCGCCAACTGGTCGGGCGCTGGTCTCGATGAGTCGATGATCGACGCGGCGGCGCTGCGACGCAGCTGGCTGAGCGATCGGCCCGATCCGCGAGCCGCGTGTCTTCTTCAGTACGCCTGGTTGACGGAACAGCAATCCGTCGCCGGGGCCGGATTATCAACCGGTGAGCTCGTGCTCACGAACTCCAACCAAAGAGAGGCAGCATGAAAGAAGAGGCCATTCGACCCAAGCCCGCTTACGTGAAGCCACGTATTGAGGCGCTGGGCAGCTTTTCCCAGTTGACGTTAGGCAGCAAATGGCAGTCGATCTCCGACCTGTCGCAGGGAATCGGTACTGCCATTGGTAACGGCGGCCCCGGCTCCTGAGAAGGGCACGGGTTGCGGATTCCCAACGAGCTGACGCGTCTGGAAGCGGTTGCCGGCTCTCCTCTCGGAGGTCGGGGGCGCTCCACGCCGCGTCTCGGCAGAGCCGGTTGTGAGCCGCTCGCGGCGCTTGCCTCGGTCATCGAGGGAACGCTGGGGAGCGGCCCGCCGGCAGTTGCATTCTCGGGGGGCCGCGACTCTTCGCTGCTGCTCGCAGTAGCCGCGGGCGTTTGCGAGCGCGCGGGGGTGGATCCGCCGCTGCCAATCACGCTGTGCATGCCGACCCCGGTCGCCGAGGCCGACGAACGCGAATGGCAGGAGCTGGTGCTCGAGCATCTCGAGATCCCGGACTGGCACAGGATCGAGATCGATGGTGAGCTCGACCTGGTCGGTCCTTATGCGCGGCGGCACCTGCTGCGGGATGGCTTGCTATTTCCGGCCAACGCCCACTCGGTCGTCCCGATGCTCGAGGCAGCGGGAGATCGTGTGCTGATCGTCGGCCTTGGGGGCGATGAGCTGCTCAGCTCACAGCAATGGCGATCCGTTCACGATCTGGTAGGACGGAGGCGCAAGCCGCGGCGGCGCGACCTGGTCAGGCTCGCGGGCGCCGCGGTCCCGAGCTGGATCCGGTGGGTGGCGAGACCCTCGCTGCTGAAGGATCCCGAGGAGATGGACTGGCTGCGACCCGCGGCGCGGCGCCGCCTCGATCGCCTTGCCAGAAGAGGATTCGAGGAACCGGTCGGCTGGCGTACCGCAGTCAGGCAGGCCGCCGCCCGTCGCGACGTGATCCTCCCGCTCCGCACGATGGAGCGCCTCGCACAAGCCGGCGGCCACCGGATCGAAGCGCCGCTGCTCGATGCGAAATTCGTAGGCGCGCTTGCCCGGGCGGGCGGCCGGGGCGGGTGGGGAGGTCGGACCGCGACGATGAACGCACTGGCCCGCGAACTGCTACCCGAGGACGTCCTGGGACGTGCGAGCAAGGCCCATTTCAACCGTGTCTTCTTCGGCGAAGAGACCCGTGCGTTCGCCGAGTCATGGTCAGGACGGGGACTCGACGAGACGCTGGTCGATCCGGAAGCGCTCCGGCGCGAATGGCTGTCGGAGGTCCCTGACTTCCGAACGTCGCTGCTGCTTCAGAGTGCGTGGCTGACTGATCACGCCCTGGAACCTCCCGCGGTGGGAGGACACCGCGACCTCGTGTCGACGATATGCCTGTGAAAATGGCCGGCGCGTATGGGGTGCGCCTGTCGGGCTTGGCGGAGAGCACGTGGCTCGGCGTGACCGGAGCTTCACACTGGCCCGAGATCGCCTGCGTGCCAGACGACCGTCCCGAGGCCCCGGAGACATCGCTGGATGTAGACGCGCTCGAGCTGCGTCTCCGGGTCGACGTCGCTCATAGCGAACTCGTTCACCCGCTGCTGGGAAGGGTCGGCTCTCAGGTCGCGCTAGCGCAGGGAGGCGATGCCATGCACGCCGGCGCAGTCACCGGAAGCGACGGTGCGTGGGCTGTCATCGGGCCGAAGGGGGCGGGCAAGAGCACGCTCCTCGCCGGCCTGAACGACATCGGCGTGCCGGTGCTCACCGATGACGTCCTCGTGTTTCGCGATGGAGCGGTGATGGCGGGTCCGCGTTGCATCGACTTGCGCCCCGACGCCATGCGCTTCGGGCTCGGGGTTGCCGTGCGTCCGAGCGATCCCCGCAACCGAGTCGCGCTCGCGCCGATCGCCGCCGAGCATCCGCTGGTCGGCCTGATCCATCTCGAATGGTCGAGTGCTGAGACGACGCTCGAGCGCCTGGACCACCGAGAGGCGATCAAACGGCTCCTGGAGTTGCGAAGCGACAAGGGCTACCCCCGCGATCCACACGCGCTGCTCGACCTGGCGACCCTGCCAAACGTGGTCCTCAGGCACCCTCGAACGATGAACGCGTTGGAAGATGCCGCCGCGGAAGTGGAGCGCGTCCTGTTCGACTCGGGCGCGCGACTCTACGCACGCTGAGCGCCAACCCGGCCTTGGCGCCAGCGCGGTGTAAAGCAGAGGCCCGAACTACGAGAAAAGGCCCCCGTTGAAGCTCGACGACGTGCCAACCGCGTACGTGGCGTCGAGGCTTCCGGATTGACTGCCGCCCGCCGTCAAGTCGACGAGCGCGCCATGATCGGCGATCGTCGGCTTCTCGTACGTCCGAGCTACGTCATTTGATTCGTTGCCGTGCATGGCAATGACCCCCTTTGGACTACTAGTGGTTACAGGATAACGACACGTGGTTTGCGGTCAAGTACTAAGAAAGTTGATTTCTGAGAGCTCACGCCGCCCGCCGGCCGCCGCGTACACCGGCCGGCCCACGCCTTGCAAAATCCACGCGCAGGGGGTCGGTAACCATCTCAGATAGATATCTGCTTGTGAAATCGGCGTCAGTGTTCCAGCGCAGCCAGCACTCCATCATCGTCAGGCGCCAGGTGTATAGCAACACGGCCGCCGAGCCCCCACCCGACCCGATGGCGTTGAGGCAAGCGCCGAGTGCCCGGCGGTCGACGAACTTATGGATTTCTGCGGTTGGCGACTCAAGAAGGCTGCGTGCAATTGCAAGCTCACCTCGGAGCAATGAGTTGCGAAGTAGAGGTGTGAAGAATGACTTCTCGGGGCGATCAACAATCGCGTCGGGAATGAGGGACCTCATTGCGTCGCGCTGGACCGCACGGTCAAGCCTGTTACGAAACGCGTACTCGGGCGGTAACCGGAGGATTAGTTCAACCAGCTCGCGATCAAGCAAGGGGTGATGTCGCTCCAGCCCCGAGGTGACGCCAATCTGCCGGAGACAGTCGAACATTTGAATCTGCTCCCGCCCCGCTGTCAGCACGTGAGACAGATGTGACCACCAGAGCGGCGCGCGGCGACGCCTCCAGCTCAGGGGGTCATACGCGCTGCGCAGCGAGTCGGCCGCGGACTCGGACAGCCAGGACGGACCTACTTGTTGCGCGGCGGGCAGCGAGCCTCGCAACCGTTGGAAGCCAGCCGGAAGCGCGCCATGGACTGCGAGCGTCCAGAAGGCGCGGCTCGTCGCGGCGGTGCTCGGATGTTCGCCCAGCCCGGGGAGGTCGCGACAAATGTTCCAGGCCGTGAGCAGACGTCCCCGTCTGACCAAGTGGCCGAGGAGAAACGAGTCGGTTCCGAACAGCTCGTCTCCACCTTCGCCGTCGAGCATGAGCGTCGTGCCCTCCCGAGCAGCGAAATCCTGGAGCGCAGTGATGAAGGTGATGTTGGGAGCGGGCGTAGGCAGTCCCCACCGCTCGAGAAACCTGATACCTCCGGCAAGTAAGCTGCCGCCTCGAACACGCATCTGAACGCTGGCTATATCCAGGTGATCGCTGACCGTCTGGACCAGGCGAGACTCGTCGACCGCTGGGAGGTCCGGGAATGTCATCGAGTATCCGGTCAAGTCCAGGGCGGGCGCGGCCTCGCGCGCAGCTGCGGCCACCATGCTCGAATCGAGCCCGCCCGAGAGCAGGATTCCGGCACGGTCTCGACACTGCAGACGCTCTGCGACGGTGTCGCGCAGTCGCCTGCGCACTTCCAGTGCCGCCTCCTCCGGCGCGATGCGAAGGGGCGGCTGGTAGCGCGGGCGCCAGTACGAACGCTGCGAGCAGCCGACGCGGTCGAAGGTGAGCAAGGCGCCGGACCGAAGCCGATGCACGCCGGTGTAGAGCGTTTGGTCGTCGACCGCGGTTCCGAACGCAATCCACTGGAGCACCGTGCGGTCATCGACCTCGGGGCGAGTGGGCAGGATTTGAAGCACGGCGGCCAGCTCGGTCGCGAACACGAGCTGGCTGCCGGTGCTGTGGAAGAACAAGCTGCGCGCCCCCAGTGCGTCGCACGCGAGCAACCCTTGCGAGCGGGTCCGATCCCACACGGCGAACACAAACTCACCCCGCAGCCGCTCGGGCGCAGCCTGCCCCCACCGGCGATAGGCCGCCTCCACGATGCGACCCGGAGGAGTCTCGGAAGCCAGCCCAAGCGATCTCTCCAGCGTGCTGTGGTTGGCCAGACGGCCTTCGAATGCACACACCAGATCGCCTCGGCGATGGATTCCACCGTGTATGTGACCAAGTGCGATCGGGCCGTCAACGATCATGTCCTCGACGCGGGCGCGTGTCGTCCGCGCGATTGTCGGAACCAACCGGTCGACCTCACCCGCGCCGGCGTAACTCACGACGCCGGCGAGTGCCGCCGTCCCGCGCGATGAATCAGTCGAGGTGATCGCGCGCATGCGACTCGACATGTCCACTGAGCTCACTGGCACTCATCGTCGCTGGGACCGACAGCTGAAAGAGACGGACTCGGTCGGCGATAGCGGTCAGCGTCTCAAGCTGGTTCAACATCCGGGCGGGGCTCGAGTGAAACGGCGTGAAGCAGTACTGCAAGAACGTTGCGTATGGGACGTTGTGCAGTTCGTCGAAGCGCAGCGCCGGGTAGTCACCCCCGCGGGCGAAGAAGTACAACGCCCGCAGCGGCGACGGCCGTGCCGTGCGGCCTCGGAGCCGCAATCGGACGCCTGTCTCGTCAAAGCCCAGCGGTTGCCCGAGAAGATCTCTGCGCGATCCCATCAGCAGATCCTCGCCCTTGTCGAGGTTGGCTACGCACGGACCAGAGTGGATCATCGGCTGACCGTCAACCACCGTCGTCGCCGCCACGTCATCTGTGAGGAAGCGGGCCCCACGCAACACGAGGTTCAATCCCAATGAGGTCTTGCCACGACCAGACGGTCCGGCAAACGCCACGGCGTTGCCGTGGATCTCGACCGCGCTGGTGTGCAGCGGCTCAAGTCCGTTGAGGACCGAGGCAAGCGGTAGCACCTGCCCGATCAGGTAGCGCTGCCACACCCAGTCGTCGGCTCCGGCCGGGCATGACCAGACGCGTGATCCGTCGGCCGACACTACGTGGACCCCTTGGCGGTGCGCACACATCCTGTAGCCCAGGTCAGGGTGGCGATCGATCGACAGAAGCGTGCTGCCATCGTCGAAGCGCCAATTCACGAGCCGCTGGGCGCGTTCGGCGCGCCACAGCTCTTCCAGCTCCTCCGCCGGCACGACGTGTGCGCGAACGGCCGGCGTGGGGTGCGAGGCATCGACGGCGCCCGTGATCCAGGACGCCGGGAAGTTGCCGTGGAGCTCGAGCCCGAATATCTGGGCCACCCAGCCTTCGCTCATTGCGCTCTCCACCGGCCTCGTCGATCGGGCCGGTGTTGGTGCATCCAGCACGTTCCCCATGCGTGAAGAACGATCCGGGATCGTCTCGGCTTGCGGCGTGCCGGGCAACGGAAGAAAGCAGGCCGATGCGCCGTGATTAAGAGAAAGCGTCACGCCGTCGGCACAGGGGGAAGTACATGAGCGCAACCAGCAACATCGAGCGTGCCAACTCGCTCCTTGGGAGCCGAGTGCGCATCCCTGACGAAGTCGTCTACCGCAGCTTCCCGCAGGAGACGGTCGTGCTCAACCTTGCCGAGGGCAAGTACCACGCCGTCAACGCCAGTGGAGGCAGGATGCTCGACACGGTCGCCCAGGTCGGCTCGGTCGGGCACGCGGCGACGCTCCTGGCGGAGGAGTACGGCCGCGAGCTCTCCGAGATCACAGACGATCTCCTCGAGTTCTGCGGGCTGCTCGTCGACCGTGGTCTTCTCGTCGTCGAGCCGGCCTGACGGGCCGCGACCGAGGCCACCCACATGCCGGGCCAGGCCCCGATCATCGGCGCGCCTGATCCCTCGCGACCTTCCGCTGCTCACCGACCGCTGAGGCCGCCTGAGAAGGCGGCCCTGGCCGGCGAGATCCTCGTCGTGTACGCGCGCGTGCGGCTGCTGATGCGCCGCGAAGATATCCGCGATGTCGTCGCGTGGATTCGCGCTCGCCCGGCGAGCGCGAACCCTCCGGCCGAGGCCGGGGCGCGGGACGCGTTGCGGACCGGGGCGCGGCTGAGCAATGCGGTTACGCGCACGCTGAGGCCGTTGCCCACCGACACCCGGTGCCTCTCTCAGGCCCTGGTGCTGCTGTGGCTGCTGTCTCGGCGAGGCATCCCGAGCACGCTCGTCATCGGTGCCCACATGGCTCCGGTGTTTGAGGCGCACGCGTGGGTCGAGCTCGCCGGAAGGCCGCTGCTCGCTCCGGGCAACTTCTCCGACGACCGGCTCGTCGAGCTCTGACTCAGTAAAGACCGAGCGTCCCGAGCCGGCGCTCGCGCCTGAGCGCCCACCGGAAGACGATCGCACCGAGGGCCAGCGCGACGATTGCCAGCGGCACGAGTTCGAGCATGTCGGTGCCGACCGACGTCCAGGCGGCGCCGCCGATCAGCGCCTCGCGAATGCCGCTGATAGAGATCGCGAGCGGATTCGCCTGGCTGATCGTACGAACCCAGGCCGGGAACAGCGTAAGGGGGAACAGCGCGCCCGATGCAAGGCCGAGCACCGTTCCGCCCGTCATGAGAAGGCCGTTGCCACGCTTGAACGTGAGGATCGCCCCGGCGCTGAGAAGCCCGAGTCCCCAGAGGAACGGGATAAAGCCGAGCAGGATCGCGATGGACGGTAGAAGCCCGCTCACGTGATAGTCCAGGCCGAAGACGATCCCGAGGATGCCCACGAACAAGCCCATGCGGAGTGGGATGAACAACAGCTGGAAGGCGGCCGATCCCGTCTGGATCGTCGCAAGCCGCGTGGGCGTCACGAGCAGCGATTCGAGGGTGCCCGCCAACTGCTCGTTGCGGATGGCCGTGGCCAGTTGGTGCAGCATCATGATCACGACCATGTTCATCGCGATGCCGATGACCACGAACTCGAGGTAGTTGGCGTGCGTGCCGCCATAAATCGGCAGGCGCGACGGGTCGATGAGCCGCGCGACGAACGAGAAAGCGATGGCCTGACCCGCCATGCCGGCGAGTTCTCCGGCCGCCGCCATGCGATAGCTGAGCATGATGCGAAGGTCCCGGCGCATGAACGCCGACACCTTCGCGGTCTCGCGCAGCGCGCTCACGCGGCAACCTCAGCCGTGAGCGCTAGGAAGGCGCTTTCGATCTCGGCCGTTTCCTGCCGGCAGGCCGTAACCACGAAGCCGGCTTCAGCGAGGCGAACGATGGCCGAACCAAAGGCGTGGCTCGGCGCGGGCTCCAGCAGGAAATGTCCGGGGCCGTCCGGCCCGGCGGAGATTGACGCGGCGATGCCAAGCGCAAGCTGCAATCGCGCGGCGTCGGGAGCGTGAGCCGGATTGCCGTTGCGGATGCTGACGGCGTAGCGCTGGGAGGGAGCGCGGGCGATCAGCTCGGCGACCGTTCCGACGAAGCAGACGGTGCCGCCCAGCAGAAAGCTGACGTTATGGGCGAAGCCGCGGATCTCCTCGACCCGCTGGGTGGTCCACAGAACCGCGGTCCCACGCTCGGCGAGCTCCTCGACCAGCCTCCGGACCTGCACCGCGCCCGCGGGATCGAGGTCGTGGGTGGCCTCGTCGACGAGCAGCAGCGAGGGATTCGTGAGTAGGGCGCGCGCCACCGACAGGCGCTTCTGCATCCCGTGGGAGTAGCGCCCGACGGGAATCTTCGCCGCCTCGGCCAAGCCCACCGCATCCAGCAGGTCATCTGCGCGGCGTTTCGCGGCGCGGGTGCGGAGGCCGTTGAGGCGCCCGAAGAAGATCAGGTTCTCGCGCCCGCTGATCCTCAGGTACAGGGTCCTGTCGCCGGAGGGAACCAGGCCGACCGTCCCGCTGCGGTGGACGGTGCCGACCTCAGGATCGACGAGGCCACAGATAATCCTGGTCAGGGTCGTCTTTCCCGCACCGTTGGGTCCGAGCAGCGCGTGGATTTCCCCCGGCCGGACCTCTAGGTCCACCCCTCCCAGGGCCGTCTTCTTTCCAAAGCGTCGGACGACGCCCCGCACCGAGACGGCAGCTTGGTCTTCCCACTGCACCCCAATACAACGGTTCGGGGCCCGGCCCGCTTACGCCGGTCCTCTAGATCCCGCGGCGGAGCGCGAGGCGGGCGGAGCGCCAAGGCCACTCATCAGAAGAAACCCCGCCTTCTGGGCGTTCCATCGGGAGCACTCGTGGGGCCGGCTCGAGCCAGCGCCGGACCCCCGAGTCGATCGCGAACGAACTGATCGTGGATCAGCCGTCAACCCCGTCGGTGACCGAGTCCAGAAACCCGGATGAGACGACCGCCGAGCGGTCCGGACTGTCTTCGGTGAAGTCTTCTCAGCGCCCGAGTCGGCACGCGGTTCGGCCGTTTCGCCCCGAGTTCTGGCGCAGCCCGCTCCGTGGGCCCTGGTTGACGTCGTTCCTGGGCACTCTGCTCATCCCCTCGATCGCTGTGATCGCGCTCACGGGGTTCATCGATCACTGGGCCCACTACCCGGAGTTTGCCGGGAACGACGCCGTAGGCCCGGCCGGCGACATCCCCGTGCTGTTCCACTTCCCGACGTCATGGCCGTCGTGGAGCTACGCCGTGACCCAGGGGACGCACGTGACCCTTGGGGTGATCGTCCTTCCCCTGGTACTGGCCAAGTTGTGGTCGGTCATGCCGAAGCTGTTCCAGCGACCGATGGTCAGGAGCCTCGCCGGCGCGCTCGAACGCATCTCGATTCTCGGGCTCGTCGCGAGCGTTCTCGTGGAGTTCGCCACCGGCATCTTCGAGATGCAGGACTGGGCACCCTGGAACTTCAACTTCAACATCGTGCACTACTACGGTGCCTGGGTCTTCGGGACGTTGTTCGTTTTGCATACCTGTATCAAGCTCCCGGTCGTTCTCCGCGCCTATCGGGAGCGAGGCGCGCTGAAGCCGTTGATGCAGAGCCTGGCTGAGACCAGGCCCGAGCCGCCCGACGCTGGTGGGCTCGCCCCGATCAACCCGGCTGCTCCGACGATCAGCCGCCGTGGCCTGCTCGCCATGATCGGCGGTGCGGCGTTGACGATCTTCGCCGTCCAAGTCGGCGAGTCAGTCGGTGGCCCGTTCCGCCGCCTGGCCTTGCTGGCACCACGCGGCCGCGTGTTCGGAACCGGTCCCAATGACTTCCCGGTCACGCACACCGCGGCATACGCCCAAATCACCCCGACGATGATCAGCGAAGATTGGCGCCTTACCGTCGCGGGTGCACGAACCATCTCGTTCGGCCGTCAGCAGCTACTCGCGATGCCCCAGGCTACCCGCACCATCACGATCACGTGCACCGACGGCTGGTCGACGACCCAGCGCTGGACCGGCGTGCAGCTGAGCGCGTTGGCGCGGCTGGCCGATGCGTCCGAGGGGGCAGTTCTGCGCCCCGGAACCCTCCAACCCGGGGTGGGTGCGGAGGCCCTTCCGCCTTCCCTTTACAACGACGAGCGCTCACTGCTCGCCTTGCGAGTTAACGGCGTCGATATCTCGGTCGACCACGGCTATCCCGCCCGGGTCATTCTGCCCAACGTCCCCGGTGGCATGAACACCAAATGGGTCAGCGAACTCCGATTCGAGGCCGCGTGAGAACCGCATTGGGTCGCGCCTTCAGGCGCCGCTACGGTGCTGGACCGGTTCACCTGTTGGTCCACCTGGTGGGCTTCGCGATCGTCGCGTTCGCGCTCGACCGGATCTTCAGCGGAGGCGATGTGAAAGAGCTGCTCGTGTGGTATCTCGGGTTCGCGATCGCGCATGACCTTGTTTTCGTGCCGGCCTACAGTGGCC
>Ga0209624_10002203_pt1 | contig 14567 bp, 11 predicted proteins | sample JacPinW_OM2H0_O1_FD_188565 | JGI IMG/M metagenome (GOLD analysis project Ga0209624, IMG submission 188565) | Forest soil microbial communities from Algoma, Ontario, Canada - Jack Pine, Ontario site 1_JW_OM2H0_O1 (SPAdes) (version 2) | ecosystem: Environmental > Terrestrial > Soil > Boreal...
AGAGGCGCCGTCCACTTGAAACAAAATCAGATTCTCAGGCTGATAACCCAGATTCACCTGACTCAATTTTGAAAGGCTGTGAACGAACAGACCGGCAGCTACCAAGAGGATCAGCGAGATCGCCACCTGCGCAATTACAAGCACTTTGCCGGCAGACAGACGGCGATTTCCCAATTCGCCAGTCGTTCCGCCCCCGCTCGATTTCAGAATTGGCGATAGATCGACGCGCGTAACTCGCAGCGCCGGGATCAAGCCGAAAAATATTGCGCTCAGAACGGTTACACCGAGTGTGAAAGCCAGCACACGCGCATCGGGTCGCAAATTAATTTGAATGACCTCACGCCCCGTGGATGCTCGCGAAACCATCTGCAGCAGCAGCGTGTCAACCCATTGCGCCAGTAGAATTCCGGCGGCTGCTCCGGCGAACGCTAGTAAAAGACTTTCGGACAAAAGTTGGCGTATCAAGCGGCGCCGGCCCGCGCCGATCGCTAGACGCACTGCAAATTCCTTTTGCCTTGCCGCGCCCCGAGCGAGCAACAAGTTGGCAACGTTGGCGCAAGCTATCAGTAGAATAAGGCCCACTAAACCCATCAGGACCTTGAGCGGTTCGCCATACGCTTCTTGAAGTGTGGAACAGCCGCGTGCGCCGGCTTGAAGGTTGATGCGCTGAGACAAAAATTCTTTGCGCTCTTCCGGATTTGCGGTTGAACCTATATTGGCTTCAATCATCCGCTGGAAGACGACGTTGATGCTGGCCTTGGCTTGCTCCAGCGTAATGCCCGGCTTTAGACGCGCGATCACTTGTAGCCAAATGTTCTTATTTACCTCACCCGGCGATGGGCTCAAGAGATCGCGCCCAGGGTAGATTGCGTCTTGCATCGTGATGGGTATCCAAACGTCCGCCGCCTGTCCAGTGGTTTCGCCAAAGAATCCCGGTGGAGCAACTCCGATAATCTCGAAGGATGTCTGGTGAATCTGGATAGTCTTGCCGAGGATTGCAGGATCGAAATTGAAGCGCTGCTTCCAGAAGGCGAAACTGGCCACCGCAAAAGGAGCGCCACCGCGAACGTGGTCCATTTCCGGAGTAAACACGCGGCCGATCACGGGCTTCACCTGCAAGGTGGAAAAATAATCCCCGCTGGCCAGCCGAACACGAACTGTTTCTTCTCCGCTGGCCGCGCCGCTCGACGAACCGCGGATTGTTGCGGGCCTTTCCTCGTCGGTTTCACTGTCGGCAGCGAAAATCGAAGAAAACACTTCGTTGTGGTCGCGCAGATATTGAAATTCCGAATAGGCTAGCAGGGAACGGTCTCCCCCTTCACTGCCAAACGAGGAGCCATGTGAATCCGGATCGGTCAGCAGAACCAGCTGTTCGGGATGGGCAACCGGGAGTGTCCGCAGCAAGACGGAATCGAGGACGCTGAAGATCGCGGTGTTTGCGCCGATGCCGAGCGCCAGCGTCAGCACCGCAATCGCCGTGAAGCCCGGATTCTTCAGCAGCATCCGGATGCCGTAGCGAATGTCTTGTATTAAAGTTGCCATCTTCGCCCCCGAAGATTGCTGGTTATAAATCAGCTGCGCGCGATTCGTGCGCCGCACCGTTTTGTTTTTGCCGAAGATTCACAGACACACTCGTACCACGGCAGCCGAATGCTTGCCTCGCCTGCTGCATTCACGAAGTTTTTCGGAATTCCTGTGCGAAACGACTTAAACGGACGCGGCGTGCGTGCCGACGGTTTCTTCGACGATGCGGCCGTCGAAAAGGTGGATGGTGCGGTCAGCGACGCTGGCGTAGCGCGGATCGTGCGTTACCATGCAGATCGTGGCGCCTTCGCGGTGCAGTTGGCGCAGCAAGTCCACCACCGCTTCGCTGTTCTTCGAGTCCAAGTTTCCAGTCGGCTCGTCCGCCAGTAGGATGGAAGGAGAACCGACCAGCGCTCGCGCAACGGCCACGCGCTGCTGTTGACCGCCGGAAAGCTGGGAAGGATAGTGCTTCATGCGGTGAGCCATGCCGACGCGCTCGAGAACTTCCTGAACGCGCTTCTTGCGCTCTGCAGAAGCCATGCTGCGATAGGTGAGCGGCAGCTCGACATTTTCGAAAACAGTCAGGTCGCCGATCAAATTAAAGGCCTGGAAGATAAATCCAATTTCGCGATTGCGAATGCGGGTGCGATCGGAAAGGGAAAGGTTCGCCACCGGCTGCGTATTGATCCAGTAATTGCCGTCCGTCGGCGAATCGAGCAAGCCGAGAATGGAAAGCAGCGTGGACTTGCCGCATCCCGAAGGCCCGGCGATGGAAAGGAATTCGCCGTTCTTGATATCGAGATGCACGCCGCCCAGGGCGTGGGTCTCCACTTCATCGGTATAGAAAACTTTCGTCACGCCTTCCAGACGAATCATCGATTTCGGCGCTGCGGTTTCCATGTTAGCTCCTTCAATTTGCCGGCGAGTCTCTCGCCCAAGTTTAGTTACGTTCCCAGGGCTTAGAAAAGTTCCCTTGATTACTTCAATTGCACGCGATCGTAATTGTCCCAGGCCGACATGTCGGACAAAATTACTTTGTCGCCGATCTGCAAGCCTTTCACAATTTCCACGGTGTTTACCGACGTGCGGCCCAGCTGCACTTGCACGCGAGAGGCGCCGCCACCGTCGTCGATAACCTTGAACAGGCCGACTGTGCTGTTCGCTTCGCCATGCACCGGGCGGCCTACGTATAGCACATCGGCCAGCCGTTCGAGTTCGATAGTGCCCTCCACGCTCAGGTCCGGCCGCGCGCCTTGCGGAAGCGCGCCGTCCAGCGCAACGTCCACGGTAACCGTTCCATTCACGACGGCGGGGTCGATGCGCATCACGTGTCCGGCGATTACTCCGTTGTGGGTATCCACCGAAGCTTTTTGTCCGATGGTGATGTCTTTCGCCTGCGTCTCGGCGATTTTAAGCTGCGCTTTCAAATGCGTGGGCTGCGCGACGCGCGCCAGTACTGTTCCCTGCGTGACCTTTTGTCCAACTTCGACGTCAAGCTCTTGCAACACGCCATCGATGCCGGGACGAATCTTCAGCTGGTCCAGCTGCGATTTTTTCAGGTTGTACATTGCGCGCTTTTGATCCAGGCTGGCCTGCTGCACGGCAACCTGAGACGCAATTGAATTCGAGAAAGTTTCCACTTCCTTCTGCGCCAGTTCATCCTGCTTGGCGAGTTCCTGCGCAACCACTTGCGATTTCTTGTAAATCAAATCGGAAACCAGGCCGTTGGCAGCGAGCTGCTCGTTGGTGTCCTTATCCAGCACGGCGGTGTGATACGCCGAACTAACCGAAGCGGCCTGCGTGCGCTTGTCCATCAGCTGATTTTGAAGAAGCGCCTTGGTCTGTTCCAGGTTTGCTTCAGCGCCCTTCATCTGATATTCGGCATCGAGCGCAGTTTGCTGCAGCTCGGGATTGTTCATCTCCAGGATCACGGTGTCCGCTTTCAGCGGCGTGCCGGGGAGCAGGTTGCGCTGCACCACTTGGCCGTCGGTGGCTGCGGGTATTAGACGAATCGTTTCAGGAACCAGGGTGCCCAATCCGCGTACCTCGCGGAGCATGGGGCCGCGTTTTACCGTATCGGTCCAGACCGTGGCGCTATCTACCGTCGGCGCAGCGGGCTTGAGCTTAGAAAGCGCATAGGTGACGAGCGGAATCAGGACCACAGCCGCGGCGATATAAACTATGCGGCGTATCTTTTTCTTCTTCTTAGCGTCAGGGCGAGCGATGTCCATTGCTACCAACCTCGACTATATACATCGCAAATTGAATTCCGGTGCGATGACAATCGTAAGTACCATGCAGTCTTTTAGTTACGGAGATATTCCAAGTATGAAAGGGGTCATTTTGCCCGCTCATGGGAATCCTCCATCCCGCTAGCGAACACTCAAACAATCCTCAAATCACCCAAGCCGTGCTGATACTAACTCACGGTTCAACTAGCTCGAAGCGGATTCGACGCTGGCGCGGATTTCCTGCCAGCGCTTGGGGCGCTTCTTGGCGTCCAGAACCTTCTTGCGCAGCCGTATGGACTTGGGCGTGACTTCGACGAACTCATCATCGGAGATGAATTCGATGGCTTTTTCCAGGGTCAATTCGCGCGGAGGAATCAGGCGAATGGCTTCGTCCGCGCTGGAGGAACGCATGTTGGTCTGCTTCTTTTCTTTGGTGATATTGACGTTCATGTCGTCTTCGCGGGCATTTTCGCCCACGATCATGCCTTCGTACACTTCCAGGCTGGGGCCAACGAACATTTCGCCGCGCTCCTGAATGCCCCACACGGCGTAGGCGGTGGAAACTCCGGCGCGGTCGCTCACTAAAGCGCCGGTTAGGCGCGAAGCCATGTCGCCGGCATATTCCGTCCAGCCTTCCAGCATGGAGTGAATCAGGCTCGTGCCACGCGTGTCGGTGAGCAGTTGCCCGCGCAAGCCGATGAGGCCGCGAGAAGGGATGCGGAACTCCATGCGCACACGGCCGGAATGGTGGTTCACCATTTTCGCCATTTCGCCGCGGCGCTGGCCGAGGGTTTCCATCACGATGCCGATAAAAGATTCCGGGCAATCCACGATCAGGACTTCCAAAGGCTCAAGGCGTTTACCATTTTCGGTTTTCACTACGATTTCGGGCTTGCCGACCATTAGCTCGTAACCTTCGCGGCGCATGGTTTCGATCAGGATGGCGAGTTGCAGTTCGCCACGAGCGAGGACGCGGAAAGAATCGGTGGCACCCATGTCTTCGATACGAAGGGAAACGTTGGTGAGCAGCTCGCGGTCGAGACGTGCGCGCAGGTCGCGCGAGGTGACGTATTGTCCTTCGCGGCCGGCGAAGGGCGACGTGTTCACGGTGAAAACCATGGTCAACGTCGGCTCGTCGATTAGCAAAGGCTCAAGCGGCGCGGGATTTAGGAGATCGGTGATGCTTTCGCCGATTTGAATTCCTTCCACACCAGCAATTGCGACGATGTCGCCCGCGGAAACTTCTTCGGCTTCGTCGCGTTCGAGGCCGCGGAACGTAAATAATTTTGTGATCTTGGTGGCCTGGATCACGCCGGAAAGCTTTGCGATGCCGACTTCGGTGCCGCGCTTCAGTGTTCCCTGAAAAACGCGGGCGATAGCGAGGCGGCCGAGATACTCGCTGTAGTCGAGGTTGGTAACCTGAATTTGCAGAACCGCTTCGGGATCTCCCGAGGGCGGCGGTGTGGAAGCGACGATGGTTTCAAACAGCGGCTGAAGATTTGTGGATGCATCGCCGACGGCGCGATGCGCCACTCCAGTGCGGGCGTTGGTGTAAAGAACGGGAAAATCGAGTTGGTCTTCGGTGGCGTCGAGATCGATGAAGAGATCGTAAATTTCGTCGAGGACCTCGGCGGGGCGCGCGTCGGCGCGATCGATTTTATTCAACACGATGATGGGAGGGAGCTTAGCGGCCAGCGCTTTTTGCAAAACGTAGCGCGTTTGGGGGAGCGGGCCTTCGCTGGCGTCAACCAGGAGCAGGACACCGTCCACCATGCGAAGGGCGCGTTCGACTTCGCCGCCGAAATCGCTGTGGCCGGGAGTGTCCACGATATTAATTTTCGTGTCGTGATAAGTGACTGCGGTGTTTTTCGCCAGGATGGTGATGCCGCGTTCGCGCTCGAGATCGTTAGAGTCCATCACGCGTTCGACGAGATGGGCGTGCTGGCTGAAGATTCCGCTTTGGCGGAGCATGGCGTCGACGAGGGTAGTCTTACCGTGGTCAACGTGCGCGATGATGGCGATGTTGCGAATATTCTTGGTCATTTTTGTGCCGATACGGTTAGACGGACAGAATGGCAATCGCGATCTTGCAACCCGATAAAATTGCGGGGAGACAGAAGCAACGAATGCTTGGTTATTTTAGCACGTGACGACGGAATTCGGGGTGGTTTTCCGGTGTCGAAGTTGCGCAATTTTGTGTAACGGCTGGGTGTGGTTGTGGCCCCGGGTAGAAATTTCTTCGGTGATTGTTTTCTAGAAGTTACGTCGCATTCTATATTTTGGGTAGAACCGGGTAGAAATCGTGATTCTTGGCGATCGGTAAGGGGCGATTTAGAGGTCAAATTTTTGGAGGAGAAAGCCGGGTTGGAAAGGCTGACGATTGCGGGATCGCAGATGGTCGAAAGTTCGCGATTAGAACCGGCTACTTTCGTTTGTTTACAATGACTTAGCTTGCGTTCTAATAAATTGAGTTCGCGATTAGAAAGTGCAAAGCGGATCCCTCGCAGCTCGTTGCTCGATCGGGATACCGATGCGCGGCGCATCTTCGGTTCACGATTTGAGATTGGAGTTGTGGCGGCGTCGATTGCGCGCTCAGTCAAACACGGGTGGCGAATGCCTTTTCGCTCCGGCTGCGCGTCGCAAAACCTTTCAATAATAGTCACGAAAAAACGTAGCACGCGTGTTGGCGAAATTCAAGGACCTGTGTGTGTGGATGGCTAGTACTCGGAAGCAGCGATGCGATTTTGGGAGGGCACGAGAGGTTGCGATGTTCGAGACCGATTTCACACTTTTCAATTCCACATCGGCGGCTTGTAAATGAAGAGGAGATAGATGAGAAATAGGGCCGCCCACGCTACTAACAAATACCAACTGCGCTTCCCCCATCTAGCAGCTAGGCAAGACAGGGCGATTGAGAACGCGATAGCCGAGAGGAGAAACCAAGGCCCTGCCGGATACTGGAAATTCCATCGCAATGGCGACGAAAAAATGATCGTGAAATAGAGGAGTATTAGTGCGCTTGAAGCTCCCAGAGTTCTGGATAGAAATTTGTTTTGTGCCAACACTGGAGCCAACCGCCAGGATTGAATGACCAACAGTACCACGTCAATAGAGTACTACCAAGTTCTCTACGTCTGAGCGGATGGGACGCCTTTCCAAATGCCGGAGGTTCGCTCTTCTTCGGCTTAAGCATCGTTGCAACCGTTGAGACACCATACCGCCGTATAATGGGGGTATGCGGATTCTTATGTTTACGGGCAAGGGTGGCGTGGGGAAAACCAGCCTGGCGGCGGCCACTGGGATGAAGCTGGCTGAGCTGGGGCATCGCACGTTGATCATGAGTATTGATCCGGCGCACAGTTTGGCGGATTGCTTTGACCTGGATAATGACCTGTTCCGGGCGCAGACTTCGGACCCGCTGGCGGTGAGCGAGCAGCTTTCGATTTTCGAATTGAATATTCAGAAAGAGATCAAGCGGCACTGGCAGGAGATTTCGTCGTATGTGAGCGCGGTGCTGCGCACGACGGGAATCAGCGGAGTGGAAGCGGAGGAACTGGCTATTCTTCCGGGCATGGAAGAACTGAGCGCGATGATGTACATCAACCAGTACCGGCGCGAAAACCGTTACGACGTAATCGTGCTGGACGCGGCACCGACGGCGGAATCGCTGCGGTTCATCAGCATGCCCACGACGCTGGACTGGTATATGAAGCACATCTTTCCCTTTCAGCGCAATTTGCTGAAAGCGGTGCGGCCCATCGCAAATCGCGTGGCGCCGTTTGAGCTGCCCACGGACAGCTACTTTGTAAATATCCGCGAGCTATTCGATAAATTGGACGGCATTGACGATGTCATGGGGAATCCGCAGGTCACGAGTGTGCGGCTGGTGACTAATCCGGAGAAGATGGTGCTGCGCGAAACGCAGCGGGCGTTCGTATATTTCTCGCTGCACGGGCTGACGGTGGACTCCGTGATCGTGAATCGCGTGCTGCCCGCGGAAGTGCGGGATGTGTGGTTCAACGACTGGCATATGTCGCAGGAGAACGTGCTTCGCGAAATCGAGGAATACTTTGCGCCGGTGCCGGTGAAACGGGTTCCGTTGTTTTCACATGAGGTTTTAGGAACACAGCGGCTACGGGAACTTGCCGCGTTGCTGTATCCTGGAGGTGAAGACCCGTCGGCGGTGACGCGAACGGAAAAGCCGTATAGCTTCGAGAAGCGGAACGGGACTTACGAAATTCGGGTGCTGTTGCCGTTTGCCACGAAGGGCGAAATTGGGTTATTCAAGAAGGGCGATGAACTGGTAGTGGAGATTGGGACGTTGCGGCGGCACATCGGGCTGCCAAGGTCGATGGCATCGTTGTCGCCGTCACGAGCAAAGCTGGAGAACGGGCAGCTAACAGTAGAAATGCAGGAGGCACAATGATGGAAGCGCAACAGAGCAGTCAGCAACAGTCAAACCAGAGCAGCGGCGGAGCAGGCGCAACTCACGAGCGATGCCCTTGCTACGAAGTGATGGACTTCATCAAGACGCGCCTGGGCGTTTCACCTGCGGTGCGGCAACACTTATCGAACTCGCGGGTGGAGTTCCTGAAGGCGATACGGTCAGTGATCGACGAGCGGATCGAGCACCTGTCGAAAGCCGCGCAGCAAGGAACCAAGATTCCGGTCGAGTAGGATTCCTTCCCGTCTAGGGTCCCCGTACGTGGGTATTAGTGGTGTGCGAAACGCTGGCCGAACATGTCGCCGGGATTCCAAGCCGGCTGGCCGGGTGCGTTGGCTACCTCATAACCGACAGCGAGAATTACCTGCGTGCATTTACGCGCCGCGATGAAATTCAGGGGCTGGTTCATGTCGTCCTGTGGCGTGTGATAGATAGTGGTTTCCCAGGTAATTGAAATTTTCCTTCCGTCGAGGGCGGGATCGACAGTCTTAAACCCTTCACTAATGGAAAGCGCCGGGACTCCCTGCTTGATAAATGAATATTGATCGCTGCGAATGAAGAAGTTTTCTTCCGGCATGGGATCGGGACTGCTTTCAAGTCCCATGTGCTGGGCCACGTCTTGCACTTCGCGATTTAGCGAGGAATGGTCCGCGCCCAGAGCGACAATATCCTTGAAATCGTAAAACAGCGAAATTCCGTCCATATTAATGTTCGCGACAATCTGGGCCACTGGAACGGTGGGATGCTGCGCGTAATAATCAGAGCCTAGCAATCCCGCTTCTTCGCCAGTAACAGCCAGAAACAATAGCGAGCGTTTGGGCCGCTCATTGCTTGCGGCAAAGGCCCTGGCGATTTCGAGCAACGCGGCGGTTCCAGAAGCATTGTCCACTGCGCCGTTGTAAATGGTGTCTCCCTTCATGGGCTCGCCGATGCCTACATGGTCCACATGCGCGCTGAATACTACGTACTCATCCTTCAGGCGCGGGTCAGAGCCACGGAGAACGCCCGCGATATTGGGACTCTCCAACTCAGTAAAGCGGGCGGCTTCGTGCATGGACACACTGCCCGCCAACGGGAAGCTAAGTGGTTTGCCGGCTTGGAGACTGGCCAAGGCTTCATCGAGAGTATGAGCGGAACCTTTGAAGAGTACTTCGGCGCTTTTTTGATTCATGAAAGCGCCGGCACGGATTTCGGGAACATAGTCATTAGGCGTGCCGGTTTGATCGATCCAGCGCATGATCGGTTGACGAAAAAAATGGATGATTTGCTCCCAGGGAGTGTTTTTTGTAGCTTCTCCGGCCCAAATGCCAATCGCTCCCACCGCTCCGTGAGCTGCGGCGTTGCGGAGTTTGTTTACCTCATCCGAGTAGTAGGCGCGATCCGAGGACGGAAAACTGGCAGGGCCGTTGGAGAGAAGGACCACGATTTTGCCTTTCGCGTCGACGCCAGCATAGTCATCGTAATGCGCTTCCGGGGCCGTGACACCATAGCCCACGAATACCATGGAGGCCTCGACCGAAACGTCCTGGTGAGCTGGGTCACCCTCCATCAGATAATCTTTCTCGAAGACGAGCTTTTCTTCGCGATTGTCTCGTTTGATAACGAGCGAGTCTCTTTCGGGTACGGGGGTGAGCTGTCGAACGTGGACTTTTTGGAAATACGTTCCGGCCTCCCCGGCCGGTTCGAGTCCCATTTGCTCAAATTGAGCGCGGACATAATTTGCTGCGAGCATGTACCCGCGAGTTCCGGTGCCACGGCCTTCGAGCAGGTCATCGGCTAAAAATTCCATGTGCGCGCGAATCCCCTGGGCAGTAATGCGATCCAGCAGGGATTGGGGCGGGTAGTTGGACTGGGCGCGGCACGTTGGTATGCACGCGATAAGAGCAAGAACAGTGATGAAAAGGCGCGTGGTCTTTCGCAAATTACACCTCGCTTTGTGTGGCGCTTTATTTTGGCGACAATCGTAATCTGAATATTCGGTATGTCAATACTTGGGACTTAGGCGGGGCGGTCTGGGTAGATCGCGTTTGGGAAGCGGAAATGGATTAGCAGGGCGCAGAGAAGTAGAACGAGAAATGCGAAGATGCTGCCTTCGGGTCCCGCCGAGCCTCCCGTCAGCCAATTTGGGCCGTGGGACGAAGAGTTAAGGAAGCGGCCCGCGCCGAGAGCTCCGCTATCGGGCGTGCCGTAGAAAAAAGTTTCGGCCCAATCCCAAGCGGCGTGGTAACCGACGGCGAACCACAGTGTGCCGGTGCGACGTATCATGAGGCAGAAAAGCAAACCGGTGACGACGACTTGCAAAATTCCGAGGACGTTTTCTCCCGGATTACCTAGGTGCGCGGCGCCGAATATGGCGGAAGTGAAAAGGGCGGCGGGCCAGAAGCGAATTCGTCTGGAGAAAGAGAAAAGCAAGTAGCCGCGGAAAGCAAATTCTTCGGTGATCGCGACAGCGAAAAACGCGGCACCCCATCCGAAAGCATAACGGTAGATCGCGCCCCCGGTGAGCGCGACGGAATCAATTTGAAAATGGCCCAGCATGCGGATGATTAGCAGGATCAGGGAGAGCATGGCGAAGCCCCAGACACAGCCTTCCCAAAATCTTTTTCCGAAGACCTGGCGGGGCGGGATGCCGTAATCGTCGAGGGGGCGTTTTTCCATGCGGGAGACGATCCAGGTGGCCAGAACAGCAAAAAATGCGGTGAGTGACTTGACGGCCAATTCGCTTTTGACGCTGAAGACGGCGCCGGACGACTTGAAGCCGAAGTGCATCAAGGCATAGACGAATGGAGCTGGAAGGAAAAAAGTGATTCCCAACCAGATGAACAGACGGTTGCGCTCGGGGCTTCCCCAGGGGCGAGGCGGAGTTGAGAGGAGGGGCGCGTTGTCAGACATAAGTCGAGATAGAATACTCTCCTTAAGCTTTGCGTTCGCATAAGTTGTATGGGGAATTGCGCGCGCATCGATATTGAATATTGCGGGTTGTAAGGAGCGAAACCACCGTTGAGTGAACCGCGTGAGAAGCGATGGAGAGTAGTGCGCATATGAAAAGATTCTCGTTCGTGACGGTCATCATCGGCGTTTTGTTACTGGCTGCTTCTCCCGGCAGCGTGATTGCTGGTGCGAGGCCGGCACAGCAAGGTGGCGGTGTCGAGATCAAGGCGTTGTCTCCTAATAGCAGCGAGCAGGGCGGGACGGGATTCGTTCTGAGCGTGGTGGGGAAGAATTTTACTTCTGCGTCTACGGTGCTGTGGAATGGGAGCAGTTTGCCGACGAAGTTTGTGAGCAGCATGTTGATTACGGCGCAAATTACTTCCGGCGAACTTGCCAAGGCGGGGCCAGATGTTGTCACGGTGATTGATCCGGGAGGCGGCACGTCGAATGGGCTGAAGTTTGAGGTTCCGTGTGTGGTTGCTCAACCTGCGCCCGCTGCGGCACAGACGCGCGCTCAAGTGGGAGCTTACTATTTTGATGGGTGGTCTGGTCCGCTGACGAACTTTCATTTTGATGGATTGCCATTTGGCGCTTACCAGGGACGCCAGCCGATTTCGGGTTGGCAGGATAAAAATGTGTGCGCGGTGGAGCGGCAACTTGCCTGGGCGCACAACTTCGGCGTGGATTTCTTTGTGTTCGACTGGTATTGGAAGGCGGAACTTCATGAATCCAGCGACAATTTAGATTCGGCTCTTGAAATTATGCATGGGCTTGCCGACCGTCATGGAATGCAATACGCGATATTGTACGTGGACGGGCCGCCGTTTGACGTGAGCGCAGCCGATTGGCCCGAGGCGGTTAGCCAGTGGGTGGGATACATGAAGGATCCGGCGTACATGCGGGTGAATGGGAAGCCGGTATTTTTTGTGATCGATGTAGGCGAAATGTTTCAGATATTTGGATCCGACTCCGGGGTGAGAAAGGCGCTCGAGCAATTTCGCGAGGCGGCACGGGAGCAGGGTCTTCCCGGAGTGTACGTGGTGGGCGGATTTGGTATTCCGGATGGCACGTTAGGGCAGAAAACACTGACGCAAGGATTTGAGATCGCAAAAGCGGATGGGTACGATGCGACGGCGTTTTATAACTATCCATTTGCGCCGCATGCGATAAATGGAGAGCTGCCGTTCTCCACGTTGGTGGAAGCGGGCTACTGGACTTGGAATCAGGCGAAGGGTTTTGGGGTGCTGCCGTTTATCCCGACGGCGATGGCGGGATGGGATCCGCGGCCTTGGGATGAGGTGGAACCAAAAACGGGGGACCTGATGTGGTATAGCCGTACTCCGGCGGAGGTCGCGAACTTCGTTCAGGATGCGATTCAGTGGGCGAACGCGAATTCGCAGGTGCGGCCTGAAGCTGCTCCGGCGCCTCCCTTAGTGCTGATTGAGGCTTGGAACGAATTTGGCGAGCGAAGCCATATGCTGCCGACAGTTGACGATGGCTTTAGCTATGGGGACGCGATCGGCCAAATGTTGTTAAAAAAACCGGAGTGAAAAGCTGGACGACAACGCGACGCGTGGGGCTTCACGTCGGGCTGAAACCATATCATTTCGCGTTGGTGATCAGGTGCACTTCCTTCATTTCCTTGATGTTCTGGACGGCGATGGCGTGCGTTCCCTCTCTTTCGAAAACGGTTCCAGTTACCTGAACGTATTTGCCGAGAAAAGGCATTAGGCGCTGGCGCTGGTCTTTGTCCGGCATGGTGTCGGAAATCGGCGTGTAGATGACGCCGTCTTTGGTGAGGACGATCAACGGGGAGCCCGCCTTGGCGCACTCCACGGCGCACTCGAGGTTGAACTTGGTTGCGGTCGCTTCCTTATTCTGGATAGGGCACGAGATATCGCGCACCAAACCTTCGATCGTTACGGGCGGCGTGGTTTCCGGCTTTGTTGCGTCCTTTTGCTGGCCTGGTGTAGATATGGAAAAGAATAGGGCTGCTGCTGCGATAGCTGGAACAACGTACAACTTGAAATAGCTCATTTGATCCTCCGGTAAAATCCAGTTCTCCGCAAATCAATAGTAGCGATACATTTTTTGCAATAGTTCGGCGCGGGACGAAATGTGTGTGACGCGGGAGCGGGCATATTGTGAGCGAACCGGGACGCGAAAATTCTGGTAGGCTAAAACGGGAGGAACGCAGGGGAATACGATGAGCGAGACTCGGTACGCGCATTGGGATGGGTTATTGGGAACGATGCTGCTTGCGGCGAATGAGCGCGGGCTGCGGTCGATTAATTTCGCGGCGAGCAAGAGGGCGGAACGGCCGCAAGCGGACTGGCGGGAAGATAGCGCGTTCTTTTCGGAAACGATACGGCAGTTGCGCGCTTACTTCGAAGGCGAGTTGAGAGAGTTCGATTTGCCGCTGGCTCCGGATGGGACCGAGTTTCAGATGCGCGTGTGGCAAAGCCTTCGCGAGATTCCTTACGGAGAGACGATTTCGTATGGGCAATTGGCGAGGCGATTGGGAAATGCGAAAGCGTCGCGCGCAGTAGGTTTAGCGAACGGATCGAATCCGATTCCCATTATTATTCCTTGTCATCGGGTGATCGGGAGCGATGGAAGCCTGGTGGGTTATGGTGGCGGGCTGGAAAATAAGAAGATTTTACTCGCGCTGGAAAGCCGGCAACGCTCGTTGATCGCTACTGCTTAGGAAGAAATCAGGAGGGTGCGCATCGTCGGCGTTGAAGTTGGTTTTGCGCGGTGGCCCACCACTTTTCCGACGTTACGCGTGCGTCTAGTCCAGGCGCTCGCGAAAATACTCTTTCCAACTTTCCGGTAAGGCTGCTACTTGCAGAGCTTTCTGGAGTGAGGCGACGTCCGCGCTGCTGAATTCTTTTGCGATGTAAAGGCGTGTGATTTCGGAGACCGGGACAGCTTGCGGGTCGCGAGCGAGCAGTTTGATTTCGTCGCCGGCGGCGACTTCACCCTCGCGGGTGACCGCGAGGTAGAAACCGGAGCGGCCGCTGGCGAGAAAGCGCTTCACCATGTCGTCGGCTTGAAAGCGGATGCCGAGTTTGTAGCACGGGAGGCGGGGCTGGGTGACGACTACTTCTGCGGAGCCGACGGAGAATCGGTCGCCGAGATGAACGGAGTCTTCGAGCAAGCCGTCGGTGGTGAAATTTTCGCCGAAGATGGCTAAAGGCAAATCCCGGCCGGGGAGTTCCTGCTTCCAGTAGTCGTAATGCACGAGGGGGTAGCAGTAAACGGCTTTGAACTCTCCACCGTGGACGGTTAGGTCGGCTTGGCGGTCGCCGTCCAGATTCAGTTTTCGCAAGGCGACGCGGCCTGCGACCGGTTCTTTGAAGATGCCGGTGGTAACAGACATGTGGCGCCAGGTTACTTCGCGCGGGAGGCCTGTGTTGACAGAGACAAGCTTCATG
>Ga0209624_10002204_pt1 | contig 14565 bp, 11 predicted proteins | sample JacPinW_OM2H0_O1_FD_188565 | JGI IMG/M metagenome (GOLD analysis project Ga0209624, IMG submission 188565) | Forest soil microbial communities from Algoma, Ontario, Canada - Jack Pine, Ontario site 1_JW_OM2H0_O1 (SPAdes) (version 2) | ecosystem: Environmental > Terrestrial > Soil > Boreal...
TTGTGTTGGTTGGCGCGCATGAGCTCGTGCGCGTAGGGAATCTTCTCCCACGAAAACACGTCGCTCATGCAGGGGTCGATGCGGCGATCGATGACGAAACGGTTGGCGGCGCTCGCTTGCTTCAGATGCGCGAAATGCGAGCCCTGGATGCGCTTCTGCCGCATCCAGACATAGCGGGCGTCGAAGGTGATGTTGTAGCCGGAGGTGCCGGCGCAGAACACCACCATGCCGCCGCGCTTGACCACGAGGCACGACACCGGGAACGTCGCCTCGCCCGGATGCTCAAACACGATGTCGACATCGCGCTTGCCGGTGATGTCCCAGATCGCCTTGCCGAAGCGGCGCGCTTCCTTCACCCAGATATCGTATTCGGGTGTTCCGACCTTCGGCATGGCGCCCCAGCACTTGAATTCGCTGCGGTTGATCACGCCCTTGGCACCGAGGTTGAAGACATATTCGGATTTCGATTCATCCGACACGATACCGATCGCATTGGCGCCGGACGCGGCGACAAGCTGCACGCCGAAGACGCCGAGCCCGCCCGAGGCGCCCCATACCAGGACGTTATCGCCCGGCTTGAGCGTATGCGGCGAATGGCCGAACAGCATGCGGTAGGCAGTCGCGAGCGTCAGCGTGTAGCATGCCGCTTCCTCCCAGGTGAGATGCGCTGGCTTCACCATGAGCTGGCGCGACTGCACGCGGCAGAATTGCGCGAACGATCCGTCCGGCGTCTCGTAGCCCCAGATGCGCTGCGAAGGCGACAGGAGCGGATCGCCGCCGTTGCAGTCCTCGTCGTCACCGTCGTCCTGATTGCAGTGGACGATCACTTCATCGCCGACGCTCCAGCGCTTGACCTTGGAGCCGATCGCCCAGACCACGCCCGAAGCGTCCGATCCGGCGATATGGAAAGGGTGCTTGTGACCGTCGAGCGGCGAAACCGGTACCCCGAGCCCGGCCCAGACGCCGTTGTAATTGACGCCGCCGGCCATGACGTAAACCAGCACCTCATCCTCGGCGATCGGCCAGGTGGGTACCACCTCCTGCTGCATCGCCTGTTCGGGCGGACCGTGGCGTTCCTTGCGGATAGCCCAGGCGTGCATATTGGCCGGGACGTGCCCGAGCGGCGGGACTTCGCCGATGTCGTAAAGGTCCTTCAGCGGCGCCGCTGAGGGCTTTCGTTGCGCGACGGCCATGGTGGGCTCCCAGTTTCCCCGCCGGGGATCCGTTTCAACCGCAAATCTTTCGATCGCGGGCAAACGCTTTCAACCGCGAGTCTGCCGCACTTGATATTGCGGCGCAATAAATAGTTGGCAAAGTCGCATCATTCGCCGCGTACTGCTGACAAGGCTAACGCGCGCCTTTATGGTCCGGAACTTCCGGCGCACGCCGGTGGGATTGGGGTTTATCGGGGGGAATGATGGAAATTCTTATTTTTATCGTCGTTGGCGCCGTCGCCGGCTGGCTCGCCGGACTGGTCGTCAGGGGCCGCGGCTTTGGCCTGATCGGCGACATCGTCATCGGCATCATCGGCGCCCTGCTGGCGAGCTGGCTGCTGCCGCGCCTGGGCATCTATCTGGGTCCCGGCATCATCTACCAAATCATCGAGGCCTTTATCGGCGCAGTTATTCTTCTGATCATCCTGCGGCTGATCAGGCGCTAAGGCGGCCGCGTCGTATCGCCCGCGACATGAAATAAGGTCGCGGCGCCGCGTCCCTCAAAGTTTCGGCAGTATTTAAGGGTTCCTCAAGGCACCCTGCTTAAGCCTCGCGACCGATCGCGAGGAAGGCAATACTGCCGATGGCGCTTTATGAAACTTCGCCGGCGCGGATCTCGCCGGCCGAGATTTCACCGGCCAAGATTTCGCCAGCACAGGTGCGCGGCATCAAGCTGGCGCCGCCGGTGGAGCTTATTTGTTTCGCGCTGCTCGTGGTCAATATCGCCTACCTCGCGGCGTCTTTTGTACAAGGCTCGTGGTTGATCGCGCCGAACGGCAGCGGGATCCCGTCGGATTTCGTGAATGTCTGGGCCGCTGGCAAGCTTGCTTTGGCCGGACATGCCGCCGCGGCTTATGACTGGCCGACCCACAAGCTGATGGAAGAGACGGCCGTCGGCCATGCGTTCGACGGCTATTTCGGCTGGCACTATCCACCGACGTTCTTGTTCGTCGCCGCCGTCCTCTCCTTGCTGCCCTACGCGGCGGCGTACGCGCTGTGGGCGTTCGCGACCTTCCCGGGCTATCTGCTGGCGATCCGCGCCATCATCGGCGAGCGGATCGGCTATCTGCTCGCCGCGGCGTTTCCCGCGGTGCTGCCGAACTTCATCGTCGGACAGAACGGATTTTTGACCGCGAGCCTCATCGGCGGCTCGCTCTTTTTGCTGGAAACAAATCCGCTTGCTGCCGGCGTCCTGCTCGGGCTTCTCACCTACAAGCCGCATCTTGGGCTTCTCTTTCCCATCGCGCTTGCGGCCGGCGGCTACTGGCGCGCGTTCTTCACCGCCGCGGCGGTTGCCATCATCATCGCCGCCGCCTCCTGGCTCGCCTTCGGCGGCGAGGCTTGGGCGGCCTTCCTCGCCAATATCGGCCACACGTCCCAGGCCTTTTTGTCAGAAGGCTGGGCGGATTGGAGCAAGCTGCAAACCGCCTTCGGCCTGACCCGCACGCTCGGCGGCAGCGAAACGCTGGCCTGGACGGTGCAGGCCGCCGTGTCGCTCGCGGCCGCCGTCCTTGTAGCGATCGTTTGGTGGTCGAAGGCGGCTTACGATCTCAGGGCCGCAGCGCTTGGCGTCGGCGTGCTGCTGGCGACGCCTTATCTCTACACGTACGATCTCGTCGTGCTGGCCGTTCCTATCGCCTTTCTACTGCGCTTCGCTGCCGCACGCGGCTTCCTGCCCGGGGATTTGATTGGCGTTGGCGTCGCGTGCGGACTGGTCCTCATTTTCCCGTTTGTAAAATGGCCCGTCGGTTTTGCGGCGCTGCTCGTGGTTGCCGCACTGCTTGCGCGCCGCGTTGTCCGCCCGGTCGGCGCAAGCGGATGACGGAGGCAATGCGCCATACTCCGCCTCCGACACTATTCATCGCTTTAGCGTCGCCGACCTCGCGAATGTTGCATCGCAACACAATCCGCGTCACATTAGCCCGGCTTAGCAATCGGCAAAACCGATGACCGAACAGCCGCACCACGACACATCATCGAACGACAAGCTCGTGCACGACAGGGCTGTGCACGATAGGCCTTGGATCTTCCGCACCTATGCGGGGCATTCCACGGCGGCGGCGTCGAACGCGCTGTATCGCAAGAACTTGAGCAAGGGCCAAACCGGCCTGTCGGTCGCCTTCGATCTGCCGACGCAAACCGGCTACGACAGCGACCATCCGCACGCCAAGGGCGAAGTCGGCAAGGTCGGCGTGCCGATCTCGCATCTCGGCGACATGCGCGCGTTGTTCGAGGGCATTCCGCTCGGCGAGATGAACACCTCGATGACCATCAACGCCACGGCACCGTGGTTGTTGGCGCTCTATGCGGCGCTCGCCGACGAGCAAGGCGTACCGCGGAAAAAGCTCACCGGCACGACCCAGAACGACATCATCAAGGAATATCTCTCGCGCGGCACTTATGTGTTTCCGCCGACGCCGTCGATGCGGCTGACTAAGGACGTGATTTTGTTCACGACCCAGGACATGCCGAAATGGAATCCGATGAATGTCTGCTCGTATCATCTGCAGGAAGCAGGCGCCACGCCGGTGCAGGAACTCGCCTTTGCGCTCGCCACCGCCATCGGCGTGCTCGACGCGGTGAAAGCCTCGGGCCAGTGCGCGGCGGACGAATTCGGCGACGTGGTCGGGCGCATTTCGTTCTTCGTCAATGCCGGGCTGCGCTTCGTCACCGAAGTCTGCAAGATGCGCGCCTTCACCGAGCTATGGGACGAGATCACACGCGAGCGCTATGGCGTGACCGATCCGAAGCAGCGGCTGTTCCGATACGGCGTGCAGGTCAACTCACTCGGGCTCACCGAGCAGCAGCCTGAAAACAATGTCGCCCGCATCCTGATCGAGATGCTGGCGGTAACGCTGTCGAAAAAGGCGCGGGCGCGCGCCGTGCAATTGCCGGCGTGGAATGAAGCGCTCGGGCTGCCGCGGCCCTGGGACCAACAGTGGTCGCTGCGCATGCAGCAAATCCTCGCCTACGAGACCGATCTTCTGGAATACGGCGATCTGTTCGACGGCTCACCGGTGATCGCCGCCAAGGTCGAGGAGCTCAAGGCGGCGGCCAAGGAAGAGCTGCGGCAGATCGAGGCCATGGGTGGCACGGTGGCAGCCGTCGAGACCGGCTATTTGAAGCAGCGGCTGGTCGAGTCCAATTCGCGCCGTGTCGAAGCGATCGAGCGCGGCCAGCACACGGTGGTGGGCGTCAATCGTTTCGTCGAGACGGAGTCATCGCCGCTCGCCGAGGCGGCCGATGCCATCCTCACCGTTTCGGAGGAGGCGGAGCGCGATCAAATCGTGCGGCTGAACGCCTGGCGCGCCGCGCGCGATGCTGCCGCGGTCGAAGCGGCGCTGGCGGATTTGCGCAAGGCGGCGAAAAGCGGCGCCAATATCATGCCGCCGTCGGTCGCCTGCGCCAAAGCCGGTGTGACCACCGGCGAATGGGGCTTTGCGCTGCGCTCCGCCTTCGGCGAATACCGCGCACCGACCGGCGTGGGCACCGCCATGCGCAACGACGCCGAGGGCCTCGACGACATCCGCGCCGAAGTCGACCGCGTTTCCAAGAAGCTCGGCCGGCGGCTGAAATTCCTCATCGGCAAGCCGGGCCTCGACGGCCATTCCAACGGCGCCGAGCAGATCGCGGCGCGCGCCCGCGACGCCGGCATGGACGTGGTCTATGACGGCATCCGCCTGACCGCGGAAGCCATCGCCGAGGCCGCCGCCGAGAAAGATGTGCATGTCGTCGGCCTCTCGATTCTTTCCGGCTCGCATCTACCACTCGTCCACGACGTGATGGCACGCATGAAGGAAGCCGGCATCACCGACGTGCCGGTGGTGGTCGGCGGCATCATTCCGAAAGAAGACGTTGGCGTGCTCAAAGACGCCGGCGTCGCCGAGGTCTATACGCCGAAGGATTTCGACTTGAACCGCATCATGACCGACGTGGTGCGGATCGTTGAAAATGCAAATACAATCCGCGATTAAGATTCTTCGTGCAGGCGCGGCCTGATTTTCGCTCGAGAGCGCGGTTCGTCTCATTTAAAATCGGTCAGGCGATCCGTCCGCATGCGTTATCGTCGGATTAAATTATCTCCTCATTTTTTGTTTGAACACGATCTGTTTGGAAAAACCGAACTCCACCTTTGCTGGTCATGCTGCACGGCGCAACGCATTAAATCCAGGATCATAGCTGCATTCGGCTAGATGGATGAAGGCGACGCGGTTAGGGCCTCGCCTGAGCGGCGTGAAGTCATTGGGCGGTTTTGATGCCGAAACATCTGACGATCTGGACGCAGGCACTGATCCTGGCGCTGGGCGCCTGCCCGCTGCCGGCCGCATTGCTGGCCGCGATATTGACATCGGCCGCCGGCTGCCAACTCGGTGAAACCGCGCCCGTTCCCTGCGTCTTTCTCGGCCACGATTTCGGTCAGTTGCTCTCTGAAATGGCGACCAGCATTCGGTTCGTTGCGCTCACCATACCGCTTGCCATATTGGCGCTGATTGTTTGGCGCATCGTCCTGCATTTCACGAGCAGGCAGACTGAACCGACGAGCGATCGTCGGCAGGTCAAAATAAAGGATAGCAAAGACACTATCCTAAAATTTCCTGGACCGGTGACGATCGGACCGCCCCTGAAAGGGCGTATGATGTGGCTCTTCGGTGCGGCCTTGCTGACGATCCTGTTCGCCAATGTCGACACAACGACAATCCCGATAACGGCCTTTTTTGGCATCGTTACCATGATCATGGTCGCCAAGCTGCTCCCAGGTAGTTGTACGCTGCGACTCGATGCGAGCGGCTTCGAAACCACGCGCTGGTTTCGCACGCGACGATTCCGGTGGAGCGATGTCAGCGCGTTCGCGGTGCGGGGCTCCAGCAGTGCGGGTTTTGTCACCTTCAACGACAACAGGTTGCGCCTTGGATTTTTTGGCAGGTTGAGCGCCGCGGTTTTGGGCGGCAGAAACAACGTGCTGCCGAATTCCTACGCGGCGCCCGACTATCTGGCACGGCTCATGAACTCTTGGCGGAAATCAGCGTTGCACGCGACCAAACAGACTGGAGCAGAGGCAGCTACCGCGCGGGTGGAAGCCGGTCCTTGGCAAAAGACGTCCGAGCGCCTCGGAACAAGCATCAGGGCTCCGCTAAGACAACTGCGGGCCCCTCGCTGATTGCTCTTGCGCTGAGCGACTTGCGCTAATTGCATTCACGCCGGCAGCGCGGTGGAATTGCCGAGTGCCTCAATGATCCGGCACCTGCAGCCGCTCGAGGTCGGCGATCAATCCGGGTCCGGTCGGCTCCCAGCTCAGCTTTTTCCGCGTCTGCGCGCTCGATGCCGGCAGGTCGTAGTCGGCGAACATGGCAAGCCAGCCGAAATAAGCCGGAGCCTCGTCCGCCGCGATCGATTTGACCGGCAATTTCAGGCGCCGAGCGATCGCTTCCGCAATATCGCGCATCGGCACGCCCTCCTCGGCAACCGCGTGATACTTCGCATTCGGCTCGGCCTTTTCGATCGCCAACCGATAGAGGCGCGCCACGTCGAGAACATGCGCCGCCGGCCAGCGATTGCGTCCCTCGCCGATGTAGGTGCACACACCCTTTTCGCGATACATGGCGATCGCCGGCGTAATGAGACCTTGCGCGACCGGGTCGTGAACCTGGGGCAGTCGCACCACCGAAACATTCAGGCCGTCCGCGGCCATTGTGGCAGCGGTCTCCTCCGAGGCCGCGCGCGGATGTTTGTCCGATCCGGTAATCTCGTTGTCTTCCTTGGCCGGCTCACCCGGCACCGTATTGGCTATTCCGGTCCCGGAGGTCACGAGCAGCGGCCGGTCCGAGCCTTTGAGGGCGAAGCCGAGCAACTTGATCACACGGCGATCGTCTTCACAGTTCGCCACGAATTTCGAAAAATCGTGGTTGAAGGCGAGGTGAATGACGCCGTCTGATTTGGCGATTGCCTTCTCGAGACCGTCCTCGTCCTGCAGCGAGCCACGAACGACCTCTGCACCAGTCGCGGCTAAGGTCGACGCCTTGTCCTCCGAGCGACAAAGGCCGAGGACTTGGTGACCGGCGGCCATCAGCTCCTTGACGACGGCCGAGCCGATGAAACCGGTGGCTCCGGTAACAAATACGCGCATGAGCAAAGTCTCCAAATTTCGTGAGAGACAAATTTCGCCCCATGCGGCATCCTGGTAAAGTAGTGACGTTATCCTAGTATAATGGCTAACAGCATGGACCAACGCGTCGCCCACGAGAACCGGCTCGGCACTTATCTGAAAGACCGGAGAGCAAAGCTCGATCCCGTGGCGCTCGGCTTTACCGCGCAGCGACGCCGCACACCGGGCTTGCGCCGCGAGGAGGTGGCGCAGCGCGCCAACATCAGCGCCACCTGGTACACGTGGCTCGAGCAGGGACGCGGCGGCGCGCCGTCCGCTGACGTGCTCAACCGCATCGCCCGCGCCTTGATGCTGACCGACGTGGAGCGCGAGCATCTGTTCTTGCTCGGTCTCGGCCGGCCACCCGAGGTGCGATATCAAGCGGCCGAAGCCGTGACGCCGCGGCTGCAGCGGGTGCTCGATGCACTCGCCTACAGTCCGGCTCTGCTCAAGACTTCCACCTGGGACATCGTTGCCTGGAATGCCGCGGCGTCTGCGCTGCTCATCGACTATGGTTCGTTGCCGCCGGAGAAACGAAACGTGCTGCGGCTCATCTTCCACGACCCGCAAGTTCGCGCGGCGCAATACGATTGGGAGAGCGTGGCGCGGTTCGTGGTCGGGGTGTTCCGCGCCGACGTGGCGCGCGCCGGCGCTGCCGCCAAGGTCGAGGCGTTGGTGGACGAACTCTGCCGGGAGAGCCCCGAATTCGCGGCGATGTGGCGCGACAACGACGTCCGCGCGTATGGGGGCGGCGTCAAGCATTTGCGCCACCCGATTCTCGGGCCGATTGCGTTCGAATATTCCGCCTTCGCCGTCGATGGCCGGCCTGATCTCAGCATGATGATCTACAATCCGGCAACGCCCGCGGATGCCGAGCGAATCAAATCGCTGATCGAGTCGAAGGCGCGGAGCGACGCCCTGACGCGTGAACCGACTACTCCTCGTCACCGTCGGGCATAGCCGTTCGAAGAACGACGTCGCTTCGCTCCGCCTATGACCCGGCGGTCCATGCTGCGTTTCCGCACGAACAAGCTCTGCCGACAACCCGACGGTTTCCCATGCCGAGAGTCAGCATGGATTGCCGGGTCAAGCCCGGCAATGACGATCTTTTTGTTTGCTAGGCGGGCTTCAGCAAAGCGCCGGCGAGTGTGTCGCTGAGCGCTTTCGGGCTGAGCGGCTTGCGCAAATAAGCATTCATGCCGGCAGCGCGCGCCGCTGCTTCATCGCCCGGCTCGCTGCGGCCGGAGATGCCGACGATGGGGATTTGGCCGACGGCTTCTGCAAGCGCGCGGATGCGGCGAGTAGCTTCGAGACCATCAATCCCGGGCAGCGTCATGTCCATCAGCACCGCGTCATAGCCGCGCGTCACTGCGGCAAGGGCTTCTTCGCCCGAGCCGGCAAAGTCGGCGCGATGACCGAGTTCGGTGAGGATCGTATTGAGAATGACCCGGCCGTAGGGATTGTCCTCGACACACAAGACGAAAAGCCGGGGCGCTTCCGCCTTTGCGGGCGGTGGCGGTGCTTCAGGCTTGAGCTCGGGATTGGACTTGGGGACGGGCTTAGAATTGGACCTGAGATCAGGCTTGCCGGACTTGGTATTCGACCTGGCATCCGGCTCAGCATCCTGTTTGGCACTGGGTTTCAGATCGGGCTCGGCGGCCTCCGCGACGGCGGCGATTTTGACTTGCACCGCGAACCGGAAGGTCGAGCCTTCCCCGTAGGTGCTGACAACCGTCAGGTCGCCGCCCATCCGTTGCGCCAGCGTTTTGACGACGACGAGCCCGAGCCCAGTGCCGCCATAGCGCCGGGCGATGTCGGCATTGGCCTGCGTGAAAGGCCGAAACAACCGATGGATCTCGGCGGGCTTGAGCCCAATGCCGGTGTCGCTCAAGGAGAAAACAAGCGTCGTGCGCCCGCGCTTGGCGGGCTCGGCGCTGATTTCGAGCCGCACCTTGCCGCGCTCGGTGAATTTCACCGCATTGTCGATCAGATTCTCGAGTGCGGCGCGCAGCCTCACCGCGTCGGCGCGGACACGCTGCGGCAAGTCGGCGGCGACCGCCACCTCGGTGACGAGGTCTTTGGTGTCGGCGCGCGCGGATAATGAATTGGTGACCGCTCCGATCAGCGGCCGCAGATCGAACGCCTCTTCCTGCAGCTTGAGCGTGCCACCCTCGGCTTGCGCGGCATCGATCATCAAGGTCGTCAGCGCCGACAGGTGCTCGGCGCTGCCTTTGATGCCCGAGGCCCATCGCCGCTCGCGCTCGCCGACGGTCGAGGCGGCCAGCAATTCGCTGAGTGCCAGAATGCCGGTCAATGCGGTACGAATGTCGTGCGCATAGGCGACCAGCGAGGCTTCGGTCGCGCCCGCGGACACAGCGTCGGCAGCGGGCGTGCCGGTGGACGGTTTTGCCGGTGCCGGTTTCGCTCCTGAGGACTTGGCTCTTGAAGATTTGCCACGCGCCGATTTGCCGGGAGACGGCTTCGCTTTGTTCGGCGGCATCTTGGTCGCCGGCGATTTGGCTGCAGACTTCCCGCCCGAAGGCTTATCAACCGGCGATTTGGCTGGGCGCGGCTTTATAAATATCGGCACCTCGGCCGGGCGCTGTTTGCGCAATCGCCGTGCCTGCTTCACTGCCGATTTCTTGCGTGATCGCGAACGCGCCATAAAGCCCCACACCCATACTACCTGCCCGGATGACTTTTGCTCGTGCCGTCATCTTTCCCGAGCGTTCCCCCTTGCGGAACATCAAACAAAATATGTCCCTAAATGAGGTTCTCCCGCAAATGGTGCCGGGCCGAGGTTTCGCCCTCGTGGTCAAGGAGGGATCAATGCCTAAGCCCCACCATGCGCCTGATATCCGCCGGCGTCGCGCCGGACGCCCGCAAATCCCGTAAGCTCGTGGCCAGGGTCGACTTCGACAGTTTACGGCCGGCGGCGTCCACGATCAGCTTGTGGTGATGATAGGCCGGCTCCGGCAGGCCGAGCAGCGCCTGCAACAGCCGATGAATGGCCGTCGACCAAAACAAGTCCTGTCCGCGCACCACGTCGGTGACGCCTTGCAACGCGTCGTCGAGCACGACGGCGAGATGATAGCTGGTCGGGGTCTCCTTGCGCGCCAGCACGACATCGCCCCACATCTGCGGCGCCGCGGCCAGCACGCCGGACTGGCCCTGAGGACCGGAGCCGGTGTCGGTCCAGGTCAAGACGCCGGCGCGCGCAACCGCCGCGTCGATGGCAAGCCGCAGCGCAAAGGGCTCGCCCTCGCGGCGGCGGCGCTCGCGTTCGTCTTTCGGCATTTTGCGAGCGCGCCCCGGATAGAGCGGCACACCGTCAGGGTCGCGCGGCCAATGCCGCTCCCGATCGCGCTCGGCGACCAGCGCCGCGAGCTCGCTGCGGCTCTCGAAACTCGGATAGAGCAAGCCCATGGCTTCGAGCTTGTCGACCGCCGATCGATAGTCGTCGAAATGCTCGCTTTGCCGGCGCACCTGCGGCTTCCAGGCAATTCCGAGCCAGCCAAGATCCTCGTAAATGGCGGCTTCGTATTCCGGCCGGCAGCGCACCGCATCGATATCCTCGATGCGCAACAACAGCCGGCCATTATGTTGCCGCGCCATCTCGTCGTTGATCAGCGCCGAATAGGCATGGCCGAGATGCAGATAGCCATTCGGACTCGGCGCGAACCGAAACACCCGCGTATGCATCGCCACAATTTCCCCGACCCGCAGGATTGACCAAACTGATAGGCTCGATCAATCAAGTAAGCGCGGGCGGCGAAGTTCGCACGCCGCGCCCGTGCAAACCGGACGCCGCGATGCCATCGTTTATTCATACCGAAGCCGATCTCGACGCGGCGCTCGAAGCGCTCGGCAAGGCGCAGCCGCGCTTTACCGCCTTGCTTGCCAAGGCCGGGCGGCCGCCGTTACGCCGGCGCGAGGGCGGCTTTGCGGGACTGGCCGCTATCGTTGTGGCGCAGCAGCTTTCGACCGCGAGCGCCAACGCGATCTGGGGACGACTTGCGGCGGCATTCGAACCGCTCGACGCGGCGGCGATCTTGCGCGCGCGGCCGGCGAAGCTGGCGCGGCTTGGGCTCTCGGGGCCGAAAATCCGCGCGCTCAAGGCGATTGCCAAGGCCGTCGCCAGCAAGGAGCTTGCGCTCGAGGCGCTCGCCACGCTCGAGGCCGACGCCGCGCATGCGGCGCTCACTGCTGTGCACGGCATCGGACCGTGGACCGCGGACATCTACCTCTTATCCAGTCTCGGGCATGCCGATGCGTGGCCGGCCGGCGATCTTGCCTTGCAGGAGGCGACGCGCGTCGCCTTCGCGCTGCCGGCGCGACCGACCGCGAAGGAGATGCAGGCCCTGGCCGAACCGTGGCGGCCGTGGCGCGCGATCGCCGCGCGCATCCTCTGGTCGTATTACCGCGTAGCGGCCGAGGAGGCCAAAGCGGCCGGCATCAAACGGCCGACGCGCCGCAAAGCCGCGCCCTCCATCGGCGAACCGCCGGCGCGGCGCGTGTCTCCCGGTCGACGTCGTCCGGCGATCCGAAAGCGCAAGGCGCCGGCGCGCAAGCGATAGGACATAGTGACCAACAACCCTTGATTGGCGCGCGAACATGCATAAATCGCTGGCCGGCGTAAGGGCCTCGTTCGCTCTCGGGCGCATACCCGACGCCAGGAGATAACCGCAGAAGGCAAAATGCCGGAAAGCACATGAGTAGAGACAGCTTCGGAAGTGGAAGCTGCGGTGCCTTTGGCCGACCGTCTATTTGGCTACCGGCGCCGCCACATATCAAAGCTGAACGCGGCTATGGCGGCTGCGCGGCGACAAGCGGCACCTTCTGAACAAACGCTTGCCAATGCTCGCCGGCCGCGATCAGCGGAACAGGAGGTCAGCGATGTTTGCAAAAATCGCACAATTCTGGCTGCTTGGCGGCCATCACCCGATCCGGCAAACAGAAACCGGACATGGCGTCGACAGTCGCATCGGCGCTCCGGTGATCGCTGGTACGCGACGCGCACGACGACCGACGCTGGTATGTCGTTGGCGAAAAGCGAAGGCCGCACGCGGGCTCGAATGTGTCTGGACGTCGGTCGCAGTACGCGGTGCCGATGCGTCAGGGCAAAAGTCTCGCAGTGGACGAACACACCGGCGTGCTCGCGCCGGCGCACCACCCCGACAATCGGTCCTGCGAAGCGCCGCCTGAGATCATCGCAACGGCCCGGCGGACAACGTCTTGTCTGCCGGGCCGGCACGCAGTAGCAATCTGGTCAACGTGTAGCTCTTGCTACAGCAGCACGGGCATTCCGGCGTGGACAAACCGACAGCGTACCGGCTAAGCAGGCGCGGCGTCAGCGCTGAGCACAATCCAGCAAAAGCGGCGAGGCGCTCACTAGGTGGCAGCCCAGCGGAAGGCGCATGACCGCAGAACTCGATGGTCCCCGCTTAGCCCCGCGCTCCGCCCGCGCGCGGCAGCTTGTCATCATTCTTCACGGCTATGGCGCCGACGGCAACGACTTGATCGAGATCGCCAAGGTCTGGCAGCCATTGCTGCCGGACGCGGCTTTTGTCGCCCCGCATGCGCCGGAGCCGTGCGGGCAGGCGCCGACGATGCGGCAATGGTTCGCACTGACGTTTCGCGATCCGGACGAGCGCTGGGTCGGCGTCAACAAAGCGCGGCCGGTGCTGGAGCGTTTTATCGATGCCGAGCTTGCCCGTCTCGACCTGCCGGCCTCGGCGCTGGCGCTGGTTGGCTTTTCCCAGGGTACGATGATGGCGCTGCATGTCGGCTTGCGCCGCGCAGTGCCGCCGGCGGCGATCGTCGGCTATTCGGGCCTCTTGGTCCTGCCACCTGACGGCGATCTGGATGCTGTCGCAGCCGAAATCAGCGTCCGGCCGCCAGTGCTGCTGGTTCATGGCCAGGAGGACGATGTCATTCCGGCCCAAGCCCTGTTTCAGGCGGCGGACGTATTGGCGGCGCTGGGCGTGCCTACCCAGTGGCACATGTCCGCTGGCGTCGGCCACAGCATCGACCCCGAGGGGTTGCGCCACGGCGGCGAATTCTTGGCCGGCTGCTTCGCGCGATCCTGACACATCTGGCTGTCGCGAAGTTCCGGCGACTGAGGCCGGCACCGGGCGGCCCAGCGGCATGTCCGCGGCGCGCCTCCAAAATAAGGCGGAGGTGGCCGCATCGGCGCCCCACCGTTGGCCCCCAAAATTGCTGGTCCGCGGGACGGTGACGCATAACCCCCGGTACAGGCTTCACAATCCTGTCACGCCTCCCTATAAACTAGGACCCGACGCCGCACTTGCGGCCAAGTGAGTCGCGACAGGAATTCGATCTTGAACGCTCACGTACCGCCATCGGGGTTCCCCGCGCTGGTATTGAATGCGGACTTTCGTCCGCTGAGCTACTACCCGCTCTCGCTGTGGTCCTGGCAGGACGCCATCAAGGCGGTGTTTCTCGATCGCGTGAATATCGTCGCCAATTACGAGAAGGCGGTGCGCAGCCCGAGCTTCGAAATGAAGCTGCCGAGCGTGGTGTCGCTTAAGACTTTCGTAAAGCCGTCGACGCACCCGGCCTTCACCCGCTTCAACGTCTTCCTGCGCGACCGCTTTTGCTGCCAATATTGCGGCGAACGCGACGATCTGACCTTCGATCATCTGTTGCCGCGCTCGCGCGGCGGCCACACCACGTGGGATAACGTCGTCGCCGCGTGCTCACCCTGCAATCTGAGAAAAGCCAATCTGACGCCGGACGAGGCGAAGATGTGGCCGTCGCAGCGGCCGTTTCAGCCGACGGTGCAACACCTGCATCGCAACGGCCGGCTGTTCCCGCCCAACTATCTGCACGATAGCTGGCTCGACTATCTCTACTGGGACACCGAGCTCGATCCATAAACCGGATCGCCCGATTTCAGCTCGCCGAGCGCCCCTTCCCGCATCAGCCGAGCGTTAAGGCTCGTCCGTGAGATTTGCCTTTAAGGCTTGTGCCTAGGCCTTTTTCAGACCAAGCTCGGCGCGGGGTGACGGTCCGAACACGCTCCTGGCATCGCACATGAGCGAAGGATCGTCATTAAAAGTAAGCGTCTTCCGGAGGAGTGATTGGTAATGAACACCAGGACTCGGCAAGCCGAGAACAAGGCAAAACAAATATGGGCTCGAGCCGCGAGCCTGCGTGGCGGCGTATTGCTGGCGGCGGGCGCCGCGC
>Ga0209624_10002205_pt1 | contig 14564 bp, 17 predicted proteins | sample JacPinW_OM2H0_O1_FD_188565 | JGI IMG/M metagenome (GOLD analysis project Ga0209624, IMG submission 188565) | Forest soil microbial communities from Algoma, Ontario, Canada - Jack Pine, Ontario site 1_JW_OM2H0_O1 (SPAdes) (version 2) | ecosystem: Environmental > Terrestrial > Soil > Boreal...
ATGGGAAGGGTGACGGTGCCGTTGGAGCGAAGAAGACGGATGCCGAGGTAGGCAAGATAGAGGACGCCGACCCACTTAGCTACCGAGAACCAGAACTGCGATGCCGCCAGCAGTGCGCCGAGCCCGGCAGCAACCGCTGAGATGAGCACAAAATCTGAGAGCACCGCCCCAACCATTCCGGCCAGGGAGGCGCGGATGCCGAAGCGCGACCCATTCGTCAGAGCCAGCAGCACCGTGGGACCGGGTGTGACGATGCCGATGAATGCGACCAGAGAGAACACGGACAGTGTTTGTGACATGTCAATCAGCGCCCTAAATTGCCGGTTGAGTTCCCGGCCGCGGCAGCCAATTCAGGCGCCCTGGTTATGAGAAGGAGGATGTAAAAGACTTTGTGCATCTGGTCCATGAAGGTCCCCCCGAAAATCTGATCCGCATTCAAGGATGGTTGGCAGCTCGGTGAGTGAAAGGATGGCGGTGTACTCGCGAGCTAACTCGCCGGTGGGTGTTGATATCGAAAGTCTTGAGTCTTTCCGCCGTAGCCGTAAGCGGTCGGACGAACATCCTGCACGTAGAAATAGGTTTCGTCGTGCAAGTTCCCCAGCAGCTTGGAAAACGCAGCGAAGGCTTCTTTGATGTATTGCGCTTTCTCCGCCTTGGTATTGCTCTCATCGGTAACCTTTACATCGTAGTAGATGCTGGCTTTGCCTTGCTCGGTCAGCGAGCGACCGCGCACAATCCAATGATCAGGATCCACGTAGTCAATCGCGATTGCGATGACTTCGGGTTCCTTCTTTAGAATTCGCACGGTCAATTCCGTGATGATTCGTGAGATCTTCGCGGTCAGCTCCGGCGATTTTGCGGCGCTCACTTTCACGTTAATCATCGGCATCGGTCTCTCCGGGTTGAAATGATGCTTATCGTCACACGCCGCGCGGCAGCTCAAACTCGGCTGAGAGTTCATCAAGCTCCAGCCAATGCGTCTGATCGTGGTCGTGCATTTCCGTCACCAGATCATCGACCGACATTCGTCGCACTCCGTCGCGCACCCCGCATCGTAGACGCTGCTTCTTCGAGAGCGACTGCAGCTCATTGCAGAGATCATCGCGGTAAACTCGAAAGGCCGACAACGCGGCTTTGCAGTCTTGACTCTGATACCCCCGCTGAATCGCCAGTGCAGTGCCATCCACGGAAATCAATTGCGGAAGCTGCCGCGTAAGCACGAGGCGAATTCTCTCGCCGGCAATGAGATCGAGATCTCTCAAATGGCATAGATGCTCGACGAGAGAGAAGCCGGTCCCTTCAGGACGGCGTGTCCAAAGCGGCTTAAGAAAGCTGCCGAGCCGATCACCCAACAGGCGAGGCGTTGTACGGAGCTGCGCAATGCGTTCCGCGAAGGATAGCAATACTGGGCGCGGCGTGAAGACTGCACCGTAGGCAAACGTACCGCCGGATACCCGGCCGCGTGGTCGTACGACTTGATGCTTATTGCGCCGCATTACCTCCGCCACCATCGCCCCGCAGAATTGACGCGCCGTGATGTCGGTTGCGAGTTCGGGGAATTTCTCCTTCACGTCGTCCAATATCGCTGCAATCGCCGCCACGCCCGCACGGCTTAGCGCAGCGAACTCGACGTAGCGATCGCGTTTCTCAATCAGCGCTTCTAGCTGGCGGCCCAACTCAGTATCTCGGAATTGATCGAAACGTGAATGCATAACGTATCAATGTGCTACGTTACTATAAGTGAAGACCCTTAAGCAAGTTCCTGGCCCTTTAATTCAATGAACAGCCCACTTCTCGCATCACTTTTCAAATATAAGGCCTGGGCTAACGAAGAGTTATTCGTGTGCCTCAAAGGTATGGAAGAGACAGCGCAGAGAGCCGAACGGCACACGGCGATACGCATCCTCAATCATGTCTATGTGGTCGATCGAATCTTCGAAGCTAATCTCCAAGAGAGACGACACGGACACACGGCAACCAATACGCCCGAGACACCCACCCTGCAAAGCCTTTGGGAGTCAGTTCAAACCACAGACCGCTGGTATTGTGAGTACGTGTCCACGTTGAGCCGCGACGCTCTCGAGGAGCAGATTGAGTTTGCCTTTGTCGACGGCGATCTGGGTCTCATGTCCCGCGAAGAAATGCTTGCCCATGTCCTAACTCATGGCAGCTACCATCGAGGAGCGGTCGGTCGCGTCCTGGCGCAACTGTCTATTGCACCCCCGCGCGACATCTTGACGCAATACTTGCATACCGCGGAGCCAGAGCGACGCCGGCTACAGCGGTAAATGTCGCGCAACACGAATTTGTTACTTTTCGAGCGAAAGTGCGAGGACGGCGAGTTGAAGGGGTGCTTGGCGATTGGATGGGTGGGTATTTCTTTATCTTGTCGACCGGACGGTCAATATTTCTCTTCGAGACGATCCGTAGCACGTGTTACCGTACCAGCGCACACCTCTCCAATTGGTTTATGCGCTTTGGACACCGCGCGCATTGCGAATTCACGCGACAGTCGATCAACCAGATTCCTCTTCATGGCATTCCCTCGACACAAGGTTTACGAGATGGCAAAACTCCGGAGTTCATCGTGAAGATTATCACTTACGATCGGTTAAAACCTGGCGTGACGATGAAGACCATCACACCCTATCTACCGGAAGAGGTGGCAAATGTATGGCGGCTCTGGAAGGCCGGGATTGTGCGTGAGAACTACGCGCGCGCGGATGAACCGGGAGTTGTCATTGTGTTCGAGTGCGAAAGCGTTGAGCAATGTAAGCGCTACACCGATGATTTTCCGCTTACCAAGGCTGGCTTCATCGAGTGGTTCCACCTGCCGGTCCAAGTCGCGCTGCCGCTCGAAGCGCTCTTCCGAACAGAGATCGATGTGAAAGAGCCATACGACCGAACTCTATCCGCCGTTCCGGGTGGCGGGCATGATCAGCCGCCCCAATCCGCGGCACGGTCTGCCGCTCATTTGAGTACGTGATCGCAGGTGTAGGATGCAGCACGCGTATGGTCTCGACATTCCGACGACACTCGATGAGCTGTGCCATCCGCAGCGCATGGCGCTGGTCGTTTATGACATGCAGGTCGGTATAGTCTCTCAGATATCGGACGGGCCAAAGATTACTCGGCGAGTGGTCGAAGTGATTGAGTCGGCGCGCGCCGGAGGCTTTCGCATCCTCTACACGCGTCACATGTTTCTCCCAAAGGAGATTGCTGGAGCCGCCCAACTGCGAACCGCAATGGTTTGGCAACGCGTAAACCAGATTAGCGATGTAAAGTCCCCCTTCCTTCGCGATTCTGCTGAGTTTGAAATCATTCCCGAGATTTCGCCGCGCGCCAGCGAAGCGGTGTTCGATAAGATCACGATGTCGGCTTTCGCTGCGACGCCGCTTAACATTGTGTTGCGCGATTGCGGTATCGGAGCTTTCGCAATAGTCGGAATTGCTATCGAGATCGGAATCGAGCCTACTGTGCGCCACGCCATGGACTTAGGCTACATCCCGGTGCTCGTCACCGATGCATGCGGTTCCGGCAATGGGGCCGCTGCCGACCGGTCGCTGGCGAGCCTCGCCACGTTCGGTGGTTCGTTGCAGACTAATACTACGGCCATCAACCTGCTTCTTCGCCGAACCGCGGCGCCACTCGAGCCGAACTGACTTTCATGGGCAAAGGGCGATTCGAGGCCTTTAGCGACGGTGTGTTCGCGATAGCGATTACATTGCTCGTGCTGGAGATTCACCTGCCCAGTGCAGACACGCTGAACGATGGACAGATGCAGCACTACCTTATCCATCTCTGGCCCCAACTAGTGACCTACGTGACAAGCTTCGCCACGATTGGAATCATCTGGCTCAATCACCACAGTACGTTCGTGCATGTTCAAAGTTTGGATCACGTGACCCTTTCGCTCAATTTAGTGTTGCTGCTCACCGTATGTTTTGTGCCTTTTCCGACGGCGCTCGTTGCCAAATATGGGGCGCTGCCCGCATCGACCGCGCTCTATGGAGCGACGCTCACCGCCATGGGCTTAAGCTACGGCGCGCTTTGGTACTACACGGTTCGTCAAGAAACTCGGCGCAGTCCAGCAACAGCACCGCGTCTTACCGGCGTGACGATGCTCAAAGGGACGGCGGGCACGGCAGGGTATTTTGTCGGCACACTCCTCGCTTTCGTCGCGCCACGCCTCAGTGAGTTTCTATTCGTCAGTGTCGCAATTTACTATGCCATTCCCGGGCGTCTCGAGACCGCTCGTCGGGATCCGACACCGACGTAGCAAGCAGGCGCAGGGCATCCGCCTGACGAATGGCGATCATCAGACAGTCGAATAGTCACATGGATGAGGAATCGAAGATGACGACAGTGCTGCGAGAGGATATTTCCATCGAGGAACTCAATGATCTGCTGCGAGCGGCGCGTTCGCTGCGACAGAAGGCCATGGCCGAAACATCGACGGCGGCAAGCGCAGGCATAGGAAACTTGGCGAGCCGCCTGCAAGCGTCCGTAATTCGGCCTTTGGCGATATTGCTCGGCGCAAGCGCGGATCCGCCACCGTCCGAGTCGCATGGCGTTCAGGTGGGCACGCCCGACATGGGGCTATGGGACCTCACGAGGCGAGTGACCGCTCTGTGCGCGGCGCCGGCTCGTCCGGCGGCACTGATCGAAGCGGCCGCAGCGCTTCAGGATCTGGCGTGCCAGTTCGGCGCCGCCGAAGTCGGAGACCGGATCGCCAAGCTGCGCGCCATTTTGGTCCAACAAGCTTGCTCCATCCGAATCGCAGCGAAGGGTCCATTGCTCGTCACCAACGTCAAGGACATCTACGATTGGCTCGGCCAACCGCTGCCGACGCGTCCGCTCACCGCGTTGTGCCGATGCGGGCTCTCGGCGATGAAACCGTACTGCGACGGCAGTCATGCGCGCGGATTCGATGATGCGAAGGATCCCAAGCGCCTCGCAGATCGTCGCGACACATACATTGGCCAGCAAGTGACGATATTTGATAATCGCGGCACCTGCCAACACTCTGGCTTCTGTACGGATCGACTTTCCACCGTGTTCAAGGTGGACAAGGAGCCGTTCGTCGCCCCGAGCGGAGGGCGGATGGACGAAATTATCCGCGCGGTGCGTGATTGTCCCTCGGGGGCGCTCAGTTATGCATTCGATGGCATCGAAGCTCGGGCGGAAGTCGATTATCATGGGATACGCGCGCCGAGTATCGAGGTCTCAAAAGACGGTCCGTATCGGATTACCGGAACTGTCACGTTGCTCGACGCGGACGATGATCCGGTGGTTCGTAACGCGGGCGCTTCGACCGAGCACTACACCCTCTGCCGCTGCGGTCACGCGCAGAACAAGCCGTTCTGCACGGGCATGCATTGGAGCATCAAGTTCCGAGATCCCGTCCCGGCGGCGGATCACGAGCCGACGATATTCGAATGGGCGGGCGGACTGCCGGCGCTCACCCGAATGATGCGCCATTTCTATGAGAAGTTCGTCCCGGCCGATGAGCTCCTGGCGCCCGTGTTCGCGAATATGGCCGCTGATCATCCGCAACGTGTCGCGAAGTGGCTTGGTGAGGTCTTCTGTGGTCCGAAGTGCTACAGCGAGGAGTACGGCGGGTACGGTCGCATGATTTCAGAGCACCTCGGAAAATGCCTCACTGAGGACATGCGCGCACGCTGGGTCACGCTGTTGTTGCAGTCCGCCCGGGAGGCCGGCCTGCCGAATGACCCGGAATTTCGGTCTGCATTTCAGGCCTATATCGAATGGGGTTCGCGCTTGGCGGTCGAGAATTCGCAGACCGAATCGCGACCACCGCTCAAGATGCCCATGCCACATTGGGACTGGAAGACTGCGGCCGGACCGCCCAGTGGTCGCGTCTCGGCTCTCGAGCCGGAGGGCGGCTCAAAAGATCAGGCCCCGGTTCTTCCAGGGCCCGACGAGAAAGTTGAGTTTGGAAAGCACATTAAGTCGCTGTTTCGCGAGCGCGATCGTCAATCGATGAAATTCGCTTTTGATCTGGCTGTTTACTCTGACGTGAGCACCCATGCGGACGCTATTCTAGAGCGTGTGCGCAACGGCACGATGCCGTGCGATGGTGCGTGGCCACCTGAGCGCGTCGAAGTCTTCGCGCGCTGGGTGGCCGATGGCAAGTCAGAATGAGCGAATCGAGACGCGTGGCGTGGCAGTCCTAAGAGGGCAGGCAGGCTCGGCAATCTCTGCTCCAGACGCACGAGTCAGCCGAGCGTCGGCTGTGGCCGATACCGAGACAATCAGCAGATTGAAGCGACTGATGGAAAAATTCGATGCGCATGGTGAACATCGCCTGCCGCGGCGGTGCAAAGCGCTGTGACTACTTGTCGGAGATGGAAAATGCGAATTGAGCGATTCGGTCGCGAACAACTTGATGCGGTGATCCACCTGTCGCTTCGCGCCTTGGGCTCCGGTCTTTGAGTCGATTCGAACAGTGATGGATTCCGACGTGTACGGGATGCTCCATCCAGATTGGCGCGTGAGCCAAAGCAAGGCTGTCGAAGACGTTTGCACTGCTGCGGATGCCAAGGTGTGGATTGCGATCGAGGGAGATGCAGTCGTCGGCTTTGTGTCGAAGCTCCATGCAACCGTACTGGGAGAGATCTACATGATCGCCGTCGATCCTGCACATCAACGTCGAGGTATCGGCACTGAGCTTGCCCAATACGCGCTCGCCTGGATGAAAAAAGCAGAAATATCGGCGGCAATGATCGATACGGGGGGTGACCCTGGACACGCCCCAGCACGTCGTACATACGATGGGATGGGCTTCAGAGAGTTGCCCTTCGCGAGGTATTTCAAGAAGCTTTAGCTCAGATCGTTTTAGGTGTGGTTGCTTGCTAGGCCCCATGCTCTCACTCACCGGACCTGCTCTATACTTGAGTGCGGGTCAAGTTTTTGGAGTGCCCTTATGAACCGGATGCGTAAAGTGTTATGCACATTTCTTCTCGTCGCATCGACTCCCGCGATCGCGGCGGACGAATCGCCGCCCAAAGCCGACCCACCGTTGCAGAAAAACGTGTTGACGATGAAGCCAAAAACCCAGGCTCGGGTGACACAAGACCATATTGCGGTGCATCGCATAGACATTGTCGACGACAAAGGCGTCATCCGCGTGACCTTGGCCGCACCAACGCCACCGCCAATTGTCGGGGGTGTGCAGTACAAACGCGCGTTTGATGTGAGTGGCCTTACCTACTATGACGCGCAAGGCAACGAGCGCGGCGGATTGGGCGTGGCTGATATTCCTGGAGGCGCAGTGGTGGCCGCCTCGGATCACGAAAACATAGACGCTATTGGCTGGCGGGTTATGCCGGACGGGTCGATCCTTTTTGCCATGAATCAGAAGCCACCGGTTATACACGATCCTGGCATCGGCAATCGCGTGGCGGCAGGCGGCAACGCGCCGACTCGCATTCGGCTCGAAGTCGCGGCTGACGGCACGCCCGCGATTGCGCTGGCGGACAAGGACGATCACGCGCGCCTACGCCTTACCCTGACGCCCGAAGGCTACGGTGCGATTGAGTTTGTTGATGCCGCCGGGCATGTTCTTCAAACCATCGCACCCGAATCGAGTGTCGCAAAAACCCAGGGCGCAGACTGAATTGCTACCAAGGCTGCGGCGCGGGCATGAATCCTGATCTGGAAGAAGTCGGAACGCTTGTATCGGCCGGATTGGCCGCTCACGAGGTCGATGCCGTCTCCATCGCGGCGCGTCACGACACCGAAACCCATGCGAACTGCCTGAATTGTGGCGCCGCGCTGGGCGGCGCCTATTGTCCCAGGTGCGGCCAAGCGGCGCACCTGCATCGCTCCCTGTTGCATTTGTCCGAGGAATTCATGCATGGCGTGCTGCATTTCGATGCCAAGGGGTTTCGCACGGTACCGCTGCTGTTCTTCAGGCCCGGCCTGCTGACGCGACGCTACATCGAGGGTCAGCGCACGCGTTATGTCTCGCCGATGGCGCTGTTCCTGTTCTGTATTTTCCTGGCGTATTTCATATTTTCGCTGCTGGGCGCGCCAAAGAGCACCTTAGTCAACGTCAAAGTCGAGGACGCGGCCGCGGCCAAAGCCGACGTCGACCAGTCGCTCGTCGAAGCTGAGGCGAACCTGGCGCAGGCGTCAAGGGATCTGGAAGCCGCGCGTAAGTCGGGCGTGCGTGTGCAGGATGCGGAAAGTGCATTCGCGGCGGCGACCCTCGCACACAGGATCGTCAAGCTTTCCTCACAGGCGGCCAACCGCGCGTTGCAAGCCTCTACGCCATCAGCCGCTCCCGCCGCGCCGGGCAGCATGATCGTAGCAGATGCCGATAGTTTCAAGTCATTGATGAGCGAGAGCGCGAAGGCCATCCAGGATGCGCCCGGCTGGAAGGGGCGTCTGCACAAGAGTCTGTCCAATCCAGATCTGCTGTTCTATCAGCTAAAGAGTACGGCCTACAAATACTCCTTCATGCTGATCCCCATTTCGCTGCCGTTTCTGTGGCTGATGTTCGCCTGGCGGCGCGGCGTGAAGACGTACGATCACGCGATTTTCTCACTCTATTCGCTTTCGTTCATGAGTCTGTTCTTCACGCTGCTCGCGCTGATCAGCGCCGTCGGCTTACCGTCAATCGTCGCACCCGCCATCATGATTGTACCGCCGGTGCACATGTTCATGCAGTTGCGCGAGACCTATGCGCTGTCGATCTTCTCGGCACTGTGGCGCACGCTCGTACTGATGAGCATCTGCGGTACCGCGTTCCTACTTTTCCTGGCGTTCGTCGTCGTGATCGTGATTCATTAAAGGGGGTCGCGGCTGTCGAGATTCGCCGTCACCAGCGCCGCGGGGCGCAATCTCGCCCTCACTGACGAAGAAGCCGCGGAACTAGCTCAGCCACTGATGCGCGACGACTGCCCTGGCGAACGCGATCGCGGAGATGTTCGGGTGGGGACTGCAGCGCGAAGAGATATCCAAGGGCGCCAAAAACCAAGCCGTGCATGGCGAGAGCGGCAGCAAAGGCGGTGCGTTTGGAGGAGAGGGTGTTCGAGTTCTTCATGACTATCTCCGTTGGTGAGAGTTATGTTTCCTACGATGGCGCAATCTTGAGCGCGATCCTGCAGGCGCTCACGCGATATTCGGCGAATGATCCGAGAACAGAGTGGGCGTGCTAACCTTCGATTTGCAAGCATGAATAACGGGAGCCTGTGCATGCAGTTGACAGTGAGGGAGATGACGGTTGAAGAGGCAGACCTCATCGTCGGGTATTTTCATAACTCCACGCCCGAGCACCTGGAAACACTTGGCGTCGATCCCACACGTCTGCCGACTCCGGAGGCATGGCGCGATCGCTATCGCCGCGAAGACTCGCTTCCGATCAACCAGCGCGCGACGTTCTTGGTGATCTGGCTCTCGAACGATCGACCCATCGGCTTCTCCATCTCGGACAAGATCGTCTACGGAGATCGAGCCAACATGCATTTGCACATCGTCAATCCGCACGACCGGCGCGGCGGCGCCGGGGTCGAATGTGTCCGGAAAAGTGTCGACATTTACTTCGAGCGACTGAAATTAAAGAGCCTTTTCTGTGAGCCGAACGCTTTCAACGTCGCTCCGAACCGTACACTTCAGAAGGCCGGCTTCAAGTACGTGAAAACTCATATGACGATCCCCGGGCCCCTAAACTATCATCAAGCTGTGACGCGCTGGGTGATCGACCGGTAAGTCTGCAATCCGCGTCTTGGGACGATTTCTGTAAAGGGGCTTTCCGAGTGGAGTCAGTGTGTAAAGCCCAGACGCTTACATTCGTCGTTGCCCTCCATTCATTGAAACGCTCCTTGCGATCTACGTGGCACTGGCCGTCTGCGTGGCCGCAATGACTGAACACGCCCATGATAGGCCATCCATAGGAATGAATGCTCTCAATGACTTTTGGGCTCTGGTAGCAGTTTCAGATAGTCAGGAGTCAGATCCTTAAACATCGCGTCACCGCCGCCTTTGGGCGCCGGTTTGCAAACTGGCGTCTTGAGGCGATTATCGAGAAGCGTGGGTGGCGGTCGAGGGGCTCGATCCCATTCGTAAGCGCAATTGTCAGTGATGTAAAACCGGTCTGGACCATCCCAAGTGCCGGCACGACGGACAGGTAGCGGATCAAAAATGGAGGTCGCTTCACGTTCCGGGGCCGATGGCATCTTATGTTCGAAAGCGCGTTTCGCGCTTTTTTTTCGGTCGTTCTCGGGAGCGTCCTCCGCGACACTGTGTGCCTGGGCATACCAATCGGTGATGGCATTGGATGAATTAACGTCTACGTCGGTGGGTGGGGGCAAAATTGTTAGAGGTACCGTGCTTGGGTACCTCAGTCGACTGCGTGCTTTTGCCGGTGCCTTTATGGTATCGGCCTCTGTCTTTTCTCTGACGCTATCTAAAAAGAATACGATTAACGGTTCATGAATGCGCGTTGCAGATGTTAGGGCGGTGTTCGAGCCACTAATAACGAAAATTAGTACGCAATGACCCAACAGCACCAGGAGAAAGGTAAGCTTTCTTCCTTTGGTTTCATACGTTCGCGTCATTGTCATTGCACTACGGAATTCTCCGGAGCGGCACGCAATTCTTTAGGTTTGCGCCGCCGAGGACAGGTTCCGTGGCGCATCGTGGCGAATCCACACGCCGGCATGAGGCAAAGAGTTCATTGATGCCGTGCGCTGAACTGAGGGATAGCTTAGACAATACTGGCGGCCAGGTACCATCAGGGACTCGCGTGAGCTTCACTATCTTGTCTTCCTTGGCAGACATCCCAGAGGAGCAGACCGAAGCCACAGGAAAAGGTTCGGGCCGAAGGCCTCAAATCGCTGATTCAAGCCTTCGACCTGGTGTCGAGTTCACTATTTTTTGGCCAATATTTCATCATTCTGTCACTCCATTAGTTCGTGGATTGCAGAGTAAGCGATTGAAATAATTGTCGAACCAGAATTGTTACGTCACAAGTGCCAGCTGCTGCGACGTCGCATAAATATTTCAGCAATCCATGGCCAAACCACGTTCGACAATACAACGTGTTGGTCGCTGATTTCCTGGAGAATATGCTCCTCGGACCGGAAATTCCGGACATCGATTGCTGAAATTGCGGCCAAAGAATCCTGAATCCGACATCTTCGAAATCTTACAACGGCATGTTGACGCCGTTGCGGTAGGCACGTGTCATCAATCTGTTTCGCTGCCACCTGGGTTTTCAGTTTGTGTAGGGCCTACTCGGACTGCTGCTGACCGGACAGACAATGCCCAACACGTGAAGCTTATGCTGGATATCCTTCTCACCCCCGGCACCCACGAAAGGTCCTGCCACGACGCCGCTGATTACACTCTGCCAATTGCAAGGGACCTTCAGAAATGGCTCGACTAGCTTCAACTTTTTCTGCTGCCAGCTGTCATTTTTCATAGCGTCGCATATGAGGCGCACCTCGTCTTCGTCTCTGAGGCCTGTCTGGAGGGCCATCAATGAGAGATGAATCCCATGAGCCAAGCTGTCGAAATGCTTGCTGTAATCGGCGTCGCCAAAGTAGTCCTCAATCTCTACCTCCGACACATATTGAATCCTTCCGACGGCGTGTTGAAGATCAGAATAGGGATTTGCCTCGCTCATGACCGCCCCAAGGAGTCTTCGTGGGGTGGAGGCGATCCGAACGCTTGGCCGTCCGTAGGAGAAATAACCCCAGTGCCCAGGACTATCAAGCGGCGTGCAAGACCAGCACGATCCGAACGCGTCCTCCACCAAGGGTCTTAGGCTTATGGGACCTCCCGTGAGTGGATCGGTGAATTGCCTGTCCAGCAAAGGATTCTCCAAGGGATCACCCCAGCTTTTTTCCCCAATACGAGTATGCGTCAATATTCCATGCGCGATATCATCGAGTAAATGATCGGTCTCAACGATTCGATAAATGGGCACATCGGGATCTACTAAATAGATATTTCTAGCTACGAAGAGCGGCATCATCTCCGTGCGCGACGCGTCACGGGCATCTGCCGCTACAACAGCGCCTATTTCAGCCTCATTTCTTAATGCTTTCATCGTATTTGCCTGCTCATCGTTCGACGTATTAAATTCGTATTAGGCTCTGCGCCACTCAAGCGCATCATTCATTGGACTCGGAAAATCGACCGGTGGGATCTTTCCCATCGCGCATCAGCGCCATCGATTTTAAGAATCTCTTCCCCGCCAAGCGCTGCTTTTCGTTGAGATCGGTTTGCTTCATCATTTGCGCAACTCTCGGCTCGAGTTGATGGAGATCTGTGAATGAAGCGAGTTCTCGCGGATCCATTTGCGGGACAGGAACCCTTGCGGGATCGCCCATCTGCTGGGCATAGCCAAAGCGCAGATATCCCTCCAAGATTTTAGGCAAATAGTCATCGGATTGAAGTAAACGTCCGATTCTATTCGCGCAAACGTCATCGTCCCACTTTGACCACTCAAGGACGATGCTGCCAAGTTCAGGTGAGCCAACCAAGTGCTCATTTGATACTTCGCCGAGACGCGTCGTGAGCGTCTGTTGCAACTGCCGCATCTCCTCCTCGGATAAGCGCTCAGTCGCATCATCTGCGCCATCCGGAGTCCCTCTGTATTTCTTGGCCGATGCGAATACGTGCACCGCGAGAGCGAGTGCGTTTGCGCCCGCCAAGTTGGCGTTCAAGACATCAAATAGCTCGCTCGGCTCCAATCGTGTCAGTAGGTCGTTGACCAGGAAAGTTATGCGCCAGGCGGCCGGCAACGGAAAGGGACCTTCTTGCTGGTCCGACACGGAGAGCAATGAATCGCCGATGTCGAATAACGCGCTCAGAATACCTCGCGCAGGAATCGGCGAGATTTCCTTCTTCATTTCTCGAAGCCACTGGAGGCATTCGGAAGCCTTCGTCGTTCCGTCCGCTCTTATTACTCGTGCCGCTTGGCGAAGAAAGTCACTCGCGAAGGCGGGATTGGCTGAGCCCTCAAGCAACGCCCGCATTCGTGCTTCACAAAATTCAGGAGGGATGTCTTACCGGATCCCCAGGCACCGTGAATAGCCATTGTTAGGCCTTCGGGGTGAGGGCTTTTCGCTATCGCGGATGCGAGCGTCCTCGCAAAAGGGGCGTAGTGGAATGCATCACGAGCCGGATCGACCTCCGGTGCGTCGGAAACCAAATGAGACCCTGAATCCTTGAGATCTTTCATCCGTCGTTCCTTACCAATACCGCGGCCCCTGTGGTGACAAATGACATTAGACTTGACGCTCCTCGAACACCAGTCGAATCGGGGGGCTAGGCTCCGAGAGACCTCGAGCGATTCCCAGGGCAAGCTCCGAGCACTAAGACGGGGAAGCTCAAGGCGTTCGTCATGAGCGAGCACCGTGTCGACCGTGATCTCGTCCGAATTCGGCATTCTTCAGACCGTCTCCGTGAGGGCGTCGCGAATTTCTATCAAGGCCCGCGCGGTGCGCCGCACCGGCGAGCTGGCGAAGATGATCGAGCCAGCGAAGGGTGGCAATCGTGGGAACGCGGCAACGGGCGGGCGCCCACCCATTGGCAGTCGCAAGTCCGCGGCCAACTGCGCCGGCCTATCCTCCCACCAGCTCAAGCAAGGCGATCCGCGTCGCCTTGACAGCTATTGAGGCGCAGGTCACGGCACAACCGGCCCTCTTGTGATTATGTTGACTCATCGAGGTTGCTCGGGTCGATGGAGGCTAAGGAATGCGGAAAATGATATTGCTGGCGATGCTGCTGGCGTCCAGTTTGGTGAAGGCCGAGTCAATTCCCCTCATTCATGAGAGCGGCACGTACCAGGTTCCGGTTCTCATAAATGACAAGATCTCCTTGAATTTTACCGTTGATAGCGGTGCGGCGGACGTTTCGATTCCTGCCGACGACGTGGTTGGCTCGGTGGCACCTTCCGCTGGCTCATTGTTGCTCGGGCAGAGTTTCCTTGAGCGACTTGACTATTGGAGTTTCGATAATCAACGACACCTACTGATAGTCAACGAAACACCGAGTTCTGTTTCTAGGCCTATCGCAACGCGTACCGCCGCGGTGCCGATGCCGAGTCCAACTCCGACGGCTAACCAAGCGTCGATGCGCCTCAATCTTCCCGCTGGCTGGGTATCGAAAATCCCAACGGAGCCTATGACGAAGGGAGGCTGGCTGCAATACGTGCAAAACCAGGGTGGCGATATTCAGGCCGCGCTGAACCCGATAATCGGCACACTGGATTTTGGGTTTGCTCGACAAGCCCGGTCGCAAGTGCGTCTCACTTTTACAGACGAGGCAGCGTCCGAAATTTCTGAGCTTTGGATCGCCGGCCGACGCGCGTATCGATACAGTGTCACCGGCAAAACCGAATCTGGAGAAACGTACACGGTGCTCCACACCTACATCGGGGGCTCGCATGCCATTGCCCACGTTATTACATGGACTCCTGCGTCGAACTTCGAAAAGCAGAAAGGGACGATGGAAGCACTTTCCGAGGACGTCGTCGGGTTTCAATAATGACCAAAGCACGAACTTCCGGCGGACGCTCAGGCTCATCG
>Ga0209624_10002206_pt1 | contig 14564 bp, 8 predicted proteins | sample JacPinW_OM2H0_O1_FD_188565 | JGI IMG/M metagenome (GOLD analysis project Ga0209624, IMG submission 188565) | Forest soil microbial communities from Algoma, Ontario, Canada - Jack Pine, Ontario site 1_JW_OM2H0_O1 (SPAdes) (version 2) | ecosystem: Environmental > Terrestrial > Soil > Boreal...
CGCCGCCGCAATTCCGGCCGGCCCCGCGCCAATGACAAGCACATCAAACTTCGCTCCGAAATTTTCCGCGTCGGCCATCAATTTCGTGTCCGGCATCAGTCGTCCGTCCGCACTATCATTCCGTCGCTACAAATAATCTGACAACTTCGCGCGTGAGCTTTACCGTCAATCGTGACGCGGCACTCAAAACAAATTCCCATTCCGCAAAGCGCTGACCGCGCTTCTCCTGTAACCGACCGTCGAAATCTTGTAACTCCAGCCGACAGCACCGCTGCGGCGACGCTCGATCCTGCGTGTACAATCACGTCCGCGCCATCGACGGAAATTTTCACGCTCTTAGTTGTTTGCGGATTCATGAAATTTTCTGCCCGGAGCATACGGCGCGCGCTCGATTGCGGAATCTCGTCCCAAAATTTCATCCACCAACAATTTGGCGGTGCCCATTGAAGTCGTAATTCCTAATCCTTCATGGCCCGCAGCCAAATAAAGTTTATCGTGCGCTGGCCATCGTCCAATTAACGGCAACTTATCCGGAGTCGCTGCGCGAAATCCCGTCCAGGCGCGCAACGAAGAAATTCCCGCTAGCTCTGGCATAAATTCACAAGCGCGGCGAAGCATCTTCGCCAAAATAATTGAATCCACACCGCGTTCTTCGTTTCCATATTGACGCGAAGATCCAATCAACATTTGTCCCGTCGGACGTGGTTGCACGTTGAACGCCACTGAATCGCCGCTGACCGAATGCGCGCTTTTCAAATATCCCAGCTCCACCAATTGATGCTTCACAAATCCCGGGTAGCGATCCGTAATTAATAAATGTCCTTTGCGTCCGCGAATCGGCGCCCCCGGAGTTAATCGCGCCGCCAAATTTCCCGCCGCATTCACAATCACACCCGCGCTGATTCGCGTTCCATCTTCAAAGCGCACGCCATTATTTTCAATTTCCGCGACGCGACGGCCAACTTCTAATCGCGCGCCGAGCGCGGTTGCACGCTCCAATAAAAATCGCGCGGCGCATGGCGGATAAATCACGGCATCGTCCGGCACAAGCAGCCCGCCGGAAAGTCCCGCGCGCAGATGTGGCTCGGCTTCGTGAAGCGCGCGCGTGTCCAGAATTTCCGCTCGGACTCCGCGCGAAATATAATACTGGCGCTTCGCCGGCAACAAATTCATTTCCTCTTCGTCGGCGGCAACCCAAATCGTTCCGCTTCTCGTGTATTCAACATCGCTTGGGAATTCCACATCGCTCGGAAATTCCGCCGCAATTGCACGCCACAATTCAACGGAATATCGCGTCAACGCAAATTGCGCTTCGGAATCGTCCATCACGACAAGATGTCCCATTCCTGCCGCGGTCGCACCGCCGCCAATAATTTCCGCCTCCAAAATTGTCGCGCGCAATCCCGATCGCGCAGACTCGAGCGCGCAGGCTGCGCCCACAATTCCGCCGCCAATAATAATTACGTCAGGAGCGCTCACAGCTCATTTCGGAATGCCGTAGCAGAACGGGTCGCGCGGATCCAAATTCAATTCCGCTTCCCCGGTTATAAACGCGGAGCCTTTGATGCTCGGCAGGATTTTTCCATCGCGAATTTCCACCGTGCCTTCAAAAACACTTCCCAGAATTCCTTCCTGACGATAGACGCCGCCGGCCTTCAATTTTCCATCCTCATAAAGGCAGGCCAGCTTCGCGGAAGTTCCCGTGCCGCACGGCGAGCGATCGTAAATTCCGCCTGGGCACAAAACAAAATTTTTGCTGTCCGCAAAAGGCTGAAGCGCCGCGCCGGAAAGTTCAATGTGATCAATTTCCGCGCCGTCCGCGCCCGTAACGCCCTGCAAAGGCAATTGATGCCGCACGCGAGTTGCAAAATCCGTGAGCTGCGCAACATTTCGCGGAGCAATTTCAAATTTGTGCGTGTCCATTATATAAAACCAATTTCCGCCCCAGGCAACATCACCAGTAAAAATTCCAATGTCTTCAATTTGTACCGGCGCTTCCTTCGCATGGCGATAGCACGGCACATTTCGCACGGTTACTTCGCCACTTGGATGCAGCTCGGCATCCACGATTCCCACGGGAGTTTCAACGCGATGCATTCCCGGTTTTATTCGTCGCAGCCACGCGAGCGTAACGATCACTCCAATCGTTCCGTGCCCGCACATTCCCAAATATCCAACATTATTAAAGAAGATCACGCCGGTTGTGCACGACTCGTCGGTCGGCTCGCACAAAAGCGCGCCGACTATCACATCTGATCCGCGTGGCTCATTTACCATGGCCGATCGCCACGGATCATGTTCACTGCGGAATTTCGCTAGACGATCCGTGAGCGGTCCCGACCCCAGATCCGGCCCGCCGCTGATCACCACGCGCGTTGGTTCTCCGCCGGTGTGCGAATCCACAACGTGTACGCGCTGGCTTTCAGTTTTCATCTCGCCGCCATTTTTATTTTTGTTACAGCAAATTTCCACTGTCACCATCTGAATCCGGATCGCTGGGATTTCCAAAATTCCCTCGCACGTTCGACACCGGCGGGACGACCGCGCTCAGCGGAGTCACTCCGTGTTCCGCCAGCGATTTATTAAATCCCGGAATTTCTTTCTCCATCAAAGTGTGGTATTCCGCCGTCGCCGTCGCCAAATCTTTCTCAATCATATCCAGCAACATTCGCGAAGTATCCGTCGGACCGAATTCCATGCCGCCGGCCACATCTCCGGCGCCCGGCCCTACTTCTCCATTCAACCACAACAAATTGAAATAAACTGTGTAGGCTTCGATGAAATATTTGTCGTCGCTGGTCATCAGCGCTTTGTTCAGCAACTTATATTCTACCGCCAACATTTTCTGATCCATCGCCTCGACGTTTCTCACCAACTCGACTTTTTCCTTTTGCGGACGCAACGCGTGCACCACATCATCCAATTGCTTCCGCATCCATTCAATCTGATTCACCATGTCGGAAGTTTTGCTGATGTCATCTCGAATCCGTAATTGCATTTTCACGCTGGCTTCAAGATCAGCATTCGTTCCCGCAATTTTCTGGTCCATTTTCGGATCGCGCAGCACTTCCACCACTTGCGTGAACGTCTGCCCGTCCACAATTAGTTTCACCGTATATTTTCCCGGCGCAACCATTGGTCCCGACTGATTCGGTGACATTCCCCAGTGGGTAATCGGCCGCGAATCTTGTCCTTTAAATCTGGGCTCGTCCCAAATGTGCGGGTTTTCCGGCGGCGTCGTGCGCAGCGCGATCAATCGCGGCCCGTCGTAATGCAAATCCCATCCCGCGCGATTCATTCCCGCTCGCCCGCCTCCGGTCATCGAGCGCACAACCGCTCCACTCGCATCCGTCACCTGGATTTGCACCGGCGCCTGCGCATTTTGTTTCAGCGAATAATTCAAAATCGCGCGCGAACCTCGCACCCATCGATATGTATCGCGCGGCTTCACAAATTGCACCGCGGCATCCGAAGCAGGCCCAGCCTCCAGCGCAGAAATATCATCCAAAATATAAAATCCACGGCCGTAAGTGGAAACCACCACATCGTGAAATTGTTTTTGCACGGCGATCCAGGAAACCGGCGCGTGCGGAAGTCCCGCCGCCATCGCAGTCCAGTGGCCGCCATCATCCTGCGAATAATAAAATCCGTTTCCTGTTCCGACAAAAAGCAATCCCTGCTTGTTCGGATCTTCGGCAATGCTCTTCACGTAAGCCAGAGGATGCTTTGACGGCAGATCGCTGTTAATCTGTTTCCACGATTGTCCGAAATCTTTTGTCTCAAAAATAAAAGGCGTGCGATCGTCCATCATATGGAAATCCACGGCGATGTATGCGGTGCCTGCATCAAAAGTGGAAGGCGCGATACACGAAATTGTTCCCCATGCCGGCAAACCTGAAATATTTTTTGTGACGTTTGTCCAATTCGCGGTGCCGTCCTTGGTCAACCAAACTTGCCCGTCATTCGTTCCCGCCCAAATCAATCCTTTCTGTTTCGGCGATGGCGCAATCGCGAAAATTACTTCGCCATAAAACTGTCCAAGATTATCTCCGACAATTCCGCCGGAAGGTTTTATCCGGGTCGTATCATTTGTTGAAAGATCCGGACTGCTCACCGTCCAACTCTGCCCTGCGTTCGTCGTTTTCCAAATTACCTGGCATCCGTAATAAACGGTGTTGTGATCGAACGGATCGATCGCTAGCGGCGGCGTCCAATGACATCGATATTTCGTCGCATCCGGCGGCGAATCCAACGTGTGCAGCCACGGACTGACCGACCTGGCTTCGCGCGTCCTGGCATCCCATCGCGTGACTTCGTCGCCGTAACATGTGGCCCAAATAATATTTGTGTCCGTCAAATCCGGAATCGTGAATCCAGATTCGCATCCGCCGACGGGATGATCCCAATCGAACGCATCCGCTCCGCCAAATCCGCGCCCGCCGGCGGTGCTCAATCCGCGCATGCTGCCGTCGTCCTGCATATTTCCGTAGACGTAATACGGAATTTGATTATCCACCGCGACGTGATAAATCTGGCCGACTGGTAATTGCACGCGATGAAATCCGCGTCCGTGCACGGTCGTGATATTTATTCCGCCGTCGTCAGTAATCACAAAACGATCGGGATTGGTCGGATCAATCCAAATGTCGTGATTGTCTCCGCCCCACGGAACTGTGCGAAAAGTGTCGCCGCCATCCACCGAATGTAAAAATGAACTGTCACTCACTAAGACTTCGTCCGCGTTTCCAGTTCCCACCGCCAAACGGATGTAATATCCGGCGCGTCCAATCAACGCGCGATCCCAACTTCCCACGCGCCAATTTTCTCCGCCGTCGTCCGAACGCCACACGGAGCCCTGATCGGCAGTTTGAATTAACGCGTAAACTCGATTGGAATCCGTCGGCGCAACTGCCACGTCAATTTTCCCGACGTTCGGATGGGGCATTCCGCGCCCTTCAATTTTTGTCCACTTCGTGCCGCCGTCGCGCGAAACATAAACCCCGCTGCCCGGGCCACCGCTGTATTCTCCGTAGGTGTGCATTTCCACTTGCCACATTCCGGCAAAGAGCACGTGCGAATTATGCGGATCCATGGAAAGTCCGCTGCATCCGGTTTTTTCATCGGCGAATAAAACTCGTTCCCAATTTTTTCCGCCGTCAACGGTGCGATAGACTCCGCGCTCTTGTTGAGGGCCGGTCAGGCGTCCCAATGCGCAGACAAAAACGTTGTCCGCATTTTTCGGATCAACGACGATTCGCCCGATGCGGCCGGTTTCGGCCAAACCCATATTGGTCCAAGTTCTTCCGGCGTCCGTGGACTTATAAATTCCATCGCCCATCACGTCGCTGTCTCGAATCGCCCATGCTTCGCCGGTTCCCGCCCAAACTGTATTTGGATCCGTCGTGGCCACAGCCAGCGCGCCAATGGCGGCCACCGGCTCGCCATCAAAAATCGGCGTCCAATTATTTCCGCCGTCGGTCGTTTTCCAAACTCCGCCCGAAGCCGCGCCCGCATAGTACGTGCTGGTGTCACCGGGAATTCCCGCGATGGCCGACACGCGATTTCCGACCGCCGGGCCAATAAATCTAAATCGGAATTGATCCTGTCCGCCTCCGCCGCGTCCGCCGCGCTGCGCATTTCCAGCAGACGCGCACAGCAGAACTACTACCAGCCCCAGTAAGAAATTCCGGTAACCAACGCGAAGGGTTTTCATTCTCATCTCCAATCAGAAATTCGATTCAGAAATTCCGTTCAGATAATTACAGTTCGCCAGCGGCCAAACAACGTCCGCACTATACAACGCAACTGTGCGCGCCACCACAGCAACCTTAATTAAAATGTTGTGGGATTTTAAGTCAGGAACAACAAACGCCACTATGTTCGCGCAGGTGGACTCCCGGCAACTGCTGATGCTTCCGCCGCTGTCTCTTTCTTCCGCGGCAATATCGAAAAGAATCTATTCCGGCATGGAGGACATCGATATAACGGAAGGAATAACATTTTTCCAATAAATCTGAATCGTCCTTCCGCGTGCTCGCGAGCAATTCTCTGCAACTCAAATCGTCCGCATCTGCGGCAATGCGCATATCCTAGAAATCTTAGCGGCACCTTCCAGGCAAAAAATCGGTGACCGCATTCTCCGCAGCGCCATGGCCGAATTTTCGTAACGCCATAAATAAAATCCGACGCGCTGCGCCGGCGGGAGCGCTGACAATTTTTACTTTCGCACTTCGGGCAAATCAATTCTGATTCCTCCGCGGGGATGAGCGCTTAAAGAATAGGCCCGCCATCACTCCCCGCGCAAGAATAAACGATTCGCAATCTGGTTCCGTGCGGACCGCTTCAATCCGCGCAAATGTTCTACCGTGGTTCTGTAAATCCGAACGCTGCGCGCCCCTCAGACGGAAACCGTCACTCGCATGAACGTCGCGGGCATTGACGTGCTTCCGTCACTGCTCTTGTTCTGCGCCTTGGCTAGCTCCAAAAGTTGACCGTGGAGCTCATCCACTTTGCCATTTTTCTGCGCGGCGTCATACGCATTCATTGTTGGACCGTAATATCGTTCCAACAATTCAATAAATCGCGCCGGATTTTTCTCCGCCGAAATGAATGAGTAGATGTCCTTCACCATCGAAATTTTTTCCTCCGGCACACCAGCCTGCCCAAATCTTTCGATGATGTGCGTGTCAACTCCCCAAGTCATCGGGCTGACAAATCCTTCCGGAGGCGGCGGCAAAAATAACGCGCTGATTCTAAGTAGCTGAGACACAAATGAAGTCGGATCGTTCGGAATCCAGTTGCCCATCACAATTCGACCGCCCGGTTTTGTTACGCGCACCATTTCTTTCGCCACATCAAACGGCTTCGGAGCGAACATCGCGCCGAAAATCGAAATCGTCAAATCAAACGAGTGGTCAGCGACGCCCTGTAAATTACACGCATCTCCCTCTTGAAATTTCAGATCGGTCAGACCGAGCGCGGCTGCTCGTTTATTTCCGGCATCAACCAAATTCCGAGCGATATCAATTCCCAAAACGTTCGCGCCTAATCGCGCCATGGGAACGGCAGTCGTTCCGTCTCCGCATCCGAGATCCAAAACTTGCATTGACGGCGTAATCCCAAGTGAATTTACTACTGCCTCGCCGGATTCGCGCATGAAAGCGGCAATCTCCGTGAAGTCGCCCTTTTCCCATAATGCTTTGTTTGGATTTACCGCGGAGGTAGCTGCGTCGGTGCTCATGAAATTCTCCTTTTTGTGGGTGCCTGGAAATCGAAAGTTCCGGGGCGAAGTTTCTGTTGGCGGTACGGTACGCTGCGTGGACGAATTTTGCAATGGCGAGGATCGCGGACTATTGCTGACGCTCTTTCACTTTCTCAATCGCTTCGCGCAAAGTCTTCTCGCGAGCGGGCCCCCGACCTTTAGCAGCCTCTATCACGGTAAGCCCCTTCTTATTCCGAACAGTCAGATCAGCTCCATTGTCAATAAACAGGGCTATCGCGCCATCATTCAACGTCGTAAAAATCGGCGTTTCTCCCGCCTTATTGCGGGCGTTTACGTCTGCGCCTAGCCTCAACAGTTCCTCGGCCAGTTCGTTGTAATAAACTAGGTGTAGTACAGTATTGCCATCCTCGTCGCTCGCGTTCACATTCGCGCCAGCCTTAACAAGCAGCCGCACACATTCCGCGCGCGCGCCATCTTTATCTCGATAACGCGACTCCGAGGCGCTGAATATGGCTGTCCTTCCCTTACGATCTCGCGCCTCCAAATTGGGATGATAGCGGAGAATCTCGCGTACCATGTCCGGATTCCCCGACGCGGCTGCACCAATCAGCACGCTTCCCGCAATCGGGGTCTCCCTAGTCTTTCCTTTGCGGATCTCGTTGACAGTCAGCTTCCCTAGATCGACATTCGGATTAGCGCCGTAAGCGATCAATGCACACACACCCTCAAGGTTGCCCAAATTAGCGGCGTCGACCAGCGCAAGGTTCTTATCCCTTTGATCGTTGTTGCTCGCCGCAGCCTGGATAAAAATTTTAATTACATCCACATGATCGCTTGCGGCTTGGAGCCATCCTTCGTTCTCAAAAGAAATGAACTTGTTTGGACCGCTTGGCTTGGGCGCTGAAATCGGATTGAGCGGAACACCTGCCTCCAAGAATTCCTGAACTGTTTGGGCCTTTCCAGGGCGCGCGGCTTCTCTTAGTGTGGCCTGCGCTTCATAAGTCTGGAAGTTGAACTCCTCTGCTCGCAACGCCGGAACTAGTCCGTCGCTACCGACGACCCATCGCTCAGTTTGCGCCAACGAATCAACTTCATCTTCCAATTCCGAAACAACCGCTGGCATTCCTACCCACTCACCGACGTAATCGATGACTTCCTTCTTACGGCCGTCGATTTCGACCGAGAGCACATAGCTGGGATTGTCAGTGATCGACGCCTCATATTTCCCGTCCATTGAATAGAAATCTGCGCCGACAAATTTCTTTGCGAGTTTCCGAACTTCATTCGCGTCCGCTTGGGCGGTGTGTTTGCCGGATGCGGCGACAAATCCGTCACCATCGAAAATAATCCCGTCCGTACCAACCGTGACTGTGTACGAGGGACAACTGCCAAAACATCCAGCTCTCTGCAGAGTAATCGCAACCTTCGAGTCCGGTCGCACCGCTGGTACATCCGCGTGATTTGCGGGCAGTCGTTGCGGCGGGACCAGATCGATATACTCCTCCACCTCCGCCGTAATTGCCTTTCCGTCCAGTTCAAACGGCTTGAATTTCCAGGCATTTACTTCGTTCTGTAGCGACGGCCAGAATTTCAGCGCCTTGGAATCTCCCTTCGCGTCAGATCCGATTACATCCCCCGCCGGCGAAACAGTCAGCGTCAATCGAAGTTGGGTCACTCCCCAATCGCTCTGAACAATCCCGTCGGTCGGGATCGTTCTTCGATGCGGTTTGATCTCATGGGTCTCTGCGTCTTGATACTCAAACGAAGGACAGCTGGGACACTTTTCGTTTTGCGCCCAGACGAATCCGCTGAGTGCCAAGCACGCCACGAGAGAAACAATTTGCCGCATACTGAGTATTCTATCTCAGCGATTCTCCGAATGGATTATCAAGATTGAAGAAGGCTTTTTTCTGAGTGCGGGCGCAGGGCGCAAACGCTGCAGCTTTGAAAACGAAAGGATTTAGAGGACCGGGGTACGAGAGTCGGTGGTGAGTGGATGGTTGCTAGGGACGGAAAGATTCGGACGAGGGCGCAGCGAGCAGCGCCCCTACCTCGTGCGCGGTGCGAGGTCATGCAATAATGTTTGGGAGATAGGAGAGACGAGATGGTTTCTGAATATTCTGACGAGCACGCACGGGCAGGGATTGACGCGAAGCTGCCGAAGCTGGAGGTTTGGCCGAATCAATTTCCGGGGTACAAAATTTCGACTACGTTTCCGGAATACAGTTCGGTTTGTCCGAAGACGGGGATGCCGGATTATGGGACGATTCTGATTGAGTATGAGCCGCGGAAATCTTGTTTGGAATTGAAGTCGTTGAAACTTTATTTACTGGGATACAGAAATTTGGGAATATTTTATGAGAATGCTGTGAACCGCATGTTGAAGGATATTATGGCGGCGACGAAGCCGGTGTGGTGCGTGGTGCGAGGGGAATTCACTCCGCGCGGCGGGCTGACGACCACAGTAGAGGCGCGTTGGCCACACAAGCGGTGACGTTGATTCGGCGATGGTAGTGAGTCAACAGCAGTTACCGTGGACGTAGACAACCCTATTGACCTCAGTGATAATCATATCGGACACGCCCGGACGATGCCCACGTTCTTGTTCGCGATACCCGGGCACATGGAGGAAAGATGAGCATTTCGCCGAGCACGAGTTTGCCTGATAACCCGCAACCGCCGTCGCTGCCGCGCTGGATTTATTTTGTATTTGTGATTCTGCTGGCGGGAATCGGCTATCTTGCGTGGGCCGGATACACCGCGCGCACGCAATTTAATTCCGACATCGCCAAATCCCAGGAGTCGGCGAATCAACTTTCGGCGCGTCTGGATCAGGCGAATGGACGGATCGCGGAATTGCGCGGACAGTTGGAAGTTACGTCCCGCCACGTGAATTTGACAGATGCGGAAGTTGCGCGGGCGCACAGTTTAGCGCAGCAAATTCAAATCGATCAAAAGGCCAGCGACAATAAGCTGACTTCGCAAATCGGCCAGGTGCAAAAAGAAAGCGACGCCAAGATTTCAGCGGTATCCGGCGACGTGGCCGGCACGAAGACCGACCTTGACGCCACGAAGAAAGACTTGGAAGCTACCAAGGGCCAACTGACGACCGCCATCGGCGACGTGACGAATCAAGGCGGACTGATCGCCAAGAATCACGAAGAGGTGGAAGAGTTGAAACGGCTGGGCGAGCGAAATATTTTCGAGTTCTCGCTGGGGAAAACAAAGAGTCCGCAAAAGGTGGGACCGATTCAGTTGCAACTCACGAAGGTGGATTCAAAACACTATCGCTACACGGTGATCATGGTGGTCGACGACAAGCAAATTGAGAAGAAAGATAAAACTCTCGACGAGCTGATGCAGTTCCGCGTGAACGGTGCGCGCGCGCCCTATGAGTTAGTGGTCAATGACGTGAGCAAGGACAAGATCAGCGGGTATCTGTCGACGCCGAAAGATACGGCTTCGGCAGCGACGCCGGCGAAGTAAGATTGAATTAAATTTATCGCGCTGCAAGATTTGGAAGGCTCCGTCCGATGCGTCTAAAGTGGGCGCGCAGAATGGAGCCTTTCTTTTTGCATATTAGGAACTCGCCGCGGTTTACGAAAATCGGAAAACACGGGAATGAATTACAATTTATTTCTGTACAATTTAGTCCTGAAACAACGGAGATTATGAATGTTCACTCGCTCGCGTTTCGCCGCGTTGATTCTATTGCTGACTTTCGCCGTGCTTCCTGCGGCCGCTCAGGAATTTGGTCCGGGAATTTTGCCGGCGGATACTTCCTTCTTTGTATTTTCTCGCGGAACAGCGCACGCGGAAACCGCGTATGCCGGAAATCCCATGGTGCAATCCTGGAATTCGCCGGAGTTCGCGGATTTTCGCCAGCAAGGCATCGCGTACCTAATTCGTCACGCGGACTGGAAAGTGAATGGCCAGCCGATGAAATTCACGCCGGCGCAAACGGATCAAATATTCGCCATTTTGAAGAGTCCGATGATGTTCGGCTTTTCCGGGGCGATCGACATGGCGTCGCTGACGAAAAGCGGCACGCCCACTTCTAAACAATTTCTGAATGCCGGCGGCATGTTTGCGATTCTTGACGTGACCGGAAAAACCGTGCAATTCGATTTGCTGTTCAGACTGATGACCGCAAATGTTTCCAAGGATGTTACGCATACGCACTCTGATTTCTCCGGCGTCGGGATCGAAAAATTTGCGGGCCCGAATAACACTTCCTTGGTGGCGCGACTGGGAAATTATTTCGTGTGGTCGAATCAGGAGAAAGTGATACAGGATTTAATTTCTCGGCTCGGTTCGCATTCAGCGTCCAGCGATTCTTTGGCGCAGACTCCGAACTATCAGCGCTGCCGCGCGAATCAGGATCCGGATTCGATCTCGGAAGTTTATTTTCGCATTCCAGACCTGACGAAGATCTCGGTTCCGGTGTCCGCGCAATTTGACACGCCGGCCGCGCTGCGTTCGCTGCGTCTGGATACGGTGCGCGCATTCTGCGGCAGCTATGCGGTCACTGCGCAAGGCGAACAATCGCGCGGGTTGGTGGTCGGTGACACAACTGGCGGCGGAATATTCGATTTCTTCGGCGCCAATCGCGCGCACTTCGATACGCTGGCGCTTGCGCCGCAATCGGCGTACTCATATTTGTCTTACTCGTTTGATCTGCCCGCAATTTACAAAACCGTTCGCGCCGCGGCGATGGCTGCGCTTCCGCAACAACAGGCGGCGATGGTGCAAATGGTCGAGGGGATGAGCAGCATGCAGCTGGGCATGCCGGTGAACGATGTGCTGGCGCTGTCCGGGGGCGAAGCCGCCACGATTCAGCTCGACGCGAATTCAACTCCGCCATCGCAAATATATGCGGTGTCCATCACGAATCCCGAAAAAGTGGCGGTGCTGTTTGAAAAGTTGGGGTCCAATTCCTACGCGGAAGATGGACACGAAAGTGGAATTGCTTTTTACAAATCAATAAATTCGACTCCCGCTGCCGGCACGACGGGGCCTGGCGCGACGAGCTATGTCGCTCTGACGCCGCATTTTTTGCTGTTCGGCACGGACAAACCCGCTTTGCTGAAAGCTGGGCGATTGGATTCCGCCGCCGGGCCCGCCGCAGGATCTTCGCTCGCGGACAATCCGGAAATTAGTCACTTGCGCGCCTTGTTGCCGAAAGATCTTCTCGGCTTAACGATTACGGATTATACGCGGCACGACTGGACGGCCGACTTCACGAAAAGTATCGAGGACAGCGAAAAGGCGGGCCAATCCAAACTTTCACCCGAGGATATTCAGTTCTTCGATTCGATGAAAAAATTTAATGCGACGCGAGTCGGCAAAGCATCGCTGCGCAGAAACGTTGGCGGATGGTGGAAGGAACCGGACGGAATTCACTACGAGGGATTTTCTCAGTAGACTTCAGAATTGCTGAAAGTTATTCAAATTCTTTGAGCGTGTGCGCCATGTGATGCAGGCGATCATTTGAGCGCGCCATCACAGTACCGGATTCAAAATTGCCTTCGGAATCGCGCGAGCCGGCGCGAACGCCAGTTAAAATTTCAATTCCCTGCTCGATGGACGTGACCGGCAAAATGTGAAATTTTCCAGCGGCGACGGCGTCAATCACGTCTTCGCGCAGCATTAAATCTTCCACGTTTGCGGCAGGAATAATTACGCCCTGAGTTCCGGTGAGTCCCTTCAACATGCAGACATCGTAAAAACCTTCAATTTTCTGATTCACTCCGCCAATTGGTTGGACATCTCCCTGCTGATTTACCGAGCCGGTGACGGCAATATCCTGACGCAACGGCAAATCGGACAGCGCGGAAAGCAAAGCGTAAATTTCCGTGGAGCTGGCGCTATCGCCATCCACGCCGGAATAGGATTGCTCGAAACAGACGCTGGCGGAAAGTGAAAGCGGTTTATCCTGTGCGAAAACGCGGCGCAAATATCCGGCGATAATTTGCATGCCCTTGTCATGCAGACGGCCGCTCATGTTTGCTTCACGCTCTACGTTAATTAACCCAGTTTTGCCGAGCGCGGCGGTAGCGGTGATTCGCACGGGCTTGCCGAACATGTATCCGCCAATTTCAAGAATGCTCAGGCCGTTCACCTGACCGACGCGCGAACCGGATGTGTCGACGAGCAGGGTGCCTTCTTCAATAATTTCGCGCAATTTTGTTTCGTATAAATTGTGGCGCTCGACTTTTGCTTCTGTAGCTTTGCGAACGTGTTCGCCGGTGACAGGGGTTTCGCCCATCTGCCGCGCAGCGTAACAGGATTCACGCGCGAGATCCGCGAGGTCCACAAATCGCGCGGTAACTTTATTTCTGCGGCCCGCTTTGCGAACGCCATCTTCAATCAGCGCGGCAACCGCGGTTCGATCGAATGGGCAGAGGCCTTCGTCATCGCAAAGTTTTCGCAGACGTCCGCCGAATTCGAGGATCACTTCGTCGGCCATGGGCATTTCGTCGTCAAATTCGACACGCACTTTGAAAATTTTGCGGAACTCTTCTTCGTAGGTGTAAAACAATTCGTACAAATCGCGATCGCCAATCAAAATAACTTTTACTTTCAAATCGATAGGCTCGGGCTTCAATCCGGAATTTCCAAGCGGAAACATCATTTCCATTGGCTGAATTTCCAACTTGCCGTGATTCATGGTGCGCTTCAGAGTTTTCCAGACGCCGGTTTCGGCGAGTGAGTCAAACGCATAGAGAATTAAATACCCGCCGTCGGCGCGCAGCATTGAGCCACCGCGCAAATCCATAAAGTCGGAAGTCCACGATCCGCGCCAATCGTAATTCCGCTGAATTGTGCCGAACAGATTCGCGTAGGTCGGCGTGGTCTCAAATATCACCGGCGGAGTTTCGTCATCGGTGTGCGCCAGAATTACATTCACGCCGTAGACGCGGAATGGATCGCGGTCGGTGGGCGCGGGACCGCGGGGCATTTGTTCGCCGCTCGGCGATTCGTGATCCTCTTCGCCTTCGCGCTCGCGGAAGGGATCGAGATTGTCCAAAATATTTAAGCGGACTTCTTCCAAATATTCTGTGGCGAGCGGCGAAGGATATTTTTCTTTTAGTTCTTCGATCACGCCATCGAGAAGAACTGATGCGGCTTCTTGTTCGAGATAGCTTAATTCGCTGGCGAGTTCGCGCGAGAGCGTGAGTGTCTTGCGATAGACGACTGTGAATTCCTGGCGGAATTGCTCGTACTTGCGTTCCAGTTCTTCGGCGGAGGCGGATTCAATCTTTCCTTCGTGCACGAGCTTGGGGATATCTTCGATGGGAACCATCTGGCCTTCGAGCACGGGGAAAATTTCCGGCAGCGC
>Ga0209624_10002207_pt1 | contig 14562 bp, 9 predicted proteins | sample JacPinW_OM2H0_O1_FD_188565 | JGI IMG/M metagenome (GOLD analysis project Ga0209624, IMG submission 188565) | Forest soil microbial communities from Algoma, Ontario, Canada - Jack Pine, Ontario site 1_JW_OM2H0_O1 (SPAdes) (version 2) | ecosystem: Environmental > Terrestrial > Soil > Boreal...
CATCGCTTCGTCTGCCCGGCGAGCAAGCCCCCGACGGTGGCCCCAACAAAGTCCAGTTCCCGGACGATAAGGATCAGAAGACAAAGGTCGCGCCCATTCCGCCACCGCCATCCGCACCCCAGTCTCTTCCCCAATCGCCTACAACTGTGCCCCAGGGGCGAAACCCTTCAGTTCCAAATCCCACGACCGAGCCGCAGTTCGTTCCATAGCGTAGTCGTGTAAACTTATAGAAGAGCCTCGATCGCAGTTCTTCTCAAGCCGATTTCCCCCGTGGCCAGCCCCGGACAATCTTTACGAGAAGTACAGGATGATTCGCCGCTGCCTGCCCACGGGGAAGCAGTCGATCAGAACATCCGGCGCGTGAGCCGAAATATCTGTACCAGGGAGAACAAGCATTATGGCTAAGATTGCCAAGACCGGCGACCGTAAGAAGGTCATGGATACCAACAAGAGCACCGATTGTCCGAAGTGCTCCAAACCCACCCGTATCGTCAAGCGCGTGAAAGACCGTGAGCGTGGCACTCCTGGCGGAGTTTATATCTCGTGCTCGGCATGCGACTTCTTCGAGAAGCTCTAGTCTTCGAAAACCTCTAGTCCGAGTTATTGATTTAATACGCAAGAAAAAGAGCCCCGAATTCGGGGCTCTTTTCTTGTATCAAACAACGATTAGAAGCTTGCGCGCACCCCCATCTCGATCGAGCGAGGAGCACTGCCCTGGGCGGTTACGACTCCAAAGCTGGCTGGTGTTGCCAGACTGAAGCCGGGGTTGGCGAATACGTTGTGGTTGAAGATATTCGTTATAACGCCCGAGAACTGGAGGCTGGTGCGCTCGAAGATCTTGACGCTCTTGTGGATGCCCATATCCATATTCCAGTACGGCAAGCCGGAGATCGGACCGTTGCCCGAATCCCGGTTGTCGATGCCGAGAATGGCGGGGCGAACTTGGCCATAAACCGCACCAGGATTTGAGAACATGTTGATGGAGCCGGAACTAGAACCCTTTACGGCTACGGCTGTTCCGACCTGAACACCACTCGGGTCGGCGCTACCACTAATGCCGCGGTGAGTGTGATAGCCACCCCCGTACGGGCTGGTAAAGATGCATTGCTCAGTGGCTGCATAGTTCAGATCGTCGGCGCCACCAAAGGCCTGAGCGCCAGAGAAAGTGGTGCAGTTCAGAGGCTGACCAGTACCAGCGGTAAAGATCGGAGAGAACGTCCAACCCCCCGCCAGGCGGCCAACGAAGCCGGACTGACTTTGGTACCACGGTGTCTGATAGACGAGGAACGTGTTGAAGATGAACTTCTGGTTGAACTGTTGGACACCATAGCTCTTGCCCAGATCGAAGGCGTCGTTGGGCGTGTATTCACTGGTTGCCTGCGCTTCCGCACCGGTTCCCAGAGCTTTGCTATAGGTGAAGTTTTCCTGCAAGGTTAGACCGTAGAAATCTGTCGTCTTGAAGGACACGAATCCAGCGTTATAGTTGCCATATCCGGTGGACGCCGACAGGCCAGCGCCACTGCCAAGTTGCCCGTTCACGCCTTGAGCCTGACCGGGAATCACAGTGCCTTGCATGCTGCGGGCAAAGTTGAATCCCCCGTTGTCGAGATCGGACCAGAGATTGAAGACCTGCTGCTGACCGAGATGGCCTGCTTCCTTGTGGACAACGGCTGTAGTGCAATTGGCGTAACCGCTGCAGTAGCCGGTCCCTGCCAGCGAGGTCTCGAAGAACGGCTGTGCAGCGACAGTCGGATAGACCGGAGTCTTAGCCGTTGCGGCAGCAGTTGTCGTCGAGCATTGCCCTGCCGATGTCGCGCAGCCAAAGGCGGTTTCAACTGCCGCATAAGCACTGGCAAATGACTGACCTCCCAGGCTCATCATGTAGGGAACGGTATTGAGGTTATAGGGCTGAAACTCATGATGGATGATGCGACCGATATAACCAACTTCTATCAGCATCTTGCGGGTGAGTTGGCGCTGGACTGTAACGTTAAAGGTGTCAGCGACGTTGGGGCGAAAATCTGGATCGAGGGTTGCCGAACTGGCCGTTGCCGCACCGTTGTAGCCCGGATAGAGCGGCTGTGGCAATGTCTGTGTAGCTGTTGCGAGCGGGGCCATATTGCCATCGACGCCAATGCGGAACGCCGTACTGTCTGTTGGATTAGAAGAACTGCAGGTCCCGTCCTTCGTTGCGGTGCGGCATTGCACTGCCTGGATGAGACCAGGTCCAAGTAACGGCGTAAGCACCAGGCCGACACCGTTGAGACGACCGTAAACACGACCATATCCTCCGCGGATGACAGTGGCGTCTGGACCGAAGACGTGGCCAAGGACGGTGTCATTCGTAAAATGGGGATTCCAGGCAGCGGAGATTCGTGGACTGAAGGAGCCATAGTAGGGGTTGTAGGGGTACTTGAGGCCGCTGCCCACGTTGCCGACCAGCGCAAAGCCAACCTGCGGGTTGTAGACCTGGCCTTGAAGAGCCGCTGCCTTGCGGGCTGCGAGAAAGTCCGCTGTCTTGATCGGCTCGTCGGCTGAATCAACCAGAACGACCTGTTTACCGGTCTTTTCTACTGGCGGCATCTCAAGCGCCCAGCCCAGACCGTAATTGATCGTCAAGGTCGGCTTGATATGCCAGGTGTCGCTAGCATACAGGTTGTAGTACGGGATGGTGGCTTTGTCCTGGGCCGGAGTAAGCGGTGCATTGAGGGACAGACTGGGGCCCGACCGAGTGTAGGCTACCTGCGAATCGGTGACGATGCCGAGCGCAGCGTCGATGATCCGGGCGTTTGTGGTACTGCTGGTCGGTACACCCGCGGCAGCGAGACCCGGAAGGCTGACCAGGCCGCCTCCGCTTGAATCGCCGAGTTGATACGTTGTGGTGAAGTTGATGCCGCCACCGTTATCGGTGCGCTGGTGGAAATTGAAGTTGTGCTGATACTGACCGCCAAACTGTACGAGATGATTCCCCTTCAGCTTGGTGACGTCATCGCGAAGGAAGTGGTCATGGCCGTCCCAGAAGCGGGTTCTGATGTCCTGGGTATCGACGTTGTAAGGAGAGAGCACCGTGGTTGAATATTCTCCAAACGGCTCCAGTACTCCACCAAGGCCGGAGAGTTGTGCAGGAGCATTCGCGTCTTGCCACGACCAGACGTTCCGCAGGTAGCTATAGTGAAAGTCATTCGTCCAGGTCGAATTGATGTTGGTCGTCAAGCCCGCAACGAAATACCACGGGTCCTGCGGACGAGAAGCGGTAGAAGTGGGAGTTCCGAGCTTGCCCGCAAGAACGCCACCAATATCTACCTGGTTGGTGACCGCCTTCGTCAGTTTGAAGTAGCGATAGCTGGTCATGAAGTGCCACTTCGATCCGAAATCGTGGTCAAGACGAGCTACGCCGAAGTCGCTCTTCTGGGCGATCGCGATGTTGGCCTTGTACCCAATGGTGTTCACTCCGTCGCATCGGGCGCCGGCGATCAAGGTGCAGCCAGGATCATTGCCAGCCGGCATCTGCGTGCTCCACATCTTAGCTACCGTGGGGTTGACTCCGATGCCGCGGGGATCCAGGGTGTTGAGGTTGTAGGGCGTTAGAACGCCAGCCGAATTGGCGAAACTAACGATCCCGGCAATCATGTTCGGCGATGGGACTGAACGTTCATAAGTTGCGGAGTTCGGGAAGCGGAAGCCCTCGTAATTGGCAAAGAAGTAGGTTTTTCCACCGAGATAGTTCGGCAGGACCGGGCCGCCCGCAGCAGCACCGAAACGGTTGTAGTGGTTGCTCGGCTTTGGCGTATAGGTAGTGGACCCTTTGACGGTGGGGAAGTTATTCTGCCAGGTGTTCGCACCGATGTTGCTGTCCAGGTAATACTCGTACACCGTTCCATGCCAGACGTTTGTGCCGCGTTTGGTGACAACCTGCGCCTGCATTCCCGACGAGTTGTTGAAGTCTGCGGTCTGTCCGACGGTCGCGACTTTGAATTCTTCGATACTGTCCTGAGGCATGGGCATGACGCCCGATGAACCGGCGCCGATCGAGGAAACACCCGATGTATTACCGCCGAACGCACCCGTGTAGTTCAGCATGCTGCCGTCCATGTCGCTTGAGTTATTACCGCCGTCGAGCTGGAAGACAGCCTGGTCTGTGACGGTACCGGCGACGCTACCGCCCGGGGTCACGCCGGGCTGCAAGGTTGCAAAGGTGCTGACATCGCGTGCAACCGAGGGAAGCGAGGTGATCTCCAACGGATTCACCGTGTCGCCGATCGACGCGTTCATGGTCTGCAGATCAGCTTTTGACGACTGCGCGCTGACTTCGACCACCGTCTGCGTACCACCGACCGTCAGTTCCAGATCGGCCGTAGTCTGGGTGCCTACAGACACCGTCTGGTGTTGAATCTCTGAAGTCGAGAATCCGGCTTTGGTTACCCGGATCGTGTAATCACCCGTGGGAACATTCACGAGGACGTATTGACCGGTGGCGCTTGTCGTTGCGGTACGCACTGTGCTGGTCGCAGCCTGTGTCATTGTCACCGTTGCGCCTGCAACTACAGCTCCGGTGGGGTCTGTAATCGTACCTACGACTGTGCCGGTACTCGTTGCTTGTCCAAAGGCCGCTGCTGAATACAAAAACACCGTGGCCAGAAGCATGATGATCGCAGACGTCAACGTATGTCTGCGTGAAATTACCCGTCCCATGTGGTCTCCTTTTGCAAATGTTTCCGTTAGTGATCCCTGTTTCACTGAGCGCTCTATGCGGCGCTTCACATCGATGCTGCGGCAGTCTCGGAACAAACCCAGGAATTCAACTCTTCGGTTGACTCTCTATTCATGGACAAACACAAGCGTTTCATCACAAAGGGGCAATAGATCGTCACAATGAGGGAACTGATTTGCGATCCCCAGCGTACAAAGAGGAGGGGAGTTCCCGATTCTGTGCGACGATTCAAGAACTACAGGTGTTCCACAACTTGCGGGACAAACCTACATATTTGAAGTTCAAAACGGATCGTGCAAGACGCAGTTCTACATGCTGTAAGTCGATCGAGCCTGAGATCCCTCTGGTGTCGCAGAAACTCTAAGCTATTAAATCTCGTAGTAACTCGGCATGTCGCGCATACGAGAACATTTGGAGAACCAGTTGCTGCCGCAAATTGCGGGTTGGCTCAAATTTTTTTCACCGTTGAATTATCAGAACGTATCACACAATTAATATCGTGTAACCATTTTTTTTGCGGGCGTCGGTCGACGTGAGGTGGCCTTTCCTCGCCGGTTGCCAGACCCGGAACCCTTCACCTGCCTTGGGTAAGTACAATCAGCGGTGATGTCCCTCTACCGGAAGCACATCCTCGTTACCAGGGCCCGCCATCAGACCTCCGAGCTTGCGACCCAACTCGAGGCCTTGGGGGCTATCCCAATCCTCATTCCGACTATCGAGATTGTCCCTCCGGCTTCCTTTAACGCTCTGGACGCGGCACTGACCTGTCTCAGAACCTACGACTGGCTCGTCTTCACGAGCGCTAACGGCGTAGAGGCGTTCCATCGTCGCGCCCAACTTCACCACCTCACCCAACTTCCCAAAAAGGTCGCAGTGGTCGGCCCCGCAACCCTCCGCGCAGCCAACGCCATCGGCCTGACCGTCGACCTTGTTCCCCCTCATTATGTTGCCGAGTCGTTGGCTGCCGCGCTTGTCCCTGAGGCCGAGGGCAAATCCTTCCTTCTTGTCCGGGGCGCCGACGCGCGCGACGTCCTTCCCGAGATCCTCCGCGGCGCCGGGGCAGCCATCACGATTGCAGAAGCCTATCGCAACCAGCTTCCACCCGACTCGATCGCTGCCATCGGAAATCTCTTCGCCTCACCGGCAAATTATCCTGACGGGATCACCTTCACCAGCGCCTCTACCGCTCGCAATCTGTTTGCTCTGCTCGGGGCCGCAAACCTCATCCTGCCACCCGGTATCACGCTGGCCTCCATCGGCCCGATTACTACCGAAGCTCTCCTCGATCTGGGCTATCCGCCGACCGTCGAGGCCGCCGAGCCCACCATCCCCGCTCTCGTTGAGTCATTGAGTAACCACTTCGCCCGCGCTTAGCCTGTCAGACTCAATCGCGCAGACTACCCTTAGCCGAGTTGCAAAGTCCAGAGATCGTGAAGATGGACGACGCCTTCGACCTGACCGCCGGGTGCAACGACGATCAGCGACGTGATTTTGCGCTCTTCCATCAGAGCGAGAGCCGATGAGGCGAATGCACCGCCGTCAATGGTCAAGGGCTTCGGATTCATGATCTCGCCTGCGGTGTGTTCCAGGGCATGAGAGCCGTCGCGCTCGAGCAGGCGGCGGAGATCGCCGTCGGAGATCATCCCGGCGAGCTTGTTCTCACGGCTCAGGACGGCGGTCATGCCCAGTTTTTTACGCGACATCTCGTAGATGACCTGCGTCATGGGGGTTGAAGGCGCGACTTGGGGCAGCGCTTCGCCAGAGTGCATCAGTTCGCGGACGCGCGCCAGGCGCTTGCCGATTCGGCCGCCAGGGTGAAGATCGGCGAAGTCTTCGGCTTTCCAGCCGCGACGCCTGCTCACTTCGAGCGCGAGAGCGTCGCCGAGCGCGAGCATCACCGTGGTCGAGGCAGTCGGAGCAAGATTGAGCGGACAGGCCTCGCTGGAGACGCTGGTGTCAAGGAAAATGTCGCTTGCCTGGGCGAGGGTTGAGTCAGGGCAGCCACCGATGGAGATAAGAGTCGTCTTGAGTCGCTGAAGAGTGGGCAGGAGACGAAGGAGCTCTTCGGTTTCGCCACTGTAGGACAGGGCGAGGACGACGTCGCCAGAGGTGAGCATGCCGAGGTCGCCATGGATTGCTTCGGCTGCGTGCAGGAAGTGCGCCTGCGTGCCAGTTGAACGGAGTGTGGCAGCGATTTTGCGGGCGATGATGCCGCTCTTGCCGATACCGGTGACAATAATGTGCGCCGGGGTCCCGGTCGACTGAAACAGCACGTCAACTGCTTTCGTAAATGGAGCGAGCATAAGTCCGTCAAGTCGAAGAGCAAGCTCGTTGAGCGCGGCTGCCTCGATGCGCACGAACTCTGAGGGGCGGAGTGGGTTTGACGGGCTGACAGTTTCTTTGGCCATGCGAACCATGTCGATGCTAGCAGAGGCGCGCGACAAGGTCTTCTGTCCGAAGCTTCCCTGTATCCTGCGGATGGTTCCGGCTATCTAATCCAGATAGAATTGAGAAGGCGGAGTGCGCCGGAAGGATGCTGAACGTGAAGCGAAACGTATTGGTTTTTGGGGTGATGGTGCTGGGGATTGCGCTGCTGCTGTGGGCGGGTTGGCATAATCTGCGCGAACGGCGGAAGGCGATGCAGGAGGCTGAGGCCAGCCACGTCGTCCTGACACCCGCCAAGCCTGGAGATACCGCGGGAGCCGCGGTTCCGGACGACGTTGGCACGCCGCACATGTTGGGTAAGGTGGCGCCCGGATTCACGCTGGAGACGCTGGATGGCAAGAAGGTATCCCTGAGCGACTTCAAGGGACGGCCGGTGCTGGTGAATTTCTGGGCGACGTGGTGCGCTCCGTGCAAGATCGAGATGCCGTGGTTTGAGGAGTTTCAGAAGCAGTACTCGGCTCAGGGTTTTGAAATTCTCGGCATGACAGATGACGTGGATGCCGGCAAGGATGCGATTGCGAAGGTCGTAAAGAAGACCGGGGTCACCTATCCGATTTTGTTGACAGACGGGAAGGTGCAGAAGGCCTACGGCGGGTTGGACTACCTGCCGGTGTCTTTCTATGTTGACCGCAATGGCGTAGTGGTGGAGGAGACCGCGGGGCTCGGCAGCAAGGATGAGATTGAGGCGCACATCAAGAAGGCGATCGCCTCCGGTGCGACGCCGGGGACGGGTGGACAGTGATACGGATTGGGATTGCGTTGGCTGGTTTGTTGATGGCGGTCCCGAGCTGGCAGATGGGAAACCTCGATGCGCCTGCTGCGAAGCCGAAGTCGTATGTGGTCTATTCAGCGGAGCAGCAGGTTGTGACGGCCGGGAAGCGAAGCGTGCTGGAACTGCACTTTCGCGTCGTAGATGGCTTCCACGTGAACTCGCATACGCCGAAATCGGAGCTGCTGATTCCGACGCAGATCGTGCTGCAGCCCGCGAGCGGGGTGAAGGCTGAGGCACTTGAGTATCCCGTGGGCACTTCATACAGCTTCAGCTTCGATCCTTCGGAAAAGCTGGATGTTTACTCGGGTGCGTTTACGGTGAAGGTGCCTGTGGTAGCGGAGGCGGGAACTCATACGATTGAGGGCTCGTTGCGGTATCAGGCTTGCGATCATGCTGCATGTTATCCGCCGAAGAGCCTCCCGGTTGAGGTTCTCTTTACGGCGAAGTAGTTCCTAAGGTCTTTGCCTCAAGAGATTGTTGTTAGTTGGTTCGGTACTCCTGGTCTCGATTCAGTTCCGGTAGTGGCATCATGAAGAGAGAGCTTGAGACAGGAGTGGGTGGATGGAAGAGTTTCGCAGACTGACGCGGTTGCCGGCGTATGTGTTCAACATCACCAGTGAGTTGAAGGCAGCGGCACGTAAGCGTGGCGAGGACATCGTGGACTTCGGGATGGGGAATCCCGATGGAGCCACGCCGAAGCACATTGTCGACAAGCTGATTGAAGCGGCACAGAGAACGACGACGCACCGGTACTCGTTGTCTAAAGGCGTTCCTCGATTGCGGAAGGCGATCTGCAACTGGTACAAGACTCGATATAACGTGGACCTCGATTCCGAAACGGAAGCGATCGTCACGATCGGATCGAAAGAGGGAATCGCGCATCTCTGCCTGGCGGTTCTGGACGACGAGGACACGGTTGCAGTGCCGAATCCGAGTTATCCGATCCATATATTCGGGCCGGTAATTGCGGGTTCGAAGGTGCAGAGCATCGCGCTCGAAGGAACCGATGAGGCGTCGTTGATTGAGAAGCTCGAACACGATCTGCCGCGCATGAATCCGCGTCCGAAGCTGCTGATCCTGAACTTTCCGGCAAATCCTACAACGCAGTGCGTGACGCTTTTGTTCTTTGAGCGCGTGGTGGCTCTGTGCAGAGAGCTTGGAATTTACCTGATTCACGATCTGGCTTATGCCGATCTTGTGTTCGATGGCTATCGCGCGCCCAGCGTGCTGGAAGTTCCGGGTGCGAAGGACGTCGCGGTCGAGTTTTTTACGCTTTCGAAAAGCTACAACATGCCGGGGTGGCGGGTGGGTTTCATGGTGGGGAACAAGAAGCTTGTGTCGGCGCTGGGCAGGATCAAGAGTTACTTCGACTACGGGACGTTTACGCCCATCCAGGTGGCGGCGATCGCCGCGCTCGAAGGGCCGCAGGAGTGTGTCCGCGAGATTGTGGAGAACTACAAGTGCCGGCGGGATGTGCTGGTGCCGGGGTTGAACAAGCTGGGTTGGCCGGTTGATCTGCCGAAGGCGACGATGTTTGCCTGGGCGAAGATTCCGGAGCAGTATCGGGCGCTGGGATCGGTTGAGTTTTCGAAGCGGTTACTGTTGGAGGCTAAGGTTGCGGTTAGTCCCGGGGTTGGGTTTGGTGAGCATGGTGATGGGTATGTGCGGTTCTCGCTGATCGAGAATGAGGAACGGACACGGCAGGCTCTGCGTGGGATTAAGCAGATGTTCCGCAATGGATGAGGATCATCCCCTCCCTGACTCAAGTGTGCAAAGTATTCCAAAATAAAAGCTTAGGTCCGGACTGACTTCGCGAACCATTGGTTTCATGGGCACCGTGCTTGCAAAGTATTCGAAATAAAAGGTTTATAAAAAAGGAAATCCCCGGAACCGAGTCTGGGGATTTTCTTCTTCCTACTATTTCAATTATATGGGATTGAAGCTAACTAAAGTGCCATCTCTATCATGCTCATTTTGTTAGTGTTAGGTGTTTAGGGACTTGACAAGAGAGTTTGCAGATGTTTTTGGGCATTAATCTTGTAAGTCCTTGCAAAAACGTAGGTTTATCGGAATCAAAAAAGACGCCCCAGTCGATGATCGAAGGCGGATCGAATGGGGCGGCTTGGTTTAGCGGGTGATGGTCAGGGTGACGGTGGTGGTATGGGTGATGCCTCCACCAGTCGCGGTGACGGTGATGGTGTGGGTGCCTAGGGCAGAGTTTCTGCCGACGGTGACGTTCATGCTCGAGGAGCCCGACCCCGGAGCGCCGATAGATGCGGGACTGAAGGTTACCGTCTGACCGCTGCCTTGTCCGGAGGCAGAGAGCGAGATAGCGGAGTTGAAGCCACCGGTAACGGTCGTGGTGATGGTCGATGAACCGGAGGCCCTTCTGGCTACCGTGATCGAGGTGGGTGAGGCGGAGACCGTGAACGCAGGCTGGACGGCCGCTGTCACGGTAAGGGAGAGGGTGGTGGATTGCGTGAGCCCGCCGCCAGTCCCGGTTACGGTGATGGGATAGGTGCCGGGTGCGACGGTCGACGCGACGGTGATGGTTGCGGTGGATGAGCCCGAACCCGGCGCGGCGATGGACGTTGGGCTGAAGGTGATAGTGACTCCGGATGGAGCGCCGGATGCGGAGAGAGCGACGGCGGAGTTAAAGCCGCCAGAGATCGCAGTCGTAATGTTTGAGGATCCGCCCGAACCCGCCTTAACAGAGAGTGATGAGGGCGACGCGGAGATGGTAAAGGCGGGTGTTTGCGTTGTGGATCCGGTGAGGGCGGCGAGGAGACCGGAGTTGGGGCTGCCCCATCCGGTGACGAGGTCGTAGCCGGTGACGGCCGAGAAGCTGCCGGAGGTGCCGCTGGTGATGTCGTGGAAGTTAGTCGTGTAGGCAGACGTTACATTCTGCGCGTAAATAGTGGGATTGAGGAAACCGACAGGAGGCTGGCCGTTGGTGGCGAGTTGTTGGTTCACGAGCGCAGTGTATCCGGCCCACATGGGTGCGGCGAAGCTGGTGCCGCCGTACTCGTTGGCCAGGCAGGAGGTCTGGTCCGCGCAGGTGTAGAAGGTGAAGTTGGCATTGGCGGAGACGTCGGGGCCGTTGCGCAGCGTGGTGGAGCCCTTGTTGCTGGAATTGATGACGCCGGAGAGCTGCTGCCACGAGGGAATCGCAATGCTGTCGGGCGAGATGCCGCCGCCCGAGTCGACCCAAGCGGTTTCTGATGCCCATGGGCCGGCAGCACTGCCGGTGACAAGGTCGGTGCCGCCTACGGAGACGACGTTGGCATCGTCGGCTGGCCATGCTTCATTTCGTTTCGACCAGGTGGAGCTATCGCCGGAGGCAGCGAAGAAGTTCTGGCCCTGTGCGGCCATTCTCTCGAAGTATGGATCGAGGGTCGTGGGGTCTGCAGGCGTCCATCCCCACGAACAGCCAATGGTGGTGGGGAGCGGGTTGTGACTGGTCATCGCGCTGATGATGGCGGTGTCGGTTGAGCCAATGTACATGACGAGGCTGGCGAGGCCGGGTGCCATGCCGATGGCCTGAGTCATATCGAGCGTTTGCTCGGTATCGTCGCAGTTGCCGCCCCCTTTGGTGTCGAGACAGGAGGTGCTGGTGCCATCGGTGGAGAGGAGTGTGATGGGGACGTTGTTGGTCTGGCCGGTGTTCTTGAAGTAAGTAGTGAGGTCGGCAAGATCGGTGCCGAGGTATTCAAGCAGGCCGAGGTTCTGACCGGCTCCGGTGAGGGGGCCGCTGCCGTAGTAAGCGGCGCGCATGTCGCTGCCGAGGAACGAGGCCGATGGGCCGGAGCCGGTGGTGGCGTGGGAGACGACTTTATTCGCATCGATTCCATTGGCCTGGGCGTAATCGCTCTTTTTTACGAGCCTGGGGCGTGGGATCGAATAATTGTCGAGGCCGGAGACGTGCCAGAGATCGAAGGGCAGATCGGTGGTGGGCTCGCTATCGGGTGCGTAGAAGGTGCGGCCGTCGGTGGGGTGTTGGTAGGTACGCATGTGGACGCGGAAGGCAGTCTCGACGGCGGAGACAGGGCCGCGAATCTCGACGTTCATGCCATCGCGGCTGCCGCCGATGACGGTGAATCCGTTGAGTTTTGCAAAGTTGACGACGGCGTCATATTGAGACTGCGTGGGTCCGAACCGCTCGGTGAATTCAGAGACAGTGAGGAAGTGCCGATAGGAGGCGCTGTGGGGGTCGTAGAGAGCGGCAAGGAAATTGTCGAGGCCAGCGGGATCGCGCAGCGGCAGCACGATGTTGAGATTCATGATCTGGTCGGCGGGGAGTCTTCCGAGGGAGGGTGCCTGACCGCTGCGCACGGCTTCGCGCACGTGGTGGGTCAGCATCGACTGCGCATAGAGAGCAGGGACGAAAAAGGACGCAGCCAGCGTAAGCAGCGGGAAGGTAAGTCTTCGCACGATGGTTTCTCCTGAGGGGGCCCGGTTTGCCTGTCTTTGGAAGGCAATTGTCGGCCTCGGGGAGCGGGAGTGTCAATGAAATTGCTACGAAGCCAGGTGAACCCGGAAGCAACCACTCAGGTCATTCTGTAAGACAAGTGAGTCATGCTCAAAACGCCAGGTTGGGCGATCTATTTTTTTGTATTAGCAAGTTTCTTCTGGGTTTCGAGGAACCGCCGCACACGGTCGAGGGACCGGGCTTTGCCGAAGACAATCATGCTCTCAAGCAGCGGCGGCGACATGGTGCTGCCGGTGATGATGGCGCGGAGCAGCATGAAGTTTTCTTTGACGGACCATGATTTTTCTTCGCCTAGTTTTTTTAGGGCGGGCTCGAGAGCTTCGTGGGTCCAGTCGGTCGCTTCGAGCACGGTGAGTTGGTCGGCAGCGAAGTTGAGGGTCTCGTCGATGGTGCGCTTCTTCGGTAGGAAGATGTCTTGTGTGGGGAGAACGTCGTCACGGAAGAAGAATGTGGTGAGGTCGCCGAACTGTGCGAGTGTCTCGATACGGGACTGGACGAGCGGAGCGATCTGACTGAGGTAGGCATCGCTCAGGACATTGATGCGCAGAGCTGCGTAGAAGTCCTCGGGAGACATGGTGCGAAGATATTCGCCGTTGAGCCATTTGAGCTTCGTGAGGTCGAAGACAGGACCGCCGAGGCGAATGTTTTTTACGTCGAAGCGCTCCACCATTTCAGCGAGGGAGAATTTTTCTGCGACGGGACCTGTGCTCTCCGGCATGCCGCCGCCCATGAGGCCGAGGAAGTTGATGACAGCTTCAGGGAGAAAGCCGCTCTCGCGATAGTAGACAAGCGAGACAGGATTCTTTCGCTTGGAGATTTTTGATTTGTCCAGATTGCGCAGGAGCGGCATGTGCCAGAAGCGCGGCAACTGCCAGCCGAAGGCCTTGTAGAGCAGCACGTGCTTCGGCGTTGACGAAATCCATTCCTCGGCGCGAATGACGTCAGTGATGCCCATGAGGTGGTCATCGACGACGTTGGCGAGATGGTAGGTAGGGAAGCCGTCGGACTTCATGAGGACTTGGTCGTCGACGTTCGAATGTTCGAAGGTGATGTCGCCGCGGAGCTCGTCACGGAAGGTGGTTGAGGCCGTCTGGTCGCCGGGGTGCGGCGGAACTTTCATCCGGACGACGTAGGGTGGGCCTTCTGCAAGATAAGCGTCGATCTGCGACTGCGTGAGTTCGCGGTGAGCTCCGTCATAGCGCGGCGGGAGCTTCGCAGCGACCTGGCGCTGTCTCAGAGCCTCCAACTCTTCAGGCGTCTCAAAAGAACGGTAGGCCGTGCCGTTTTTGAGGAGCAGTTCGACGTGCTCGCGATAGATGTGCGTGCGCTCAGATTGGCGATAAGGTCCGTAGGGGCCACCGACGTCGGGGCCCTCGTCCCACGTGAGGCCGAGCCAATGCAGTGCGTCGAAGATCATCTGCTCGGAGGTCGGGACGAAGCGGGCGCGGTCCGTGTCCTCAATGCGGAGGACAAATTTGCCGTTGCGCTGTTTGGCGTAGAGATAGTTGATGAGACCGATGTAGGCGGTACCTACGTGGGGGTCGCCTGTTGGTGAGGGCGCGACGCGGACGCGTACGGGGGCTTCGGAGCTGGTGATGCTATTCGTCATAAAAGGCCAAATTTAAATGCTAGCAGAGGGAGTTGGGGCTTCCGCGGAGGCGAAGCGAGCAGTGCGAACGGCGGCGGCCAATGTGTCGAGCGCGGCCCTGGTCTCGTTCCAGTCGATGCAGGCGTCGGTGATGGACTGACCGTAGACAAGATCTTTGCCGGGGACGAATTTCTGTGCACCCTCAACAAGGTTGCTTTCGAGCATGACGCCGATAATGCGATTGTCGCCGCCGGCGATCTGCTCAGCCACATTGCGGCAGACGGCGGATTGACGGGTGTGGTCTTTGCCGCTGTTGGCGTGGCTGCAGTCGATCATGACCTGCGGACGCAGCCCGGCAGCTTCCATCTGGTCGCAGGTGGATTGAACGGAGGCCGCATCGTAGTTAGTAGTGCCGCGGCCGCCTCGCAGAATGATATGGCAGTCGCGGTTGCCTTTGGTAACGAAGATGGCAGTCTGCCCGTGTTTAGTGTGGCCAAGGAAGTTGTGCGACTGGCCGGCGGAGAGAATGGCTTCGATGGCGATCTGAACGTTGCCGG
>Ga0209624_10002208_pt1 | contig 14558 bp, 14 predicted proteins | sample JacPinW_OM2H0_O1_FD_188565 | JGI IMG/M metagenome (GOLD analysis project Ga0209624, IMG submission 188565) | Forest soil microbial communities from Algoma, Ontario, Canada - Jack Pine, Ontario site 1_JW_OM2H0_O1 (SPAdes) (version 2) | ecosystem: Environmental > Terrestrial > Soil > Boreal...
CTTCCGATCTCTATCATTCGGGCTATCGCTGGGTCGGCGGCCCGCCGGCGGACGGCATGGCCGAATGGGACCAGACCGGGCGCATCTCCTGGGTCTCGGATCTGGCCGAGATTCCGGCCAAATACGGCGTCAAGAACGTCTATGGCGATTTGGGCCAACTCTTCGCCTGGACCGCAGTGGCGCAGCCGCGCCTCGCCGCCGCCACCATGGGCACGCTGGTCAAGGGTCTGGGCCACAGCCACGTCGTCTGGGGCACCGACGCGGTCTGGACCGGCGCACCGCAATGGCAGATCGAGGGGCTGCGGCGGCTCGAAATACCCGCCGACATGCAGAAGAAATACGGCTTCAAGCCCTTGGGCCCCGCCGACGGACACATCAAGACCGCGATCCTCGGCGGCAATTCGGCACGGCTCTACAGCTTCAACCAGCATGCCGAGTTGAAAACCGACCGCTTCGCCCAGATCAAGGATCGTTACGAAAAGGAAGGGCCGGGCCGCAGCAATCTGCGTTACGGCTACGTCTACAAGGGCTAGAGCGGATAGAGACTAGACCGCGGCGCGCAGCTTCGATCCGCGCCGCGGCGGGGCCTGGACCGGCGGCGCGTCCTCGTCGAACAGTTCGGCCAAGCGCTCCAGCATGGTGCCGCCAAGTTGCTCGGCGTCGACGATGGTGACGGCGCGGCGGTAATAGCGCGTTACGTCATGGCCGATGCCGATGGCCGTCAGCTCGACCGGCGAAGTTTTTTCGATGCGCGCGATCACCTCGCGCAGATGGCGTTCAAGGTAATTCCCCGGATTGACCGAAAGCGTCGAATCGTCGACCGGCGCGCCGTCGGAAATCACCATCAGGATCTTGCGCTGTTCCGGCCTGCCGATGAGGCGCTCATGCGCCCAGAGCAGCGCTTCGCCGTCGATGTTCTCCTTCAGGATGCCTTCGCGCAGCATCAGGCCCAGGCTCTTGCGCGCGCGGCGCCACGGCTCGTCCGCCGACTTGTAGATGATGTGGCGAAGGTCGTTGAGCCGGCCGGGATTGACCGGCTTGCCGGCCGCGATCCAACGCTCGCGCGATTGGCCGCCCTTCCAGGCGCGCGTCGTGAAACCCAGTATCTCGACCTTGACGCCGCAGCGTTCCAGCGTGCGCGCCAGGATGTCGGCGCTCATCGCCGCCACGGTGATCGGCCGGCCGCGCATCGAGCCCGAATTGTCGATCAACAGCGTCACCACCGTGTCGCGGAAGGCGGTTTCCTTCTCGCGTTTGTAGCTCAAGGGATAAATCGGATTTGCGACGATGCGGGCAAGCCGCGCCGAATCCAAAATTCCCTCTTCGAGATCGAATTCCCAGGAACGCGCCTGCTTGGCCAGCAACCGGCGCTGCAAGCGATTGGCGAGCCGGGCGATGATGCTTTGCAGGTGCGCGAGTTGCTGGTCGAGCAGGCCGCGCAGGCGGGTCAGTTCGTCGGCATCGCACAGATTGGCGGCCTCGACCACCTCGTCGCATTCGGTGGTGAAGGCGCGGTAGATCGCGGGATCGTCATTGGCGCCCGAACGGCGCGGCAGCATGCCGGGCCGTCCCGGCCGGCCGGGATCGTCGTCGCCGGCGCCGGGCATGGTCTCGCCTTCGACCTCTTCGGCGCTGGAGGCGTCGCCGTCCTCCTTCTCCTGGTCGGGCGATCCGCCTTCAAGCGCGCCCTGCGCGCCCGAACTTGCCCCCTCACTATCTTTGTTCTCGCTCTCGCCTTCCTCGATCTTGTCGCTGTCGTCCTCGGAATTTTCGTCGGATTCTTCTTCCTCGGCTTCGCCGAGATCGAGATCCAGGTCGTGGATCAGCTGGCGCGCCGTCTTGGCATAGGCCGGCTGGTCGGCGACCTGCTTTTCCAATTCCAGCAGATCGCGCGCCACCTTGCCTTCGAGATAAGGCCGCCACAGCTCGGCCACCTGGCGGGCGGCGGGCGGCGGCGGGGCGCCGGTCAGGGTTTCGCGCACCAGAAGACGGATCGCCTCGACCAAGGTGACGTCGTTGCGCTCGGCCATGTGTTCGTAGCCCTGGCGGCGATAGCGCTCGTCGAGCATGGCGGCGAGGTTTCCGGCCACGCCCGCCATGCGCCGGGCGCCCAGCGCCTCGACTCGGGCCTGCTCGATGCCCTCGAAGATGCTGCGCGCGGTCTCGCCCTGGGGCGCGCGGCGGGAATGAACCGCGGTATCGTGATAGCGCAGTTTGAGCGCGATGGCGTCGGCCGCGCCGCGCACCGGAGCAGCCTCTTTCTCGGACAGGTCGCGGCCGGGCAGCGGCAGGCGCACCCGCGCGCCCGAAGCCCCGGGCGGTTCAGCGCCGTAAGTGACTTGAACATCCCCGCGTTCGGATATGGCGCGCAATGCCGCCGCGGTGGCGCGTTTGAAGACTTCGACGGGCGATTCGTTGTCCGGCATGAATTGACCCTGCCGCCTCAGGCGGTATGGGTGCGAACCCCGGTCTCCTTGAGCTCGCTTCCCATGCACCGCTGGTAATATTCGGCCACGGTGGCGCGCTCCACCTCGTCGCACTTGTTGAGGAAGGTGGTGCGGAAGGCGAAAGCGAGATCGTTGAAGATGCGGTTGTTTTCGGCCCAGGTGATGACCGTGCGCGGCGACATCACGGTCGAGATATCGCCGTTGACGAAGCCGGCGCGGGTAAGCTCGGCCAAGGCCACCATGGCGTGGACCAGGCGGCGGCCCTCTTCGTTGTCATAAGACGGCGCCTTGGCCAGTACGATATCCACCTCGGCGTCATGCGGCAGGTAGTTGAGCGTGGCGACGATGTTCCAGCGGTCCATCTGGCCCTGGTTGATCTGTTGCGTGCCGTGATAGAGCCCGGTGGTATCGCCCAGGCCAACGGTATTGGCGGTGGCGAAGAGCCGGAAGGCCGGATGCGGGCGAATGACGCGATTCTGATCGAGCAGCGTCAGCTTGCCGTCGACTTCGAGCACGCGCTGAATGACGAACATCACGTCCGGACGGCCGGCGTCATATTCGTCGAACACCAGCGCGGTCGGATGCTGCAACGCCCAGGGCAGCAGGCCCTCGCGGAATTCCGTCACCTGCATGCCGTCCCTGAGTACGATCGCGTCCTTGCCGACCAGGTCGATACGGCTGATATGACTGTCCAGATTGACGCGGATGCAGGGCCAGTTGAGCCGCGCGGCGACCTGCTCGATATGCGTCGATTTGCCGGTGCCGTGATAGCCCTGAATCAAAACCCGGCGGTTGAAGGCGAAGCCCGCAAGAATTGCCAGCGTGGTGTCGCGGTCGAAGCGATAGGCTTCGTCGATATCGGGCACGTGGTCGCTCGGCCGCGAGAAGGCCGGAACCTGCATGTCGGATTCAACGCCGAAGGTCTGCCGGACGGAGACGGTGATGTCGGGCTGGTCGAGCTTGTCGACGGGAGCCGTGGTGTTTTGTGTCGATGCCATGGATGTTCTTCTTGTCGGACCTTGTGAACCGGGGGCTAAATTCAGGTGGCGAAGTAGCTGGTCTTGAGCGTCGCGTAGGCTTGATTGATGACCTTGAGGCGCTCTTCGGCGTCCTTGTCGCCGCCATGCGAGTCGGGATGGTTGAGCTTGACCAGTTCCTTGTAGCGCGCTTTCAGGCCCGGCAAGGTCACCGGCGGCTCGAGATTGAACACCGCGAGCGCTCTTCCCTGTGGCGTAGCCGGGTGATGGTGGCGCTTGGCGCCGTTCTCGTTCCGGCCCGGCTCGGCATCGTTCTCGATGCCGAACAGGCCGTGATCATTGAGGCTGGCGGCATAGCGGTAGCCCAGGCGCGTACCGAAAGGCCAAGTGGGACGTTGCCACACCGTATCGTGGCGGATCTCCTGTTCGATCTCGTTCATGCTCATACCGACATAGTAATTCCACGCAGCGTTGTAAGCGCGCACATGGTCGAGGCAGAACCAATAGAATTGGTTCAGGGCGGCACGCGAGCGCGGCGCGCGAAATTCACCGGTTGCTATGCAACCGGGGTGATCGCAGGCGCGCAAATCCGCGTTCCGGGACGGACCGGCATGACGAGCAAGGGAGGAACGTGACATGATGCAATCAGTATGGAGGGGGTGCCGGGCCCTGACAAGCCTTAGCCCCTGGTAGATGGGGGCTTGAACCTGCATCGACAAGCCTTTGAGAAATCGTTTGTTTTCGCCATGACCACCGCAGACCGCATCCGCGCCAAGCTGGCTTTGGCGCTACAGCCGACTCGCCTGGAAATCCATGACGATTCCCATCGCCATGCCGGACATGCTGGCGCCGGCCCCGGCGGGGAAAGCCATTTCCGCGTCGAAGTCGTTTCCCGAGCATTCGCCGGCGAAACCAAGCTCAACCGCCAACGCCGAGTCTATGCCTTACTGGCTGAAGAGCTGCGTGGACCGGTGCATGCCCTGCAACTCATCACCCTGACACCGGAGGAGGACGAAAAAGATTAACGCCAAGCTATTGAAGCACTTAAACCCCATGTGTAAAATTACTTGGCTAACTAAATGTAAAAAATGTTTGCAACCTTTGGTTGTTAACCGATTGATATGTCCCTTACTAGTTGAAACTTTCAATAAATGATATAGATTCAAACCATGTCTCGAACTGATCCATACGCGCAGCCGACTGCGTCCGAAAGACAACCGCAAACCGACGTCGAACTGCGCTCGACGTTGGTCAACCGCAACGTGACCGTCGCCGGTCATCGCACCAGCATCCGCCTGGAGCCGGCGATGTGGGAGGCGTTGACCCGAATTTGCGAGCGCGAACGCAAGAGCATGAACGAGATCGTCACCGCAATCGCCCGCAACCGAGATCAATCGACACTGACGGCGGCCATTCGCGTATATCTTCTGACCTACTACCAGGCCGCCGCGACCGACGAAGGCCACCGCCGAGCCGGACACGGCCTGGTCAGCCCGCCGGGCCACCATCTGGCTCCGAGCGCGGGCAGGATCTGAGCGCAGCGTCTACTGCTCGTCCTCAATATATTCATCTTCAATCGAGCGCGGCCGAGCTTCCTAATACTCAACATGCAGCCGGGCGCCGAAGAGCGAAACCGGTCCGCGATCCTGGTTGAACGCCGGATTGACAACGAACTGATAGTCGAAGGTGAGAGTCGCGGGTTCGGCCAGCGCGATCGCGTAATAGGTCTCGATCACGCCTTCGGGCGCATAGTCCAGCCGGCCGTCGCCGATGAAAATCCCGGTGCCGCCGGCGGCCAGGTAATTGGCATGCGCCTTGGAGACGCCGTTGATCGCGCCGGCCAGGCCGACCGTGTCCCCGGCGCGGCCCCAGGATGTGCCTTGAAGGCTGAGACCGAGCGAGACGCCGCGGTCGATATCGGTGAAAGCCCAAGGCTCGCTGCGGCCGTCATTCCAACTGACGCGCGAAAAAAAGCCGAGATCGTCGGTCAACCCCTGCTCGAGGTTGAGCGCGAAGCCCGCCTTGTAGCGATCACGTCTGGTAGCGACGATGTTTCCGCCGTTGGCCGCCGCCTGTTCCAGATTACCCATGTCGGCGCGATTGAGAAAAACCAGTTCGCGCATCACGCCGCCCCGCCCAAATAGCGTGTATCGTTCGTCGAGCTGGGCGACCAAACCCAGATGGATCCAGAAGCGCGGATCGAGATCGCGCTCATTCGCGATCTTCGGCTCGAGGAACAGGCCCCAACGGAAAGCCCAGGCCTCGCGGATCAGCTCGAAGGCGGCGCCGTCGGTATACCCTTTGGAATCGGCGGGATAATCCCAAGCGAGTGCGTCGATGAAGCTCAAGTTCAAGAATTGCGTGCGCGGATCATGCGCGTAGGCATTGTCGTCGAAAATATCCGACGCCGAGAATTTTCCCGCCGTCACCGTGAAACGGTCGATGTCGACATTCTCGCCGAGCTGATTCTGGTCGGGCTTGAGATATTCCTGGCCGCCGCCCTGGCCGAAGGTCTGGCGCAGGAACAGCCGCGCCACATTGGGCTTGGGCGTATCGAAGCCGGCCTTGACCGCCTCGCCGTTGGGAAAGCTGGCGATGCCGAGGGATCGGCTCACGCCAAAACCCTGATTGAACTCGGGATCGAAATACAGCGCGCCGCCATCCCACGGCAAGCGCCGCCCCAGGAATCCCGTAACGCTTATGGTCTCGCGCCATTGCTGGTTGCCGGACAGGCTGTTCGGTCCCTGATAGGGCGAGTGAAAGCCGAAATCGCCCTGGTAGATCGCCGTGCTCTGGGCGTGCAGGCTCCAATCCTCGATCACGGGCTGGGATTCCTGGGCGCGCGCCGCTGGGGCGAGGGTTAAGGCGGCGCAGAGCGCGATCGCCAAGGCAGCGATCATGGGCATTGTCGCCCGGCTGATCTTGCGACCGCCGTTCATGGTCTCTTTCCCCCGCTTTCAATCTTTGAAATTCCACCCGGAATGTATTAGATTGATGTATCCTATCCACCTGGATAGGATCAAGGTGAAAAATTGCCAGTGAAACACCAGACTCATCCCGAGATCGTCAAGCGCCTTCGGCGCGCCGAGGGACACATGCGCGCGATCGTGGGCATGATTGAAGAAGGCCGCGACTGTCTCGAGCTTGCCCAGCAGCTTCATGCTGTTGAAGAGGCGATCGGCAAAGCCAAGAAAACGCTCATCCACGATCATATCGACAATTGCCTGAGAGAGGCGGCCGGGCCGCGTTCGCACAACGGGCGCGATACGCTCGACGAATTCAAGGAAATCACCAAGTACCTCTGATTGGGGGCGAAGTCGCGGAGGCCGTGAATGAATTTTGGCCCCGAGTTGCTGCTGGTGGGCGCCGTTGCCGTCGTCGGCGTGCTGCATACCGTTGTGCCGGATCATTGGGTGCCGATCACGCTCATTGCCCGGCAGCGGGGTTGGTCCAAGGCCGAGACGGCGCGCGCTTCATTTCAAGCCGGCGCCGGACACGTGCTCTCGACTTTGCTGATCGCCTTGGTTGTCTGGCTCGCCGGCATTGCCGTCGCGGAGCGGTTCGGTCATTTCATCGATATGGCGTCAAGCCTGGCACTGATCGCCTTTGGCGGCTGGATCGCGATTTCGGCATCGTGGGAACTGCATTTATCCGGCCAACATGGGCACGGACACCGCCATGGCCTGCCGCATTTCCACGGCCCTGGCGAACATGGTCACACCCACGGACATCCTCATACGCATGAGCATGAGCATGAGCATGAGCACGAACTGGAGGCCGCGCACGACCCGCTCTACGCGCCGCTGCGCGGCGACGCCACCGTGCGCACGCGGCACATCCATACCCACAAGCACGGCCGGGGTTCGCCGCACGTCCATTGGCACGATCACACCCCCGCCACATCGCATCGCATCGCCACGGTGGTCGAAGCGGAGCCGCCGTTGCACGAGCATCGTCACAAGATGGCCACACGCACCGCCTTGCTCTTGATCCTCGGCTCATCCCCAATGGTCGAAGGAATCCCCGCGTTTTTCGCAGCCAGCAAATATGGCGTCCGCCTCGTTGCCGTGATGTCGGTTGTATTGGCCGTCAGCACGATCGCGACCTATGTGCTGCTGTGCGTCTACTCGACGGCCGGGCTACAGCGCATAAACCTCGGCGCATTCGAGCGCTACGGCGAAGTGTTGAGCGGCGCATTTATTGCCATGGTGGGCCTGGCATTCTGGCTTCTGCCAGTTTTCTGACGCAAACTAGTCGTCGCCGCTGAAGGGCTGATGCCGGTTGACGACGATCCACCGGCCGCCCGATTTCGACGCGGCGCGTCAGCCCTTGGCCGCGCCGGTGTAGAAATCCGGCCACAGCCGCTTCACCACCTCGCCATCGCTCTTGAAAGCGTGGCAGGTGCCGATGAGACGCGGCTTCTCGCCCGCCTTCGCCGGCTTCTGCGGCGGTTGCGACCCCGCGTCGCGCGTCAGGCGATGGCGATAGGGATAGATCGTCTGATAAGCCGTTGTGGCGATCGGCCCCATCAGTTCGACCAGATGCGTGCAGCCCTCGATGCCGCCGAGCAATTCGCGCACCTTGGACAAGAATCCAGGGCGGATACTAAGCCCCATGAGGCGCTGGAAATTGGGCGCGATCGCCGGGCAGACCGGGAACGGGCTGTTATCGGTCACCGCTTCGATGCCGCGCACAATCAGGGAATCGTCGACCGTGATCCGGATCCACATGTCATGCACCGGATCGCCCGGCAAAACCGTGCCGCGATATTCGTTCTCGAAGCCGTAGGTCTTGACGTCCGTGAGATGGCCCTCGATATCCCACAGCCCATCCTCGCGGCGATAGCCGCGGCATTCGACCTGGCGCGTGTGGATATGCTGGCGCGATTTGGATTGTGACAGCGGCATGAAATTTCCCTCGCAGGCGCGTCTTTTTAGTGCGTGCGCGCGGCGGATGCCAGTGTCTTGGTTTCCTGCGACAGGAATTCACGCAAAGCGGCGTCCGAAACCTCGCGGCTGATAAAGGCCTTTCCGATGTCGCGCACCAGGATCAGGCTGATGTGTCCGTCCTTGACCTTCTTGTCCTTGCGCATACGGGCCATGACGGAATCGACGTCGAACCGGCCGATATCGGTCTTCAATCCCACGGCCTCGAAATGCTTGCGCACGCGGCGCGCGGCTTCCGGCGGGCAGAGACCGAGCTTGGCCGACAGATCGAAGGCCAGCCGCATGCCCAACGCCACCGCTTCGCCATGCAGAAGCGCCTCGCCGAAGCCGGCTTCGGCTTCGAGCGCATGGCCGAAAGTATGGCCGAAATTCAACAGCGCACGCTCGCCGGTTTCGCGTTCATCCGCCGCCACCACCGCCGCCTTGGCCGCGCAGCTCTTGAGCACCGCTTCGCGGCGCAGAGCTGCGTCGCCTTTCACGAGATCGGCGCCGTTTTGCTCGAGCCAATCATAGAATCCGCGGTCGCCGATCAAGCCGTATTTCACCACTTCGGCATACCCCGCCAACAGCTCACGCTTCGGCAATGTCGCCAGCGTGTCGATATCGGCGATCACCAGCACCGGTTGATGGAACGATCCCACCAGATTCTTGCCCGCCTTGGCGTCGATCGCGGTTTTGCCGCCGACCGAGCTGTCGACCTGCGCCAGGAGCGTCGTCGGCAGCTGTACGTAATCGAGCCCGCGCAGCAGCGTCGCCGCGGCGAAGCCGGCGAGATCGCCGATGACGCCGCCGCCCAGCGCCGCCAGCGCCGTCGACCGTTCGATGCCGAGCGCCAGGATGTCTTCGCACAATTTCTGGAAATGGGCGAAGTCCTTGGTGCGTTCGCCGGGCGGCAAGATCAGGATTTCCGATGCGATTCCCGCCTTGGCCAATCCGGCGGCCAACGTCTTCAAATGCAGTTTCGCTACGTTCGCATCGGTGACGACGACGACGCGCTTCTGACGCAGCGCCTTTTCCATCAGCGCGCCCGCTTCGGACAGCAGGCCCGATCCCGCCACGATATCGTAGCTGCGCGCACCCAATGCGACGCGCAAGCGCGCGGGCGCCGCACTCATGACGAGGCTCCGGCGGCAACGCCGAGATGGCTGGCCAGCGCCGAAAGCACGCGTTCGAGCGTCTTGTCGGGCGGACCATCCACGCTCTCAACCGCGATGTCGGCCGCGGCATAAATCGGATAGCGTTCGGCAATCTGCGCCTCGAATACCGTACGCGGATCCTTGCCTTTCAACAGTGGACGGTTATTGCGCCGCGCCACGCGCGACATCATCAGCTCGATATCCGCCTTGAGCCAGACCGAGATGGCGCGTTCGCGGATCAGCGCGCGCGTGTCTTCGTCAAGAAAAGCGCCACCGCCCGTCGCCAGGACGCAGACCGGGTCGTTGAGCAGCCGCTTGATGACCTCCCGTTCACGCGCGCGGAAGAATGATTCGCCGTGCCGCTCGAAAATCTCCTCGATGGAGACGTTGCCCGCGGCGGCTTCGATCGCCGCATCGGCATCGACAAAAGGCAGGCCGAGACGCTGCGCCAGCCGCTTGCCGACGGCGGTCTTTCCCGTGCCCATCAGGCCGACCAGCGCGACGGTTTTTGGCACGCGGTACGGCTGAACACTCGTTGAAACGCTCATGATGCGTCGATAGACTGCGAATATCCGGACATGAACGCACCCTAGCATTAAGCAGGAATAACTGGGCATGGGAAAATTTATCTTGATCGCGTTCGCGGTATTGCTGATCGCGGGATCGGCGGGCGCCGTCGTGCTCATGTTCTGGGACATCCCGGCTCCGACGGCGCGGGTGGAGCGGATCATTCCCGATGCGCGATTTCCGCGCTGACGATTTTCGTTTTCGGCTGTTCGGACGGCTTGCGCTCTTGCTGTTGGGTTCGGCCTTGCTCGGTGTCGCGCCGGTGGCGGCGCAGCAGGCCGCACCGATCGAACTCGTGCCGCCGACCGATGCTCCATCCGCTTCCAGTTCGCCGCCGGAGCCCGGCACGACCCCGCCCGAGGTGACGCCGATGGCGGCCCCGGCGCCAACCCCGCCGCCCACTCCAGCCATGTCCGCGCCGCCGCAGCCGGCACCACCGGCGGTACCGCCGCAAACGCTGGCGCCGGCGGACAACACGATTCAAGTCTTGCCGCTGCCGACGGTCGACGCTTCCTGGCTTGGAATGTTGAGCGAAGGCCAGGGCGGATTCCCGCACGCGATGTGGAGCGGCACGTCGCGCGCCCTGGTCGCCGCGGATCTGCCGCAGCTCCAACCGGTTTCTTCGCCGGTGTTCCAGGATTTGACGCGGCGCCTATTGCTGAGCGACGCTGCCGCTCCGTCGGGAGATAACCCGCCGGGCGCGGCGAGTCTGGTCGATCTTCGGTTCGATCGTCTGTATGCGCTTGGCTTCGTCGAGCCGGCCCTGCAATTGTTGCAAAATCTTCCGGACGGCATGGTCAGCGAAAAAACCGACCGCATCGGCATCGAACTGCGCTTCGCCGACAACGACGTCACCGGCGCCTGCAACGACGTCAGCGCGAAAATTATCCGCTACCAGGGAGTGTGGTGGGATCGCGCGCTGATCGCCTGCCAGGCGCTCAACGGCGACAACGCCAAGGCCTCGCTCGGCCAGAGTCTGCTCGCCGACCAGAAGGTGCCGCGCGACGCCGGTTTCGACGCGCTGATCGACCGGCTCGGCGGACGGCCGGTCAAGATCACGCAGCTGAATGACGCAACACCCATGAAGCTGGCGCTGCTGGCGGCGGCCAAGCAGACTCTGCCTCCCAGCGCGGTCGCCAATGCCGATCTCGCCGCGCTCCACGGCTGGGCCGCGAATGCCAAGCTGCCGCCGGAGCAACGCCTGCCCGCGGCCGAGCGCGGCGCGTACTACGGTGCGGTAACTCCGGAGTACCTCGCCACGCTTTATGACCAAATTCCGATCAAGCCGGCGGAACGCGCTGCGATCCTGCAATCAAAAGCAATGAAGCCGCCGGCCGATGCGCGCGGCCGGGCTTTGTTCTATCAAATCGCTCATACCGACGACGACATGGCGGCGCGGCGCGGCGCGGTAACGGCGCTGCTGGCCGACGCCAAGAAGCGCGGTGCTTTCAAGGCATCGGCGCTGCTGCTGGGAGCGGTATTGTCCGGCATCACAATCGATGGCAGCACGTCCGATTTCGACGCCGATGCGGCGCGGGTGCTGCTGGTGGCGGGTACCAGCGACAATGCCCTCCCCTGGGTCGAAGCCGCGCAATCGAAGCCGCTCTCGCTGCTCGCGCGCTTCGCCGCCGGCGGGCCGCCGCTTCCGGGCGACGCTCAGCTCTTGCAGGACGCGCTGGCCGAGCTGGCGGCGCGAAACCCGGCGGCGGCGCCGCGCCAAGCCGATTTGCTCAAGGCGCTCGCCACCGCGCTGGACGCGCCGGTGCTGTCGCCCGCAACCGCTCCGGCCGCGTCCGGCGCTCATTTGGGCGAAACCGTGCTGACGATCCGCCTCACCTCCGTCAGCGGCGACCAACTGACGCAGGATCCGGCTGCACTGTCGAACGCAGTGGCGGGATTGCGCGCGGTGGGGTTGGACGGCGAAGCGCGCCGGCTCGCGATCGAAGCGGCGATTGACGCGGGAATTTGATCGTGGAACGCGCGCTCGACGCCTTTCTCGAGATGCTTGCCGCCGAACGCGGCGCCGCGGCGCTGACCCTATCGGCCTATCGCAACGACCTCGACCAGACGGCGGCCTTTCTTAAACACCGCGGTTCGTCGCTCAAATCGGCTTCGAGCGACGATCTCCGGCGCTATCTGACGACTTTGTCCCATTCCGGGCGCAGCGCACGCACCGCGGCGCGGCGGCTTTCGACCCTGCGGCAATTCTACCGCTTTCTTGCGCTCGAAGGCGCCCGCAAGGACGATCCGACAGCGGCGCTGGAATCACCGCGCCTGCCGCGTTCCCTACCCAAGATCCTGGGCGAGGACGAAGCCGGAAGACTGCTGGCCCAGGCGCGAAAAATGAAGGGACCGGAGGGCGCGCGGCTGTTGTGCCTGATCGAGCTACTCTACGGCACGGGCTTGCGGGTTTCGGAATTGGTCGGTTTGCCTTTGGCCGCGGCGAAACGCGACGCACGTTTCCTGGTCGTACGCGGCAAGGGCGCCAAGGAGCGGCTTGCGCCCTTGAGCGCGCCGGGCCGCGCCGCGCTCGACGCCTATCTCGCGACACGCGGGGATTTTCTCAAGGAGGACGAGAGTTCGCGCTGGCTCTTTCCCTCGCGCGGGGCGGAAGGCCATCTGACGCGGCGGCGCTGCGGTCAGCTCTTAAAGACGCTGGCGCGCATGGCGGGAATCGACGAGAAAAGGCTTTCACCGCATGTGCTGCGCCACGCTTTTGCCAGCCACCTTGTCGATGGCGGAGCCGATCTGCGCAGCGTCCAGGAAATGCTCGGCCACGCCGACATCGCAACCACGCAGATTTATACCCATGTCCAGGGCGAACGCCTCAAGCGGGTGATGGCCACCCACCCGCTGTCGCGAAAAAATAAGGATTAACCGGCCCCGCCCCGGAACATTGGCGCAACATTCATGTGCCGGGTGGCGCGGGACAGCCGCCCATGGTAGTTGTCGCGCCTCATGCGTCATTTTTTGGATTTCGAGAAGCCGCTCGCCGAGCTCGAAGGCAAGATCGAGGAGCTTCGCCACCTGTCCGATGGCGGCGATCTCAACATCGTCGACGAAGTGTCGAAGCTCGAGGCCAAGGTCGATAAATTCCTGCGCCAAACCTATGCCAAGCTTTCGCCGTGGCAGAAGGTTCAGCTGGCGCGTCACCCCGACCGGCCGCACGGCTCGGATTATCTGAAACGGCTGATCGCCGATTTCACGCCCTTGGCGGGCGACCGCGCCTTCGCCGAGGACAGCGCCATCATCGGCGGCGTCGGCCGTTTCAAGGGAATGAGCGTGGTCGCGATCGCGCACGAGAAGGGTGCCGACACCGAAAGCCGCGTGAAACACAATTTCGGCATGGCCCGGCCCGAGGGCTACCGCAAGGCAAGGCGGTTGATGGAGCTGGCGGAGCGATTCAAGCTGCCGGTTCTGACCTTCGTCGATACCGCCGGGGCCTATCCCGGCATCGACGCCGAGGCGCGCGGTCAAGCCGAGGCGATCGCGCGCACCGTCGAAACCGGCCTGCAGCTCGAAGTGCCCCTGGTTGCCACCATCATCGGCGAAGGCGGCTCGGGCGGCGCCATCGCGCTGGCCACGGGCAACGCCGTGCTCATGCTTGAACACGCGATATATTCCGTCATTTCCCCCGAGGGCTGCGCCTCGATCCTATGGCGCGCGTCCGAGAATGCGCAGGACGCGGCGGAGGCGTTGCGTCTCACCGCGCAGGATCTGCTGCGCTTGAACGTCATCGATGCGGTCGTGCCGGAGCCGCTGGGCGGCGCGCACCGCGCGCACGAAGCGGCGATCAACGCCGTGGGCGACGCGGTCGAGAAAGCGTTGCAGCCGCTGTTGAAGATCGACGGGCCGTCGCTGAGGACTCAGCGGCGCGCCAAATTCCTGCAGATGGGATCGCGCGGGCTTTGACGTTTCACGCCGCGCGCAAGGTGTAGCCGGTGCCGCGCACCGTGTGCAGCAGCGGATAATCGAAGCCGCGGTCGATCTTCTGCCGCAGACGGCTCACATGCACGTCGATGACGTTGGTCTGGGGATCGAAGTGATGATCCCAGACCTTTTCCAACAGCATCGTCCGCGTGACGATGTGCCCGGCATGGCGCATCAGATATTCGAGCAGGCGGAACTCGCGCGGCAACAGGTCGATGGCCTGGCCCGCCCGCGTCACGGAACGCGCGATCAGATCCATTTCGAGATCGGCCACCTTGAGCCGGGTCTCGCTGTTGCCGCCGCGGCGAGTGAGCGCCTCGAGCCGGGCCAAAAGCTCGGTGAAAGCGAAAGGCTTGCCGAGGTAATCGTCGCAGCCGGCGTGCAACCCTTCGACGCGATCCTCGACATCGCCCATGGCGCTCAGCACCAGAACCGGGGTCTGGTTGTTGGAGGCGCGCAAGGCCGCGATGATCGACAGGCCGTCCAAACCCGGCAGCATGCGGTCGATGATCATGGCATCGAAACTGCCGCGGCGTGCGCATTCGAGACCATGGC